>JAABUU010001041.1_pt1 | contig 51259 bp, 52 predicted proteins | sample 5559301 | NCBI WGS metagenome assembly JAABUU01 (sample SAMN10711884, study PRJNA513360) | rock metagenome | isolation source: Antarctica rocks | place: Antarctica: Victoria Land, Richard Nunatak white | reverse complement strand
GTGACACGTGTTGGCAGACTGGGCAGATGGCAGTCGGGCTCGTCGTATGAGCGGTAATAGTGACACACATCTCCTTCCATTCAATGTGTTGGATTTCCAACCCTGGTAACGAAAAAGGAAACATAGGAAAAAAGAAGGACCTCATTTCGGATAGTTTCTTGTCGAGCATTTTTCTCTTCTACTGATTCTACGAATCAGGGTTGGAAAAATCAGCAGCACGAAAAGTGTGGATGAACCATACATTCAGACTATGAAAAAGACCTTACAATTGTTCCATTTCTGAAACGGCTCAATTCATTGCGGGATACCCCTACACGAAACACACCTATAGCCGATAAATCGACCTCGGACACCATAAATGTGGTTCCTACGAAATAAAGGTTCACGCGAGATTCTGCTCGATACGTTCAAGAAAACTGCATAGGAGAGTACGTTCGTCTTCGGTAAAGCCTGCGAAGGTGCGTTGCTCTGCTTGCTGCCAACGCTCGGTCACGATAGGGTCCAGAGCGCGACCTTGCTCCGTCAGGCAGACGCGCCAGACGCGTGTGTCTTCGGTATCTTGACGCCGCTCGACGAAGCCATAGCGTTCCAGGCGTTGCAGTGCCTTAGTCATCGTTGAAACGTCTATGCCCACGCGTTCTGCTAGCTGTGACTGCGTGAGTCCTTCCTCATTCCAGAGTTGCACCATGATGAGGTCTTGCCCAGCATGTAGCCCAAATGGTTCGATGATGACAGTGATAAGATTGCGGCGAATACGACAGACTTGCGCGAGGTGAAAGCCGATTGTCTGCTGGATGGAAACCATTATTTGTTCCCTCTCTACTACTATGGATGATGCCATAGTATACGCCATGCGTTCGCTTCGTAGCAACGCATGGCGTGATGGCGAGAGGGTTATTTAAAAGTCGATTTGGAGACCAACGACGGGCGACCCTTGTGGTCGCCCGTTGGGTTCTTTGCATTGCCGAAGTATTTTCTCAAATATTATGCCTTCGCCAGGTTTGGTACGTTGCCCTCTAGTACAGCACGGTCCCAACCAGCAAGCGATGCACTTACCTCATAGGTACTCTGGAAAAATGTGAGCAGTGCCTCTTCGGGAGATGATGCGCGGCGGAGATCATCATAGAGTAAGATGAACTCACCCATGTTTGTATCGAAGTGGGCGGCCTCTGGTTGAATATGCACCTCTGTGATCTTATCGGGTGCAGGTGTCATATACGTGTAAAAGGCGGCATGCGGAAACTGCTCGGTACCAGCCCAAAAGCCAATCGCGAAGTTTTCCTCGTTTTCACCGTACTTCATAATGCGTCCACCGTATGATGGCGGTGTGGCTGGCTTGCCGTTAAACCGACTCTCGTTCAAGTCAAACCCACCCCAGAAAAAATTTACAGGGCTACTCTTGCCGTGGAAGGGTGTTCTGAATTTTTCCATAACGCGTGCAGATGCTAGCATGATACGCCACCAATTGTGGACCGCCGCCTTGTCGTAAGAGGCGTGCGTGGTATCCTGGTCGAACGGAGTAGGGTTAGGAAGTTCGGCAGGCATCGTCGAGATTGCCACCTCGATACCGAGGGATTTGAGGGTGTTCATAAACAGGTGATAGAAGTCTGCAACCGTGCGTGGCTCAAGTGTTATCTCTTGAGTGCGCCCATCGCTCATGAGAATGACGAGTCGATGGTCGATAAAGTCGAAGTGAATCTCAAAGCTCTCTCCGTGCCAGGGAATGAGACCTGTGGTCAGGCCGCGAGCATTCAGATGTAAAGCAATTTCCCACCACTGGTTCAGGAATGGGCACAATTCAAGCTTTACCTTCCCGACCATCTGCGTCCACATGTGTAATGTATCACGAGTATCTTTCCACTCTCCAAATACTAGCTCAGGCCATGTTTCCATCGTCGTTTCCTCCTCATCGTGTCTCTCTTTTTACTTGGTTAGCCAACTATAAGACAGTATAGCTATTTTCTCTCTTGTTGTCAATGATGCTGTTTGACAAAAGAATCCGCAGTTTCCCAACGGGCGACCACAAGGGTCAATACTGTTCAAATAAAAAGTCAATGAGCATTATCGCGTCCTCGCGGCAAGGATTGAGGAACGTGTTCGATGGCTGGGAAACGTGGTCAATGGGGACGAGGGCGTCATGAATGAGGCCCGTACAGATGGTTCAAGCCGATAAATGTTCGCTACAACCTACCCATAATGGTTACATATGTGCGCTAATGGTGGTGCAATTCGACTTTTGTGACACAATCTGGTACTATATACTCCGTTATTGATGGAAAAGAACGGGCGGTGGGAATTCTTCAGGGAAGAGAGATAGGTAGCACAATCATGAACGATATCAAAAGGCGCATACAGATTGCGCGTGGAGAAGTGCCCGCAGACCTGGTGTTACGCAATGCCAATCTGGTAAATGTCTGTAGCGGCGAGTGCTATCTGGCAGATGTGGCCGTTGCCGATGGACGCGTGCTAGGGATACGTGAACTGCACGATACTGGCTCGTCTGACTCGTATGTAGGGCGAGAGGAGCGTGATCTGCAAGGACGCTGGCTTGCACCAGGACTAATAGATGGGCATATGCATATTGAAAGTACGATGCTGGTGCTGCCCGAATTTGCGCGTATCGTTGTGCCACGTGGTGTGACGACGGTGATGCTCGATCCACACGAGTTTGCGAATGTGATGGGCATTGAAGGCATTCGCTACGTGCTGGATTCAGGGCGCGGCCTACCACTCTCTACTTATATATTGCTCTCCTCCTGTGTTCCTGCATCGTCTTATGAAAGTCCATATCGCGTGTTGACCGCCGAGGACCTGCTACCACTTTTAAGTGATGAGCGTGTGCTGGGGCTGGCCGAGATGATGAATATGCCGGGCGTATTACAGGGTGACGAGCAGGTTATCGCGAAGATCGAGGCCACACTACGTCGCAACCTTGTCGTTGATGGGCACGCTCCTGGCCTCACTGGACACGATCTCAACGCCTATGCTGCCTCCGGTATTATGTCTGACCACGAGTGTACCACGATAGCAGAGGCACGCCAACGTTTGCGCCTGGGCATGTGGCTGATGATCCGCGAGGGATCGGCGGCACAAAATCTTGATGCGCTCCTGCCATTGGTGCAAGAGTTGCATCCACCACGCGTCTTCTTTGTCACAGATGACCGCGACCCACTTGATTTGACGACGCGCGGTCACATGGATTCGATGGTACGCCGTGCTATCGAACTGGGCCTGGACCCCATTGAGGCTATTCGGCTTGCATCGTATAATACCGCGCAATATTTTCGCCTGTACCATCGCGGAGCCATTGCCCCTGGTTTTGTCGCGGACCTTGTAGTGCTGGACGATTTGCCCACCTTCAAGGTCGAGTCGGTCTATAAAGATGGCATGTGGGTCGCACAGGATGGTGCTGTGCTGGTTGATATTCCCTCGGCAGCCGTTGTCGGTATAGAGACCTCGATGGCACTGCAAGAGGTCGAGCCAAGAATGACTATAAACATCAAACCGTTGACAGAAAAGGATATACGGATCGTGGGCAAGCTCGGTCCTGTCGAGGTGATCGCTATCAACAAAGGGCAGATTACTACGACCCACTTGCGGGAAGAGGCACCTCTTCGTGACGGTGAGATTGTCGCGGACCCTGAGCGCGACCTGCTGAAACTGGTTGTAGTTGAACGACATCACGCCTCTGGTCGCATAGGGCACGGCCTTGTCAAAGGTTTTGGTCTGAAAAAAGGTGCCATCGCCTCAAGCGTAGCACACGATGCTCACAATCTTGTGATTGCAGGTACCAATGATAGTGATATTGTGCAGGCGGCGCACGTATTACAAGCGATGGGTGGTGGGTTTGCCTGTGTTGTCGATGGTGAAGTACGAGCGCGTGTTCCGCTGCCGATTGGCGGACTTATTTCGCCCGTACCAGCGGCAGAATTAGTACAACAACTGCGACGGTTGGATGAGGCGGCGGCAGAACTTGGTTGTACATTAGAGCATCCATGTATGACGCTGAGCTTCCTTTCGTTGTCGGTTATTCCATCACTTAAATTAACGGACCAGGGTCTGGTTGATGTAGAGACATTTACCCTCCTTCCACTGCAAAGGTAATTAATTTTCATGTTGCGTAACCTTGTTGAATACCACTGGGCTGAACACATTGATGATGCGTTGTTGTTGATGGCGCGTTCCGATGTAAAGACTGTGCCGCTCGCTGGTGGAACGTATCTCTTAGCTCTGGATGACGATAGTATCGAGGCCGTTGTAGACCTGCGCGAACTAGAGCTTACCTATATTTCTGAAGATACACGCTTTGTACATATTGGTGCCATGACGACATTACAGCAGCTTGCTGATGCACCACTTATGAAGAGCTTTGCAGCGGGTCTGCTGGCTCGTGCTGCACTCGCTTCGACATCCTCGCACCTCATTCGTGCCAGTGCGACACTCGGTGGCACGCTTGCGGCTGGTGCTGCGTCCCAGGCCGATCTGCTTCCCGCTCTTTCGGTCTTAGAGGCGCAGGTGATGCTGCGTTCCGGTTCAAAAACATCTGTCAATTTGAGTGCGGGCACGGCAGAGCGACCGGGGCTGGCACTCTCAGGTGTTGTCTTTAAAGGAAAACAGGAGCGTACTGTCGCGTGTGATGAGGTGGCGAGAGAACGACGAGCAAGCGAACTCATTGTCGAGGTGCTACTTCCTGCGACAAAAGCATTCTCTGGTACAGCGTTTATGCGCGTTGGACGCACACAGGCGGATGTGGCTCTGCTGAATGTTGCCGCTCTTGTGGAGCTAGAGCTGGACACATACCGACGTGTACGCCTGGCCTTTGGCGGTGTCAATATGGAGCCGCAACGCCTGTTAGCGGTAGAGCGTCTCCTTGAAGGCAAGCATATGGACGATACACAGGGACTACTTGCCGCGTTACAAATGGGCATGAATGAATTTCGTCCACCGACCGATGTACTGGTGAGCGGTGGCTATCGACGTGTCAGTGCGGTAAAACTGGCTCAACGTGCAATCGAAGAGGCATTATATAACGCTCGTATACAAGAGGCGAGTACGACGTATCGTGGCTCAAGCGTAGAAAGTAGATCGTGATGGAACTTGAGTTACGTGTCAACGGGTTGGTGGAGAGCCTGGATGTTGCCCCTGGTGAATCGTTAGTGACGTTATTGCGTCGCAATGGCTATACAAGTGTCAAGCAAGGCTGTGAAACGGGCGAATGTGGAGCTTGCACTGTGTTGGTCGATGGCGTGCCGAGGCCAAGCTGTGTGATGTTAGCGGCGCAAGCAGGCGGTTGTACGCTGACGACTGTCGAAGGATTGGGTACAACACCTACACTGCATCCTATACAACAGGCATTTATCGACATGGATGCTGTGCAGTGCGGTTTCTGCACTCCTGGTATGATGTTGTCTGCCTCTGCACTGCTTCAGCGTATACCGAATCCGACAGAAGATGATGTACGCGACGCCCTCTCCGGTAATCTCTGTCGCTGTACCGGCTATGTTAAGCCTGTGCAGGCGATCATGCGAGCGGCGGCTATAGTACGAGGAGAGCTATCCGCTGATTATAGTGGTGGAACAGGTACGAACGATTCCTCAAGCATAACTGGACGGCAAAGGGCTATCGCTGACAACGGCACTCATGATATTACGGCGAAACAACGGATTGTTCAACCAACAACACCGTTCGCGGCCCTGTCGAAAACTCCCTTGAGCGTTGTCGGAAAGTCCGTGCATATCGTTGACGCAGCAAAGTTTGTGACGGGTCGCTCGACGTTTGCTGATGATTCTGCTCCTAGAGGAATGCTCTATGGTGCTATCCTTACCAGCCCTCATCCACACGCAGTCATTCGTAGCATCGACACCAGCGAGGCCAGAGCCATGTCAGGGGTACATGCTGTGCTTACCTATGAAGATGTGCCACGTATTGCATATGCCAGTAACGGCTCTTCCGGCCCACAGGATCGCTATGTTCTCGATTATATTGTGCGTTATGTTGGTGATCGTGTGGCCGCCGTCGCTGCAGAGACGCCCGAACTGGCACAGGAGGCACTGGAGCGTATTGTTGTCTCATACGACGTTCTGCCTGCACTGCTTGACCCACGTCAGACCTTAGAAACTGACACGGTTCGTATTCATGCGGAGTCAGAGTCACGCAATATTTATGCGGCTGAACGTAATATTGCAGCGCGTGTGCGAACCGAAACGGGCGATGTGGAGCGTGGCTTTGCGGAGTCGGACGTGGTAATCGAGGGTGAGTATCTGGTGCCAATGAGCCGACAGAGTGCCCTTGAGACGCGCACCGTAATCACCTATTTTGACGAGGATGACTACCTTGTGGTGCGTAGTAATAATGCCTTCGTACCACATCTCATGAAGAGGGTCCTGGCCTCCGTCCTTGCCATCCCTGCACGTCGTATTCGTGTCGAACAACCAGCCCTTGCTGGTGGTCCTGCGACAATGCAAGGTATTGATCTTGAGGATGTGTGCGCTATGTTGACGCAGGTGACGCGCAAGCCTGTGCGCCTCAGCTATACACGTGCTGAAGAGTTGCGCGAAAGTCATAGTTATCCGCAACAGATTCTACGTATGAAGACAGGTGTGAGGAGCGACGGCACGCTTCTTGCCAACCAGATGATTGTGCTGGCAAGTACGGGCGCATATGGTACCTATATGGCACCCGCGAACAGCGTTCTTGGACTCTATCCTTGCGCTTCCACGCGCTTTGTCACCGAGGTTCTCTACACCAATCATCCGGCGGCAAGCAACATGCCAGGAGCGGACGCGGAACTCTTCGCGCTCGAAAGTCATTTCGACGAAATCGCGCATAGGCTCGGTATGGATGCGTTGGCGTTGCGGCGTAAGAATTGGCTCAAGACAGGACAGACAACGGGAGCGAACGAAGAGGGCGGCAGTTTGTCTGAATGTACGCAGCTTGTCGAGACGAAATTGCAGTGGCGTGAAAAACGCGGTCAGGTCTGGAATAGCCGTATGCATCGCGGCGTGGGGGTTGCGCTCACCAATTTCGATAACGCTCTGGGAAGTGCCGAAAGTAGTGGTGCCGTTGTCAAGCTGAACGATGACGGTTCATGTGATGTCTTTGTGAGCGTTGCCGACCCAACCACAAAAACTGAGCTTGCACAGGTCGCGGCAGAGGTGCTGGGTATCTCTGTGGAAGACATTCTGCTGCATACCTCTGGCACCGAGGACACCCCGTTCGCCACAACCACAAATGCTGCATCAACGCTCTATAACGCAGGTGCTGCTCTTCGACGCGCGGCAGAGTTGGCACGGCGTCAGGTGCTGATTATCGCAGGCCGTCTGCTCAATGTCATGCCGGAGACGCTGACAATACAAGGTGGCACTATTACACCATCCCTGCTGAACGGGCAACCGCTCACAGTTGCCCTCGTCGCGTTCCATCTCTTGACGAGTGAGGGGCGGCAAATTATCGTGAATGCGGCATGGAAAGAGACAACCGCCCCAACCGCATTTGCTGTACAGGGTGCCGAGGTCGAGGTCGATACTGAAACCGGAGCAGTACGCGTCGTAAAGCTTATCGCCGCCATCGATGGTGGGCGCATTATCAATCCCGTACTTGCCGAGGGACAGATACAGGGTAGTATGACGCAAGGGCTAGGGATGTGTATAAGTGAAGAGATGCTCTACGACGCACAGGGCCAACCGCTCACTAGTACCTTGCGCGACTATCACATCTATAATGCATTGGAGATGCCAGAACTGCAAACGTACCTGATTCAGAGTGGCGACATAACGTCTGGTGCCTTCGGCGCGAAATCTGTCGTCGAAGTTGCACGCAGTGGTGTTGCACCTGCCGTCGCCAACGCGGTAGCCGACGCGCTTGGTATGCGGATACGTCAATTGCCCTTGACGCCTGAGCGTGTATTGAGGGCTATTCACGCGAAGAACGCGAAAAGATAGTGTGTTGTGGTATCTTTATAGCGTGTGTGACACACAACAATACATACAATGACGCCTGTAAACACAGGTCTATTATAAGACCTCGAAGGATACGCGATACATGAACGAACCCACAACGAACAATACACCCGTGAACCAGTGGAACGAAGGCGACTCTGCAACATTTCTTGATTTTGGCGAAATCTTTGTGCCTAAACGCGCCGAGCAAAACGAAACGTTGTTACAACTTATTCCTGCACGCACCGACGAAGCGTTTACGATTGTCGAACTCGCGGCGGGCGGGGGCGTCCTGGCACAAGCTATCCTGGAGCGTTTCCCTGCTTGCCATTATATCGCATTGGATGGCTCAGAGAAGATGCGCCAGCAGATGGCGCAGAAGCTAGCGGCTTTTCGGAATCGTCTCACCATTCTCCCCTTCTTGTTAGAGGAACAGGCATGGCGTACTACGCTCCCCGTGCCACTACGTTGTGTGGTGTCCTCGTTGTGTGTACATCACCTGTCCGACGAAGAGAAGCAGACCCTCTTTCGCGACATGTTGGAGCGACTTGAGCCAGAGGGAGCCTTGTTGCTCGCCGATATCATCAAGCCTGCTACACCACGTATCGCCACTCTTTTCGCTCAACAGTACGACACCATTGTACGCGCCCAGAGTATCGCAGCGCACGGCAACCTGAGCGGCTATGAACACTACCAGATGCTCCAGTGGAACTACTTCATCTACGACTACAACGATCCAAACTCATACGACAAACCATCGCTACTCAGCGACCAACTGCGCTGGTTGCGTGAGGCTGGCTTTCCCCATGCTGATTGCTTCTGGATGCAGGCAGGACACGCGGTTTATGGTGGGTATAAATAAATCCCGACTGCTTATGACGCACCGGATGCCTACAAGCATTTTGATGCACGCGCCAATGGTTGGACGAAGGTTGTTCTCAAGCCTGGGAAATAACCCAAACCTACGAAATAACTCATAGACAAGAAGCGGTGGATGACACGTCAGCCACCGCTTCTTGTCTATGAGTTATTTCGTAGGTCTTCTTCTATGGTCATCCCTCACATGAATGGTCAGGTGAAATGGTGACAGAGGAAAAATGGCACTGGTGCTTATGCAACGCTCAATGTATACTGTATACATATACCTTTTTGACTGGTATACTCTACAATTCTCTGCTATAATCTCTCTGGTAAACTAAAGAATATGAGGAGTCGCCCATGGCTCGCCGCATCCACCTGCGAAGCACGACCGAGGAAAATCTACGGATTGTTTCGCGCTCCATACCCTGGAAACTCTTGCTACTTATTCCCGTACTTATTGTGCTGGCGGTCCCTGTCTACCTCTTCGCGTCGAACGCTGGGAGAGGTATTGTTCCAGGTGTAACCAGTTTCTTCTATGGTTTGTCCGCGCCACTCCCACCACCAGTGCCGACGCCACAACCTGCCTTCCCAATCGTGCTGCCACAGGCCGGTTCTTTGCTTTATACGGTGCAGGATAGCGATTCCTGTGATAGCATCCTTACCTATCAGATGCGTATGGCGAACGCAGGACAGGTGTTCAGCGATGTGAATCCTGCTACGGTAAAGGCCCTGGATGCCTCGCTTGGACAGGATTGTCACGCGCTCCAACCCGGTATGGTTCTCCCGTTGTCACCACAATATCCTCTTGTTGCTATTGGAGGTGTTGTGCTGAAGATAGATGCAACTACGACGCAACAGGTATTGCCAACGCCGCTGATCAAAACTTCTAACCAGCAGTTGCCAGCCGATTGCACTGGCGGCTGTATATTGACGGTACGTCTTGCTTCTCAGGTGCAGGTGCATCTTAACGTGCAGACGACGCTGGTTATCAAGGTTGGTTCATGGGTCTGGGCGCAGGCCATGCTTGCGCGTAAAAGTATCAAAGATTTTCCCGATTATCCCTATGCCGACCCTAAAGCGTCGTTCAATGGTATGTCGTTACGTGCTTGTGACCTGCAAGTAGACGACACGCACGACGACAACTCGCTCTCCTGCGATCAACTCGCGCCCAACTCAATCGACGACGACAACGGTGCGTGGCTGCTGGGAGTCACCGGGGCGGGTGCTATCGACCACTGGCATTACGGTATCCACCTACCAGTGGGAACGCGCGTCCTGCTCTGGCTCACTAACGAGAACGGCGTGCTGAAGTTCCACAAAGGTAATCCATTGTACAAGTATGATAATGCGACGCACCTGTATGTGAGGGCATAATAGCCACCATCATGAATGAGGTGATGGTGATAGAATGGGCTGTGTAATACGCAACCAATCCGCCTGTCTATCGTCTTATAATAGGACGACAAAATTGATGAGCAGCGATACTGCTTGGCTCATCCTCTCTAGTAGTGGAGAAATCTGTATGGCAGGCTTAGAAGGGCGGGTACTGGACCGCTATGAGTTGCGGAAGCTGGCGGGACGTGGTGGTATGGCAGATGTGTATCGCGGCTTCGATACGAAGTTTCAGCGCTACGTTGCCGTGAAGGTGTTCAAGCGCGAAGACGAGGAACTGCTGCGTCGTTTTGTACGCGAGGCCCGCCTGATGGCATCGCTACGCAATCCTCATCTTATCCCTGTCTATGATACTGGCGTGGACACGATTGATGGCTTCCCCTACTACTATATCGTCATGCCGTTTATGGAGGGTGGCACGCTCCGCTCTCGTATTCGACGTAGCTCTCTTTCGCTTGCTGATTCCTGCCGCTATCTGCGAGAAATCGCCGATGCCCTCGACTACATTCATGCACAGGGTATTATTCATCGTGACATCAAAGCGTCGAATGTGCTGCTTGCTGCCAATGGAACCGCTTACCTGTCCGACTTTGGAATCGCTCGCAACACCTCCGATGCTACACAGCTCACCTCTACAGGGAATGTGCTGGGAACGGTTGACTATGTTGCGCCCGAACTATTCGAGCCGGATTATAAGGCCGATGCCCGCAGTGATTACTACTCGTTGGGTGTGCTGGCCTTCGAGATGGTGACGGGCCAGTTGCCCTTTAGCTCGGAAAACCAGATCGCGGTCGTCACCATGCATATGACCAGACGCCCACCAGTGCCGAGTAGCATTGTCCCGAATGTGCCGCCCTCAGTTGATCGCGTCGTCTTACGCAGCCTGGAGAAGCAACCCGATCTGCGCTATACGAGTGCAACCGCGTTCGCCGATGCATTTTGTCAGGCAATACAGCAACGGAGACGCGCCGATGCTGTTGGACGCGTCGCCAATGCTGTACCGCAAGAAGCAGCGTTGGTGCCGCCCGCACCACTCGTTTTACCCCGCTCTGCTACAACAGATGCGCCGCCAGTTTCTACGAGGCGTGCCACCCGTATTATCAATGAAAATGATACGCCACCTGCTGCTCGTGTTACGCAGGCGGTTCGTTCACAACGTCCTTCGTCAGCGCAGACAAGGGGCCGTGTTGTTACCGTTTTTGCACTTGTCGTATTGCTCGCCGTAATTGGGCCAATCGTGTACGTGTTATTAGGGAACTCGTTGCCCGGAGTTGGCAAGACCGCAGGAGCAGGAGCAGGTGGACAGACGCAAACAGCGACGAAAGATGGCTCATCGCCGACTACAACGGTAACGCCTAATCAAACCGCAGCTGCTCAGGCTATTGTCAACGCGACGCAGCAGGCTAAGAATGGAACGGCAACGGCAATCGCGGGTGTGACCGTGACGGTTCAGGCACATGCAAGCGCGACGGCGGGAGTGATCCAGACAGCTACGGCTGGTACTCTACTCTATCAGGACTCGTTGAACAACGTCGATAATTCACAGACACAGCAAGAGCAGTGGCAAGCTGATTCGCACTGTACCTTTACGACTGACGGTTATCAGATCACAAAAGGTACCTCATTCTTCAATTTGGGGCAGATACAAGGATGCTTGGAAAGCGGCACGAGATATGGCGATATGGCTCTTTCCGTTGACATGACTATCGTAAGTGGACATTCAGGCGGTATCTTTTTCCGTGTGAGTCCAAAGACGCTTGGGGCGTATGCGGGCTATTTGTTCGAGGTTGATAGTACGGGTCGCTACAAACTGTCGAAGTCGAGCAATTTTAGTACAGGTACTGGTAATGCTATATTACAGGACTGGACGCCTTCATCTGCTATAAAGGTTGGCGCGAAAAACACGTTGCAGTTTATCGCGAGTGGCAACACGTTCTCGTTATATGCCAATGGTGTCTTTCTCACGACTGTATCGGATAATGATAATAGTTTTACCTATGGCTATGTTGCGTTGCTCGCTTCGACAGCAACAGGTGGTGGCGATGCAAAGATTATATATAACAACATGGACATCTATAAACATGCTTAATGGAGGAAGTGCATGGAAGAGATAAATAACGGTGAGCAGGGCTGGCAACCTTGACGCATACTCCGAATCCAATGGGCTTTCTACGCGAGCTATTGGGGCGACCTCGCAACGAAAAGCCCTTCGTAATCCTCCCCGTCGGCTATCCCATCGATGATTGCCGTGTCCCTGTGCTAACGAAAAAGCCGTTGGATGAAGTTATGGATGTGATGTAGGGACCGATGTATCGCGTCCTCGTGGCAATCAACCGCCGACAAGGACGCGATACATCGGTCCCTACATCACATCATCTCGTTGCCACGAACAGACCCGTGCTTTTTGTGATATGTATGGCTCCATTCTCTTTGATCTCCTGATCGATGCTTTTCCGCAATTCTTGCAGCTTTTCGGTCGTCATAAAAGACTGTACGGGCATGGAAAGAATGAAGGCAATCAATGGTTCGGTCTCTGTCACCACGAGACCGTCGTCTATCTCGTGCATTGTGACATGCGAGAACCAGCGCGACAACGCATCGCCTCCATGTTCAAGGTTGAAGATATCTCGCGGCACCTGTCCCGTGCGGTAGGATGGCTCGACGCGTCTGACGATATTCGCAATCTCGCGTAGATGGTTTAGTCCACCCGTAGCAGCATAGAAGCGGCCCTTTGGAGCAAGCACACGATGTATCTCTGAGAGCGCTTTGTTCAGGTTGGGAACGTGATAGAGCATGTGGTTTGCAATAACCACATCGAAACTCTTGTTCTTGAAGGGGATAGACTGTGCGTCCAATTGCTTGAAGGTGAAGGGGTGGCGCACAATTTTCAGGTTTTGTTGCGCCTCTTGTAGCATGCCTAACGAGAAATCGGAGAGCGTAATGTCCCACCCTTGCGGAATACGGTCGAAATTGCTGAGCCATAATCGTGCGGGACCACAGCCGATTTCGAGAATATGGCTCTTGGATGCTGCTTGTATCTGGTCGAAGACCCAACGTTGCCAATCATAAGGATTTGTGCTGAAGCGTTCATGTAGCTGAATGCGTGCGTTCAGGTTCGCGGCATCCTTGTATTGCTCATTGAGCAGGTAGGTTTGCTCTTGCCCATTATGGGGAAACATCGTGTTCGAGTTATTCTGTGTCATATATTGTTCCTACCCTATTAAAATATAAAGAACGAATGCTGGAATGTTTTCTGTAGGGGCCATAATTCATAACGCCCGTTCTCATCGACCACGTTTATCAGTCATTGGATACGTTCCTCAATCCTTGCCAACGAGGTGTATTGGGACGAGGGCGTAATGAATTATGGCCCTACAGATTTCATTCACCATTATATGTGTCGCGTTCGCGTGGTGGTACGAGTTTGTTTTCGACGGCGAATGCGGCGGCTTCGCTACGTCTCGACAATCCCAGCTTTTCGAGAATGTGGCTGACGTGATTACGGGCCGTTTTCTCGCTGACATAGAGGGCATCGGCGATTTGTTTGTTTGTATAGCCGCGAGTGACCAGTGCCAGCACTTCGCGTTCACGGTCGGTGAGTTCTTCGCCTGGAATATGTGTGGTGCCGTTGGCAAGCGACATCATTCTCGTCATCGCTTGTTTCGCGGACTGTGGATCGACGAGCGACTGGCCTGTTGCTACGAGACGAATGGCTTTGAGCAGTTCGGCGCGACTCGCGTTTTTGATGAGGTAGCCACTGGCACCCGCGAGGAGCGAATCTTCAGCCGCCTTCGCATCATCGTGGGAGGTAATCATTAGCACGTAGACATCGGGGCGCGTATTTTTGATATCACGGCATGCCTCGACACCATTCATATTCGGCATACGCACATCCATCAAAATAACGTGTGGGTCCAGCACACCAACCTTTGCAATAGCCTCGGCACCATTGCTAGCCTCGCCCACAACGGAAATGTCCGGCTCTAACTCGAATAGGGCACGCATGCCCATTCTCACTATTTCGTGATCGTCTACGATCATCAAGCGTATTTTTGCCATTGTGAACTCCTTGTGCTATGCTGGTTAAACTGGTATTTGGACATGGACGCGGACGCCACCCTCTGGTAGTGGGGCGATATTGAATGTGCCGCCCAGCTCCTCGGCACGTTCGCGCATGCCGCGCATGCCATGACCAGAGTAGATGCGCTGGCGTTCACCATTATCCATCAAGTCATAACTGTAATACACGGATTGCATGCCGTGTCCATCGTCGCAGATTTCGACTGTCACGTGTTGTGGTGAGAGATGGAGATTGACCCAGAGTTGTGTTGCATCGGCATGTTTGTAGGCGTTGGTCAATGCCTCTTGTACAATACGAAAAACTGCGGCCCCAACCTGTGCATAGCGACGCGCCCTCCTCTGGTCGCTGTTCAGCACCTCTTCGACGCCATCGATCTCAAGGTGTGTGGGCAGACTCGTTATCGCTTGAAATTCACGCAACTGGTTCGATAGCATTTGTGTGAGATTTATTGTACCGCTCATCAGGGGTTTGAGATTGAACATATAATTGCGCGTCTCCCACAATGCTTGCTTGGAGACCGTCACGAGCGTATCCAGGCGATCCGCCAACGGTGTTACCAGTTCTGCATCTTCTTCGGAGGCTTCAGCGATACGATGGGCCTGTGTCGCGCATGTCTCAGTATTGAGGCTCATCATATAGACGAGTTGCGCGATACCGTCGTGAATTTCGCGGGCGATACGGCTCCGTTCTGCCGCCGCGTTCAGTTCTATTGTCTGTTCTGTTAAGCGGATGTTGTCTAGCGCGACCAGCAATTGTGCCCCTGTAATCGCCAGAAATTCTTCCTGTTTTTCGCCGTATGGCGTTTGTCGAATATTCTCGGCACCGAGAATTAACTGTATCTGTCCCTCTTTATAGAGAGGGAGGTAGAGGCGTGCAATCCCGTAACCACTCTTGTCTTCAAGTAGCTCGAATGTGTCGAGCCTTTGCCCCGATTGCATTACCTTCTGAGTCAAGGCTTCGGTATCGTCTGGTAGTGTCTCATTGTGTGTATCGGCCTCGACGCACACAATAGGTTCGACAGGTGTATCTTTGTTTGTTTCGTCGCTACTTGTGACATTCACAAGCGCAATCATTAGCCGCTGAAAATGTCCGCCCTGTCGCATGGGTGTCACGCTCTGCTGTAAAAGATGCTGGCGATCACTCGCGCCTTTTACCAGTGTTTCGCCGACACGGACTAGTGCGCGTTCCCGACGTGTGTTATCTTGCTCACGCCTCTTGCTCTGTGCATAGCTCGCCAGCAAACTTGCGAAAGCCGCCGCTATGATTGCGACAAGCGGTGTATCGTAGAGCGAGCCTACGATATCTACCACATTTGGGACATACTGTGGTGATCCTGGTGCTTTGACAATCATCGCAAATACGATAAACAAATCGTACCCTAGCGAAGCAGCTATGGCACCCTTATAGCGATAGGCAAACGCTGCCGCCAATGCTGCAGACATGCCATAGCGATAAAAGGGTGAGCTATCACCAAAGTATGGTGAGCCACCGTTGGGACCACTAAAGTAGACGGCCAGCCCACATACGATGACATCGACGATGTATAGGGCAATTGTCCAATCGGCGTCGGGCGTACTTGCGAAGGGGGTCAGAATATCTACCTCTTCGTCCTGGGCAAGGGTGCGTTGTCTTTGTATGTGTTGTGATGGCCGTAACGCACTAAAACGGGGTAGGCGTGGGAAAAAAACCTGAAACACGGGTGCATAAAGCGTTGCCAGGAGCGTTTGGATGAGTGTAACAACGAGTAAAATGAGACCGATACGAAAGGTGGTAGGAGAGATAAAGTCAGGGCGATAGCCGACAATGATGGTTAAGGCGTAAAACCACGCGCCCCAACGCCATAGGAGAAAGAGGTAGTTGGGCGTGTTGCGGAGGCGGCGCGTCGTCGTCCCTGGTAGTGCGCGGAACCATGTTTTTCGCTGGCTCATTGCTCGTACCCTTTTGAGTGTGATATAGTATCCATGACTATTCCCTATCTGTGCAGTATTGCACGCTCTATCTCTTACTGTCAATAATCAAAATAGCGCACCATCTGGTCCCTGCGAAATATTTTTACAGCAAAATCGTGGTGTGTACTACTCTATAGTGTAAGGGAAAATGGGAGAACGCGTATGGTGCATTCGTCCCATTTTTCAGTAGTCCATTAACGGATGTTCAAACGTATATAGTAGTAGCAACACATTGAAATGTACCAATTTTTTGAGCTAGCAGAACGTCTTAGAGTGTGGTATGTTATTAACATAATAATTTCCGTTTAGCGAGGTTCATAAAAGAAGATAAGAACATGAAATATCTTTCATAAGAAACTCTCCGAATGGGAGGAATTTTATCGTAGGAAATGTATGTCCTGTTAAAGAAGGGACGGTTTATAGCCGTGGAAAAAGCCGAACGGAAACGTGTATCCTTGCTGGCTACTATTGGCGACCTCAACCGACCTTTGCGCGTTCGACCTGTACGCAGTTTGGGACGTGAGTGGTGGGCGGTCGATGCCGAAGATACGTGGCCGGGTATGGTCATGGATCTGCGCCGCTTAGGGTTCGAGTCGATAGCAGTGGGGAATGAAGTATTGGTCCGTGAAGGTGCGCCAGCATATGAAATGCAGATGGAGGGTCCGGCAGAGCCAACTGGTCTCAAGCCCTTCCCCACCATCAATCCGACGATCCGCGTTCGCAAGGACTCGTATTCGACAGATTATTCCGATTTGGTATATCTGGACGAATACAAGGACGAAGAGGACGAGGAGGATGACGAAATGGAGCCTGAAGACCTGGACAACGAGTAAGTTGGATCAGGTTTTTTGTTAGATACGGAAACAGGATTATGCACACACTGAATGCTATTAGGTGTGTGTATAGCCCTGTTTTTTATTTGCCTCGCCTTGAGCCTTTTACCATTGTAGGTCGCTAACCACCATAATGCACTCGCGGCAAACAGGATCAAGAGCGGTTCGATAGGTGCGCGAAAGCGTGGAATCCCGTAATAGACGATACTTTGTGTCAGCGTAAGTGTAATAATGAGGTAGAGGAAGAGCATATCACGCCAACGCCTATAAGTGACAACGAGGCCGATCAGTGCTAATACAAAAACGATAGGTGTCATCGTCTCCATCATCAGAATAACAAACTGCGACGAGCCGCGGTCGGGAAAACGATTGATGGCGAGGTCCGCCTCCTGTGGTACCACTTGCCATGTGTTCATAAAGTGCTGTTCGATCATAAAGGGAATGTATGCTATATGTTCCTCTATCCACTGGAAGGCGGCAGCTTTGTACGCGTTGTCGCGTTTGACTTCACAGGGTCCCGAACAATCTCGCGGGAACTTTGATGCAACCCACGGCGTTGACTCGCTGGGAATGATCCATATCCCTGAGTAATAGCCATGCTGATAGATCGGGTCGGCGGTCTCATAGTTGTATGCCCCTAACAACACTTTGCCGTCTCCCACTGCAACAGGGATAAGCGTATGCGTAATCTTATAGTTACGTAGTGTCCAGGGTGCAATAAAAATTAGTGAGAGCAGTGACACCACAAGAACACTTTTGAGAGCGATACGCCATGAGAAGACTTTTCGCCATCCCAGCACTCCGACCCATGCTACAAATATCGCAAGAATGGCGAGTCCATTAGGGCGTGTAAGTGAAAGCAAGCCAACAAGAACACCGCTTGTCGCCATCAGGCTTATGCCTGGCGTGCGTTGCAAGTGATAGAGCGTATAACAGAAGGCGAGCAGTAGAAAAATATACACCGACTCTGAATAGAGCAGGCCATCGTAGACATATAGAAATGGGTAGATGGCACTCATAACGCCTGCAACTATGCCGACGCGCTCTCCAAATAAATCTTTAGCAAATAAATAGAGCAATACGCACGTAGCGGATCCTATAGCGCAGAGCAAAAGACGCACAAAGATGTCTTGCGGTCCGATAATGCGGTCAACCATCGCAATGATGAAGGGCCATAGTGGAGCGCGATCAACCGTTGGCAGATGTGAGTAGAGACAATAACAATGCTCTTGCACAAGGGAATTTGCGATATTCTGATATGTCAGGGAGTCGTGCAACGGATAATAGCCGCTTGCAACCGTGAAGTTATACGTAACACGAATGATGAGTGCGAAGCAAAAAATACCGATGAGCGGCACGGTAATCAGCGATTCTAAACGTTTCATAGCTATCCTTATCGAAAATGACCTATAAATGGACCCTATAGTCAGTGTACTGCTCGCATGAAACGATAAACTTCAATGTATATGACGCCTCATTTTTTCATTTTTCACAAATATTGCATATTACTAAAAAATAGTGTATACTTAAAGAGTCTTCTACATCCTCTCATAAAGCACGTCCCTCGTATAAAACATTTACTCAAAGCACATTTCCATTGGTGGGAACGCAATGACGTAGGTCTTTGCACGCTCGCTTTTCTGTGGAGATGTGTGGTTTCCTGGAACAGTTTTGTTAGCTTTCTTTGCACATCAAGTCATACTCGTTGGGAGTAAAACATGTGTTTGGAAACCGAGAAGGTATGATAAAGGAGTGCATTGTGCAACCAATTTTCTTCCTACTACTTGCCATTGTAATTGTCATATGCGTGTTCGGATACATGACGTACCGTACTAATGCGGAGAAGCGTGCCAGAGAAAAGAAACGGAACATATTCCGCGATAGAGTCTGAGATAGACATTGTTGAATATTTACACGGGACCGTGTAGAAGCTATATCAAATTAGGGAGTATTATTATGGCAGATTCACGTCAACTTGATATTCTTGCGTCGGGGAAAACACTGTGGAATAAGTGGCGTCGCGAATATTCGGAGGTACGAGCATTCGAGCCAGACCTGCATGCAGCGGACTTGCATGAACGTGATCTGCGCGGCTTCGACCTCCATGGTGCTGATCTTACCGAAGCCAATTTGCACGAAGCCGATTTGCGCGGCACAGACCTGCACGATGCGGATCTCCGCAATACCGATCTGAGCCACTCTGACATGAGTGATGCTAATTGCCAGAGAACACTCTTTAACTGGGCGAATCTACAAGATGCGAATTTGTCTCGTGTGGACCTGAGAGAGGCCGACCTGCGGAAAGCAAAATTGTCAGGCACTGATCTGGATGGAGCGATGCTTGAGAAAGCGAGACGCGATGCGATTGCTCTGCCTAAGCTGGATGCCACTCCAGCAAACAACGAAAATGTTGAACGCGAAGCCGTACATACTGGAACAAAAATATAATGAATAAGCAAAAAATAGTTACACATCCCATGTCGGGAAATAGTAGAAGGGACACTACGACGGAAGATCGTTTTTATGTCCAGGGTATCACTGAGCAGATTTTCGTAATTCGTGAGCGTGTGTCCGATGGTGAAAGAACTGGACAGGACCGCATAGTAAAGTCGTTTGATACGCGGCATGATGCATACACGCACGTTGACATTCTCAATGGGAAACAAAGGAAGCTTGACACGGAGAAGCAAGAAAGATAAGAGCATGAACTGTGTCATCCTCGTATTCAGCCGTTGCTAACTCTTTACCGACGGGAAAGCCCGATGCAACCCGTCGGGTGTACCGCCGCAAGCCTTCGCGACGTATGTTCTCAGCACATCAAAACATGAGATGCAGAATGGCTCTCAAAATTCCCCTCCTAATCTGCCTTTTTTAACCCACTTTCTCAATACCCACTTTTTGTTGAGAATATACGGAGGGAAAACGAAACAAAATTCCTACAATATCTCTCATATATTCAGTACAGCTTTTTGAAATGCTAGCTATGCAAAAGAAGAGAAGATATGCATTTTTGTATCGTAACTTTTAGGCTGTACAGGTAACACGTTCAGGAGGATATATTGCGAGAGAAAAGGGTTTTTGGCGATGTTTTCCTGAGCATACACGAGTAATAAGAAAGAGCTACCCAAGTATGAATGAGAAAACGTCTACCGCACTTACCCTCCCAATTGAAGATATAGTGCAACCATTGCTACGTTCTTCACAGGCGGCGACAACCAATGACTACGCTGAGCTGAAACTGATTCTCAAGAAAAAAGGCTTTCTTGAAAGACAGCCTGTCTACTATACAAAGCGTGTGGCCCTGCTGCTGGGGTTGTTCGTTGTAGGCATAATTTTCCTGTTTGTTGTCAACAACTTTTGGCTACAACTCGTAAATGCCCTCTACCTCGCGTTCGTCTTTACTCAAATCGGGCTACTTAGTCATGAGGCAGGACATCGCCAGATGTTTCACGAGTCATGGAAACATGATATTCTGGCTCTCGTTGGAGGAAATTTGCTGATTGGCATGAGTTATGCATGGTGGCTTGACAAGCATAATGCACATCATAGTAATCCCAATCATGTTGATATGGACCCCGATATTGAAATTCCATTTTTGGAATTTACTGGTTTGGAAGACCTTTCGGGTATAGGAAAATTCAGACAATTTTTGGTGAGGCATCAAGCCACAATCTTTTTGCCAGCTTTGTTGACGGTATCGCTGGGACTGCAAATGAATAGCGTCGATTTTCTTTTGCATAAAAAGGCGAAATATCGCGTTCTCGAATTAATATTGATGATTGCTCACTTTGCGCTCTACCTAGGCGTCATTTTTTCGCGCTTCGTCTGGTGGCAGGCGATTCTCTTCATTATAGTGCATCAAGCTGCAACAGGTGCGTACCTCGGCTCCATCTTCGCGCCGAACCATAAAGGTATGCCCGTACTTGAGAAAGAAAGCACGATGGATTTCTTGCATCGGCAAGTGTTGACCGCTCGTAACATTCACGCCAACCCCATAACCGACTTTGTGTACGGTGGCTTGAACTACCAGATCGAGCATCACCTCTTCCCAAGTATGCCACGCAACAAACTGAAGCAAGCACAGCAGATCATCAAACCTTTCTGTCAGACGCATGATATCTCCTACCACGAGACGAACGTGCCGCAGTCGTTCAAAGAGATATTGCAGCACCTCTATCATGTTGGTGATGTATTGCGTGTAAAGAGAGCGTAGAAAATCTACTTAGGACACATAACAGAAAGTGATGGATGGGCAATTCCTTGCGAGTTGCCCATCCATCACTTTCTGTTATGTGTCCTATCTTGCATGTGGCATAATGTAGATGATGTACCGACAAATGTAACGGAAAGACGAGAGAAGTATGGCTGATAGCCTCGTTATAACTGCTCATTCACAGATGATTGACCTTCCTGCTGGTCGTTTTCATTATCTGAGTTGGGGTGCTGAACGGACCGAACTACCCAGCGTGTTATTGCTACACGGCATTACAAGTTCTGCCCAAAGCTGGGTACGCGTCGGACCAGCACTTGCTGGACGGTATCGAGTATATGCGCTCGATCAGCGTGGACATGGCGAGAGCATCAAACTAGTACAGGGAGCATATAGCCTACGCCAGAGTGCCGATGATGCAATTTCCTTTATCGAGGCTCTCGGTCTTGAACGCCCCGTTGTCATCGGCCATTCCTGGGGCGGTGCCACGTCGATTGTGCTGGCAAGTGGCGTGGGAAGCGAGAAACCTGTACCTACTCTCGCGCAGTTGATTCTTGAGGACCCGGCACTGAATTTCGGGCGCGGTAATGCCGAAGCGAGAGCGGCTAACTATACAAAGGATATTGGGCGTCCAGCCGATGAACTGCGGAAAGAAATCACCATTAGTAGCCCTGGCTGGACCGATGCCGATATCGAAGGCAAGATTGACGCGCTACACCATGTCACCAAAGAAGCTGTTATAAGTATCTTCTCACAGGCGGGCGAAGTAGGTCCTGTTCTCCCCTTGCTAGCTAAAATTGTCACGCCTACGCTGCTGATTCGCGCTGATCCTCATCTTACAGTGATAGATAACGTTTCATGGGAGCAGGCAAAGCAGTCTTTACCGATACAGAGCCGCGCTACAGAAATTGAAGGTGCCTCCCATAATATTCACCGTAGCACCTTCGATGCATTTATGCGCGTGGTCAATGCTTTTCTGGAGCAGAGTAACACCTGAGCCAAAAACTCGGGTGTTACTCCTCGTTAGAGGAAAGAAAACTTAGCTCAGTTTATCTTCTGCCTTCTCCGCGTCTTCAGCGTGTTCGACAATGGCACCCTCTTTGAAGAGGATACCTTGTAACGCTACTTTCCACTTAGGCTTCTGGCGCAATAAAAATTCGAGGTCCATGCCAAAGTGTTTGAATTCCTCGCCCTGAGCATTTGCCATAATAGCTCGTGCTTGTTGATTAGGTTCGACCGCTAACCGTTGCTCATACCAGTTGATGGCTTCGGCCTCCTCCGTAAGCGATGCGATCATACGCGCAAAGGTCCGTGTCTCTGCCGAAAGCTCATTCGCTGGCTCGTGATACTGGTCAAATCCCATGATGTTTTTCCTTTCTTACAAAAATGTTCCATCTAATCATGTTCTTACACCTTGTGAGAGACAATTCTATTTCCTCTTGCAGAACGATTCAGCGTTCACCCCCTTAACATATAGATCATCACATGGATACAGTTGTACTAGAGGTGAATATGCTCTGTTGTTGGTTCCGGTTTATCTTCTCCCACACATCCCACTTTGCAAATTCTGTGCCACACTCAGGGCAGACCCACTCACCAACGTCTTTCCCCTGATCGTACTCTTTCACAATGATAGCATGAATGCACAATTGTCCAAATGTTTCTCTTCTCAGCCTGAATGCCTCTTTCCCTTCCATGCTGCCTTCTCCTTTTTAGTTTTCCTGGGATGTATTAATCAAGATAAGAACGTACTTACGTAATACCACAACATATTCTTGCACGCTTGGCAGGTTGCCAATGGATACACCTCTATACCTACTAGACGCGTTCTGCTATAATGAAAAGTGAGAGCGACATCCACTAAATACTCTATTGTCAAGGAGAGCGTTAAAGCTATGCAAGATACGCAGAAGGATATTCAGCAGGAGCAGCACACAAGGCCACCTGAGCCAACACAGACTGAAGAGGCTACCGTTCTACAAAGTAATCTTTTTGGTGCCCCAAGCGTGATTGCAGAACCACCTGATCCATTAGAGAAGCCATTTCCGCCGTTGGTACGCACAAATCCTCTCACCGATCAGTCGAGCCTTGCCGCGTGCGCCATTCCTTACCAGCAGGAGTTAATGTTACGCGGGAAATCGAACTACACTGTCACCTGTTTCCTCTCGGACCTCAAGATGTTCAGCGACTACACAGGCTATGATACGCCCGTTGGTCGTCTTACTAAAGAGCAATTGACCGACTGGTTGATGAAGCTCAAATTTGGCACAAAGGGGCAGGTACCTGCGCCCAAGACAATGGCGCGTCGCGTCACCTTCTTAAAAAACTTCTTTTCGTGGTTGCATCGCGAGTCGGTGATCAAAGAAGACCCCTCAGCTAGCCTGACGCTGGAACGTCCTCTACCGCCATTGCCAGAACTCCTGTTTGCCGACGAGATACAGCGTCTGCTCGATGCATCGGCTGAAGACCCGCGTTGTCACTGTCTCGTGTATCTGGCCTTTCATGGAGGACTAAAAAAAGAAGAAGTCATGGGCTTAAAAGTCCATCAAGTCGATCTCTCGGACGAGCGTACACCGTTAATAACCGTACATTTTGCTGCGTCAACAAACAAGCAGCATCGCGAGCGTCGTCTAGCTCTTCCTGCCGAATTCACACAGATTTTCAGAGAATATCAGCAGAAGTATCACCTCACGAACGAAGTGTTCAACTGTACAGACCGTAACCTGAACTACATTCTTGCGAAAGCCGTAAAAGCGGCGAATATCAAGAAGCGTGTTACTCTGCAACTGCTCCGCGATACCTTTGCGGTTGAGCAACTAAAATCGGGTGTCACGCCAGAATCGTTGCGTGAGAAGATGGGTCTCTCCGATGAGGCATGGTTAGAGTCCAGAGAAAAATATCGCCGCCTGGCATTTCCCAAATAACAATTTTTACTGACAAAAGAATGGGGAGGAATGAGATGCTATAACATCTCATTCCTCCCCATTCTTTTGTCAGTATGGTCTTTGCATTGGTGGTTGCATAGTAGGAGGAGTTGGCGCCGATTGCATTACAATCACGCGCGATGCTCGCCGTTTGAGCGCATTGTTGCAGAGAATCGCGTTGAGAATAATCGCACCGATAGCCAGCGGACCGAGACAGATCAACCCGATACCAAAGGTAAACAGCGTTCCCAGGATCATAACGGGCCAGTAGATGAAGACACTACAGATCAGAAGAATGACGCCCACCGTCGTTTCACCGCCAAGTAGCCAACCCACCCCAAACAGACCAAAGAGCGATAATAGTATCTCTACAATAATTGGGGCATCATTTCCTGAATTTTGTACAATAGTTATATTCCCCGGTGGCAGATACGTAGAGGCGTAAGCGTTAGGTGCATAGCCCGGAACCTGCTGTTGTACAGGAGGTGTAAAACCGATTGGTTGTTGTACAGGAGGTGTAAAACCGATTGGTTGCTGCGCTACTGCTGGTCTGTATCCCATCTGGTAAGGCGATGGGCCACCGAACTTACTGAGATCGTCCTGTGGAGGTTGCCCCTGCTGCATCTGATAGCTAGAAGGCTGCATATACTGCGCTTCATTTTTAGTTGGTGTTCCACATGTAGGGCACACGATGGTTCTATCGGCTATCTCATTTCCACAACGATCACAGAACATAGTTATTGTATCCCTTTATTTTATACTCTTCCTTTTAAGAAAGAGCGTATTCTGACGTGGTGCTTTTATTTTTTGCCTGTTACGCCTATGGCATGGCAACATCCCAACTACCATTACTGCTCATAAGCTCGATTGTTCCTACCTGTGCGGTCTGCACTATTTGTAGGTGTGGCACATTCCCTGTGCTTGATGATAGCGAGGGTGGCAAGGCAATAACGGATGTTGCACCGCTTTTTCGCAATTTCGCGTTGAGTAAGCCTGGGGTTATCACCATAAATGAGGGGTGCGCTACTTGTAACACCTCTGCCAATTCAACAGGAAACTGCTTATCAACTTCTCCTATCATTTGTACGAGCGAAGCCTGTAGATAGTTGAGAGGAACCGATGCCAATAATCCGGCGAGTACATATTTACTCTGTGCAGCAGCCCCTAATAATAGTAAATTGCCTCCTGGTGTAACGAGGCGTACTACAAGACCGTTGTCGCGTATTTCGTTTGTGCCTTTATGCAATTGTGCTGACGGCCAAAGAATTTGTAGTGCAACGTATCTACCTATGGTGATTGTTGCTCCCTGGGTGGCGGCAAGATAAGGAATTGCGCGTTCACGAAGAGTGCTGCGCCATAGCGCATAGGCCGAACTTTTTTAAGTGTTGTTAGAAGAGGAAGAAGAGAGGAACTTCTGAAGCGGTTTCCATCTACAACATACTCCGCTTTACTAGTTTCTTTGACTATTTTACTATATCCAGAAAATGAAAGGGAAGACGACGAGTACTTTTGACTGTCTACGAAATCTAACGGTGGACCAAAAACACGTCGTCAATGCTGATCGTGACCAGAGGCTTCCCTGAGTAAATTGACATGGGGTCCTCCTGGTAATGAAGCTCGGCGCGTACTGCTTCTGGCTTGAGGCAAAGAACACTACGAGCTGTTCGCATAGCCCCTGCTAGCTTATAGCAGGAGCTGATGCGAGTTACGATTTGCCCACTCGCATCGCGGGCAATAACCACCAGACGCGTAGAGCGTTGATCATTGCGGTTCTGTTCTGTCATATGTCTGTGTATTTCCTTCTTTCCCTTTAGATTGACGACGTGCTTGTCGTTGTTCTTCAACTCGCTGGTGCTCTTGTTCTAACAGTTGGAACTGAAGCTGAGAGAGTTGTTGATGTATCTCTGCATACTCCATCTCTACCATGAGCAGTCGCTCCACAAGTTCTGCCTTCGTCATGTGTACGTAGCGATATCTCGCGCGATCTACGTCCCGGTTCGGGTCAATACGCAAGGGCTGCGAAGAGGGAGAAGGTGGTTTCTCCCTCGGTTTTCTGTTGCGCTGCTTCATCGTTTGGTACGAGGTGCTGTACTTCTGATAATAGGCATGAGCGACGGCGTTCTCCAGAAGTGCCGACTTTTTGACACCTCGGCCTTCTGAATCCACCTCGGTACTTTTGCGGCAAACAGCCTCAATCGTGACCGTTTGCTTTTCTTTGACGAGTTGATCGACGGCGGCCTTAACTAGCGTGATCGTCCGCTGGCGTTTCTCTTGGTAATGTTTGAGTAACCATGGCTTCGGCTTGCTCGCATCCTTGCTCGTTTCGCTCGAGGGTGATGGTTGGGACATAGGATTCGTCCTTTCGATAGGTGCGTATTAACTGCATCTCTTGTCGGGTGACTTGGCAGCGTTGAATGAGTGCTTGCATCTTCACAATCTCTGGCCCCTGACCCCGTTTCTTGACCTGATCAAGCCGAATAAAGGCCCATTGTTCCTGCTCAACGATCTCCTCTTCACGATCAGGATTAGGGACATTGTAGACACATCCGGTACAGGCAAAAGAGATTGGGCAAATTGCATGACACGTGCAATCACCGCCAGGAATTTTGTTGAGTGAACCAACTTGGGCCTTTGCCTCTTCCAATTGGTGTTGTAACTCTGCTGGTGCGCGTACAAAGGCTTCCTCGATAGCTCCAAGCTTTGTCGCGAATTTGTCGAGCAAAGAATTGGCGGTAGTTAGCACCTGTTGCCAGGGAGGAGCAGCGTAATACGCTGTTACTTGAACATTTTTCTGATGCAACATAACGGCTACAATGTCTAGAGGGATCCCTTCTACTTGATGAATATGGGTTGCAAAGACATGTCTAAGTGCGTGAGCTTTTAGTGCAACCGTTTTCCCTTCCGTGGTTTGAAAGACGAGTCCATGACACAAAAAGCGCATACATGCAGTGACAGCTAACTGAGGGAAATGGCATCCCTGATACTGGAACAAGTATGGCTTTGCTTGCGTAAAACGATGAGCCCGGTGATTTTGTGGATTGAAGGATACATGTGGAATGTGTTCTCCTGGTTGCAGTTGGTAAAGTTCGTGTAACAGATCAGCGACTCGTTCCAAATTTTTGCGTGTTTCTTCACAGATAATATAGTCTGCTGGTTTGTCTCTTCCCTTGGGTACAAGTCGCATCAGATAGCGAGTCATGTCTTCGACCTGAATGGTGTAGAGGCAGTCCCGATCTAAACTGATCTGAACTAGTTCTCCGTTCCTCGCACCAGTCGTTGTAAAGAAACTTAAGGCAGCCAAACCAAAGGTCGCGGCTGCATAAAGTGGCTCAATCACAAAGATGATGCCTTGAGTCCGATGCTGAGCCTCTCGTAGAAACCGCTCTTGGGTTTTGGGCCAGCACAACAATCCTCCGAGCGTTGTGCGGAAGGGTTGATTCTCCTCCATATTCTCTTCATCTCCATATCCCCAACTTCGCAAGTAATCTTGCTTACGCTTGACCTCCTCTTCAGTTCCCCTTGTGGGGCCGCATCCCAAAATATCGTAGCGTAAAAGGTCCCCGAACCACAGAAGCGAATCGAGATTGATAGCTCCATCACTGAGGGACTCAGCATACAGGAATTCCAAGAAGAAATGATTTTTCTCTGGGGCATATCCTCTCACTTTCCACCGATATTCTTTCGCTGGCTGAGAGGAAAACTGCTGAGCATGTTGCTCAAAGAAACTGTAGCGGTCCCACAAACGAAAATGGTAATGCTGGCCTAACCCTGGTTCTTTGTAGGAAAATGTCAAGGGTAGAACCTCCTTGCCTGACTCAATGAGTGACACCGCTTCACAGTACTTCTCACGTAACCGTTTGATTTGGTTCCATCTCAGGTGAGCTTCTCCACGTAACCGAGCGAAGTGAGGAGCAAATGCATCTGTTTCTGCTTTCCGTCTTTGTTGTTGCTCAATATGATCAATATTAGAACGAGAAATTGCACGATATCTCTCGGGTGATATTGGTGGAAGTGTCAGCTTTTGGTACGTATGCTGCATATCTTTAGGCAAAGAGCGGATGTAGCTAGAAAGATGGTGAACCGCAGCAGCATATTTTTCGAGAAATCCTTGTCGCGTGCTCAGCGAATCGCTCATTTCAGTATCATTGAAGTACAAGGGGAAGTGCATATCCGGCTCCCATTCCTCAAACGAGGTAATATGATACTTTGGAAATAGGGTACGCCATCGTGCATTGAAATTGTAGAGACGACCTTCAATTGTATGTTGATCGAGCCTTGTATGACAAGTAAGCACAATGAGTAGCAGAGCAAGGTGATTCAACCAAGGTTTCTCACGCACTTCATTGTACAGAAAGCGAATAAATCGTGGTTCAACCGCATTCCAATGAAGTTGGGGAGCATGAATAACATCTGGATGAAGTAGTCCTTGTAGCTGAGTCCATGCCTCTATCCCTTCCTGCAAAAACTCTTCAGATTTTTTGAACATATTACTGCGTTCCTCCCAATGCAAGAAGTTTTTCCCACCCACTGGCATCTTTCATCTCTTTTGCGACTGTATAGGTGCCGTGAGCGGTAGTTGTTTTCTGCCTCGTTTTTGTCTGATTGTGCTGTCTTTGTGACTGGGTATCATCTACTTTTCGCGTTAGATAAGTTTTTACTCCCTCTTCAAGCGTCTGATGTAACTGATCCTGAACATGGTAATGACCAAGACGCTTGAAATAATTTTCGTACGTTTTGAGAGTATCGGGGTTACGCCAAGCCATGTAGCGCACCAATTCTTCTTTGCGTGAGACAACTTCAGCTGAGGTTTTGGCTTCTTCTACAATGAGACGCATAGACTGCGTTGTGTACCAATGGCGCAATGCATGAATGTTGAGGTCCAGGTTTAGCCTACGACAGAGCTTGTACCAATGAACTTTGAAAGCTTCATAGTCATACGGTCTTTTTCTCTGTGACAAAAACAACGGATCCGAGTTTGAGAGTTGGTCAAGTCTTCGTAATTCTTGATCTAATGCTGCTCGATCTGTATTTATGTACTGACGCAGCATCTTTGCAGTTGTAGAAGAAAAACGTAATGTCTTCACTCGTCGTCCGCGACTTCCCTTACTCCAAGAACTCGCCTCTTGATTGCAGCCACGAGTACGCCAATCACCGACAGTCATGGTCAGTATCTCGCGAATGCGAGCTCCTGTTTCTAGTGCTAAGCGCACGACGATCTGGTCTCTTAAACAAAAATTTGCTACCATGCATCCTTCTAAGAGATGTTTGCCGAGTTCTGGATCATCTACTGGGGTGACCTCCCATTGCTCCTTGGCGATTCGGAAAAAATTCTCGGAAAGCGGGCTTTTAATTGCTTCCTCCACACCACTCAACTGTGGCATGCGATGAATGTCTCCCTGGTCCTCTCGTTCCAATTGGCGAAGCAACCGTGATACGGCATCAAGCAGCGGATGAGCATACATATAGTGTTTTTCTCTGATCATAAGTGTGTAGAACTGTTTGAGAGCAGACAGAAAGACATGTACAGTACTTGGACTATGCTTAGTCAAAGTGATGAACACATAGGAGCTTTTGGGCTGGACCTTGCAGTGTAGGTGATTAATGAGGTAATCACGAACCGCTTCTTGGATGTTCTCTGGTGGTGAGTTCCAGTGGTCACTCCTCCTTAGTCGCCAGGCATCTGTTGAGAGGTAATCAAACCAGGGCAACAAGTAATTGAGGTAGGTTCGCGCCGTTCCATTGGCGAGTTGTTGATTGAGCTGATGATAGAAAATTGTCAACGGTAGATGGGGTTGCCCATTTCCATCAACGACGAGTAGTGTGAACGTACTCGTTATATGCGCAGGCCGACGAATCACACGAAAATGTCGAAGTCTAGTACTCATATATTCACCCCTGTTTTTTATAACGGAGTGTGCTGTAGTATAAGTACCCTTCCTAAGACATCTTTCCTACCTCTTCTTACAACACTGATTACAGATATGGATGGAGCATACCTGCGTCAATGGCCTCACCAATCTGATAGCGTGTCACGACATCTTGTAGTCCACCAATATGTTCAGTGCGTGGCGAGGTGAGGACAACCATATCGAGTGTACGTTGCCATGAAGGAAGAAGACTGTCCAGTGTCTGTGAGAGCGAGGTGGCATCCAGACCGCCGTCTATGAGAATCGTTTTCGAGTCAGGGGTACGTATGAGAATAGCCTCGCCCTGTGGCGGCTGGGCGGCTGGGCCAACGTCGAGAAACGTTATGGTGAGGCGACCATCCGGTTGTGTCGCGAGTGCTGTTGTGCCAGTTGCCATCACGATAAGCAGTGCCACGCTTATCTGGGCAAGCATTTTTGTTTTTGGGGACCACTGAAAAAGCGGCTTGTGTGTAAGTATCTGCTTAGTAGAGCAGCTTTGTTGCTGTTGTATGAAGTAGATGGCTACTGCAAGTAGGGCATAGTAGCCCCATGCGAGGCCGCTATCTGTAGTACCTACGTTTATATACGCCAACGGTACAGCGAAACACCAGGAAATAACGGTTTGCATATAGTAAAGAAAAGGCCACGCAACCCAACCAATGAGTGTTGCAAGTGGCATGTAGAGCAGCCCTGCAATACAGATAAGTATTCCCAATGTCAGTATAAGACCCAAAAGCGGAACAGTGAGGATATTTGTGAGAGATGCGATAATTGATACTTCGTGGAAATCTACCGCAAAGAGAGGAAGTGTTGCTGTTTGGGCGGCTAAGGTGACTGCGAATATCTCTGTGAGATGTGTTCCGAATGGTAGATGTTTCAGTATCGAGAGACGACGCTGAAAAAAAGGCGTAAGTAGCACAATACCAAGTGTGCCAATAAACGAAAGCAAGAAACCTGCGTCCCAGAGAATGAACGGGTCTAATGCAGTCATAACAAGAGCCGCGAGTGCGAGTGCCGTATAAATATTGTAGATGCGTCCGATGTGCGGCGCGATAACAAGTAGTACGCCCATGATGCCTGCACGAATAGCGGCAGGACCCGCACCACTTAGCAATGTATAAGCAACGATACTGAACACAACAAGCACCGTTGCTAACCTCTGTCGCCAATTGCCGCGCCGCTGTGCGGGAAGTAGCTTGCGTGAAGAGCTTTGTTTTTCGTATAGTCTTTTTGTGAGACTGATAATGAGACCTGCCATGATGGTGACTTTGAAGCCGGATGGAGCAATCAGATGGGCACATCCTGTGGCATTGAAGGCTGCAATAAACGGTTTGAGTGCGGGTGTACGTAGACTCAAGAGGATGGCGATGAGCAGTGCCGCTTCAGGTTGGGGGAGAGATTGTGTAATGATAGTTGCTAATGTGACGCGCAGGTGATAGAAAAAAGCAATAATTGGGTTGCCTTGATTCTCATACACGGAGATACGCGGGAATGCCATAGCTGCGAAGATATTCGGTGGGTTTGTGGGTTGTGGTGCTGCTAATTTCCCCTGTACTTCAACATTGTCCCCATAGTTCGCACCATATGGGTCTTCAATCTGAGTACCACGCGTTTGTATAGAGAGTTGTCCGTCGGCGTTCTGCCATGTCGAACTTCCAATTTTCTGTATTTGTGTCACCGCGACAACCAATGTGCGGGCGCGTCCGGCGACCTTCGGTTCGTCTGAAACGGTGCCTTCGAGTGTCACGGTTTGACCAATATATGGAGTGATGACCTGTGAATCGCCTGTTGGTGATACCAATGTATAGCGGTATGCTCCTAGCAAAAGACATGCGATGAGCAGCATAATCAAGCGGCTCTGTGGATTGTGCCAGAGTGGAAAGAGAAAGAGCAACGCTATAGCAGCACCGCCGAGGAGCGCAATTCCAGGCAAGGGGACAAAGGCATCGAGCAGAATACCAGCTATCCAGCTAGCTGCTACTGCGACGAGAGTTAGCCCGTGTAAGTCAAGGGCTACAGGCTGCTGTTGTTGCACAATAACGCTCTACAAAAGGATACTACACGAGACAATAAAAGCTAGTGAACTGTTTGCATGATATATGCTGTAAGCCGTACAGCGGCATAAACGCCTGCGCCGACGCCGATCATGACGCCAAAAAACCTGCCGAATTGCTGACCGAGGCGTCCACCTTGTGCCAGACTTTCGTCGAGTGAGTTTGCGATCACCCAACCCAGCAATGTGCCCATTGGTTTACCTGCCAGTGTTCCTAGTCCCACACCTAGCAGGATGCAAACAAGCCAGACAACTACGCTCAGCAATAGACTAAAACCACTTGTTATTGTCATATATTATCTCGCTGTCACTATGATTAAGAAATGTAACAAATCTTACCAATACAATCTTATATTACGAATATTATGAGCAGGGAGACCGCAAGGGTCTCCCCTACATTTCACGTCAATCCCTACATGTAGGGGAGACCCTTGCGGTCTCCCTGTCTAATCTCTCCTTTATTATACCGTACATGACGCCTTTATTTTGTTATAGGTTGTAGTACTGATAGCTTGAGCTAATTCATCGACACTGGTAAAATTGCCGTGTTGTGTACGATAGTCAACAATGGCCTGCGCCGACTTTTTGCTGATGTGGAGGTTCTGGCTCAATTCGTCAGGACAACCTTTCCCAGTTGGTATATCTCGCAGTTAGCGGCATACCCCTGTCGCGCATGAATGCCAAATCTGAATACGAAGTGGTATACTCAAACTCCTTCACAAATTTTCGTGAGTTGGTTCGTGGGATGTTGAGTACCTGTTTTCCGTACCAGAGAATGCTTTGCCACGTCCTGTCAGGGAGCAGTGCCATGAGTTGCTCCCTCGGCATAGTCGCATAGTGTTCGTGCATAATTGCTATATCTCCTTCGTTCCATCGCTTGCTGCCACCCTGCTCGCGCCAGTAATGCAATACTTCTCTTCCCCATTCTTCCTTTAACCAGAGCACCTCTACTCGTATCCAATGTGTTGAAATGGAATCTACAATTACTTCCTTTACCAAGAAGTTGAGGAAAGACCTACGTTTCTCAAAGCTATGTTCCGGCCATGATGCTTCTAACCTCGCAATTTCGTCATCGAGCGAACCAAGTTCACCTTCTAACTCATCTTCTAAGTCTTCTTTTGCGGCAAGGAGGTTTTGCCGCTCTTCCTCAAGAGCGTCTATTTGCTCTAGGATCAATTCCTGCGCTCGTTGACTTAACACTTTGCGCTTTCCATTTTCTTGTTTCCGTTTCCCTAGCTGGGCGGTCAACCGTACCTGCTCAGTAGCTATGTCGCTAATAGACCGTTCTATCTGCTTGATTTTTCGCTGCCGTTCCGCCCGTATTTTCTTTGCCTTCTCTTCGTATGCTGCAATGTCTTGCTGGTTATGACTAATCTCGCGTATGTGTTCCATCAGCCGATTGACGATGATCGGGTCTAGCTCATCGCAGGGAAGCGCGGCCTGATACATGCGGTGAAACAAGCCGTGTTCTTGTTCAGGATATTCAATAATGTAAAAGCCTCTCGGTGCTGCGGTTTCTTTGTCAATATTGTTACTGGTGTGCGTGCGTGCCGTCCCCTGATGGGAGGTAATCCGAAACTTGAGTAAGCCATGATCTACTTTACTGCCACGCTGAAAGTACCGTTTTGTGTGTTCGCTCTCGATGGGGTTGCCATCAAGATCAGTTCGCGCAAGGCTGTAGTACACGGTATCAAAGAGTTCTCGGTCAAGAATTGGCTCATGGTCGATAATTTTCTCGCCTTGCCGATTGCGGCGTATGACCCCCTTGATCGGTCTATAGCCAATATTATTGGGGTCGGTGAGCATTGCTACTAAGGTAGCCTTGCTTTTGGGGTAGTATCCGCCGCTTGGATGCCGACTCATCCCGAACTTGCTAATATTCCGTTGGTCAACCCACGGCTCAAACTCAGGAAAAATGATGGTTGATTTTCTCAGCCTGTTGTTTAACAAGCTGATATCACATCCTAATTCCATAAACAATAAGGTGAGTTCTCGCTTTTTTTCTGCATGAGGCCAGTAGGGAATGAGCTTCTTAAATGTCGGACTTTCCTTGTTATAATCTACGATAAAGCCAGGAGGTAGTGGTCCTAACCCAGCCCATTCCCCATCGTTCCATGCTGCTCTCATGCGAGCAGGGAGCATCCACCCTTTGACATGTCGCTTGATAAAGTCGGCAGCTTCTTTGCACTTCCATCGGAACATTTCCGTGAGAAAATCATCACGAAAGTCATAGATCATCAGATACGGAGAAACCACAACCACAACAATGTTATGCTCCAAGCATTTCTGGATAAACTGGTTGTAGTATATCTGTGTCTCATCTCTGAATAAGCGGTTCTCCTGATAGCAGAGAATAGAACCATCATCGAGTTTTCCCGCATCAATATCATCGAATAGTCTGAGCATGTCGGGGCGTTGGTCGGGACGAAGCGTTCCACTTAGCCCAAGATCGGCAAAGTACGGATGAAAGTCGTCTTCATTCCATCCCTGCCCTATTGCCCAGTTACGCAAATCTTCCGTCTGCATTTCTCGGCTCTGACTCTTATCTTTTTCTTCATATTTTGCATAAGGGTCAGATCGTCGGGCATAGCCTGCCGTAGGCTTATGCGTGCGGAGTGTTGGTCTTGTGCTCTGATTGCCGTCTCTGTCTGGCTCTGGCATTGGGAAAAATTTTCTCATCTGTATCCTCTCTTTTTGCTTGCTGGTTTGTTCGTGAGCTTCTTGGACTGTCTAAAAAAAGGTCAATAAGAAGCCTATGGAAAATTTCTTGTTCTGTCTCGTTCATCGTTCATCCCTACTTTCATAAAGGGACAAAGAAACGATGTGTGGCACAACAAAATGCAGAAGGAATTGATGCGTGGCAACAAGCGGATACACAGTAGAGGAATAAGTGGTATTTGGCATGGTGGTAGTGACACCTTTCCAAAAATGGGTGGCACTCCACACATATTGCCGTATGTGGTAATATGAAGCTAATCGCTCGGTGGTAGTGACACCTGGGCGGGAAACGAGGTGTTATGGATTGCCGTCCTAACACCTCACCTCTTTTTTCTTTTGTATCCTCTAGTATACCCTATAACAATAACAAAAATCTACTGTTTCCAGCCTCTATCTACCGTGACATATCTACTTGGAGCAACGGGTCTAGGTCGAACTGGTTGTTGTGTCGTTGTTCGGGGTAAATCTTCGGTGTGCCTGCTGGTAGCTCTCTCTAATTTCCTCATTCTGTTTTCAAGTCTTGCAACTCTTCCACGAAGGACAAAATACGTCAGGCCAAAGCCAAGCCAGAAGACAACAATCACTGAGATACACGGAATCCAGAAGTTCATAACATCTGTCCTTTCCATGTTCGCTGTGCTTCATCAATAGTCAATAACCCTTCCTGCACATAGCTATTAACTTGCTGTATTATTGTCTGGTCTTCTCGACAGGGACAATTAGGGTTAAGGGCGTGATCGCAAAATGGTTTGTCTTCTGTGTGTTCTATGTGGTCTACGGGGATGACAACGGCAAAATTATCTCCGTTCAGCATCTCTTTCTCCTTGACAAAGGGGTTCTCATGTGGCTTGATTCCTCATGAGAACCTGTACTATCTTAGCGTGGGTTTACTCAACTTGAGGCTCCTGTAGAGCTAATACGGGAGTCTTTCTTTTCACCTCCTCACTCGCAATAGATGCGAAATGGCCTATACACATTATGATAACCGCAAATCATCAAAAATGCAAGGGTATGATATGATTAGATAGTATATGATACATTCATTGACGATGTTATGCAATCGGTTTATAATGCCCTAAAACAGAAATTGTAGGTGGTGAATGAGTACAGAATGGTTATCGGTAGAAAAAATAGCAGAAGAGTTAGATGTACCCATAGATACGGTACGGGCATGGATTCGCACAAAAAAACTTCCTGCCTATCGCCCTGGTCGTGAATACCGCGTGAAGCGTGAAGATTTAAACCACTTCTTAGAAGAAAGTAGAACAGTAGATAATAACAAGGAAGAATGAAGACATAGCAATACTCATGCACATAAAATTATGATTATACCTGTCAATCCTTGCGAGTAGACAAGCAGTAATGATATAGTTATTTGTGCAAATCTTTTGCGTATAGTATTCGTAAGAATAGGAGTCAAGGATGACAGGCTATTTAGGGAATGACGAATATGGCAATCGTGTAGAAATATCAGCAGACCACAGACGACAGCAAACGTATATTATCGGCAGTACTGGCACAGGAAAATCAACCCTCATTGAAAATCTCATCATCCAAGATATTATTGATAACTCAGGTGTTGCGCTCTTTGACCCCAAAGGTGATTTAGTAGACCGTGTGATTGAACGCATACCGCAAAAGAGACTGGGCGATGTTATTTTATTAGATGTTGCGAATATTGATTATGTGTTCGGCTTAAACCTGTATGAATGTCACTCCGACAATATGCGAGATGTGCAAACTCGTGTGGAACAAGTCATGCATATCATGGAACTTCTCTATGATATCCAGCGTACCAATCCATTAATCGCCCAAACTTTGCGAAACGCAAGCTATACCCTCATTGCCAATGGGCTAAGCTTTACTGAATTACCCCATCTCTTAACCAATCCTCCCTATCGAAGAAAATTGTTAGAGAAAGTAACCATTCCTCAAGTGCGCGGTTATTGGCAACAGTTTGAGCAAAAAAACAAACTAGACCGAGATCGAGAGATTGAAGCTACTCGAAACAAGTTTGATGAGATGCTTCAACCTATGACGTTTGCAATCGTCGGACAATTACAGTCAACCATTACCATGAGCAATATTATGGACGTATGGCCTGGGAAAATACTCCTCGTAAAACTCGATGCTCGTATGCCCTACATGACAAGTTTAGTTGGTTCACTCCTTGTCGCTAAAATTCTCAATGCTACCTATGATAGGCAAGAAATGTTGATGAAGCATCGGAAGACGTTTAATGTCTATGTTGACGAGTTCTCTTATGTGGCTAATCCTGATTTTGAAAATCTCTTTGACCAAGCACGAGGATTTGGTGTTACCCTGACCGTCGCTCACCAAACAAGAGCGCAATTGAGTATTGATAATCCAAAGCTAGCGAGAAGTGTATTAGGGGCAGGAACAAAAATAATCTTTCGTGTTCCGGCTGATGCTGAGGAATTAGCAAGCTTCTTTGATGCAACGCCCCCTGAGCCAGAAATGGAAATTGAAGAGGAACCCTGGGGAGATGAAGAAGTGAAAACACCTGTTAAGGATGTGCTTGGGCATTTACTTGACAGAGGGAGTCACCCTGATGCGGTAGTCAATACGTTTGTACAGGGAACATTACAAGAATTAGAAGGTTGTATTCAACAAGAAGAAAAGGATAGTTCTCACTGGCGAGATGCTATGTACGGACTCAATAGCCTGTTATACGCTGGTATGACGCAAAATTCCTTGCTCCCTCATGCGAAACGAATTAGCGATTTATTATGGTGTATTGACTGCATTAATTATCGGTTTGCATTGCAAGATAGCAACAACGGTAGTCTTGCTCGTGATCTTGCTGCGTTCCTGGAAACTGGTGATGAATATACATTAGGAACAATCGAAACTGCGACACGAGAGATGATAAGACAGAACAAGCTGATGCAACTCAAGGGAGAGTTTACGCATATACAGCGACTTCGTTCTGAGGCGAAGTTTTACAAAGACACCTATGAAGGTTCTAATTCATTTACGTCAGGTGGAGTAGTACTTAGACCATACATTCCGCTTGATACTGATACCGCCTATAGAGTTGGTGAGTGGCAACAGAATGATTTTGATTGGACGAAAGCCTACAGAAAAATAAATCCCCAGGAAACGTGGTATAACATTGCTGTTTATGAAGGGTGCGAACAAGAACCGCTTGAGCAATGGTATCAAGAGTATGCATTGGAGCAAGCAGTTGATGATGTGTTTACATATGAAGAAGCTCGGTTTCTTGATTTTATTCGAGAGTTGAAAGAGGTGATTGACGCATTAGCAGAACATCCCCTTGATGCTGGGAGTGGTATTTATCGCCCTGTCATTCGCCAAATCAAACGAAAGCCGCCACAACGCACCTATAGTGACATGCAAGGAGAAATTGCAAATAACCTCGCAGGACTTCCCAATATGACTACTATGGTCAAGACACCAACGGATGAACATGAGATTACGATTGAACGCTCTGGTCAAGGTATTCCTCGAAGAGAATTACAACAACGACTAATGACCATTCAAGAAAACAATCTAAGGGACGGATACTTGCGAATTCGGTCAGACGTTGAAAAAGAAATCAATGCCCGTATCCAACACCCACAGGAACCGCCTGTTGAAGTTAAGAAAGTGTCTAATCTACAAAAAGACACATCAATCGCAGATAATAATGGCAATACTCCTGTTCCACCAAAGAAAAGACCAAAGGTAGTATAAGTTTGTTACGATAGGGGATATATGTGGACATTCTGCCAAGAGAAGCAAAGATTTTACAACTCTTCCACCCCTTTCCCTATCTGACGGATACCCAAGTCATACATCTTTTAGCTGCGCGGGGAATATATAAGCTCGGTTCGGCCAAAGCGATTAGTGCCAAACTCAAACGCTTTACCGATAAAAACTATCTCCATCGGACGACACCACTTGTTGATATTGTTGGAGGCAGTGCCTTTTATGTCTATTGGCTGGGCGCAAAAGGCAGACATTATCTCTCTGATGAGTACCACTATGACTTTTCAGAATGGCGACATCCCTCTCGCATGACAGACTTTGTAAAATCCTCGCATGTGTGGCATTGCTTAGGTGTCACTGACTTTCTCATTGCTGCGTCCTACCTTCCACACGTCAATAACCACATTCAAATTAAAACTATGTTCCATGACTTTACCCTGAAGCGAGAGATGCAAGGCTGTCCTGTTATTCCTGACGGACTCATTAAATATGCTTCCGGCGATGAGCCGTGTATTTGGCTGGAACTGGATCGGGATACCGAAAAAGAAGAAGCATTTACCAATAAGCTGAGAAGAATTATTGCACTCATGGGACATGGTTTTGACGAATGGTTTGAGACACCACTTGCCGTATTTACTTGGGCATTTGTGACAGATGTAGGAGAACACAGGGTAGGTGAGATGCGTACAACGTGTGAGAAACTGTTACAAGAAATGAAGCATGAGCAGTTAGGAGAAAAGTTTCTCTTTGCTTATCTGCCAACAAGCTATGACCCGCGCCACGTCTTTTTGTCTCCTGTCTGGGAAATGCCGTTTCAGTCTCACAAATACCCCTTATTTGAAATGGAGTGACAAGAACTTGTTGTTTGTGCCTCCCTACCATACGTAGAGACATGAGCACAATAAAAAAAGCCGATAGCATCAAATTCCTCAAAAAGAGTGAATCCGAGAGTATCGGCTTAGTGAAGGTTGTCCCTTCATAGGTTGGTGTTTTGACTGATAGTCACTCGCACGCATGTATGCTCGCTGTTTTCAGTCTGTTGACCAACGCATACGTTCTCGCAGAGAGCAAAACTTGTTTCGACCACCGATAATGATGTGATCGACCAGTTCAATATCAAGCAGTTTTCCTGCTTCGACTAATTGGGTTGTGACCTCCACATCTTCAGGACTTGGTTCCACACTGCCTGATGGATGATTATGGAGGACAACAATACACGGACATTTGTGAACAATAGCAAGACGGTAAATTTCGGCTGCCCGAAGGACTGAGGAATTAACTGTTCCACGATACAAGGTATCACTCGCCTTGATATGGTATTTGGTATCCAGTGCCAATACGCGCATTTCTTCATGGTCAAGATAGATCATGTCATTTTGCACGTAGCGCACTGCGTCAATGGCGTAGACAATCTGTGGTTCGGTTTCCTGTGGCGAGTCACTCAATCGTCGTGCAATTTCAAGAATTGCTTGTACTTGCGCTCCTCGTTCGGTGCCTAAGTGGTATTCACTGGCGAGTTCACCAATGTCCAACTGGACAAGTGACGCAAGGCGTGGGTAGGTTCGCAACAGTTTTTCAATCTTTTCAATAATTGATTTACTTCGGTTGCCTACCCCAAGCGCGGCGATCAGTAACTCCTGGTCGCAGAGAAAGCGAGCTTCCTGGATGACTGCCTTCTCTCGTATTCTCACGCACTGATGTCCTTTTGTTCAAGGGCAAGGAGGGAACGAAAGACCGTTGCATTCTTGCTATCCTGAAGCTCCTCATACAAACTTACAATCTCCGCAAGGGTCTGTGTCCACTTGGGATCGTCGTCACGACTAAGCCATGCCTGCACTAATTCGTTCACACGAGCGCGTTTGCGTTCAATGTAGTGTTCGCGGTACTCCTTCGTTGCGATATCAGCAATGATCGAATATAGTTGTGACTCACGCAGTTCCCCTGTTGGATATTCGCCAACATGGTAAAAGCCTTTCGTGTCTTTGGTTGCTTCTGCAACAGCTTTCGCTGCCTTAAAGAGTTCGCGGTATTCCTTCATGCGTCGGTTTATCTCGGTAATGGTTCCATCCCTGCACGAAAGAAACGCAAGGGAAAGTCCTGCATAACTGGAATACCATGTTGCAACAATCACCTCGTTTTCACGGAAGTTGCCATAGATGTTCCAATAGCTGCGGTCAAGCGGTCGCTCTTTTTCCTTATAGGTGTAGCTGGCAAGCGTTGGGAAACCATAATATTTCATGGTCTCATAGTCGCTTTTAGGCGGATCACTGTCGTCTTTCCCCTGATAGGTCGTATGCACGTAGCCACTTGCGTCAATGAAGCTGTAATAGTTGCCAGAACTGCCGGACTCGGCAACGCCGATATAGGTAAAGCTTTGGTGCTTTTCAAGAACACACTTGAGGCACTTGTTAAGAGCAACTCGTGGGTTCTCTTCAGTAAACTTGGCACCACAATTGAAACATGCCCGATTTGCTTCAATGAGAGCTTTAATCTGCTCGTAGGTCTCGGTGCTAATGGAAATCGGACTGCTGTTGTGATGGTCAACATAAATCAAACTGGTATTACTCGCCATAGGTCTCTTCTCCTGTTGTTATGTTGTCAGTACTATTTAGCACTGCATTGATACGAGTGATAATATGTGAGGCACTTCGTTGGACAATATCCATTTCTTCTTTCAACGTCTCAACAGAGGTTCCCCAATTAAGGAGATAATCGGCACTATAGGTGGCTGGGATGCCAAAGTGGTTCGCAACAATATAACAGGTTGCCTCTGCATGGCATTCTCTGATTGGTTTCACAAGCTCCTTTCTTGCTTGCTGATTGTGCATGATCTCATGCGCCCATTCGTGGAGTAAGGTCAAACAACGATTGCCGCTTGCCAGTCCTTCTCTGAGGGCAATAGTGCCGACTGCACTATACCCTTGCGCTCCATATGTGTGAGCCGTTTCTACGACCTGTACGCCTCCTTCCTGGACTGCTCTGTGCATTGCGTCATATAACTGGTCAAAGTCTCCGTAAACCTCTGGAAAAAAGGCTGGTGGCCTCTTCTCTGGTGTGAGTTGTGAAACGTCAAATACGCTCACTTCAAGAAAGCCGACAATATGCTTTTCGTCTTCAATCTCTGGGTCTTTTTTAATCATGGGGGCTTTGATGCGGATACCTCGTTCACCTTTGGCAACTTGGTAGCCTTCTTTCATCCACTTGCGGTAGCCTGCAACTCGTGTTGCATGAGGACACTGCCGATAAATGAGTATCTTGTTATCAGGGGAATAAGTGTGAAACTGTGCGCTAAAGGCAAAGTATGCAAGTATCCGCTCTGAGTGTCCCTGTGTCATGTCTGCTATGAGTGTTTCAAAGCTATGGGTGATTAACTCCCCTATGTCTGGCGAGACAATTCTATCTCTCCTGATGTGTTGTTTCACTTGCGTCTCCTAAAAGAATTAATAATTGTCTACAAAGTGACCGTTTTCGTGACTGTAGCGTGGACCATCTTCACCAAATCCTATGTCTACTTGTTCTGTTGTCGGTACATCTTTCTGCGCTAAGGGATTTTCAATACGATGACTTGTCCGCTTGACTTCTGCAGCGTAGGTGTCGCCATATTCACCGTGTGGTGTTTGTGCTGATTTCGTGCAAACATACCATCTCGCAAAGGGGTCTTTTTCTTCCGCCTCTGGATTCTTGTACTTTTTCAGCACAAAGGTTGTGTACTGACCATCATGTGACTGCCATACTTCATAAGCGGTTTCAGGTGTGACGATCTTGTTACAAGGGTTCTTCACTGCGCCCTCCTTATCTGTTTATTGAAATTTCTTCACCATCGCCAAAATCAATGACAATCACTCTGCCACCTTCTCGATAGGGATTACAATAGCCATGCTCTTTTGCAAAGCTGTCGTCATTGTCTTTCCACCATTGATTCACCTGATCGTCAAGTCGAGTCCATCGCCATGTATACCGTGTGACTGGATACGTTGCATGTTCCTGACACATCTCTTTCGCATAGCGTTTTGCTTCTGCTTTGAGTCTGGTGGTGAGTTCTAACTTTGGAGGAAGTCTGGTGTGTCGAAAGGTTGCATAGACAGCCCAATTCCTACCGTTGCTAGATGGTATGGGTAGTGCTTCATAGATCATTTGCTTTGTTCTCCTGTTGACTCAAGGTACCTGTAAACAGTTTGTGCAAGTTCTGCTTGTTCCTGTACTCTCCTTCGTTCTATTTCTCGACTTTCTTTTTCCAGAAAGTACCGCGCTACGTCGCCAATAAAAGCCCAATCGAGGAGTGACTCAGGTGGGAGTGTTCGAGGGTGGTCAAAGTACCAATGGCACCGAGGGCAAAGAGGAATAATGTAGGCATCCTCTCGCATCTCCTCGTTGCGAAAGACATGTGCAATGTGCAAATAGACAATGTAGATTTCGTCATCACAATTGTACGCAATCGTCCGATTTGCTATGTTGCATCTCGTGCACCTGTTCTCAAATTCCCTCAAGCACTCAAGTCTGCGTTTCCGAAAATTCGGATGGTATCGGGAATACTTCGTCATAGCCTCCTTCTTGCTATACAAATGTCAAAGTGCTTATTGAATGTAGCAAGCTTGGGGGCAGTATTTCAAGCAGAAAAAGAGAACACAGGTGGGGGGTAAAAAGCATGATGAGGGAGTTTGTATGACACAACCGATATCGAGTTCAATCCTGGTTGACAAGATTATAAGGAATTGCTATGGTGTAACCTCTCTACTTCCGCTTACCAGTCTGTGAAACTGATAAGCGATTGGTAGACATGCTACACTTATGAAGAGAAATCACGCTGCTTTCAAGAGGCCGTGATAGGCTCTATTGCCGATGCTAAAATATGAGAGGGCTTTTTTGATGGCGTCAGTTTGCGCTCCCTTTTTTGCGTCTCCCCTATCGCCTTTTGTCACCCTGCTCTGCCCGTAACCTACAGGAGCAAACTCAATAGATTTGATCCATACTTTCACTTGAGCAATAGCTAAACTGGCGGTTCCCTTTTCTGTCGGCTGTGTCGCAATTTCCGTTGCGATTTCTTGAAATCCCCAATTGCCTATTTTGAACACTGCATTCATCGCATCGACAATGTATTGCGGTTTGTAGCCAGTAAAGCCGGAATAACTATCTAAAGAAATATTGTTTGGTTCTCCGTCTTGCAAAATACGATTGACGGCTTTTATTTTCTCCTCAATGGTTTTTGCATCCAGGACGATTTGTTGTGTCTGTTTCGTAATGGCTGTTCACCTCCTTTCTCAGGGTATACTTCCCCTGCTTCTGGCTAGGAGTCTTCCTAACCAGTGTGCAGAGAAACTATACTTCGTAGCCACCTTCCATAAGCCGTAGTTCTATATCATCGCCGAGAACATTCGTGAACCAATAGAATGTACTATTTCCATCCCTATCATTTATAAGGGTCGGGTTTTCTCTACATTCTTTCAATAATTCCTCCAACAAAAGCTTAGCCTTCTCCATACTCGCACCTCCTTTCTCAGGGATACTTTCCCTGCTTCAAGGCTAGAAATATATCCAGCCCTGTTTGCAGAAAAACTACTCTTTCTTTTGAAGTTCTGCGATAATAGTTCGTGGGTCTACGTCTTCGTCCCAGGCTTCGTACCAATCTACTTCTGAAGGGGTGTCTTCCCTTGTACCGTCTTCATTCATTGGACAACCCATTAACGTATCATTTTCTAGTTTGAAATAGCTCCCTAAGTATTTATAGGGATACCAGTTGTTATTTGTCATACACCTCCTTTCTGAAGCAAACTTGCTTCATGCAGCCCACTTTGCTAGAATGGGCTGTAGAAACAATCTATTTTTCTACCTGTCTAATGTAGAATAAATAGACGGTCTTTGGATACTTCTTTGTTTCCTGAGTATCCTGATCTGTGACTTCTCGCAGAGTCATAGACCTGATTGCTTTCTCACCTTTTTTGACGTGGTAGCCTTTTGTTCTCCATGTCTTAAAGGTAAAGCAGTTCTGTCGGGGATCATACTGCTCCGCTTCTTGATCTCCCCATCGTTTGGCTATTTCTCCTCGTACTTGGGAAGCGGTTTGCTCTGAACCTCTCCATTGTGCAACTTCCGTATGTATCACCTCCTTTCTGGTCTACTTGACCTGCAACTGAGGATTTGCTATCATCCTCAGTGGTAGATCAACTACTAGCTAGAAACTGAAATAATTGGGTGTGTCTCTCTCACATACCCATTGACAATCAGTGATGAAATAGCTCATTTCATCGCTGGAAAACCAGTACCCACATACAACACATGGTTGAATGTTGTTGACTCTCATAGTCCTTCACCTCCTTCCCTCTTTAGTTGTTAAAGATCAGATATCCTTATTGAATATCTAATTTATACTCTTCTTGTTTCTTGGGTCAGGGAAAGGGTATGCTGTGGCAACAGCTTTATTTTGCTATCCGACTGCAAAATAAACCCTTGTACTGACACGAGAAACAAGACACTCTAAATTAGATATTCAATAAGGATATTTACTAGTAAAAAGGCACACAAAAAGAGCGTATAATGCGCTCTTGAAAATAGGAAATGGGATAGGAACGGAAATCGTTTAGAAAGTTGTCTCTGTGGAAGTGATTGGTGGCTCACTATCTACAATGAGCGGGTCATGTTCCGGTGGTTTTTCTCTTCCCGACATCATGGCGTAGAAAGACAAGTCCTTTGGGGGACGACTTTCGACACTGCTAAAGCGAAAGATGCGTTGCTCAGGAGTCATTTCTGTACCTGGGTCATAGTCGAGATCAACTGCATGAGCAACCTGCTGAAGCATAGCTGCTTCGTCCTGCGTCAACTCTAATTGGTCGGTTTGAAAATACTCACGATGCGAATGCACTCGTGCTAGAAAAATTCCTTGCTTCGAGTCCCTGAGTTGGTCATACACGAGAAATCCATATGCTAAGGCGACATTGTGAAGCACCATGACGACATCCTCTGGCATAGCATCATCCATGCCTGCTTCTGCGCTTAAATCGAGGAGCATATCATAGGCTTTTTGGGGTGATGAAAACTTGAGCGTTTTCTCTGCCATCAGAGCTTTCGCAGTATCACCAAACGCTGCCTGTGGTTCTTCGTCGGTATACCCTTCCCCACTCTCCGTTGGTAGTGCCTCTAGTGGTTGTGGTCTATAATCTCCTTCGAGCATAATCCGTGAATTATAGACGAAGAGTCTTATAGTTGCTTGACAAAATTCTGACACCGCCCGTTAAACAGGGCAATTTTCCTTGTTCATCGGGACAGACAATGCTACGATAATAACAACACCTGCCAACGTATATAAACTCACCCTGTAGTATTCTTTCCTCTGTCTAGCAAGATGCAGGGACAAGATCATAAAGAGGCAGTGGAAAAGCAATAATGAAGAAGAGAGAGAAACATGCCTCCACCATAAGGCCATTTGAGTATGAGATATTGCAGATCGTTCGTGCCTATCATTTTCTCACCGCTCATCAACTGGCAACACTTCACTACAGCAAGGGGTCATTAACACGAGCGAGGGTGGTTCTCAAAGCATTATATGACTACAAGTATCTTGATCGTCGCGCTCAGCCACATATTGGCATAGGCCAACCAACATATATTTACGCATTAGCAAGAAAAGGAATTACCGATCTCAAAACACACGGTTTTTCTTTCTTCTCGCGGTTTCGTCCAGACACCTTACACACCCTATCTGCCCTTCATCTTGACCATGTATTGCGTCTGAATGATTGCTTAATTGCTGCAAAAACACTTTCCCGAATAGCTCCTGATATTTTGCTTGAGGAATGGCGACATGATCTTGATCTCAAACATACGCCTGGGAGAGTAGCATATATTGCACGAACAAACACTGGTGAACGAGTCAATGAAACGCTGAACATTGTGCCTGATGGCTGGCTTGATTTCCGTCTGAATCTGGCAAATACAAAGAAACAATTACGAAAATGTCTTGCTCTCGAACTGGATCGGGGAACAGGAACCTATGTGCCGAAGGTGAAAAAGAAATTTCGTGCCTATGTTCACTATTCTTTTGCAGGTGGGGCGTATTCTCGAACATTCGGCACAAACAAGCTGACAATTGCGTATGCCACAACTGGCGGACAAAATAGAGTACAAACACTTAAACGCTGGTGTGAAGAAGCGCTACACGAACAAGGGCTAGAGCAAGAAGCATCGCTCTTTCGGTTTGCCCTCCTTCCTCCTGGCGAGATAGATGCAAAACATCTCTTTCTTGCTCCGATATGGTACAAGCCATTTGAGAAACATCCGATGCCGTTGTTGTGGAATCCAAAGAGTACTCTGTAATAATGTCTCTCACTGCATTACAGGCGATAGAAGGGTATAGTTTGCATGAGAACATAAAAATACTCATGTTGATGACAAACATTCGACCTAGCCCTGTATTTTGCGCCGAGAAAGGGCTTCTCCTATCCGTTGACACTCCCCTTTTTTCTCTTTTATACTTTTTCAATCAGGTATGGCACACGAGCAGCAGCCACGAACAAGCATACATATTGACCAGTTTCAGGTAAACGTCAGCACAACGGAAGAAGGATATCTTGCTTTGGACATTACCTGTACTGAGGCACCGACTGAGCATATTCTTTTTACTGCTCCCCCAAGCTTAGAGCATGTAATTTTTCGGCAACAACAAAGAGAACACAAGGAGGGGGAAAGTGTATTATCCCCTGCTCCTGTCACTTCTGAACAACACCTACAACCACCGCAAAATGAAAATGAACGTCTGAAAATTGTGGGGACGGTCAATACTATTCATGGACTGGCAGAAACGCCGAAGAAAAAAGAAACCGTCTTTCGCTTTACTGTTCAGGATACACAAAACAATGTTGAGCGAAGTATTGCCGCCTTCGGCACAATAGCGACAACGCTTGCTGAGCCTACAACACAACTACGCAGTGGAGAAAACATCATGCTGATTGCTTGGAAACATGTCAACACCATTCATGTGAAGAATGAGCAACAGGAAATTACGGAATGGTACCCCTCACTTGTTAATTATCATGGCAAAACGATTCAGAACAAACGGAAAAAATAACCTTGCGAAGCACTCCTTTTCCGCTTCTGTGAAGCTAAATATCTACTAAGCATGTTCCCTTTTTCTGAAAGACTCCCTGCGGGCGAACACAAAGACGACTCATCCTCCACCTGGGGGGAAGGTGGCAGGGGAAAAGAGCAAGCAAGAACAAACGTCAGGGTAGGGGGTCGGCGGCAAAATTGGCACAAAACAGTTTGGGGAACTGTTTTATAAGTGCTAATTTTAGTTTACGGCTGCCGACCCCCTACCCTCTCCCGCCCGCCTCAAAAAAACGTACTCAAGTACGCTCCGTACTCACTTTTGTTAGATATACGGTGGTGTGAGGATACGTCTTTTTGAACAAAAATTATTCTAGTCGCAGCACGTCTAGTATACTGTCTATGTCTATCTGTATCGTTGTATTACTATAGTGACTCGAAGACATTTGAGTATCAAACACAACAAATTGTGTTATGGTAGAGAGTTTTTTCGTACTTTTTGTGCCTCGACCGAGTACGGCACAAAAAAACACCCCGATGCAAAACATAAGGGTCTTCCCCCTCCCCTACTTTGTATACATTCCCGTCCTTGTTCTCTCATTCCCTTGCTTGCCTACCGACGCTACGCGTCGAAAAAAAAGACTGGTAGCGTCTTTGTCGGTGAGGTCTCTCGTACTAAAAGAGTCTTTCTCTCTTTGTTCCTAGTAAGGCAATGCCTTACGCGTTTGCTTCGGTCACTCGGTCACTCGTTTGGGTCAGCTAGTGCTTTATTATCCTCAAAGCCATACCTATGTATGGGAAAGCCGGATGCTGTACCTGGAGGCAAAGAAAGAAGATGATAGATATGCGTATAGTATGTAACTGTTTGATATAGTCGTTTTAGCCATAAAAATACCTCTTGACACAAAGAGGGTATTTTAGTACGATTTCAATGCTTTAACTTGAAATCGAATTTAACCATGAAAACCGTTTTTCCGAACGGTTTTTTTGTGCCTTGTCTACTAGATTAAACACATCCATAACAGTTGTCAATACGACAGAATGTATCAGATTTAGCTTGCTATATATGCGAAAACGCAGAACTGCGATCATGCGAAAATGCGCTTCTGCGAATATGCGAATGTGCGAAAACGCAGAAAGAAATTTTTATATATAAATTAATGGCGATATGGAAAAGAAAGAGTACCTGCGATCATGCGTTTCTGCGATTGTGCGATTTCGCATAGAAACAAAAAGAGGAAAGAGACAAGTTATTTTTTATGAGTGTGAAGATATTCTAGGAGTGCGGTTTCCATAATTTCATACAACGGCTTGTTCATATCAATGGCAAGCGACTTACACCGCTTAATAATATCCTCGCGGAGTGCATAGCCGCGATTGACGCGTGGGTATTTTGGCTTCTGCGTTTCTGCGATTGTGCGTTTCTGCGAAAGCGCATCTGGTTTATGTGTAGGTAGTGGCTGCTGTTGTGGTTTTTGTACCTGGTCAACAGAGAAGGTAAGTCCTTTTCCTCGTTTAATACCACTCTCGTCACTATCCAGAAGCTTATTGAGCTCGTCTTTAGGAGCCATAACGAGCCTCCACTTCATCGGTAAGCTTTTGGTACGCGATTGCTCCGGCTCCTGTCGGATCGTACATAGCAATAGGTTTCCCTGCTGCGGGGGATTCGGCAAGCTTTACATTCAGCGGAATATAGGTAGCAAACACCAGATCGCCATATTTTTGTCGCATACGAAGGGTAATAGTAGGGGAGAGGTTGGTTCGCGTGTCATATTGTGTTATAACAATCCCGCCAATGGCGAGAGTAGGGTTAAACTTCCGTACTAATGCAATGGTGTTTTCCAATTTGTCCATTGCCTTATATGCGTATACATGCGCTTGCATAGGCACAATTAAGCTTGTTGCCGCTTCCATTGAATTCAGGGTAAATAGTCCTAAGTTCGGTGGGCTGTCAATAAAAATGTAGTCGTACTTATCCTGAGCCTCTTTCAATGCCTCTTTTAGCAAAAATTCACGCCCGAACGTTCCCATGAGTTCTGACTCTGCACCTGCTAAGTCTAGCGTCGAAGGGATTAAATCAACACCTGCATCTGTAGTTACGGTAGCGAATGACACTCCTTTATTTGGGTTAAGCAACACTTCATAGACACTATATTGTGGCCCATCATCATCTAAACTAACCCCTAATCCTTGTGTGAGGTTAGCCTGGGGGTCAATATCTATGAGCAAAACTCTTTTCCCTTTCTGCGCTAAATTAACCCCTAGATTTAAGGTTGTGGTCGTCTTTCCAACTCCACCTTTTTGCATGATTACCGCGATAATATGAGCCATATGTGTTTATGCGATTGTGCGATTTCGCATTACTGCGATTATGGAATAAAGCACAGCAATTTGTCAATAAGAAAATGAGAGTTCGTGAATCTGCACTATTGCTGATCTACCTCAATATATCGAAACTTTCTAGTTGGTTTGTTGGTTTGTTGGTTTGTTGGTTTGTTGGTTTGTTGGTTTGTTGGTTTGTTGGTTTGTTGGTTTGCTCTGAGGCGATAGGCACTCTTGCAAGAGAAAGTTTTTTTGTCTTTATAGAGCTAGAGAAGTAATATAGAACATGTTTATGCAGCAGTAGCGACTAAACTTTTTCGTATGCGTGTTCGCTGTGGGGTGATAACAAGAAAATGATGTAACTGATCTGCGTAATTCGTCAGGACATGCAGGAGACGTGACTCTACTAGAGGTAAGGCTTCGTCTTTTAAGCGGAAGAGAATAACACCAGAGTGGGGAAGACGATAGCGAAAAATGAGATTGCCAAAGTCTCCTCGATCATTGGTTATTAAAATACGTTGTTCGGTGTAGGCAATTTCTAAGACTGCTTCATCCGACAAGCCAGCGAGATAATCACGAGCTATTGCAGTTACATCATGTTGGTGCTTTTGGAGAAACGAGACAAGACGGTAATCAACATTTTCATCCAGTAAGAATTTCATACGTTTGTATGCTGCTGGTGTGGTTCTTGTGAGGTGAGTGGGTAATCCGCTTCTTCCTCAACAAGTTCCTGGGCATAGGCAAGACACGCCTTCACATCCGCTTCTGTTAATCGAGGGTACGCTTCAAATAACGTCTGCATATCAAGCTCTTGACTGAGCCGCTTTAATACCAATTCCACAGGAATACGCGTTCCCTTAATCACTGGCTTTCCTGCTAAGATTTCAGGGTCAACAATAATGCGATCTGTATAGGTGTGGGGAAGTCCTTTCATAGTAGCGGTATTGTATCACTGGTTGTTTGGTGAAGCAATCCATTGGTTACTTGATGCCACACAAGTTCGTAAGAGTAGTGAAAATGCCTGATGGCAAAGAGAATAAGAGTCGTTCAAAAACTGTGAGCGTTATTCGTTTGCCAACAGGCAAATAGTCATGAATGAGCAAAAATAGGGCAACACCTCCACATAATCGCCATGTAGGTAGGGCAGTACCATAGACTATGTTTTCGTTACTTCTCCTTATTAGTAACGGTGTACAATTAGACCAGAAATAACGCCAGGAATTGACCCACTCCTCTAGAAGGCATACTCTTGTGTTATCACGACACAGGAGGTCAGCATGAAAAGGAGTGGTACCATCAATACGA
>JAABUU010001039.1_pt1 | contig 51407 bp, 52 predicted proteins | sample 5559301 | NCBI WGS metagenome assembly JAABUU01 (sample SAMN10711884, study PRJNA513360) | rock metagenome | isolation source: Antarctica rocks | place: Antarctica: Victoria Land, Richard Nunatak white | reverse complement strand
TGGCGGTCGGGACCACGGGCAGCGGCAGCTGCCCGACGATCTCGTTGCGGGCACCCTTCAGGCGGGACTGCTTGGCCTCCAGGATGAAGCAGCCGCGCCGGTAGAGGTCGATGCGCGGATGGGAGACGGCGCCGTCGCGGTCGAGGCGCCTGACGGCACGCTCGAAGACGTAGTCGTTGCCGTCCGACGTGGCGCCGGCGGGCTCGGGCCGCGGCAGCCCGAGCGTGTCGCAGAGCTCGATCAGGAACAGGCCGTAATTGGCCCGCTCCTGCCCGCCCTCGCGGCCCTGCCACCGCCGGATGAAGGCGTCGACTGGGTCGGCGCCCGCGACGGTCGTGATCTGTTCGGCCTGTGACACGACCGAAGGGTACGCGCGGGATCCTGGCCGGGCAATGGATTCGCATGGCGGCGGTGCGGCGTCCCGAGGCCGATCCGGGGCTCGGGTGGAAGATCCATGGGGACCGGCGTGCCAGCGTCCCCTCCTCCACCACGCTTCGCGTGGTCCCCCTCCTCCGCTTCGCAGAGGAGGATGCAGCGCGCCTATCCTGCTCCGCATCGCGGAGGAGGGGGACCGCACGAGAGTGCGGTGGAGGAGGCTGCCGCAGCCGCGAAAGGTCCCGAGCCCGCCCTTGACGCTCCCCCGGCCCGGGCCGACAGTATCGGCATGCCGGTGCGCCGCCTCGACCCCATCCTGATCGACCGGATTGCCGCCGGCGAGGTCGTCGAGCGGCCGGCCTCGGCCATCAAGGAACTGGTCGAGAACGCGCTTGACGCCGGCGCACGCCGCATCGAGATCCGCATCGAGGCGGCGGGCCGCAGCCTCATCCGGGTCAGTGACGACGGCGCCGGGATGGACGCGGCCGACCTCGCGCTGGCGATCGAGCGCCACGCCACCTCGAAGCTGCCGGGCGGCGATCTCCATGACATTGCGACCCTCGGGTTCCGCGGCGAGGCCCTGCCCTCGATCGGCGCCGTGGCGCGGCTCGACATCGTGTCGCGCCCGCGCGGCGAGGGCGGCGCGGCGCCGGCCGCCACGGCCCACCACATCGCGGTCGACGCGGGCGAACTGTCGCCGGTGCGGCCGGCCTCGCGTGCGGTCGGCACCACGGTCGAGGTTCGCGACCTCTTCGGTGCCACGCCGGCCCGGTTGAAGTTCCTGAAGAGCGACCGCGCGGAAGCCAGCGCCATCGCGGACGCCGTGCGCCGCCTCGCCATGGCGCATCCCGCCGTGCACCTGTCGCTCGACGGCACGCCCGCGGTCGGGTTCGACTATCTCGCCTGCGCCGAGGACGACGAAGGGCGCCTGACCCGCATCAGCCAGATCGTCGGCGACGATTTCGTCGACAACGCCCTGCCGCTGCGGGCCGAACGCGCCGGAGCGGACCGGGACGGCATCGCGCTCGCGGGCTTCGTCGGGTTGCCGACCTTCCACCGGGGCACGCGCGACGGCCAGTATCTCTTCGTCAACGGCCGGCCCGTGCGCGACAAGCTCCTCACCTCTGCTCTCTACGCCGGCTACATGGACCACGTACCGCGCGACCGCTTTCCCGTGGTGGCGCTGTTCTTGAGCTGCGAGCCCCGCGCCGTCGACGTCAACGTCCATCCGGCCAAGGCCGAGGTCCGCTTCCGCGACGCCAGTGCGGTGCGCGGCCTCGTCGTGTCGGCGATCCGCGACGCGCTGTCGGGGGCGCTCCATCGCGCATCCACGACCGGCGGGTCGCGTGCCGTCGATGCGCTCGGTGCCCGCAGCTTCGGCCTCGGGTTCCAGGCGCGGCCCCGCCCCCGGGGCGGGTGGGACTGGCGCAACTCGCCGGGGGCCCCGGCCGATGGCGCCGCGCCGCGCGGTTTCACCGAGAACCCGCAGGCGGGATTCGCGACCGAGCCCTCGGCCGACGTGCGCGGACACACGGCCGAGGTCGCGGTCACGGCCGAGGAGGCGTTGCTTGGCGCCGATGCGGCGCTTGGCGCCGATGCGCCACTCGGCGCCGCCCGGACGCAGTTCCACGAGACCTACATCCTGTCCCAGACCCGGGACGGCATCGTCATCGTGGACCAGCACGCAGCCCACGAGCGGCTCGTCTACGAGCGGATGAAGCGGTCGCGCGCCGAGGGCGGGGTGGCGCGGCAGATGATGCTGATCCCTGCCGTGGTCGAGATGACGCCCGACGCCGCGGCGCTGCTGCTCGGCGAGGCCGAGGCCCTGGCGTCGCTGGGCCTCGGCGTCGAGGCCTTCGGGCCCGGCGCCGTGGCGGTGACCGAGGTGCCCTCGGTGATCGGCCAGGGCGACATGGTCGCACTCGTGCGCGACCTCGTGGACGTGATCCGGGCCGACGGCGCCACGGTGCCGCTGGAGCGCCGGCTCGACCATTATCTCGCGACGATGGCGTGCCACAATGCGGTGCGGGCCGGACGGCGCCTCCTGCCCGACGAGATGAACGCGCTGCTGCGCGAGATGGAGCGCACGCCGGGGTCGGGCCAGTGCAACCACGGCCGCCCGACCTACGTGGAATTGAAGCTCAACGACATCGAGCGGCTGTTCGGCCGGCGGTGAGGCTGCGGCGGGAGGCTGACGAAGTGTCTCGACCCGCCGGCGCCTGTCAGCGTGACGCTGACGGGTTGGAGGGCAGCTATTGAAGAACGCGTCATTCGTCGGCGCGAGGCCCAGCTGGATGGCCGCCTTCGCCCATTACGGAACTTCGCGAGGTCCGGTTCGGACACCCTGTTATTTCGATATTCCGGGGCCTCTTAAGGAGTGGTCCATGGGTTCCTCGTCTGCTCTGATTATCGAGGCAGGAACCGCCGTACAAGTGGGGCAGCGACCACACTCTCCAGTTTTTCGTCAGGTGCGCCTACGCCGGCGAGGAGGGACGGTCGTACTCAACGAGGCCATGTTCGACCGCATAGCCTCGGGCGGCAGCAAAGGCGGCCCAGACGAACAGGTCCGCCCTTTCCCGCGGCAGCTCGGGCGAGCCCCCCACGATGTCGGCGCGCAACGTGGCCGAGCGAGACCGTAGCTCGTCGAGGCTGAAGATAACCCAATGATTGGCGTCGTCCTCGGCCTGCACACCACCACCGTGAAGGAGTTTAACGCTGATGCTCATGTGAGCTCCGTTGGAAGGGACGGCATCGATTCGGAACAAGGCTCATCTCCAGCAAAGCGCCGTGACGAGTTAGTTCAGTTTGATGCTGGAGCGGCTCGCGCCTGCGCCTTATCGAATTCGTTCTGGAGGAAGTAGTTCAACGCGGTCCTTACTCCGGCCATCGCGCGAGCTGTCCGGTTTCGGACCAGGTCGGCGCAACAGTAGTGCGAAGGAGATCGGCGCCGAGTTCGAACTCTAGCGCGACGGCAAGCCGACGGCCGAGGTGAAGCCTGACGTTCTCTTTGGCTTCCTGTCTTTCTCCGCCGGGTTCACTCGCACCCCGCCGAGCGATGAAGATACAACCACGCGGATCGCGCCTTCGATCATGCCCAGGCCGATGATGCGGCGCCAATCGCTTCGGCACCCGTCGAATGCCAGATCGTGGCTTCCTTGATCAGATCCATCGTCAGCCGCCATGCACCGACGCAACGGCAAACAACCCGCCGGTGCCGAGTGCGTAGAGGACGAGAACAACGAACGAGTCGATGCCCATACCCGCAACTTTCGTCATCGGCCGAAAAATCAGGCCATAGAGGTAGACGCAGGTCAGCAACACGCCGAGGCCTGCAAGGTAGATGTCCGTATCTTGGGCCTGTGGCAGCGTGGAGCGCCCGGAAATCAGCGTAGCCAATAGGAAGAGCACGGGCAGGAAGGCGTTGCCGCCGAAAATATCGCTGATGGCAAGCTTGTAGTCTCCAAGCTTGATAGAGGCTAATCCGGTCGAGAGCTCCGGAAGGGAGGTCGCGGCCGCGAGAACCGTAGCCCCGAACAGCACGCCGGTCATGCCGATGTGACCGGCGATAGCCTCCCCACTCGCCTCGAGCACAACGCCGCAGATCAAGGTGGCCAGTGCTGCAATCGAGAACACAAAGGCCGCATGCTCGGTGCTGACGGTCTTGGTCCCGTCCCCTTCAGCTTTCTTGTTCCGGCTGTGGCCTTGCGGCTCCTTCTGCGCGCCGGGCGCCGTTCCGCCTTCATGCCATGGAAGGTCTTTGCCGGACTTTCCAATCAGCCAGATCCCGACGACCCACAGAAGCGCGATCAGGACGTCGCCGGGGGCCAAGCGGGCCAGGACCAAGTCCTTGGGAAGCCGGCTGCCCATGACCGAGATAATCAGGACGGCCACGACCAGCACACCTTCGAGCACGAGCGACAGGCTCGCCGCCTTGAAGGTCAGCGGCTCGCGCCCCTTCACGCCGAACAGGTCCAGCAACACCAAGACAAGTGTCTGGATCGCGATGCCCCCCAGGATGTTGCCGATCGCGACTCCCAGGTTGCCCCGGAAGGCTGCGGTCGCGGTGATGGCCATTTCCGGCAGGTTGGTCGCGATCGCAAGAAGGATGAGACCGCCTAGCGCCTGCCCCAGCCCCAAGCGGCCCGCCAGAACGTCCGTCGAATCGGACAGCTTGATGCCCGCCCACCAGACGATCCCGGCGGCGAATACGAAGGTTCCGATGAGCCCCCACAGGGGCAGGTGTGCGAACATGGACGGCTCCGCTTGGCCTTCCCTTAATCCCCTGTTCTCGTTTTTTGTTCGTGCCAGCGATGTACCCCTGCTGCGAGCAGCTTTCGGCGACGAAGCCGATGGCGGCTCCCCACTCATTTCAGCCGTCAGATCATCCGCATCGGGAGCGGTGCCGGCCCATTCAGCTCGGTTAACGACCTTGTCGCACCGTCAATGCCGCTTGCCGAGGCACCGCCGCAACAGGTGGCCCTCAGTCCCGTGCGATGATCTCGTTCTCGCGATGCACGGTCTCGAGCGCTTCGAGCCGCACGGCGCGGCGCGTCACGATCCCCGGGCGGTGGCGGCGCTTGGCGCGGCGGTCGTGCCGTTGGCCGGCCCCGAGCTCCGCTACCCAAGGTTCCGGCTCGTCGTTGCGTTCGACCAGGGCCGGCAGGTTGAAATAGCCCGCGGAGACGCGCCAGTCGGCCCAGATGCGGCCCTCGTCCAAGGCTTCCGCCAGGGTCACCGAGAGGTCGGGGTCGCGATGGGCCAGCCGAAGTTCATAGACGAAGCCGCCGGTTGCCGCAGGTTTCACGGCCACGCAGACGCCCTGGTAGGCCGACACCGGCACCGACAGCCGCATGGCGATGCCGCGATAGCTCCGGTCGATGGTCACGCGGTCGCGCGACAGCAGCACGCTGCGGCGGCGGTTGTCGGCCCGGGCGTCGCCCGCCACGAGGCCGTCGCGCCCTGCGACGCTCTCGGCGATGCGATCGAAGATACTGGGTACCCTCTGGGCCGGCACTGCATTCGTGGACATGGACGCCTCACATTGTTGCTGCCGCCTGCAGGGTCCGGCCGTTTCGATCCGGCGTTCGCGACGCGGTTTCCGGTTCGTTACTTTCGCCCCACCGGCAAAGGAAAGGTCTGTCGCCTTCCGTTGCAGCCAGACTAGGTTCGCGTTCGCCGTTGAACCGCTAACAGGCGTGCTTAAGCTTCGATGAAACGAAGGATATCGGCCCACACCTCGCCGCATGGTGTCGGAATCACCAACGAAACCGCGCCGATTGCACCGACCCTGGTTCATCTTCGACATCTGGCCGGGCTTCGGTATCGCCTCCTCCACCGCACTCTCGTGCGGTCCCCCTCCTCCGCTCCGCAGAGGAGGATCTGCGGCGGCATGGGCGCGTATCCTCCTCCGGCTCGCGGAGGAGGGGGACCACGCGAAGCCGAGCTTGCTTGGCCAGCGTGGTGGAGGAGGCCGACGCTGGAGGGACGGCTCCGAAATCACTGTCGCCCGGCCGCGCTGCGGCGCCAGCTTGCGCCGCCCCGGGTCGCGGGGTAGAGCCTCGACGGGGTCCCGGAGAGGATCCTCTCCCCTCCCGCAACCCCGCGTCGGTGCCGTGGCTCCCATCCCCCCCAGCGACACGCGCGCGGTCCTCGACCTCCTCCTCGACGCCGCGCGCGTCGCCGGCGACATGGCGATGGACTTCTTCCGGCATGGCGCCCGGACGGCGGCCCGGGTCGATTTCAAGGCCGGCGGCTCGCCGGTGACGGAAGCCGATCTCGCGGTCGACCGTTACCTGCACGATCGGCTGCGCGCCGCCGTGCCGGACGCCGGCTGGCTGTCCGAGGAAACGGTCGACGACCTCACCCGCCTCGACCACGACCACGTGCTCGTCGTGGACCCCATCGACGGCACCCGCTCCTTCGCGGCCGGCGACCCGCATTGGGCCGTGTCGGTCGCACTGGTGAGCGACGGCCGGCCCGTGGTGGGCGTGGTGCTGGCGCCGGCGCTCGGCGTGACCTACGACGCGCGGCTCGGCGGTGGCGCCCGGCGCAACGGGGTGCCGACGGCCACGACCGGCGGGGACGAACTCGCGGGCGCCAGGCTGTCGGCCCCGGCCGGCTTCATCAAGCCACTGGCCCGCGCCTATCCAGTGGTCCTGGTGCCGCGGATCGCGTCGCTCGCCTGCCGGTTCGCGGCCGTGGCGGGCGGCGAGATCGACGCCGCCATCGCGTCGCCCGACGCCCACGACTGGGATCTCGCAGGCGTCGACGTCATCCTGCACGAAGCCGGTGGCCGGCTCACGGCCGCCGATTGCCTGCAGCTCCACTACAACCGACGCGTCCCACGCCACCGCACGCTCTACGGGGCGGGACCCAACCTGCAGCCCGCCCTGGTGGCGGCCGGACGCCGCACGCTCGGGGCCGGCAGCTGAGCTTATCGGCCTGGAAGACGACGGCCGTCATGGTGTAGAACGCGATCCATCCTGCCGCCTCTCCATCGAGCAGAACTGACGCAGTGGTCCCGGAAGGCCGAAAAGCCCCCTTCACCACCGCGGCGCATGAGACATCATGGACCAGAAGAACCCGCAGTTGCTGCATCTCGTGTTCGGCGGCGAACTCGTCGACATCGGCGGGACCGCGTTCCGCGATCCCGCGAAGCTCGACATCGTCGGGATCTTTCCCGACTACGCCAGCGCGGTCGTGGCCTGGCGCGCCAAGGCGCAGTCCAGCGTCGACAACGCCGCCACGCGCTACTTTATCGTCCATCTGCACCGCTATCTCGACCCGTCGGCGCTGGGCAGCGCGGCGCCGGGCGGCACCGGGTCCTGACGGTCCCTGTGCTGAAGACGGTCGGACGGACCCCCGCCGTCCTCGAAACGGCGGGGGCGCTGGCCAGCGCCTACCTGCGGTTGGTGCAGCGCACCAACCGCTTCGTCCACGAGCCACGGGGCTTCGTCGAGGCGATCGCGCCGGAGCTCCCGGTCATCGTCGCCATGTGGCACGGCCAGCACTTCATGGTGCATTATGCCTGGCCGGCCGGCACCAAAGTGGCGGCGCTGATCTCGCGCCACCGGGACGGCGAGATCAATGCCGTCATCCTGCGGCGCCTCGGCGTCGAGCCGATCCGCGGATCGGGCGGCAAGGGCGCGCAAAAAACCCGCATGCACGGCGGCGCGGCGGCGTTGCGCGAGATGGCCCGCCGCATCGGCCAGGGCCGCACGGTCGTCATGACGGCGGACGTGCCCAAGGTGTCGCGGCGCGCCGGCCTGGGCATCGTCACGCTGGCCCGCATGACGGGCCGGCCCATCTACCCCATCGCCGTAGTGACGAGCCGCCGCTTCGACTTTCCCTCGTGGGACCGCGCCAGCCTCGGCAAGCCCTTCGGGCGCGGCGCCATGGTGCTGGGCGAGCCCATCCGGGTGGCGCGCGAGGCCGACGAGGCGGCGCTCGAGGCGGCGCGCCTCGCGGTCGAGACGGGGCTCGACGCGGTCCATGCCCGCGCCTACGGGCTGATCGGGGCCAAAGATCCAGGCGGCCGGGAACCGGGCGCCCCGATGCCTGCAGAGCCGTGACGGGATCCGTCCTCTTCGCGGCCTACCGGGCCGCCACGGCCCTGGTCGAGCCGGCCGGCCGCTCCTTCCTCGGCTGGCGCCTGAAGCGCGGCAAGGAAGATGCGGTGCGGATGGGCGAGCGTCTCGGTCATCCGGGCCGCCTGCGGCCGCCGGGCCGGCTCGTCTGGCTGCACGGCGCCAGCGTCGGCGAAGGCGTATCGCTGCTGCCGCTGATCGACGCCCTGGTCGAGCGCCGACACCACGTGCTGGTCACGACCGGCACGGTCAATGCGGCGCGGGTGCTCATGAGTCGCCTGCCGGCCGGTGTCACGCACCAATTCGTGCCGCTCGATCTGCCGGGCGCCGTGCGGCGCTTCCTCGGCTTCTGGCGACCCGACCTCGCCGTGCTGGCCGAATCGGAGCTCTGGCCCAACCTCGTCCACGGCCTCGGTCGCGCCGGCATCCCGCTGGTGCTGGTCAACGCCCGCATGTCGGCGCGCTCGGCCCGGCGCTGGTCGCGGGCTTCGGGGTTCATCGGCGCGATGCTCGCACCCACGGCCCTGTGCCTGTGCCAGACCGCCGAGGACGCGGAACGCTTCACGGCGCTCGGGGCCGCCAGGGTGGAGGTCGCAGGCCACCTCAAGTTCGATGTGTCGCCCCCGGCCGCCGATCCGGCCGCGGTGAGCGAATTCGCGGCGCGGATGGGGGGCCGGCCCGCCTGGGTCGCGGCCTCGACGCATGCCGACGAGGAGGCCGCGCTGATCGAGACACACGGCCTCCTGCGACGCGACCTCGACGACGTCCTCACCGTGCTGGTGCCGCGCCAGCCGGAACGCGGCGCGGTGCTGCGCGAAGAGGCGCGCCGGCGCGGCATCCCGGCCGCGCTGCGGTCCCGGCACGAGGCGCTGCAGCGCGGCACCGGGCTCTACATCGCCGACACGCTGGGGGAACTCGGCCTGTTCTACCGCCTGTCGGACGCGGTCTTCGTCGGCAAGTCGCTCGTACCGCCCGGCGGCGGCCAGAACCCGATCGAGCCGGCGAAGCTCGGCTGCGCGGTCCTGCACGGCCCGTATACGGGCAACTTCGCCGACATCTATGCGGAGCTCGACGCAGCCGGCGGGGCCGTCCCCGTGGACGACGCGACCGGGCTCGCCGAGACGCTCACGACGCTGCTGTCCGACACGGCGCGGCTACGCCTCATGGCCAGGGCTGCCGGCGAGGTCGTGGAGCGGCGGGCCGGCGCCACCGGACGCGTGATGGCGGCACTGGAGCCGTTCCTGGCCGGGACGCCGTGACGCTCCGAGCCCCCACCTTCTGGTGGCGACCCCGGCCCGGCCCGGCTGCCCTGGCGCTCGCACCCCTGGCGGCGCTCTACGGCGCCGTCGCGGGGTCCCGGATGGGGAAGTCCGGGACCGGCGTCGGCGTGCCGGTGGTATGCGTCGGCAATTTCGTGGTCGGCGGCGCTGGCAAGACCCCCCTGGCCATCGAGATCGCCGGGCAGTTGCTCGCCTTTGGCCACAGCCCGGCTTTCGTGTCGCGCGGCTACGGCCGCGACACCGGTGCGCCGGGGTCGATCCGCGTCGACTTGGCCCGCCACGACGCCGCCGACGTGGGCGACGAGCCATTGCTGCTGGCCCGTGCGGCGCCGTGCTTCGTGGCGGCCGACCGTGTCGCGGCCGCGCGGGCCGCGGTCGCGGGCGGAGCCACGGTCGTGATCATGGACGACGGGCTGCAGAGCCGCTCGCTCGGCAAGGATGCCGCCATCGCCGTGGTGGACGGCGGGGTCGGGGTCGGCAACGGCCTGTGCCTGCCGGCGGGACCGTTGCGGGCGCCGCTCGCGCGCCAGTGGGGGTCCGTCGACCTCGTCGTCGTGATCGGCGCCGAGCCGCCGGGCGAGGCCGTCGCGGTTAAAGCCGGACGGCGCGGCCTGCCGGTGATGCACGGCGCCTTCGAGCCGAGCGAACGGGGACTCGCCGAGTTGCGGGGCCGGCGGCTCGTCGCCTTCTCGGGGATCGGCAGGCCCGAGAAGTTCTTCCGGACCCTGCAGTCGGCGGGGCTCGATGTGGCCCGCGTCATCGGCTTTCCCGACCACCACGTCTACACGGCGCGCGATCTCGACGGCCTGCGTGGCGCTGCAGCAGCGGCCGGCGCCACGCTGGTCACCACCGAGAAGGACCGGGTCCGGCTGCCGGCGGAATTTCCTGCCGCCGCGCTGCCGGTCAGGTTGCGCTTCGCCGATCCCGTGCCGCTCGACGACCTGCTCGGCGCGCTGCTCAGCGGGGCAGCGTGACGCCCATCCGGGCCAGCTTGGCCTGCGGATCGACGTAGGCCTCCTGCAACTCGACGTTCCAGTAACGCAGGTCGTCGAGCGGGATCGGGGTGCCGGTCACGCCGCAGCGCACGAACGTGCCGGGCCGGAGGACCCTGAACTCACCATCGCCGAATTCGACCTCGGCTTCGGCGGCAGCGACGGGGCGACGCTCGTAACGGTTCATGGCACCAAGCGGATCAAGGGGAAGTCGCGACGATTACGCCGTTTGGAATCACTTGAAAAGCCGTCCAGCGGACATCGACAGGGCGATCGGGTGAAGTCTTTCCGTCCTCATGCCGAGCCGAAGACGACAGCATCGGCAGGTCCCCGCGAAAACAAGTGCTTCGCGTCGATACGCCGTGACATCGTCGCGGTCCATGGTTGCGAAGCCGCCATTCCCCATGGGCGGCCTACCCGCCGTCGGCTGGCCTCGCAGTCGCGACCAAGGCGACTTCGCGGACGACCGACCGAAACCAGGCGAGAAACGGGTCGGCGAACCGGACGTGGGAGCAGACCAGCGTGGTCTGCAGACGGGTCTGGGCGAATGGCGGGTCGCGCAGCACGAGGCCGAGGGCCGCAGCGAAGCGGCACGCAAGAGCGGCCGAAACGGTGGTCACCATATCAGTGGCCGCGACTGCGGCTAAAGCCGCCATGAAGTGCGGCGTCACGAGGGCGATCCGCCTCGACACGCCCTCGGCGGCCAGAAGCGCGTCGGTCTCCGACTGACCATCGCCGAGCAGGGCCACGCCGACGTGACGGTGCAAGCCGTAATCGGCGATCGACCACGCACGGTCGGCGGCCGGATGCCCGCGACGCATGACCAGGGCGAGATGATCCTGAGCCACCACCTCGCTGTAGATGCCGGGTGGCAACGGCGTGCTCGACAGGGCGAAGGCGAGATCCAGCGTGCCACCGTCGAGGCGCCCCAAGAGATCGGGTCCGTAGCCTTCCACGCGCAAATCGACCCCTGGCGCCTCACCGGCCAGCCTTGCCATGATGCCGGGCACGAGGAGCACCGTTTGCACGTCGGCCGCCGCGAGACGCAAGATGCGACGTTCCGCTCCGGGGTCGAAGCTTCGTTGCTGGAAGAGGTCGCGCAACTGGCGCATGGTCGAGGCCAGCAACGGCTGGATCGCCTGTGCGCGGGGCGTCAACACGTAGCCGTTCCGCGTCCGCACGAGCAGGGGATCGCCTTGCAGATCCCGCAGGCGCGCGAGGGCGCGGCTCATGGCGGGCTGACTCAGCCCGACATCGGCGGCCGCCCGGGTGACGCTGCGGCGGCGCAGCAGCGCCTCCAGCGCGGGAACGAGGTTGAGATCGAGACCGGCTATATTCACTTCACGCATGACAACGATCATAACAATGCATTTAGAATATGACCAGCGACGCTGTACCGTGATCAGGGTCGATGGAGGTGGTCATGAGTGGAACGACTGTCATTTTCGGTTTCGGCGCGGTCGGGCGCGCCACGACGCAGGCTCTTCTGGCGCGCGGCACGGCCGTCCAAGTGGCGCAGCGCACCCGGCCCGCCGATCTTCCCTCCCGGGCTGGGTTCAGGCCATGCGACGTTCTGGACGCCCAGGCCGTCGCCGAGGCGATCGCCGGAGCCGAGCAGGTCGTGGTGGCGATTGGTTTCGCCTACGACGCCCGAGTGTGGCGCAGTGCTTGGCCGCGGGCCATGACCAACCTCGTCGAGGCCTGCGCGGCGACCGGCGCCCGCGTGGTGTTCGTCGATGGCCTTTATATGCTCGGGCCGCAGCATGAGCCGCTCCGCGAGGACATGGCCCTCACGGGCTTCGGCGCGAAGCCGGCAATCCGGTCGGAGGTCACGCGCATCTGGATGGCGGCTGCCGCGGCCGGACGGGTCCGCATCGCGGCCCTGCGGTCGCCGGATTTCTACGGTCCGGGCGTGACTGCCTCGCATCTCGGCTCGGCGGCTTTCGGCGCGCTCGCGCGCGGCAAGCCCGCCATGCTCCTAGCCCCGCCCGACACGCCTCATGACTTTGCCTACGTGCCGGACATCGCGCGGGCCGTGACCACGCTGCTCGACGCGCCCGACGACGCCTTCGGGCAGGCCTGGAACATGCCCTGCGCGCCGACCCGCACCCCCCGCCAGATCCTGCGTCTCGGTGCCGAGGCGCTCGGCATCAAGCTGAAGGTGCGCGCGGTGCCGCTCGGGCTGCTGCCGCTGTTCGGCCTGGTCTCGCCATTCATGCGCGAGGTCGCCGAGATGCGGTTCACCTGGGACCGCCCCTACGAGGTCGACGCCACGAAATTCGCCCGGCGGTTCTGGTCCGACGTCACGCCATACGAGGTCGGCGCCCCGGCTGCGGTCCGTTCGTTCCGGTCCCCGGCACAGGCCAGGGCCGCGACCGTGGAAGACATCGAGCGCAAGCCCATCGCGGCGCGATGAGGCGGCGGGAGCTGTCGCAAGCTCCACCTCGGCGCGCCACCGGTGTCATCGGACGTGGGAGCAAGCCGGGGCCGTTCGAGCGTCAGAACAGGCTGCCTTGGCGAACCGGCGCAGCGGCGCTCTTCGCGGGCGTGAGCTTGGCAGCACGGGGCCGCGGCGCGCGCGGCGGTCCAGTTCCCTCCACGGTCTCGACGGCGCGCGTGCCGTCCGCGAATTCAAGCTCCAGCCGCATGCCGGGCTCGAGACCGGCCGCAACCCGGACCGGGTGCCCGGCTTGGTCACGGACCAGCGCGTAGCCCCGCGCCAGCACGGAGCGGTAGCCCAGGCTGGCGAGGAGTTGCGCCAGCCCGGTCACACGCGCGGCATGGCGCTCGTTCGCCTGCGCCGCAGCGCGGCGGAGGCGCCCGGCCAGCACCGCGATCCTTTCAGCGCGGTTGCGGTTTTCCTGGACGGCGAGCGCGGCGCGGCTCTTCAGGGCGGCGCCAAGCCGCGCCGACGCAGTGTCGAGCCGCTGCCGGCGGCGCTCGGACGCGACGCTCGCGGCGCGCGCGAGCCGCGCGTCCAGCGCCGTCAGCCGTTCCGCCGCACGCCCGAGCCTTGCTCCCGGCGACTGCGCGGCGAGGCGGCTGCCCAGCCGCACCAGCATCAGCCGGCGTGCATCCGCCCCGGAACGGAGCGCTGTCGGCAACAAAGTCGCGGCGTGGTCGAGCCGCTGCCGCGGCATCGCCAGGAGATCGGCGCCGGACGGCAGGGCGCGGGTGGTGGCGCGCAGGGCGTCGCGCGCGCTCTCGACCTGCCGCAGCATCGCGGCGCCGTGGCGGCCCCCGAGGCGGTCGAGCGCCACGCCGAGTTCGGCCCGCACCGGGACGCAGAGTTCGGCGGCGCCCGTCGGGGTCGGTGCACGCAAGTCCGCCACATGGTCGAGCAGCGTCCAGTCGGTCTCATGTCCCACGGCCGAGACGAGCGGGATGCGGTTGTCGGCGGCGGCCCGGATGACGCCCTCGTCGCTGAAGCCGAGGAGGTCCTCGAGCGAGCCGCCGCCCCGCGCCACGATGATCACGTCCGGGCGCGGCATCCGGCCCCCGGGTCCGAGGGCGTCGAAGCCGCGAATGGCGCGGGCCACCTCCTCGGCGCTTCCCTCGCCCTGGACCCGCACGGGCCACAGCAGCACGTGGCGCGGGAAGCGGCCCTCGATCCGGTGCAGGATGTCGCGGATCACGGCGCCGGTCGGCGACGTCACGACGCCGACCGTGACGGGCAGGAACGGGATCGGACGCTTGCGGGCGGCGTCGAACAGGCCTTCGGCGACGAAACGGCGACGCCGCTCCTCCATCATGGCCATCAGGGCGCCGACACCTGCGGGCTCGAGCGATTCGATGACGATCTGGTAGGAAGACTTGCCCGGGAAGGTGGTGAGCTTTCCGGTCGCCACCACCTCCAAGCCCTCTTCGGGCTTGACCCGCATGCGGGAGAGGTTGGTGCGCCACACGACGGCGTCGATGCGGGCGCCATCGTCCTTGAGCGAGAAATAGGCGTGGCCCGACGAATGAGGCCCGCGGTAGTTCGACACCTCGCCCCGCACCCGGACGTAGCCGAAACGCTCCTCGACGGTGCGCTTCAGCGCGCCCGAGAGCTCGCTGACCGTGACTTCGGGCGCGTTGCTGAGCCGGCCGGCTTCGCCCGGGAGGGCATCCGGCCCGGCCTCGCCGGCCGGCGACGCCGCGTCGAAGATCGAGGGTGCTTGGGCTCTCGATTTCCCGCCCGCCCGGCTCGTGGTTCTCCTCGCCATCGTTGCGACTTTAGCATGCGGGCGGGCCGCTGTCGTGGGCGGCGGGACGGGCCGGCAGGGCAATCGGGCGAAGGACTTTGCCTCTGCCGGTGCCTATTATCGTCATCGCGAGCGGAGCGAAGCGACCCAGATCGAGCGCGGCGGAGGCTGGGTCGCTTCGCTGCGCTCGCGATACGCCTCACCCCACCGAGTCTTCTCGACCGCACCGTTTCGCATCGTGTTCACCCGATTGCCCTGGACGGGCCGGCGGTTCATCGACCGGGGTTGAGCCCGTGGCACGGAACGGGCTTTCCCGCTTCGACCAGCGCCAAGATTGGCGCGACCTTTATGAAAGAATTCAGCAGTTTGCCAAAAGCACGAGCTTGGCTTCGACACATTGCGCTTGGCCGGCTTTGATTATTCCTCGACCGAGATGCCTGTAATATCCTCCGCGACGATCTCTACCGGGTCGACGCCGGGGAACTTCGCGACAATTTGCAGCTCTCCTCCCATGGCTTCCACATAGCCTCGCATGGTCGAAAGGAGGCAGTCACCGCGCCGCTCCAGGCGTGAGACGCTGTCCTGGCCGATGCCCATGACCTCAGCGACGACTTTTTGGGAAATCCCTTGGTCCTTCCGCAGATTACGGAGCACCTTCTCTTTGAGGATCAGCTCCTTCGCGCGCTTCTCAACCGCCCCGCGGCGGGCCGGAGACAAGCGGTCGAGCATCTCTTCACGGGTCCTCATCGCTCAACTCCTCGCTTTGACATCAGCCGCCTGCGCAGCGTGCGCGGCGAACCTGGTATCAGCCAACCGGATCAGGTTTCGATAGAACCGCTTCTGGTTGGCACCTTCCTTGTTGCCCCCGCACAGGATAACGGCCCGTCGCCGCGGATCCCAGGCGAACGCGAACCTCCAAAGACCGTCCAGCCGGAACCGCAGTTCCTTCATGTTCGGATATGTCGATTCGTTCAGTGTATCCACGTTGGGGCGCCCCAGGTCGGGCCCGAACTCCTCGAGCCATCCGGTTCTGGCCAGGAGTTCGTCCTGCACCCGCTCAGGCAACTTATCGAACTCGGCCAAGAAGGCTTCGTGGAAGAAAACCGTAAACGGCATCCAGGATCAGTACGCCAATGCAGATATGGTTTCAAGTCCATATTGAGGAATATCGTCCCTTGATGTTCGTCAGCCTTGACCCGTAGCAATGCGCCAAGCCGCCTGCGTGCGGCCGAACCTTCCGCATCAGCAAAGCGGGTGAAGACCGGACATGTGGCTTGGCGCGCGACAGACAGGCGCCTCCTGGGCTTCGTGCGTCACACGGCTCGGCGACGCCGCGTCAAGGCGGTGCGGATCTGGCGGGCCAGTTCGCTCGCGGCCGGCGTCGAGGGCCGGTCGGGCAGGTGAAGCGTGATGGCGAAGGACGGCAGATCCGGGAGGCCGGTGTCGGGCGGCACGACCTCTAGGTCGCCCGGAACCGTCCACGCGAGCCAGGCCGAGACCGCGAGATCCATCCGCACCGTCGCGAGGGTCGCGTCGAGGCTACCGTTCTCGAACACCGTCCTCCAGTCCCGGTGCTGCCGGTCGAGGGCGGCCAGCACCGCCGGCCGGAACGCGCAGGTCTCGGCCACCAGCGAGACCGGCAGGGGGGTCCTTGCATGGGCCGTGCCGCCCTTGGCTCCGGCCCAGACCAGCCGATCGACCGCCAGGCACTCCCCCGTCGCGGTCGCCACCGGCTCTTCCAGCACCGCGAGATCGAGCCGGCCACCGGCGAGGCGTCGCTCAAGTTCATCCGACGACCCGCAGTCGAGCGAGAGCTCCACCTGCGGACACGCCTCGGCATAGGCTTTCAGCACCGGCGCGAAACAGGCACCCACGAGGTCGTAAGGGACGCCGAGCCGCACCGCGCCGTCGATGGTGCCGCCGTTGATGTCGGTCCAGATCTCGTCATTCAAGGCGAGCAGACGGCGAGCCTTGCCGAGCAGGCGTTCGCCGGACGGCGTCAGGCGCAGACCGCGCCGCTCGCGGGCCAGCAGCGGGCCACCCGCGAGGGTCTCCAGCCGCGCGATCTGCTGGCTGACCGCGCCCTGCGTGAGATGCAGGATCTGGCTCGCGGCCGTCATGCTGCGCAGATCTGCGACGACCGCGAAGGCCCGCAGGAGGCCGATGTCCAGATTGCGCGTCATGCTGGCATTATGATGGCTGATGGTGGGCATCACCATCATTAGTTTTGGTTCAGACGCTCGTGACGCTATCTCGACCTTTCCCACGAGGAAAGGCCATGTCCCTCGATGCCCTGACCCCGCTCTTCCTGTTCGTCCTGGTGTCGACCATCAGCCCTGGCGGCGCCACTACGCTCGCGACGGCGTCGGGCGCGAACTTCGGTTTCCGGCGTTCCGTGCCGCTGATCGCCGGCATCGCGGCCGGGCTCGCCTCCATGGCGGCCTCGGCAGCCGCGGGGCTGGCCGGCATCCTGCTGGCGGTCCCGTCGCTGCAACTGGCCATGAAGGCGATCGGCTCGCTCTATCTTCTGTGGCTCGCGTGGCAGATCGCGGGCCGCGGCGCTCCGGATCGCATGACGGGCATCACCAGGCCGTCGAGTTTCGTCGGGGGCGTCTGGATGCTCTGGCACAACTCCAAAGGCTGGGCCATGACGGTCGGCGCCGCAGCATCCTTCGCGGCACTGGCGAACGGGCCCACCCGATTGGGGCTGCTGCTCGGCATCACCTTCGGACTAGCCGCGGCCTTCTCGCTGTCGCTCTGGTGTGCCGCCGGGCTGCTGCTCGCACGGGCCTTGCGGACCGAAGCGCAGTGGCGGACGCTCAACGTCGCGCTCGGAGCCCTGCTGGCGGCCTCGATCGTGCCCATCTGGCTTTGACACCCGTTCGGAGAGATCCCGTGATCCAGCCCGTCGACATCGGAGCCGCCCTCGACGGCCTGACCGAACATTGGTCGCCCAAGGTGGTGGGCCGTGTGAACGATCAGTACGTGAAGGTCGCGAAACTCCTCGGCCAGCTCGCATGGCACAAGCACGACGAGGAGGACGAGCTGTTCCAGGTCATCCGGGGCCGGCTACGGATCCAGTTCGAGGGGGGCGCCGAGACGGTCCTCGAGGCGGGCGAGTTCTGCGTCGTCCCCCGCGGGGTGCTGCACAATCCGGTCGCCGACGAGGAATGCTGGATCGTGCTGATCGAGACGGTGACGACCAGGCACACCGGCGACGTCGCAACGCCGCTGACCCGCTCGATCGCGCAGCAGCTTACCTGAGCCGACTTGCCGCCCGGTGCCCTTTCGCGCTGCAGAGCTTGCCTGTGCACCGATGCATTCCTCCTTCAATGGCTCGATGGCACCAATCGCCTTGCAGAGCCGCGGGGGTCGACAGAGGCTGGCAAGCGACCCCATGCCTTGCTATTCGGCTCACCCGGTCGCCGCGCTGTTGCGGCTCGCGGGAAGGACGACAGGAAGATGCAAGCTAAGGGAGTGAGGATCGCGGTCGCGCTGTGCTCCGTGTTGCTGTCGACGCACAGCCACGCGGCCGAGGATAGGGCCGAGGTCGAGAAGGTCGTCGCGCAGGCGGTCCAGCCAGTGATGCAGCGCTACGGTATTCCCGGAATGGCCGTGGGGGTCGTCGTGGACGGGCACGGGCAGGTCTACGACTACGGTGTGGCGTCGAAGGCGACAGGCAGGCCCGTCACGGACGACACGCTCTTCGAACTCGGCTCGGTCAGCAAGACGTTCACGGCGACTCTCGCATCCTACGCGCAGGTCGGCGGCCACCTGTCGCTTTCCCACAGCGCGAGCGAGTACCTGCCGGCTCTGCGCGGCAGCAGCTTCGACCGGGTGAGCTTGTTGAACCTCGGGACCCACACGTCGGGCGGCCTGCCGTTGCAGGTCCCCGACGAGGTCACGAACGACGATCAGCTGATGGGGTACTTCCAGAGCTGGAAGCCGACCTACGCCCCCGGGACCTACAGAACCTATGCCAACCCGAGCATCGGCTTGCTCGGGCTGGTGGCCGCGAAGAGCATGGGCGGGAACTTCGACGCACTCATCGAGCGTCGGCTGTTCCCCGCGCTGGGCATGAACCAGGCCTACCTCGACGTTCCCCGGGCCGAGACGGGCAATTACGCGCAGGGCTACACCAAGGCGGGTGTCCCGACCAGGATGGCACCGGGAGTACTTGCGTCGGAGGCCTATGGCGTCAAGACGACCGCCGCCGACATGGTTCGCTTCGTGGAGGCCAACATGCGGATGATCGACCTTCCCGACGACCTGCAACGCGCCATCATCGATACACATACGGGATACTACCGGATCGGTGCGATGACGCAGGACCTGATCTGGGAGCAATATAGCTATCCGGTCGCGCTGGACGACCTGCTGGCGGGGAACTCCGACAAGGTGAGCTACGAGGCCAATCCGGCCGCCAAGCTCGATCCTCCCTCAGCGCCACGTGAGGACGTTCTCCTCAACAAGACGGGATCGACCAACGGCTTCGCCGCATATGTGGCATTCATCCCCGAGAAGAAAATCGGCATCGTGCTCCTGGCCAACAAGAATTTTCCGATCGCCGCCCGGGTCACGGCCGGCCACAAGATCCTGACGCGGCTGGACGGAGGCGCGACGGAACACTGAGGGTCGGTTCGATACGGAAGGGCGATTCTGGACCGAGGGAACCCCTGCCGAACAGCCCGGCGATGGGAGAACGCCATCGTCGGCCGATGATCGTTTCAACCGAAGTCAGCGGCGGCCTGCTGTCTGCGCACCACGGCATGATAGGTGTCGAGGGCTTCCGCATCGCCCGGTGTCGCCCGGACATAATTCAGGACGAACTGCTCTGCGCCTGGCATGCCGGTAGCCAGGATCCTCTGTGCAGCTTGCTCGACGTCGAAAGGCGTCCTCTTGAGGACGATGTCGGGGCCGACAAGGGCCCAGGACGCGCCCGAATGACCGTAAGGCATGCCGACCGATCCAGCATTGACGATCCGGCGTCGGTCGGCCAGGCGGTCGAACGGCATATGGCAATGGCCGACCACGACCGTCTCGGCGTCGAGCGACGCGAAAGCCGCTTCGGCCTGGGTCAGGGTACCGTCGACGAGGAACATCTCGTTGTCACTTCGGCACGTCGCATGGCAGAGCCCAACCTTTCCAAGCCCAGCGATGGTAAGCCTATGAAGCATTGACAGGGCCGCCAACCTGTCGTGCTGTGCGCCGCTGATGCGCTTGGACGCCCAGTGAATGAGCTCGTCGGTCGCCGGATCGGGATGCTTGAAACGGCCGATTTGGGACTCGACGAGCCAGCGGTCGCCGTTGCCGCGCAGCCAGAAGGCCCGGTCCTCTAGCCCCGCCAAGAGATCGAGGGTTTCGGCCGGAAACGGACCGTCTGCCAGATCGCCGTTGAGGACGATCAGATCGACTGCAGCCCTCTCGACGTCCGTAAGCACGGCCTCCAGCGCAGGAAGGTTGCCGTGGATATCGGCGAGGACGGCGATCCGGTCCATGACTCTCGCTGATCATCCCGAGGGAGTGCATCACTCTGCGGCAATCGCCTCAGCTTACGGTAGATCGGGAAAACCAGCAAAGGGTGAGGGCGGACATGCTGGCCCCGATATAGGCCGGAGCGATCCGGCAAAGCGCTGACTCGACGATGGGCGTCCTCCGAGACCGAGCACGGACCTAAACCCCTCCCACGCTCCCCTTGCACGGGACGCCTTTGCGGTTCAGCATCGGTCGGGGACCGCCCGACCGCAGGATCCCCGAAACAAGATGACCGCCTTTCGCTCGGGCGAGGAGCGCGTCGTCCGAGGGGGGTTGGCCGAGTCATGAAATGCAAGCTCGAAGTGGAATGCACACCGCTGGAAGCCCGGCAGTTCTTCGGCCTGCCGGACGTCCAGCCCCTGCAGGCGACCGTAATGCAGGAAGTGGAGAAGAAGATGCTGGCCGAGATCGAGCGTTTCTCGCCCGACAGCGTGCTGAAGAGCTGGCTGTCGATGTTCACGCAATCGCCCGAACAGCTTCAGGACGCCTTCTCCAAGATGATGTTCACCGGCCTCAACCGGACCAAGACGTGACGCCCGTGGCGAAACCCATCGTCGCGGTTCTTGCCGGGCGGCACCGTTCCGGGCAAAGCTCGAACCACGCTGAACCGAGGAAGACCGCGATGGGTGTGAGGCTGATCCTAGTCGCGATGGCCGCAGGCGCGATGGCCGGCACGGCACCGGTCGGCACGGCCCAGGCGGCCGACGGCACCGCGCCGAGCGCGCCCTTGTTCGCGACGGCGCCCCTGCCCGGGACCGCAAAGCCATCGGGCGCAGCGAGCGTCGCTTCGGCCCCTGCCCTGCCTTCGATGGCACTCGACCCGCAGGTGCCGGAATCGCTCTATCACGGGCTCTATGTCGGCACCGAGATCTTCGGCGTCTCGGGCCACGGCATCAGGGGCGGCGTCGGCGGCGACGTCTATGCCGGCTACGATCGCGTCCTCGGCAGCGGCGTGATCGTCGGGCTGCAGGGCACCACGGGCTACGGGCCGGCGCTGCTTGGGCGGCCGGGCCTCAAGGGTTTCGATTTCGGCGAGGCGAGCGCAAGGGTCGGCTACGCGATGGGTCGCTTCACGCCGTTCGTCACGGCCGGTCTCGTCGTCGCCAAGCCCGTCACCGGGCCGGGCCTCGCCGGCAACACCACCGACAGCTTCAACGATCTGCTCAACGGCTCGGGCAACCTCCTCGGGGCGCCGCGCGTCGGCGCGGGCTTCGCCTATGCGCTGACCAGCAACACCTCGATCGAGTTCGGCGTCTCGGTCGGCCGGGGCTTCACGGCCGGATTCCCCTGAGTCCGACGCGCCAGGATCTCAGAAATGGCTGAACGAGCCGCGGGCGAAAAGCCGCGGCCGGCCGTCGCGGTCCCGGAACAGGGCGGCACCTTCGCCGGCGACGACGCGTCCGATCGCCGTCACGGGCACGCCGGCCGCGAGCGCCGCATCCTCGAAGCCGGCGGCCTCCGCTTCGGGCACCGTGGCCAGGATCTCGTAATCGTCGCCGCCGGTCAGCGCGACATCGAAGCCCGACGGCTGTTCAGCGATCGCCAGCCGCGCGGCCCGCGACAGCGGCACGGACGCCAGGTCCACTTCGGCCGACGCACCCGACGCGCGCATCATCTTGGCGAGATCGCCCACGAGCCCGTCCGACACGTCCATGGCGCCGGACGCATGGGCCAGGAGCGCCGGCCGCAGCGCCAGCCGCGGTTGCGGGTGGAGATAGCGGTCGAGGAGGTGGGCCTGCTCGGGCGGCGGCTCGCGGCCGGACAGCCGCAACACCAGCCCGAGAGCGGCGTCGCCGATGGTTCCCGAGACATAGATCCGGTCGCCCGGCTTGGCGCCGGTGCGCGGCACCATGCGGCCCTCCGGCACGGAGCCGAAAGCCGTGATCGATAGCATCAGCGGCCCGGGCGTCCTCACCGTGTCGCCGCCGAGCAGCGGGCACGCGTAGGCGACCGCGTCCTCGCCGAGGCCGCGCGCGAAATCGGCGAGCCAGGCTTCGTCCCACCCTGGCGTGAGCGCCAGCGCCAGGGTGAAGCCGAGCGGTTCCGCGCCTTTGGCCGCGAGGTCCGACAGGTTCACACACAGCGCCTTGCGGGCGATGGCGTCGGGCGGGTCGACCGCGAAGAAATGCACGCCGACCACGAGGGCGTCGGTGGTCACCACGAGGTCGTGCCCCGGCGGGGGCCTCAGCAGGGCCGCGTCGTCGCGCAAGCCCAGACCTCCCGGCCCCGCGATGGGCAGGAAGAAGCGGGCGATCAGGCCATCCTCGTCGAGCGGCGCGGTCATGGGCTCATGTGTTTTCGGCACGCTGAGAGTCTCTCGATGAACGCTCGCCCGCGCATCGTGAATGGCGGAGCGAGCGATTCAAAGACCGAGTTGGATGCGGATCGCACGGCTGACGGAATCGACATCACTTTTTGCGAGCGCTCCGAACCGCCGAAGCAGACGAAGCTTGCTGACCGTTGCAATCTGATCGGCCATCGCTTTGCGGCGAACTCCATCGAGATCGACGTGGACCTCGGCAGGGTAAAGCCGCTCCACGCGGCTCGATAGAGGTACGACCTGAACGCGGCTGAGGCGCATGCTTGCGGCATCGTTGCTCACGATCATGGCCGGGCGCGTTTTCTGGATCTCGCCGCCCACCGATGGGCCGAATGACACCAGCCAAACCTCACCGCGCCAGGGATGCGCCTCATCGACCACGACGAGGCTCATTCGCGACGTCGCCGACGAGCCCCTCGGACCAGGCCTCGGCCTCGGCCTCGCGCGCTTCGTCGGCCGCCATGGCAGCATAACCGGCCGAAAGATCCTGATCGACGACGAGCGGACGCGCGAGGTCGTTCAGAAATCGGCTGATACCGCCGGATCCCACAACGCTGTGGAGGCCCTCATAGACGTCCACATCGACCGTGATCGTCAGCTGCCTCGACGTTTCCATCTCCATGACGACGCGCTCCGTCCGACATCATCCAGCCCAGCCACCCGTACCGCGGCCGGACGAGCTGAGCCTAGCAACCGGGGCGACATTTGGAAACATGAGGCGGATATCGCGTGAGAGCACCGCAAGGGGTTCACAGGTTCTCCACCTGCGTGACCCCCGCCATGGCGCGCAACGCGGTGGCGACGTCCGGCGAGACGGCATAGCGGTCGCGGAGCTTGACCTCGACTTCGCGAGCCCCGCCGCCCGACGGCACTCGGAACGACACCTCGCCGTCGCCGCGGCGACCCAGGGCGCCGGCAATCGAGGCGATGGGTCCCGCGTCGCGCAGGTGGATGCGAAGCCCCTTGCCGATGCGGCAGGCCGCGGCCTCCAGCGCCTCGGCCTTGAGGATCCGCACCCGGACCTCGTCGCCCTCGGCACTGGCCTGCACATCGAGCAGCACCGCATTTCCCTTCTCGAACAGGTCCCGATAGGTGTTCAGCGTCTCCTGGAACATGATGGCCTCGTACTGGCCGGTCGGGTCCGACAGGTCGACGATGCCGATCTTGTTGCCGGACTTGGTTCGCCGCTCGTTGCGGTCCAGCACCGTCGCCGCAAGCCGCCCGCCGCTTCTGCCCGCCCTGACGTCGCGGGCGAAGGACGACCACGTCTCGACCTTGAGCCGCTCCAGCACCCGGCCGTAATCGTCGAGCGGATGGCCCGAGAGGAAGAAGCCGATGGCGTCGAACTCGCGCTTCAGGCGCTCGGCCGCGGGCCAAGGGCGTCCTTGCGGCAGGTGCAGCACGGGCGCCTCGTCGGCCCCGCCGAACATGGCGCCCTGCCCGCCCTGCCGGTCGACATGCATGCGGTTGGCCACCGCCATCATGGTCTCGATGCCGCCGAACACCTTGGCCCGGTCGGGCTCCAGCTCGTCGAAGGCGCCCGCGGCCGCGAGGCTTTCCAGCACCTTCTTGTTGACCTCGCGCGGGTTGATGCGGGCCGCGACATCGCCGAGGCTCGCGAAGGGCCGGTCGCCCCGCGCCCGCACGATGGCTTCCACCTGCCCCTCGCCGGCGCCTTTCACGGCCGAGAGGGCGTAGCGGATCGATCGCTTGGCGGCGTCGACCTCGAAGTCCACGCCCGACAGGTTCACCGAAGGCGGTTCCACGACCAGGCCAAGCCGCTGGGCCTCGTTGCGGAATTCGCTCAGCTTGTCGGTATTGGCCTTGTCGAGGGTCATCGAGGCCGCGAGAAACTCGACCGGGTAGTTGGCCTTCAGATAAGCCGTTTGGTAGGAGATCAGCGCATAGGCGGCGGCATGGCTCTTGTTGAAGCCGTAGTCGGCGAATTTGGCCAGGAGGTCGAAGATTTCGTCGGCCTTGGCTCGGGGGATGTCGCGCTCGACCGCCCCGTCGACGAAGCGCGCCCGCTGGGCGTCCATCTCGGACTTGATCTTCTTGCCCATGGCGCGGCGCAGCATGTCGGCCTCGCCGAGCGAATAGCCCGACAGGGTCTGGGCGGCCTGCATCACCTGTTCCTGGTAGATGATGACGCCGAAGGTCTCCTTCAGCACCGGCTCGAGCTTCGGGTGCGGGTATTCGGGCTGCTCCTCACCGAGCTTGCGCGCGCAATAGACCGGGATGTTGGCCATGGGGCCCGGCCGGTAGAGCGCCACGAGCGCGATGATGTCCTCCAGACGGTCCGCCTTCATCTCGGCCAGCGCCTTGCGCATGCCGGCCGATTCCACCTGGAACACCCCGACGGTCTCGCCGCGTCCCAGCATGGCATAGCTCGGCCCGTCGTCGAGCGGGATCTTCGACAGGTCGAGCACGATGCCGCGCCGCGCGATCAGCTTGATGCAGGTGTCGAGCACCGTCAGCGTCTTGAGGCCCAGGAAGTCGAACTTGACGAGACCGGCCGGCTCTACCCATTTCATGTTGAACTGGGTGGCCGGCATGTCAGACTTTGGGTCCTTGTAGAGCGGCACCAATTCTTGCAGCGGGCGATCACCGATCACGATGCCGGCCGCATGGGTCGAGGCGTTGGAGTAAAGCCCCTCGAGCGTGCGCGAGATACCGAGCAGCTTCGCGACTTTCTCGTCGGTCTCGGCCGCCTCCTGCAGGCGGGGCTCGCCCTCGATGGCCTGGGCCAGGGTCACCGGGTTGGCGGGGTTCTGGGGCACGAGTTTGGCAAGCTTGTCGACTTGGCCCAGCGGCATCTCGAGCACCCGCCCGACGTTGCGCAACACGCCGCGCGCCAGGAATGAACCGAAGGTGACGATCTGGGCCACGCGGTCCCTGCCGTAGCGCGAACGGACGTACTGGATCACCTCGTCGCGACGTGTCTGGCAGAAGTCGATGTCGAAATCCGGCATCGACACGCGCTCCGGATTGAGGAAGCGCTCGAAGAGGAGCCCGAAGCGCATCGGATCGAGGTCCGTGATGGTCAGCGCATAAGCGACCAGCGAACCGGCCCCCGAGCCGCGGCCCGGACCCACGGGGATGGCTTGGGCCTTGGCCCATTTGATGAAGTCCGACACGATCAGGAAATAGCCGGGGAACTTCATGTCGGCGATGACATCGAGTTCGAAGGCGAGCCGCTCCGCGTAATCCTGCTCGTCGAAGCCCGGCGCCGGACCATGCGCGGCGAGCCGCGCCGCGAGACCGGTCGCGGCCTCGGCGCGCAACGCCGCTTCCGCGTCGAGCGGCGTGCCATCGGGCGACGTGTAGTGGGGCAGGATGGGTTTGCGGGTTTGCGGCCGGTAGGAGCAGCGACGCGCGATCTCCACCGTGTTGGCGGTCGCCTCGGGCAGGTCGGCGAAAAGTTCCACCATCTCGGCCCGGGTGCGGAACCGGTGCTCGGGCGACAATTGCCGCCGGTCCGGCGTGCCCAGCACCTGCCCTTCGGCGATGCAGATCAGGGCGTCATGGGCCTCGTGATCGGCCACGGACGCGAAAAACGGCTCGTTGGTGGCGACCAGGTGCAGTTTGCGCCCGTAAGCCAATTCGATGAGCTGGCTTTCCAGTCGCCGCTCTTCCGGCAGGCCGTGGCGTTGCAGTTCGACATAGATGCGCTCGGCACCGAAAACTGTCGTCAGCCGGTCGAGACGCGCTGCCGCCGCATCCGGCTTGTTGGCCGACAGGACGCGGTCGACCGCGCCGTTGGGGCCGCCGGTCAGGAGAAGCAGACCCCCGGTTGCGCCGGATAGACGGTCGAAGGTGATGTGAGGCTCGTCGCCCGACGCGGGACGCGTATAGGCCTCCGAGGCCAACCGCATCAGGTTGACGTAGCCCGCCTCGGTCGCGGCCAGCAGCACGACCGAGCCGCGGGCGTTCCGAGCCAGATCGCGTCCGAAAAGGGCGCTGTCGCCGAAGTCGATCGTGAGTTGCAGGCCCGTGATGGGCTGTATGCCCTCCTTGGCGATCTTTTCCGAAAACTCGAGGGCGCCGAAGAGGTTGTTGGTGTCGGTGATGGCCAAGGCCGGCATGGCGTCGGCCACGGCCAGCTTGGCCAGCTTGGCGACCGTGAGGGCGCCCTCGCGCAGCGAGTACGACGTGTGCAGATGCAGGTGAACGAAGCCGGGTCCCTGATCCATCGCCGCCACGTGCCGTCCCTCCGCGTCCCTCAGGACCCTGCGCCGGCACTGCTGCGAGAGTCGAGTCCGGCGCGACGGCTCTCCCCAGAGATCCACCCGACGCCGCGTCGGCTCACCAGCGGGCCACCATCGCCACGGAGCACAGGAAAGCGGTTAAAAGCAGCAGTTCCACGGCGTCGGCCGCCAGTCGTCGCAACATCTGATCCTCCTGCCATCGTCGGGCAAGAGGATATTCGTTCTTGTTTTGTTCTCGCGCAAGTCCTGATCGGGAGCCGAGCGGATTCCCGCTTCGGATGGTTAACGAAGCCGGCGATCTCCGCCGGCTTCGTCGGCGCCGAGCGCACCGTTTCGGACCAACTCGGACGTCGACGCCGGAGAGGCGGCATCGATCATGTCCGGCGGCGTGCGGGGCTGCCGAGGTCAGCGGCAGATGCGGTGGGGGAGCGGCAGTAGCACGACCCGGCAGAACGGACGGCGCACCAAAGGACGCACGAACACGTGACGCACGAACACGCGGTTCGGACGGCACCCGAGGAACGGACCGCGGTGGAACCCGGGGCCGCAACCGCCGGCCACCAGGGTGATCCCGGCATTGGCGGAGGCCGCCGGGACGGTCGCGACCGGGAACGCTTCCGCGGAAAGCGGCAGAGCGGACATCATCAATGCAGCGGCGGCCGCGAGCTTGAGTGGCTTGGTCGACATAGCGAATCCCTTCATTGGCGTGGAGCCTCGCGCGTGGCGAAGGCCGTTCCCGGGGCGGACGCGACGAAACGCCGTCCTCCGACATCTGGGCCGGCGTTGGTAGACCATGCTGTCTGCACCGAAAGTGAATGCTCCCGGCCACCCGCGTCGCGATGTCGCCTCGAATTGTTCGCGCTTCCGCCCGGGATGCGGCCTTTTGCGGCCCGCAACGGACCGGCAAACGCACGAAAGCGGGGCGGATTGCTGGACTTGCCCCACTGATTCAGGCAGGCAACTCACGATGAAGCCCCGGCATTGTGGGCAGGAGTAACCCAGCGACGTTTTCCCGGAACAGCCGCGACGTGGCGGAGAATGGATCGATCATGACGGTAGCCGAATGTGCGGCGGGCTTCTCCTTCCTGATGACGGGTGCACAGGTCCTCAGCACGGGAGTCGCGGCCGTTCGATGCCGCAAGATCCTCGACGTCGTTCCGGTGCCCGACGACCCGCCATCCGTAAGCCTCATTCGGCCCGTTTGCGGGCTCGACAACTTTGCCGAAGACACGCTGCGGTCGAGTTTCACGCTCGATTATCCGCGCTACGAACTTCTGTTCTGCTGCGAGCGGGCCGATGATCCCGTGCTGCCGATGATTCGCAGGCTGATCACCGCCCATCCGTCGGTCCCGAGCCGCATCCTGATCGGCCTCGACGAGATCAGCGCAAACCCGAAGCTCAACAACTGCGTCAAGGGTTGGCATGGTGCCGCGCACGATTGGATCATCATGGCGGATTCGAACGTCTTGATGCCGCCCGACTACATCCAGCGGCTGCTCAAGCGCTACCGCCCCGACACCGGCCTCGTCTGCTCGACCCCCATCGGCTCCCACCCCGACGGGTTCTGGGCCGAGATCGAATGCGGCTTTCTCAACACGTTGCAGGCCCGCTGGCAATATGCCGCCGAAGCGATCGGTTTCGGCTTCGCCCAGGGCAAGTCCATGCTCTGGCATCGCGCCACGCTCGATGGGCATGGCGGCATCGAGGCACTGGGGGCCGAAATCGCGGAAGATGCGGCCGCTACCAAGCTGGTGCGCCGGCAAGGCCTGAAGGTGGGTCTCGTCGACAACCCCTTCGAGCAACCGCTCGGGCGGCGGACCTTCGCGGAGGTCTGGGGACGCCAGTTGCGCTGGGCGAGGCTGCGCCGCGTCACCTTCCTGCCCTTCTTCCTGCTCGAGGTTTTCACGGGATTGCTGTTCCCGTCGCTCGCCGCCGCCTATGCGGCTTCCGCTTTCGGCTACGACCCTGTCCTGATAGGCCTCATCGTGGCGGCAATCTGGCTCGCCGCCGAAGCCGTGCTGGCCCAGTCGGCCGGATGGCGCATGACCCTGGCGTCCCCGTTCATCTGGCTGTTCCGCGACTGCATGCTGCCGTTCCTGTTCACGACGGCGCTGCTCACCCATGACTTCGTCTGGCGCGGCAACGAGATGACGGTCAAGGAGGAACAGGCGAAGCTGAGCTGAGCGCTCGGCCCGCCGCGGCCCCCGCCGTCGCAGGTCCACTTGGCTCCCTGTCGATCAAGTCGCCTCGGGTGCGAACCGCATGGCCACTCCGTTCATGCAGTAGCGCAGCCCTGTCGGCTGCGGACCATCCCTGAAGACATGGCCGAGGTGGCCGCCGCAGGTGGCGCAGTGGATCTCGGTTCGCGCCATGCCGAGGCCGACATCGCGGGTTCCGGCGACGCTGCCCGGAAGCGGCGCCCAGAAACTCGGCCAGCCCGTATGGCTCTCGAATTTCGTCCTGGACGAGAACAGGGCCGACGAGCAACCCGCGCAGGCGAAGGTCCCGGGGCGATGTTCCCGGTTCAGCGGGCTCGTGAACGGCCATTCGGTCCCACTGCGGCGCAAGACGTCGAAGGCCTTGGGATCGAGTCTTTTCTCCCACTCGGCGTCCGGCAGCGTCACGGGGAAGCTCCCGGCCGCAGCCTCGGCGGGTGCCGGGCCGAAGAGCGGCGCGCCGAAGGCTCGCCAAAGGCCGAGCGTTGCCACCACCGTGGTGCCCATCAGCACCGATCGCCTGTTCAGGCGCATGACGTCCCTCCTCGAATCTTCGCGCCGCCGGACCGGCCTCGACGATATTACGATGCGCAGGGGCGAAGGTTTCTTCTGCGACATCACGGCCCGAGGAGGTCGATCAGCGGCGGGATCAGCGGCGCGTCGGCGGGTGGCATCGGATAATCGCTCAGCTTGCCGGGCCTGACCCACTTCAATGGCTGGCCTTCTCGCGCCTCGACGCGACCGTCCCAGCGCCGGCAGATCCAGAGCGGCATGAGCAGGTGGAAGTCCGCATAGGCGTGGCTCGCGAAGGTGAGCGGCGCGAGGCAGGCCTCCTTGACCGCGATGCCGAGTTCCTCGTCGAGTTCGCGGATCAGCGCCTGTTCGGGCCGCTCGCCCGGGTCGAGCTTGCCGCCCGGGAATTCCCACAGGCCGGCGAGCGCTTTGCCGGGAGGACGCTGGGCGATCAGCACGCGCCCGTCGAGGTCGACGAGCGCAACCGCTACCACGAACAGGATCCTCGATGGATGGGACATGGGCAACCTCGCTCGGCGGATGTGGACGCGCCGCATCGGCCAGGGACGACGAGGCTTTCAGGGCGCCTTATGCTATGGTACCAGGGCCGATCAAGGGCCGTGCCGACCCCCTGGCGCGGCGAAGGAGGCGAGCCGGCTTCATGAGCGACAAGCGCTCGAGCTTCGACCACGACGATCTCCTGGCCTGCGGGCATGGTACGTTGTTCGGCCCCGGCAACGCCCAGCTTCCCCTTCCCCCCATGCTGATGTTCGACCGCATCGCCGAGATCGCGGAAGACGGCGGTGCCCACGGCAAGGGCGTGGTCCGGGCCGAACTCGACGTCGGGCCCGACCTTTGGTTCTTCGGCTGCCACTTCAAGGGCGACCCCGTTATGCCGGGCTGCCTCGGGCTCGATGCATTGTGGCAGCTCTGCGGCTTCTACCTCGGCTGGCTCGGCCTCCCGGGCCGCGGCCGGGCGCTGGGGGTCGGAGAGGTCAAGTTCGTCGATCAGGTGCTGCCGACCGTGAAGCGCGTGGTCTACGGCGTCGACATCAAGCGGGTGTTCAGGGGCCGGCTGGTGCTCGGCATCGCGGACGGCTGGCTCGAGGCCGACGGCCGCCGTATCTACGAAGCCAAGGACCTGCGCGTCGGCCTGTTCAAGCCCGAACCCGCCTGAGGCCGCGTGGCCCCACCGGCCCCGCCAGGAGTATGAAACCATATGCGTCGCGTCGTCGTCACGGGGATGGGCATCGTCTCGTCGATCGGCAGCAATGCCGATGAGGTCCTGGCGTCCCTTCGGGAAGCCCGCTCCGGCATCGTGCGGGCCGAGCGCTACGCCGAACTCGGCTTTCGCAGCCAGGTGCACGGCGCTCCGACGCTCGACCCCGAGGCGGTGCTGGACCGCCGCGCCCTGCGGTTCCACGGCGGGGGCAGCGCCTGGGCACAGGTCGCGATGGAGCAGGCCATCGCCCAGTCCGGGCTGCAGCCAGACGAGGTGTCGAGCCCACGGACCGGCATCATCGTAGGGTCGGGCGGACCCTCCACCCGCACGATCGTCGACTCGGCCGACATTGCCCGCACCAAGGGCCCCAAGAAGGTCGGCCCTTTCGCGGTGCCGAAGGCCATGTCGTCGACCGCATCCGCGACGCTCGCCACCTGGTTCAAGATCAAGGGTATCAATTATTCCATCGCCTCGGCCTGCGCGACCTCGAACCATTGCATCGGTAACGCCTACGAGGCGATCAGATACGGCAAGCAGGACGTGATGTTCGCGGGCGGTTGCGAGGAACTCGACTGGACGCTGTCGGTGCTGTTCGACGCCATGGGCGCCATGTCTTCCGACTTCAACGACCGGCCCGCCGTGGCGTCCCGCGCCTTTGACCGCAATCGCGACGGTTTCGTCATCTCGGCGGGCGCCGGCATCCTGGCGCTGGAGGACCGGGATCACGCGGTGGCGCGCGGCGTCCCGATCCTGGGCGAGATCGTGGGCTACGGCCTCGCCAGCGACGGGCACGATATGGTGGCCCCCTCGGGCGAGGGCGCGCAACGCTGCATGCGTATGGCGCTCGACGGCATCAAGGCACCGATCGACTACATCAATCCCCACGCGACCTCGACGCCCAAGGGCGACGAGGCGGAGATCGACGCAATCCGGGAGGTGTTCGGGGCGGGCGAGCGCTGCCCGCCGATCGCCGCCACCAAGAGTCTCACGGGCCATGCCCAGGGAGCTACCGGGGCCCAGGAGGCGATCTATTCCCTGCTGATGATGCAGCATGGCTTCATCTGCGAGAGCGCCAACATCGAGGAGCTCGACCCCGCCTTCGCCGACATGAACATCGTGCGGAAGCGGCGCGACGGCGTGCGGCTCGGCACCGTGCTGTCGAACGGCTTCGGCTTCGGCGGCACCAACGCGTCGCTCGTCTTCCAGCATCCGGACCTTTGATCATGGCGCAGGGTACGACGACGGCCGGCGGGTCGGCGACTGACGACGGAGTCGGACAGAGTTCGGCGGCTGCGGAGCGCACGGCAACGTCGGGCGGAGGGCTGATGCGCGGCAAGCGCGGGCTGATCATGGGGGTGGCCAACGACCATTCCATCGCCTGGGGCATCGCCAAGGCACTGGCGGCCGAGGGCGCGGAAATAGCCTTCACGTACCAGGGCGAGGCGCTCGGCAAGCGCGTGAAGCCACTGGCCCAGTCGATCGGCGCGGAGCTCGTGGTACCCTGCGACGTCGAGAAGCTCGACACCGTGGATGAGGCCATCCATGCCGTGGCCAGGAGCTTCGGCCGGATCGATTTTCTGGTCCATGGCATCGCCTATTCGGACAAGAACGAACTCAGGGGCCGCTACGCCGACACCACGCGGGAGAACTTCGTCCGCACCATGATCATCTCGGCCTTCTCGTTCACCGAGATCGCCAAGCGCGTGGCGCCGCTGATGATGCCCGGGGGCGCCATGCTGACGCTGACCTTCGGGGGCGCCACGCGCGTGACGCCGAACTACAACGTCATGGGGATCGCCAAGGCGGCATTGGAAGCCAGCGTGCGCTATCTCGCGGCCGACTACGGTGTCCAGGGTCTGCGGGTGAACGCCATCTCGGCCGGTCCGGTGCGCACGCTGGCGGGCGCCGGCATCACGGACGCGCGTTTCATGTTCAACTTCCACAAGGCGCACGCGCCGCTGCGCCGCCCGGTGACCATTGAGGATGTCGGCGGCTCGGCGCTCTACCTCTTGTCCGATCTCGCGCGGAGCGTCACGGGCGAGGTGCATTTCGTCGACGGCGGCTACAACATCGTCGGAATGCCGCGGTCCGAGAACCTGAAATCCGGCGACAGCGTCCGCGACGAGGTCGAAGCCGCGCAGTGAAAGCCGGGGGCAGAGGCATCACGGGTCCATGACGAGCTACCTCATCGCGCCGGCCGTCCGGGACGACCTCGAGGACGTCGCCGCCATGGTCAATTCCGCCTATCGGGGCGACACGGCGCGGCAGGGCTGGACCCACGAGGCCGAGTTGATCGAGGGTCGGCGGACGGACGCACGAAGCCTCGCCGAGGAAATCACGGCGCCCGACCCCAGCACCATCCTGATCTTGCGCGAGGCACCGGGCACCCCGATCCTGGCTTGCGTGCTGTTGCAGCGCTACCGCGACCACGACGAGGTGACGAAGTGCCACCTCGCCATGCTGACCGTCAGTCCCGCGGCGCAGAACCGCGGTTTGGGCCGCCTCATGGTGGCAGGGGCCGAGGACCATGCCCGACGTCTCGGCTGCTCGGCCGTCGACATGACCGTCATCCACCTCCGCACCGAGTTGCTGGCCTGGTACGAGCGCCGGGGCTACCGGCGCACCGGCCGCACCAGGCCGTTTCCCTACGGCGACGAGCGTGTGGGCGTACCGACCCGCGGCGACCTGCATTTTCTGGAACTCGAGAAGCCGCTGTCCGGCGATGCCTGATCGGGCGGGTATCGAAGACGGCCGCCGGTCCGAGCGGTGCGCCCTCTGGAAGGCCGAACTGGTCTTCGGACGATACCACCCGCTCCAAGGCCGATGAGGTCCTGGCCCGCACCGGCCCGCGTCGGCCCTCCCGCAGGGCAGTGGGTTCGGGCGTTTCGCCGGGCGGCTCAGGCGTAGAAGGCCCGCCGCACGGAAGGTTTCGCCCGAGAATCGTGTTCACCGAGCACTGACCGTCTTTCAGGACGTCGCGGCGATCGCCGATCGGCAAGCCGGGCGGCCCTCCGGGAGCAGGGCGGGCTAAACCCGATGGTAGGGATGCCCGCTCAGGATCGTGAGGGCGCGGTAGACCTGCTCGGCCAGAACGACGCGCACCAGTTGATGCGGCATGGTGGCGGCGCCGAAGCTCAACAGCTCCCGTGCGGAGGACCGGAAAGCGTCGTCGAAGCCATCGGGCCCGCCGATCACCAGGGCAAGAGCCGGCGTGCCGCCCGTGACGAGCTTGCCGATCCGTTCGGCGAAGGCGACGCTGGGGCGCGAGTGGCCTCGCTCGTCGAGAAGGATGATTGTGACGCCCGGCGCGAACCGGCCCGCGAGGGCCGTCGCCTCTTCGCGTCGGCGCTCGGCCGCCGAGCGCCCCCGCCCTTCCTCGACTTCGACGAGGTCGAGGGCCACGATGCCGAGCCCGCGCGACAGGGCGCGGGCGCGCGACAAATAGCGTTCGAGCAGCTCCCGCTCCGGGCCGGCCTTCATCCGGCCCACGGCGGCGATGATCAGTCGCAAGGCGCGCCTGACCACGGCATGTCAGCCGGCGTGCTGCTCGTCCGGCCGCAATCCGCCCCACATCTTCTCGAGATTGTAGAACTGCCGGACCTCGGGACGGAAAATGTGAATGATGGCATCGCCGGCATCGACCAGGACCCAGTCGCAATTGCTCAGCCCTTCGACGCGGGTCGCCGTGCCGGCCTCCTTGCACTGGCGCAGAAGGCGATCCGCGATGGCGCCGACATGGGTGCTGGAGCGGCCGCTCGCCACCACCATGAGGTCGGCCAGCGAGGTCTTGCCCCTGAGATCGATCGCGACGACGTCCTCGGCTTTGGCATCGTCGAGACTGTCGAGTATCGTGCGGACCAGAGGGTCGGCGTGGAGCATGGCGCCCACGGCCGGGTGGAGCGGCGAGGCCGCTGTCGCGAGGACGGTTGAGGTCAGTGGATCTGTCCCATTAAGGCGATTGAAGCACGGCTGTGCCTATCGAAGATGCGATAGTGTTGCGCCCGATTCAATGCGCACACTCGATATCGTGAGGATTCTTTCGGGCCACCCCTTGCGCGAGCGCCCCGGCGCGAGTAGGCGCCCGTGGTGAGATGGGTGGTCCGCATCGCCCTGCTGGCGTCGTTCGTCGGAGCGGGCGCCCTGGCGGTGCAGACCGTCCTCGCTCCCGTGTCGACCCTGATGATAGGGCGCTGGTTGACGGGCCGGCCGGTCGACCGGCGGTGGGTGCCGTTATCGGGGATCTCGCCGCGGCTCGTCGCGGCCGTGGTCCTGTCGGAGGACGGTCAATACTGCCGGCATCGCGGCGTCGACGTCTCGGCCCTGCTCGAGGTCGTGGAGAAGGGCGACGGGACGCCATCGCGCGGCGCCTCGACCCTCACCATGCAGGTGGCCAAGAACCTGTTCCTGTGGCCCGGGCGATCCTATCTCCGCAAGGCCCTGGAGATCCCGCTGGCGCTTCTGCTCGACGCGCTCTGGGGCAAGAAGCGGGTGCTCGAAGCTTATCTCAACGTCGCCGAATGGGGCGACGGATTGTTCGGCGCCGAGGCGGCGGCCCAGCACGACTTTCACAAGGCTGCCGCGTCGTTGACGACCCGCGAGGCCGCGCTGCTGGCGACGGCGTTGCCGAACCCTTTCCTGCGCAGCGTCACGCACCCGTCGCGCCGGCATCGGCTTCTCGCGCAACGCATCGTCGACATGCAGGGCCGCGCCGCGCCGCCGATCGCCTGCGTGGAATGACGGCGGATCGCCCGCGTGCTCACACGCTCGCCGTCAGAGTCCCGAACGGCACGACCTTGTTGTCGATGTCGTGGCCGATATCGGCCCGGCCGAGCCAGGGGATGCCGGACCTCGCACACCAGAACCGCGCCACCTCGACCTCGTCCAGGCCGAAATCGGGATCGTTCGGCGGAACGGCACTGCACCGTCCCAGCATGATGCCGGCCACACGCCGGATCCCTGGATTGCCGGTGATGTGGAACAGCGCCCGGTCGATCCTGTACATCTGTTCGGACACCTCCTCCAACATCAGGATGTGGCCGTCGAGGTCGGGCTGCAGCGCCGTTCCAAGCAACTGGCTCAGGATCGTGATGTTGAAAGCCGCGGTGCGTCGTCCCGCGACTGAAGCTCCGGCGACCGCGGGTTCGAGCGCATCGCGCGCGCCTTCGACGAGCCAGCGCAGCGCCCTTCCGGCCGCGCCCTCGCCCCCTGCCCGTACCACGTCCTGGGCCACGGGGCCGTGGGCCACCGCCGTGCAACCGGCGCCGTAGAGCCCCGCCAAGAGCGTGCCGACGTCGCTGTAGCCGAGATAGGGCTTGACGCGCGCTTCTGGCGCCAGCCCGGCCAGCACGGCCTCGGCGATGCGGCACGAGCCGTAGCCGCCCCGCCCGAACCAGACCGCGTCGATGGCGGGGTCGTTGGCGGCCTCCAGCACGGCCGCGGTGCGGGCCGCGTCGTCGCCGGCAAAATGGCCGTGCGCCAGGAAGCATTGCGGGTGGAACAGGATCTCGGGCGGTGCGTCTGGATAGAGCGCCGCCGCCAGCGCATGCACGCGGTCCGGCACCTCGGGCGCCATGCGCGACGCCGGCGCCACCACGGCTATCCTCATGTCTCTCGGTGGCATTCTGTCCTCTGCCGTGACCTGCCGGCGGACCCGGCCGTGTCGGGCGCATCCTTGGCGCCGGCGCTGTCTCGCCCGATCAGGATGACGCCGTCGTCGCGGACGACCGCGGGATCGGCTTGCTCATATGCAGGGTCGTACCGCCCCTGAACGCTTCCTCGCAATCCACGCGATAGCCCAGGCGCCCGTAAAGCTGGACGTTGCTGGTGAAAAGCTTGTTCGTGTAGAGCCTGATCTCGCGATAGCCCAGCGATGTCGCCAGCCGTTCCGCATGAGCCATCAACGCTCGGCCGAGCCCGCGACCCTGATGGAGTGGCGAGACCGCCACGTTCTCGATCAGCAGATGACCCTCGGCCGGGATGGTCTCCAGAAGGGCTGCGAGTTGCCCGTCGCACTCGATCAGGTCGAAGCGGTGCTGGCGGACGGCCTCGGCATAGTTCGCCGCCATCGGAGTCGGTTCGCGGCCGATGACCGGAACCCATTTGGCATAGGCAGCACGCGTCAGCGCCGTGATGGCCGGGACGTCGGTTTCGACCGCCTGCCGGGTCGCATGCTGCTGGCTCACGCGTGACCTCTCGACTACTCCGAACTCTGGCCATAGCGATGACTCATGTCCGATCGGCGGACAAGAGCAGGCAACGGGACGGCGTTGCGCCTGGTAGGCCGCACCTGTAGCCTCACCTCATGCACCAGCCTCTCAGCTATTTCTTCTGCGGCATTGGCGGCAGCGGCATGAGCCCGCTCGCCGCCATCGTCAAGGCGCGCGGCGCGCGGGTCGCGGGCTCGGACCGGTCGCGCGACCAGGGGCGCACGCCGGACAAGTTCGCGGCTCTGGAGGCGCGGGGCTTCGCGCTGTTCCCACAGGACGGCAGCGGCCTCGTCTCGCCCGACCAGGTGCTCGTGGTGTCGGCCGCCATCGAGGAGACCGTGCCGGACCTGCAGGCGGCGCGGCGCGTCGGAGCGGCCGTGGTGACCCGGCCGCAACTGCTGTCGGACCTCTTCAATGCGGCCGGCCTGCGGATCGGCGTCGCCGGCACCAGCGGCAAATCCACCACCACGGGCATGATCGGCGTCATCCTGCACGGCGCGGGACTCGATCCGACCGTGATGAACGGGGCCGAGATGAAGGATTTCCGCGGAACCGACGGGGGCACCGCCAGCGCGGTCATCGGGGCGGGCGCTGCCTTCGTCAGCGAGGTCGACGAGAGCGACGGTTCCATCCGCCTCTACAGGCCGAGTGTCGCGGTCGTGAACAACATGTCGCTCGACCACAAACCGATCGACGAATTGCGCCCGCTGTTTCGCGGTTTCGTGGCCCGGGCCGAGGCGGCCGTGCTCAATCTCGATAACGCCGGGACGGCGGCACTGGCGGCGGACGCCGGGTCCGGGCGCACCCTCACCTACAGCCTGAGCGATCCCTCGGCCGACCTTCTGGCCGGACCACCGCGGCTCGCCCCCACCGGCGTCGGCTTCGCGGTCACGCTGAAGGCCCGCGCGGGCCGGCCCGAAGCCACGGCGGCCGTGAACCTCAAAGTGCCGGGCCTCCACAACATGTCGAACGCTCTCGCGGCGCTGGCCACGGCGGTCGCCTGCGGGGTGGCGCTCGGCGAGGCGGCCGAGCGGCTCGGTGGCTTCACGGGGATCCGGCGGCGGCTCGACGTGGTGGGCACGGCGGCCGGCGTCGTGGTGATCGACGACTTCGCCCACAACCCCGACAAGATCGCCGCCACCCTGGCAACGCTGCACGGCTTTCCGGGCCGCCTGCTCGTCATGTTCCAGCCCCACGGCTACGGGCCGCTGCGCCTGATGGGTCAGGCCCTGGCGGAAGCTTTCGCCGAAGGTCTCGCGCCCGAGGACGCGCTGGTCATGCCCGAGCCGGTGTATTTCGGCGGCACCGTCGACCGGGGCGTCGGCAGCCGCGAGGTCGCGGGCGCGATCGAGGCCTGCGGGCGTCGCGCCGCCGCCCTGCCCGACCGTGTGGCTTGCGGCGACTATCTGATCGAACACGCCCGGCCGGGCGACCGGATCGTGGTCATGGGCGCACGCGACGACACGCTGTCGGTCTTCGCCCTGGATCTGCTGCGGCGCCTCGGCCAGGGCTGAGGAGATGGACGAAGCGCTGCGGCTCTCGAGCCCCGAGCCTCCAGCATGGCGGCCATCGCGTTTCGACACTGTTCGTCAACGTTGAGCGGCCTATAAGCGTGGGTGCGCCTACCGAGTTCACCAGCAACGCAGATCGCGAGACTTTGCCCGCCATCGGCCCAGGGCCTGCGGACCGGCCTGCGGTCGCCAACCGTCGAGCCTATGACAGACGCATCCGTGTCGGCCGGGAAGCCGCTCGACTTCCGCTTCCTCGCCCTGATCGTGGCCAGTGCCATGTTCATGGAACAGCTCGACGCCACCATCCTGGCGACTGCCCTGCCCACCATGGCCCGGGACTTCGGCGTCGCGGCGCCGAGCATGAGCGTCGCGCTCACCTCCTATCTCCTCAGTCTCGCGATCTTCATCCCGACCAGCGGCAAGGTGGCGGATCGCTTCGGCGCCCGCACGGTCTTCGCAGCCGCCATCGTGGTCTTCATGCTGGGATCGGCCCTCTGCGCTCAGGCGCCGACCCTGCCGTTGTTCGTGGCGGCCCGCGCCTTCCAGGGCCTCGGCGGCGCCATGATGATGCCGGTGGGCCGGCTCGTGCTGCTGCGCAGCGTGGCGCGCCGCGACCTCGTCTCGGCCATGTCCTGGCTGCTGGTCCCGGCCCTGATCGGCCCCATCCTGGGACCTCCGGTCGGCGGCTTCATCGTCACCTATCTCGACTGGCGCTGGATTTTCTACATCAACATCCCGATCGGCGTCCTCGGTGTCGCGCTGGTGCTCAGGTTCATCGACAACACGCGGGATGAGGCGAGTGGCCCCTTCGATCTCATCGGGATGATCCTGTCGGGCTTGGCCCTGGGGTGCCTGTTCTTCGGCTTCGAACTCGCCAGCCATCCGGGGCTCGCCGGGCTTGTCTTCGGACTGCTCGGCACGGGCGTGGCCTCCGGCGTGCTCTACATCCGCCACGCCCGCCAAGCCGCCGCTCCCATCCTCGACCTCTCGCTGATGCGGCTGCCGAGCTACGGCACCTCCGTCATCGCCGGCTCGCTCACCCGCATCACGCAAGGCGCGCTGCCGTTCCTGCTGCCCCTCATGCTGCAGCTCGATTTCGGCCTCTCGGCCGTGCAGAGCGGCGGCATCGTGATCGCGACGGCACTCGGCTCGATGGCCATGAAAGGAGCGGCGCCCCGCATCCTGCGCCGCTTCGGCTTCCGCGACAGCCTCGTCGTCAACGGCGTGGTGGCGAGTTGCGGCTACGCACTCTGCGCAGCCTTCCGACCGGGGTGGCCGTTCCCGGTCGTCTTCGCGGTGCTCATGCTCTGCGGTTTCTTCATGTCGTTCCAGTTTACGGCTTACAATACCGTGGCTTATGACGAAGTCCCGATGGGGAGGATGAGCTCGGCGACGAGCTTCTACACGACCTTCCAGCAGTTGATGCTATCGGTCGGCATTTGCGTGGCGGCGCTGGCCCTGCAGGGGTCGATGGTGCTGCGCGGCCACCTGCATCCGGCCCTGAACGACTTCTCGGCCGGTTTCCTGATCGTGACCGCCATCTCGCTTGGGGCCACCTTCTGGAACGTCCGGTTCGGGCGCCAAGCCGGTGCCGAGATCAGCGGGCATCGTCGCAAGTCGGCTTCGACGGCGCTCAGCGAAGGCTACGATCGCGCCAAATCGGCCTGAGGTCTGGGCGCGGGGCGTCCTGCGGACCGGATCGGCGGCCCTGCAACATCCGGCTACCACCACGGATCCGCGGGTGCCCGATAACCTGTCCCCATGAAAAGGGGAGGTTCGATGATCCGACTAGCCGCAAAGGCCGCCGGCCTCGTCGCGAGCGTCACTTTGGCGGCCCTGCTGCCGGTCGCCATGGCGAATGCGCAGATAGCCGTGCCGGAGACGGCGGCGCCGGACGGTGCCAAGCTGTTCAAGAACCAGTGCTCGACCTGTCATACGGTCCACGCTGCGGACCCCAAGCGCCAGGGCCCCACCCTGGAGGGCATCGTCGGGCGCAAGGCCGGCGCGGTCGCGGACTTCCACTACTCGCCCGGTTTCGCCAAGGCCGACTGGACCTGGGACGAGGCCCATCTCGACCCCTGGCTCACCAGCCCGCAAGCCGTGATCCCGGGCGCCATCATGCCGTACCATCAGGCGAAGCCCGAGGTCCGGGCCGCCATCATCGGCTACCTCAAGGAGCTGAAGTGATGGCCAAGCCCGTCCATTCCATGATCCGGGTCCGCGACGAACAGAGATCGCGCGACTTCTACGCGCGCGCCTTCGGGCTCGAACTCGCGGATAAGTTCGATTTCGAGGGTTTCGCGCTGATCTACCTTCGCCATCCGTCGACACCCTTCGAACTCGAACTCACGGTCAACAAGGACCGCGCCGAACCCTACGCCATGGGCGACGGCTACGGCCACCTCGCGGTCGTGGTCGACGACGTCGACGCCGAGCACGCGCGCTTCGAGCGTCAGCACCTCGAAGCCGGTCCCCTGCGCGACTTCGAGCATGACGGCAGGACGCTGGCGCGCTTCTTCTTCGCCACCGACCCCGACGGCTACAGGATCGAGGTCATCCAGAAAGGCGGCCGCTTCGGCTGAACCTTTGCACGACACCCGGACCACGGCGGCGCGAGACCGCCGGTCCGGCCCATCACCCCGGAGGACATGCTCATGAGAGAGATCGATCCACGCAGCCGCTATAGCCGCCGCACGTTCTTGAAGGGGGCCGCCAGCGCCGCCCCCGCCGCGGCGATCGCGGCCGGTACCGGGCTGTCCGTCACGGGCGCCTGGGCCGACGACGGCCAGGCGCTCTCGGCCCCGCAGCTGAAGACCATGGTCAAGATGGCGCGGGACATCTACCCGCACGACTTTCTGGGCGACGTCTACTACATCACGGCCGTCAAGCCGTGGGACAAGAAGGCGGCCGCCGACCCGGCCGTGAAGTCGATGCTGGTCGACGGGGTCAGGCGCCTCGACCAGGACGCCCACGACCGGTTCAAGACGACCTATCTCGACGTGCCCTGGGAAGCCGACCGCGTGACCCTGCTCCAGGGTATCGAGCATACCGACTTCTTCAACAAGATCCGCGCCGACATGGTGGTCTCGCTGTATAACCAGCACGATCTCTGGCCGAAGTTCGGCTACGAGGGGTCATCGGCCGAGTACGGCGGCTACATCAACCGCGGATTCAACGACATCGACTGGCTCCCGAAGGTATAGCCCCGCTTCAGGCGAGAGCAAACCAAGGCCACGGGACATCAAACGTCGGAGGAAATACGCAAATGGCACAATTCGATCTCAACGACGACAGCCTGGTCGTCATCGTCGGTTCGGGTGCGGGCGGCGGAACGCTCGGCAACGAACTCGCCCAGAAGGGCGTCAAGGTCGTGATCCTGGAAGCGGGATCGCGCAACGAGATCGCCGACTTCGTCAACGACGAGTGGGAAAGCTTCGCCCAGTTGGCCTGGACCGACATGCGCACCACCTCGGGCACGTGGCGGGTCGCGAAGGACTTCCCCAACCTGCCGGCCTGGATCGTCAAATCGGTCGGCGGCTCGACCGTGCATTGGGCCGGAGCATCGCTGCGCTTCGAGGAGCACGAGTTCAAGACGAGGACCACCTATGGCGCCATGCCGGGCGCCAACCTGCTCGACTGGCCCATCACCAAGGCCGAACTCGACCCGTGGTACGACAAGGCCGAGGACAAGATGGGGGTAACCCGCACGAACGGCATCCCGGGCCTGCCGGGTAACAACAACTTCAAGGTCATGGAGGCCGGAGCCCGCAAGCTCGGCTACAAGGAGGTCCACACGGGCCGCATGGCCATCAACTCGCAGCCGCGCGACGGCCGCGGCTCCTGCCAGCAGATCGGCTTCTGCTTCCAGGGCTGCAAATCGGGCGCCAAGTGGTCGACGCTCTACACCGAGATCCCCAAGGGCGAGGCCACCGGCAACCTCGAGGTCCGGCCCGACAGCCAGGTCGTCAAGATCGAGCACGACGCATCCGGCAAGGTGACGGGCGTCGTCTATTCGGACGCCACGGGCGCCATGCAGCGCCAGAAGGCCCGCATCGTCGCGGTGGCGGGCAACTCGATCGAGAGCCCGCGCCTGCTCCTGAACAGCGCGTCCAACATGTTCCCGGACGGGCTCGCCAATTCCTCGGGTCAGGTCGGCCGCAACTACATGCGGCACATGACGGGCTCGGTCTACGGCATCTTCGAGCGGCCGGTGCACATGTACCGGGGCACCACGATGGCGGGCATCATCCGCGACGAGGCGGCCAACAACCCGAAGCGCGGCTTCATGGGCGGCTACGAACTCGAGACGCTATCGATCGGTCTGCCCTTCATGGCGGCGTTCATGAACCCGGGCGGCTGGGGCCGCACCTTCACGGCCCCCATGGAGGCCTATTCCCGCATGGCCGGCATGTGGATCATCGGCGAGGACATGCCGCAGGAGACGAACCGCATCACGCTCGATCCGGTCGCCAAGGACAAGCACGGCATGGCGGTGGCCAGCGTCCACTTCGACGATCACCCGAACGACGTGGCGATGCGCAACCACGCCTACCAGCAGGGCGCTGCCATCTACGACGCCGTGGGTGCCACCGTGACGCTGCCGACCCCGCCCTACCCCTCGACCCACAACATGGGCACCAACCGGATGAGCGAGAAGCCGGGAGACGGCGTGCTCAACAAGTTCGGGCAGACCCACGATATTAAGAACCTGTTCGTCAGCGACGGGTCGCAGTTCACCAGCGGCGCGGCCTGCAATCCCACGCTCACCATCGTTTCACTGGCGATGCGGCAGGCCGACCACATCGCGGGCGCCATGCAGCGCCGCGAGATCTGACGGAGGTTTCCATGCGCAGACTGATCCTCGTGGCGGCGCTGCCGCCCATGCTCCTCCTCGCCGCCGCAAGTGCGGCGACGGCCTCCTGTCCGTTCCACGAGCAGGCGTCACGCGCCGCCGCCACCGTGGTGGCCGACAATTCGCCGACATCGACGCCCGCCCCGGCTGGCGGCACCGCGAAGCAGCCCGACTCGGTCGCGTTCCCGAACAGCCCCAACGGCTCGCCGGCGACCGCCGACAAGGGCGCTCCGGTGATCACCGACAAGGCGGCCTGCAATGGCAGCGGGGCCGTCAAATGCTCCGACAGCCCACCGGCCTCCAGCAAGGCCGACACGGGCGACGTCAGAATCGCGACGCCGACGACGGTGGACGGATCGGCGCCGAAATAGCGACGCGGTCCGCCGGGACGTCAGAAGGCCGCTGCCATCGAGACGTGTCGCTGAACGTGCTCGGGCGGCGCCTTCCGCTCGGAACCGCTTGAGATGTAGAGCAGGCAGGAGCAGCGCAGCAGCGAGGCGAGGTTGCTCACCTCGCCGTGGAACTGCAGAACCTCGTCGTGCAAGGTCGTGATGAACTTGGCGACGCTGTTGCCCTCGCGAGCCGCGATCTCCTCCAAGATCGTCCAGAACACGTTTTCCAGCCGGATCGACGTGCTGTGACCCCCGACGCGGATCGACCGGGTCTGGTAGGCATAGTTGCTCTGTGGCTGGTGAGCGAACATCCGACACATGGCGTTTCCCGCGTTTTTCGTTCTAACGCGAGCCTAAACTCCGCTCAGGGCCAACGCAACGGAGCGGTTCAGCCGCGCCGACGACGGGTGGCGGCCTCCGCCCGGCCCGGCGCCAGGGCCGGCAGCCAATGTCCTGCGGTCTTGCCGCGCTGGGGCGCTGCCCCATCTGCCGCACCGGGAGGGGAGCCGCAATGGATGTCGGGCAGTGGACGATCGAGAAAGCCCCGCGGCTCGATGGCCGCGTCGCGGTTGTCACGGGGGCGTCGGGCGGGCTCGGTTACGAGACCGCGCTGGGGTTGGCGCGGCGCGGGGCCTCTGTCGTGCTGGCGGCCCGTAATGCCGGGAAGGCGGCGGACGCCCTTCGACGCATTCGTGCCGCTGTGGACGGGGCGGATGTTCGGTATCTCCCGCTCGATCTCGCCGACCTCGGGGCGGTGAGGCGCTTCGCCGAAGAACTGCAATCCCAGAGCGGCCCTGTCGACATCCTGGTCAACAATGCCGGGGTGATGGCCTACCCGACCCGCCGCCTCACCCGCGACGGCTTCGAGGAGCAGTTCGGCACCAACTACCTCGGCCATTTCGCGCTGACGGCACATCTGCTGCCGGCGCTGCTCCGCTCGACCGGCGGAGCGCGGGTCGTGAGCCTCGCGAGCCTGGCCCACGTCCAGGGCCGCATTTCCCTCGACGACCTCCAGGGCGGACGCCGCTACGATGCCTGGACGGCCTACCGGCAGAGCAAGCTCGCCATGCTGATGTTCGCGCGGGAACTGCAGCGACGCGCCGACCGTCGCGGCTGGCCGCTCCGCAGCGTCGCGGCCCACCCAGGCTGGGCCGTGACCGACATCATCACCAACGGCCCCGGGCAGGGTCGCGGTGGCCTCGGAACCGCCATGATGAACGTCGCTTTCCGCCTCTTCGGCCAGTCGGCGGCGGCCGGTGCCCTGCCGATCCTCTATGCCGCGACCGCGCCCGACGCCGAGCCCGGCAGCTATTACGGCCCGACCGGTCGTGGCGAGCGGACCGGACCGGTCGGACCATCGCGGGTGATGCCCCAGGCCCAGGACGAGGACATGGCGCGGGCGCTCTGGGACGCGTCGGAGCGCTTGACGGGGCTGCGCTTCGAGATCGCCGAGGAAACGGCATGAGCACGACCATCGCGATCCTGGCGCCCGGCGCCATGGGGGCCGGCATCGGTCTCCACCTCGTCGAGGGCGGCGCCACGGTGTTGACGAACCTCGACCGACGCAGCGCCGCCAGCCGGGCTCGCGCCGAGCAGGCCGGCATGAAGGAAGCGCCGCTCGTCCTGATCGCCGAAGCCGATCTGGTGCTCTCCATCGTGCCGCCCGGGGAAGCCGTGTCCCTGGCCGAACGCTTGGCGCCCGTGCTGAAGCAGTCCCGGCGGAAGCCCGTCTTCGTCGACGCCAATGCGGTCAGCCCGGCCACCGTGGCCCGTGTGGCCGCGGCGCTGGCCGGCACGGGCTCGGCGATCATCGACGGCTGCATCATCGGGGCGCCTCCAGGGCCGCGTGGCAAGAGCCCGGCCTTCTATGTCAGCGGCGATCCGGAGGGCTCGACGGAGCCGCTGCGCCGGCACGGGCTCGATCTGAAAGTGATGGACGCGCCCTTCGGTGCGGCCTCGGCCCTGAAGCTCGCCTATGCCATGTGCACCAAGGGCGTGACGGCGCTGGCGGCCGGCATGGTCCTGGGTGCCGAGCGCAACGCCGTCGGGGCGGCGCTGCGGGCCGAACTCGGACGCAGCCAGCCGGATCTCCTGGCGCGTTTCGGCAAGGCCATGCCCGACATGCTGCCCAAGGCCTACCGCTGGGTCGCCGAGATGCGCGAGATCGCGGCCTTCCTGGGTCCCGACGACCCGGCCGCCATGATGTTCGAAGGGGCCGCCAGAGTCTACGAGCGCCTCGCGGCGGACCGCGCGGGTTCTCGGGTGCTGAGCGAGACATTGCTGGCCGCCGTGCGGGATCGGCCTTCCTGAAGTTGTGAGATGGAACCATGTCCTCGGCGGTTGATGAAGGGCCGAAGCCTGCACCGGGCCTCAGAATCCACCCCTCGCCCGGCGTTGTGGATGTCCCGGTCGTCGAGACGGAGCGGCTGATCCTGCGGGGTCACCGGCTCGACGACTTCGCGCTGCTTGCGGCGATGTGGGCGGACCCGGAGGTCACGCGCTTTATCGCGCCGGTGCCCGCCACGGCCGAGGAAGCCTGGGCGCGCTTCCTGCACTACGCCGGCCATTGGGCCGTGATGGGCTACGGCTACTGGGCCGTAGAGGAGAAGGCCTCGGGGCGGTACATCGCTGACATCGGCTTCGCCGACCACCACCGTGCCATCGTGCCGGCGCTCGACGGCCCGGAGATCGGATGGGTGCTGGCTGCGTCCGTGGCGGGCCGAGGCTATGCCACCGAGGCCGTGCGGGCCGCGGTCGCCTGGAGCGACCACAACCTCGCCGCCCGTACGGTCTGCATCATCGCGCCCGACCATGCCGCCTCTCTCCACGTGGCCGAGAAGGTGGGGTATCGGCCAGAAGAGACGCGGCTTTACCACGGGGCGCCGCGGGTGGTCTTAGCCCGTACGGCCGCCGAGCCGTGAGCCCTTCATGGCATTACGTCGACATCGACGGTGAAGTGCGAGGTGCCACTATAAACGTAACGCGCCATCACCTCGCCGGTCTCCTGGATGACGAACCTGTCCTTGCCGACGTAGCCGGGCCTGGACACGTAGTTCCAGTTCTGCAGATCGGGGGTGCTGGCGACGCCGTGCGCCGCTTGCTCGGCGACCGACACGTCGCTCGGGCCACCAACGTTCGCGGATCTCATACGCAGACCCATTCTCATGGACACGTTGCAGAGCTGGCCGCTTTTCACCGTCATGTGGGTTTGAGCGTCGGAACCGAAGATGAACGAAAAACTGTCGACGTGACACCCGGCCGCGGATGCCGGGCTCGCCGCTGCCGCCAGCCCTAGGATGAATGCGGCGTGAAAACCTCGCAAGACCTCAACCCCTGTTGATGACAACCGTGGTAATCCTTAGACTTGGTAGGTTTCAACCGCAAGAGAGTATCGCCGAGGCCATCCGGTCGAAGGCTCGGACCGCCACCCATCGGGTCACGCGAGGGCCACGTCCGGCCGTCCTCGAGGCGCCGGCCCGGCCTCAGGCGACACCGCGGAACCGGCTCAGGATCGCCATATGGGTCTCGATCGACGGGACCGCCACGGTGGCGACCGACCGGACGACATGGTTGGGGCCGGTAGTCGCGAGCCCGGCATTGAGCGCAGCGAAATCACCCGTCTCGGGCCGGCCAGCCCTTCCGGCAAGACCCTCGCGGACCCATATCTGAGCTCAGCCGGCCGCCACATCGGGGCCGGGCTTTATCGGTCGATCCGCGCCGCTTCGGGGCCGGGCCACCATGGAGACACGATCATGAACATCGAGAAATTCACCGAGCGCGCGCGCGGCTTCGTGCAGTCGGCCCAGGCGCTCGCCCTCCGCGAGGGGCACCAGCAATTCACCCCCGAGCACGTCCTCAAGGTCCTGCTCGACGACACCGAGGGCCTCGCGTCCGGTCTCATCGACCGGGCCGGCGGTCGCTCGCGCGACGCGCTGCAAGCCACCGAGGTGGCGCTGAGCAAGCTGCCCAAGGTGGCGGGCGGCGGCGCGGGCCAGCTCTATCTGGCACCCGGCACGGCGCGGCTGTTCGACCAGGCCGAGAAGATCGCCCAGAAGGCCGGTGACAGCTTCGTCACGGTGGAGCGCCTGCTATTGGCACTCTGCATGGACAAGGGCACCGAGGCCGGCCGCATCCTCGACGCCGCGGGCGTCACGCCGCAGGTGCTGAACAGCGCCATCGAGGATCTGCGCAAGGGCCGCAAGGCCGATAGCGCGTCGGCCGAGAACGGCTATGACGCCTTGAAGAAATATGCCCGCGACCTCACCGAGGCGGCGCGGTCGGGCAAGCTCGACCCGGTGATCGGCCGCGACGAGGAGATCCGCCGCTCGATCCAGGTGCTGTCGCGCCGCACCAAGAACAATCCCGTACTGATCGGCGAGCCCGGCGTCGGCAAGACCGCCATCGTCGAGGGCTTGGCCCTGCGCATCGTCAACGGCGACGTGCCCGAGAGCCTCGAGGACAAGAAGCTCCTGTCGCTCGACATGGGCTCGCTGATCGCCGGCGCGAAATACCGCGGCGAGTTCGAGGAGCGGCTCAAGGCCGTGCTGAACGAGGTCACGGCCGCGGCCGGCGGCATCATCCTGTTCATCGACGAGATGCACACGCTGGTGGGGGCCGGCAAGGCCGACGGCGCCATGGACGCCTCGAACCTCCTGAAGCCGGCGCTGGCGCGCGGCGAACTGCACTGCATCGGCGCCACCACGCTGAACGAGTACCGCAAGCACGTCGAGAAGGACGCGGCGCTGGCGCGGCGCTTCCAGCCCGTCTTCGTCTCGGAGCCCACGGTCGAGGACACCATCTCGATCCTGCGCGGCCTGAAGGAGAAGTACGAGTTGCACCACGGCGTCCGCATCACGGATGCCGCGATCGTGGCAGCCTCGACACTGTCGAACCGCTACATCGCCGACCGTTTCCTGCCCGACAAGGCTATCGACCTCGTCGACGAGGCGGCGTCGCGGCTGCGCATGCAGGTCGATTCCAAGCCCGAGGAACTCGACGAACTCGACCGCCGCATCATCCAGCTCAAGATCGAGGGGGAGGCGCTGAAGAAGGAGCCGGACGCCGCCTCGCAGGATCGGCTCACGAAGCTCGAATCCGAACTCGACGGACTGCAGGAAAAATCCGACGCCCTGACGCTGCGCTGGCGCGCCGAGAAGGACAAGCTCGGCACGGCGCAGAAATTCAAGGAGCAGCTCGAGGCGGCCCGCAACGAACTTGTCCAGGCGCAGCGCCGGGGCGAGTACCAGCGCGCCGGTGAACTGACCTACGGGGTCATCCCGGACCTCGAGGGCAAGCTCGCCGAGGTCGAGGCCAAGGCCGGCGACGTGCTGGTAGCCGAGGCCGTGACGGCCGACCACGTGGCGCAGGTCGTGTCACGCTGGACGGGCGTTCCGGTCGACAAGATGCTGCAGGGCGAGCGCGACAAGCTGCTCGGCATGGAGGCGGCGCTGGCGCGGCGCGTGGTCGGCCAGGCCGAGGCGGTCCGTTCCGTCGCGACCGCGGTCCGGCGCGCCCGCGCCGGGCTGCAGGACCCGAACCGGCCGATCGGCTCGTTCATGTTCCTCGGCCCCACCGGCGTGGGCAAGACCGAGCTCACCAAGGCGCTGGCGAACTTCCTGTTCGACGACGAGACCGCCATGGTCCGCATCGACATGTCGGAATATATGGAGAAGCACTCCGTCTCGCGGCTGATCGGCGCCCCTCCGGGCTATGTCGGCTACGAGGAGGGCGGAGCCCTGACCGAGGCGGTGCGGCGGCGGCCCTACCAGGTGGTGCTGTTCGACGAGATCGAGAAGGCGCATCCGGACGTGTTCAACGTCCTCTTGCAGGTGCTCGACGACGGCCGCCTGACCGATGGCCAGGGCCGCACGGTCGACTTCCGCAACGTGCTGATCATCATGACGTCGAACCTCGGCTCCGAATATCTCGCCCTGCAGAAGGACGGCGAGGACACGGCCAAGGTGCGCGACGAGGTGATGGGCGTGGTGCGGAGCCACTTCCGGCCGGAATTCCTGAATCGCGTCGACGAGATCATCCTGTTCCACCGGCTGCGCCGGGACAACATGGCGGCCATCGTCGACATCCAGTTCGGGCGGCTCCAGAAGCTCCTGGCCGACCGCAAGATCGTGCTCGACCTCGATCCCGCGGCACGCGCCTGGCTGGCCGACAAGGGCTATGACCCGGCCTATGGCGCGCGGCCACTGAAGCGCGCCATCCAGAAGAGCGTCCAGGACCCGCTGGCCGAGTTGATCCTCTCGGGCGAGGTGCGCGACGGTGCCCATGTGCCGATCACGGCCGGCCGCGACGGGCTGCGGATCGGGGAGCGCGAGGAGGACGAGAGCGGCGAGGAGGTCGAGGCGCGCGACAACCGCGTGGTGAGTTTCCCCAAAGGGGCATGAGGGGCGGCGCGCCCTCCTTCCCTGTAAGGGGAAGGTGTCGCGGCGAAGCGGCGACGGATGGGGTTGAGGAGGCGGCAGCGGAGTGGCGCTGCGCGCCTTGAGACCCCATCCGTCTCGGCCTGCGGCCGAGCCACCTTCCCCTGCCGGGGAAGGAGGCCTTGCTGGAAAGGCTCGAGGACCTCGAACTGAACGCCGTGGCGGACGCCCGCCACGATGATCCGGTCATCAAAGTGACCGTGGATGATCTATGAACTCGGCTTCGTTGATGCCGGGCTGAAGGAATGGCGGAAGCTCGATCCAAACACGCGGAACCAGTTCAGGAGGAAGCTGGCAGATTGTCTTTCGAAACCGCATGTGCGGTCGGCACGGCTTTGAGTGAGTCGAAGTCGGTCGAAAAATCAGGCTGCGGCGCCTCGAGCATCAACTGGCATAGAGGATCGCGGCTTCAAAGGTCGCTGTGCGGGTCATGACTATCCCCAACTGAATCCGAAGGTACGGCGCTAGACCCGGACGCGGGTTGTTGTGGATAAGTCCGAGCCCGATCAGCATCGGAACAAATAGGGATCAAAATAGCTTGCGGCCTCGGCTGTTCGTCGATATGCGTCGGGTACTCACATGCGGTTTGCCGCATTCGAGCTATCGTCCGGAGGGCGCGAGCCACCAGCCGAGTTACAGGTTTATGCCGTCAACAGGGACGATGAGAGTTCGAGAATGCATGTAATGTGCCTCTTGGATCTTGTATCCTACCGCGGTCCGGCGCCGTCGCCGAGCCATACGATGACAGCATACCACGTCTTGTTCAAACTGCCCTAGCAGAGTGTCTTAACCGCGCTCGTACAAAGACAGTTGGGGGTAAGAGCGCAACCTGATAGGGCCAGGTGCTCTTACCCCCTATCGATAAATCGAATGACTTATGACTGGGAGATTAGATTAAAACATTACCCGCATTTCGATGCACCCCTTTCCCTTGCGAATATCACGAAGTTAGTTTCCGAGCCGGACTCGGTTAGACGTAACAAGTTTTACCCGTTCTTGCGGTATACCCAGACTTGGCAGCCGTATCGTACATCACGGCCCGGAAAGCCTGGCAAGCCTGAGAGGAAGACCAGACCCATCCGCTATGCGAGCCGTCGCGACGCATACATCTTTTCGTATTACCGGCACCTTTTAGTCGAACCTTACGAAAGGCTTCTTGCGGCGAACAATCTAAGTGAATCGATAATTGCCTATCGGAAGCTTCGTCAACCTGCTGGCGGTGGTAAATCAAACATAGAGCTCGCGAGAGATGCATTTGACAACATTCGTCAGCTGGGCAACTGTGCCGCAGTGGCTCTCGACATAAGTAGCTTTTTTGAGTCTTTGGACCATGCCATTTTGAAAGCTCAATGGCTCAGGGTTATCGGGGAAAGCAGGTTTCCTCAAGATCACGCGGCTGTTTTCAAGGCGGTGACGCGTTACGCCGTAGTAGACATCAGTGAAGCCTACGAGCGGCTAGAGCCGTTTGCGTTTACTCGAACTCATAGCCTGCGTTGACGAGGTAATTTCGGCATTCCTCGGGCTCGAAGGCGTCGATGAGCAACCCGATGGCGTTCCAGAGTGCGTCCTTGGTTCTGGCCG
>JAABUU010001037.1_pt1 | contig 51416 bp, 53 predicted proteins | sample 5559301 | NCBI WGS metagenome assembly JAABUU01 (sample SAMN10711884, study PRJNA513360) | rock metagenome | isolation source: Antarctica rocks | place: Antarctica: Victoria Land, Richard Nunatak white | reverse complement strand
GAGGGTGAGGTTTGAGGGTGAGGTTTGAGGGTGAGTTGAGGGTCGGTTGTTAGGTTGTGGGTTGGGGTTGGGGTTGGGGTGGGGGGACTGGGGGCAAGGAAGAAGGGAGAAGGGAGAAGGGTTAGAAGGAAGGGGGTTGAGGTTTGAGGGTGAGGTTTGAGGGTGAGATTTGAGGGTGTGTGGATTGTTAGGTTGGGGTTGAGGTTGGGGTTGAGGTTGGGGTTGGGGAATTGGGGAATTGGGGAACTGGGGGACTGGGGGAAAGGGAGAAGGGAGGGGGGTGAGGTTTGAGGGTGAGTTGGGAGTTGGGGGGGCAGGGGTGATGGTTGGGGAATGATGGTAGTGGGGGATGATGGTGTTGAGGGGTGTTTGGGGTCCGTTGGTATTGGGTGGAGGGATATGGATGGAGTGGGAAGTCCTGATGCTGAAGGGGGTGCACTGATTGGGAGAGCGGCATAGGTAGGTGCGGCTTGTGGAATATGTGTAGGTTTGGTGGGTGGAATTTTGTAGGTGGTGCGCTTGGTGGTACTGTAGGAGGGAAAGGCAGATTTTGTTTGCATCCAAGTGGGTAGCTTTTTGGAAATGTGAGAGTTTTTTTGTAGTAAATTCTTGTCTTTGCTACCGATTCGTCAAGCTCTCATAGCCTAAGCACCCGGAAACACCGATCGTATCCACAACATCCCCTCCTTCCCTCACCTCTCGATGGCTCGTCCTTTATCGGTGCTACATGAATCGTACAGGTTAGCTGTCTACCTCTGACAAAGTTGATCCACATCTCCGATTTCCTTCAGATTTCCTTCTATTGCCCCCCTCTCCCACGCCCCGCCAGGCTTCATCCAATCCAAAGCTCGAGGAGGTATCACATACCTTCTGGAACCCAATATCCGCCGCCTTCTCCCTAAAGCACTGGCGGCAGATGTTGAGGCCGTATTTGCGGATGAGACCGGCTGTGTGTGTGCATATCCGACTGTTTGGAAGTTGTCACATTAGCATGCCATTCCATTTCGAAATCAAGTGAGATCATGGGATTGAGGGAGCGTTGGAAGGGCATGAAATTCTTCAATAGATGGGGGATTGATTTTAAGGGAAGGGAGAAGGGGGGGGATGAATAAAAGCATACCATTCACGAGCGCCCTTCCCATAGGTGCGTGGGCGCGAGTACCAGACCGATTCGTGGGACATGGTTGTGATTGTGTGTTGGGAGGAGTAGGTGGGTTTTCCTGTTGGCGGAATTAGGTCAGCATCAAAGCCCGGAAGAAGAATCGATAGAAGGAGCGGAGTAGGTATACCGGTTGTGGTAGAGAGTCTGCGCAGTCAGTTGTTGTCGTCGCTGTCGTCGTTGGCGTAGGATGGTATGGATGTATGTCGACCTTCAATGTGTGCCAAGCGATACGGAAGCGAGAAACTAGTAGGGTTTAGCGCCGTTTTGCTAAATCACTTGCTCGACCCGTACTGACGAAATTCACATCACCTGTTTCACGACAGACGTTGCTGTAAGTCCAGGAAGCTTTGATCCTTTAATGAGGCTATGGCTGTTTGCATCTACGGGGTTGAACATTTGAGTCTACTCGTGTCCGGACTTCCAAGCTCACCCACAACACAGAATCCAGCTTGTTCACAGCGCAAATCCTGTGATAAACCGAAATCCATCATGGCATACTGCTGATCGCAAACCTTCTTCCATTCAAGTCGTCACGGCAGCCACCTTCTCGTCATGCCTTCATGTGAACTGCATTCAAGCGTTCTCTCCTTTTACAATGCTTCGATAATTGCTAGAGCTAGCCGTCTCCAACTCCTAGGGCGCGCAAGTGTGGACAGAGAAGCAAGATTGAAACACTATCTTACGCATCCTAGTGATGACAAGGTCCCTTCAATTCCCACTCGGCTCTTCACTGAGTTCGACGTCTAGTGTTTTGCTGGATAGAAGGGGTTGGAGGAAACATATACACCGCTTGGGGGACTGAGAAGGCGGGCATTGGGTGGGCATAGGCTTTAGGGATGGAAGGGTGCTTGACCACAGAGGCGGTGGTCTGGCCATTGCCTCACAGCTATTTATATACGTCAGTCAACACCTACGTCTAATCGGTCTTCTCGCCTTTAGGAGGAATCCAATTTCACAGCAGGTGCATTAAGAAGAAATTGCAGAAAGACTTAGAGAATGGACCAGTCTTAATCAAGACTATCACCGATTTTGATAGACGGCCTGGTGGATGAGATTATGAGTGGAGGTGGGTTCTTAGTGTGCCCAATATTGAAACAATGTCGTTGTCCTGCAAGCCTGTCGATGTCCTACTTCTCCCCTCCCTGTGCCTTCTCGTCTTTCCACACGCTGTCTGAATCTGGATGAATCTCCGGCTCCGCAATATGTTGCCTTTTTTCCTTCTTCGTCTGACTATCAACGCCATATCTCTTATCCCGCTCCCCCAGAACCTCCTTGAATCCTGGACACTGCTCCTCATTTGTTAAACTCATCATCAATTGCGCTTGGCCCAAAGGCAGCTTATCCCCTCTATCCACCTGCCAGAAATGATAAGTCTTTCCATACAATCCCACCACCTCTTCCATCTCCTTCGTCTCCGCTACATCCCATATTCCGTTTGGGAGGCTTTGTGGGGCTGGCATGATCAACATGCCGCTTTTAACTTCGAAGACGTGAGAGTGCCAGAGCTTGCGCTCCTCAGCATCGAGGGTTTTGTAGAGGGTGGCACTGATCATGTACTCGACGCCGATAAGGCGGGCGTTGGGAGCGGGAGTATCATAAATGAGGCATTGGCGGACGTCTGAGTACAGAATCGTTCAGCATTACGTCGACCGCTCGGCAAGACTAAGAGAAGATACTGGCTTGTTTACCTTCATTGAGATGTGAGCAGTAATGGTTCGATTCTACGCATCGGTTGGGTTCAGAGGCGTAGACATGGAGGGCGTTAAGGTGAGCACAGATTTGCTTCAAGGGGGCGAAGTTCTGTACCAACGTAATAGCTAATTAGCGAGAAAACTCCGTTAGAGAAAGTATATGGGCGGAGGCGAGACCTGTGCGGCCGCAGCTCCAGTCTCCAGCACTTGGCTCTTGGTGGAGAGAGGGTTGCCTATAGCATTGTTTGTGACGTTATCTGCGCTGCTCATGGTTGTGACTGTAGGCAAAAGCTGTCTTGATCAAACGTATTCGAGATTCTGATAGTGTGTAGGATTTTTGTACTTCAAAAGTGTGCTAAGCTTTGACTTTGAACAGCGGGAGTGTTCAACATAAAGTACGGTCATGCAAGCTCACACTCACACTGAGCAGCAATTCAAACCGTACGTCATGATGACGATAGCTGCACCTCTGACAGATATGACAGCCATTTAAAAGCATGGGAACGCAATTCCATGCCTTTCACTTGCAAATGATTGGAGTATGGTGCTATATTACGTAGGCTCATAACTTGGTCTCTTTATCCGATGCAGTCCTGAAACAACGCAATTGTCAGTTACGTAGACTTCTTCGATGCCTGATCAGGAGCAGAGGAGCAGCGCCGATGTTTCACTGGATTCACATATTGTTTTTCATCTCTCTCAATTTTCCCATGACATCCACTGGATCGGTCTTCCCAGTGGCTTTCTGCACCGTCGGGTCCTACGATAATTAGCAGTGACTTTCCGGTCGAGGTTTCGAAACCCTCACCTCTAATTTCATGAACACGTTGTATTCCTAGAGCTAGTCAGGTCTCATCTCTCAATTGCCGTCAGAGGGAGAGCTTGCCTTTTCGTCCCCGATTGTGAACTTGCCCTGTGTTTCCTTGTTGTTCTCTGTAAATGATTGCAGTTTCTTCACTGCCTCATTCTGTAGGACTTTGGCAAGAAACTTGACGTTCTGCTTGGTGTACTCGTGGCCAGGCTGTCTAAGGATCAGAAACTTCATGACAGGCTTGAGAATGTCCGAGCACGTACATATACTTTGGTATCATTGGGTAGGGCAGCCAGAGTCTTGTTGAGAGCTGTATGCATTTCTCCCGGAGTTCCTTCAAAAAAGCGCCCACAGCCTACCAAGAGCTATTAGCCATGGCATATTTAGAGAGTATGATTCGGTACCTCCAATGAATAGAGTATCACCGGTGAATACCACCCTATCACTACCATCCTCCATCAACCAGCATATGCTATCTTGAGTATGACATGGCGTGTGTAATGCTTTTACTGTTATCTCCTGGCCAATCTTGAAAGTCTCGTTGTGTTTTGGTGTTCTAGTAACTGCTTCACACTGCTTTCCGCCGATCACGGGCAGGTCCTTGAACTGCGCAAGCTGGTCGTTCCATTAGGATCCAGGCTATTGAGGGCGGATTGTTGATCTTGCCATCTTAGAGTTCCCACCGGCATGGTCCCAGTGACTTTCCAAATTTCAGCGTCTTCCCCTACCACCAAGCTCGTGCAAACTCACTGGTGGGTATTCATGATGGCGGTCAAATTGATTTTTCCAGCATCGATCTGCTCCTTCAATACTGGCGCTACCCTGCAGATGTGTGTCAACCCATATGCCTTGCTATTGGCTGCCGTCGAGTGTACTCAGGGGGGTTGGCAGGGTCGATGATCACGGCATCTTTCGATTTGTCGTCTACCACCAGATACGCATAGTTATTGCTGGACCCCGTCCCTATTCCAGTACTAAGCATTAGCAAAGCTCGAAACCATAATCGATGACTCCGAAGTCTATAGCGTACACATTGGTATCGATTGAATATGCATGGCGCGCGTTAGAGCGAGCTGGGAACAGTCAGTGATTCTGACAGCTCAAAAGACGGCAGAAACCATACACTTGCTGCCAAGGCTCTCAGTGGTCTTCGAGGGAAAGCCTTCGTCAATGTCCCTACGTTCATTGAGAGTGGAAACACCTAAGAAGTGTGAAATGAATGCTGACAGTCCCTTGGTCCCCAAAGCTTACTTACCCATCTGGCAGGTTTTGCCGGGAATCTTCATGCCCCACCATTCCCCGCACTTTTCAGCCCCGCAAGTTTCCTGTTCTCAGCGCGATGGGGTAAGGTAACATTTGAGGCTCATGCCTCAAGAATTGCCTCTCAATTAACTGCATCGAATCCCCTTTTCGTTCTGCAGTTCTGCAGATCTCCAGGATGTCAGGTCTGTGTGAAAGGAACTACTAGCCCCCTCTGTCATATGCTGACCTTCGACACCGTTCTAGCCAAGCATTACCTCGACGACCCCATCCAAGCGGTACTTTCTTCCCTCCGCGCCACTACCCTGACGAATCCCTCTCTCCTCTTCGATGAGACCAACAAGATCGTATACCGCCATCCTGCCTCACTCACGAATAATAAAAATGTCTCTGTCATCTCCGGTGGTGGCTCAGGTCATGAGCCTGGATGGGCTTCGACCGTGGGACGGGGCGTTCTCAGCGCATGTGTCGCAGGCACCATCTTTGCCTCTCCAGGTGCTCAGCAGATTCGAGCGTGTTTGTTGCATAGACTGCCCGCAGACTCGAAGGGAGCTCTGTGTGTCGTTACCAACTACACAGGCGACGTGCTGAATTTTGGAATGGGAGTAGAAAAAGCAAGGGCCCTAGGAAAGAAAGTGGAAATGGTAGTCGTTGGTGATGATGTGGGTGTAGGACGAGCAAAGGGCGGCAAAGTGGGCAGGAGAGGCCTTTCAGGAACAGCACTCGTGATTAAGGTATGCGGTGCCCTGGCCGAGAAGGGAGAAAGTCTGGACCAATGTGCAAGAGTGGGAAGGTTAGTGGCAGATAACCTGGTCAGCCTGGGGGCGAGCTTAAGCAGAGTACATCAGCCCGGTCGAGCGTTGAAGGAAGCAAAAGAAGAAGAGGAAAGACTAGGACCCGGGCTGGTCGAGATTGGGATGGGTGTACATAATGAGCCAGGATGCGACAAGGTGAGGACAGACTTGCCAGGTCTGGTCAAAATCATGTTGGCGCAGATGCTCGATCCGGGTGACAGGGACCGGGCCTATGTGCACATAGAGAGTTCCGATTCTACGGTACTGCTGATTAATAACTTCGGTGGTACAAGCAACCTGGAGCTCGGTGGGATCGTCAGCGAGGTCACGAAACAACTGAAAGAAAGTTATGACCTAAAGCCTAAAAGAATCATCGCAGGGACATTCTTTGGAAGTCTTAACGGGCCAGGCTTCATCATTTCGGTCCTCAAGCTGACTGATACTGGCCTTGGACCGGGGAAATCAATGTTGGAGTTGATAGACGCACCAGCCGAAGCCAACGGGTGGTCTGCAGCTATCAAAAAAGAGACGTGGGAGCAAAACTTCGAAGCAGTCAAGGAGAAAGCACCGTCAGGCGAAGATGAGACGAAACCAAGTAATTTGAAAGGTTTTTCTAGACTGGGCCCCGAAATCTTGAACTAAAAAGCTGACATGCGAGAAGTCAATCCAGATATTTGGAGAAACGCTCTGCAAGCTGGTCTGCAGCGTGTGATAGCTGCGGAAAGCGAAGTTACAAGATTTGATACAATAGTCGGTGACGGGGACTGTGGCATTGGTCTAAAGCGAGGCGCAGATGCTGTTGTGAAGATGCTGGAAAGCTCCACATCATCCGGAGATCTCCTGGTGGACTTGACAAAAATCATCCAGATTGTGGAGGCCACCATGGACGGAACATCTGGGGCGATATATGCCATTTTTCTTAATTCGCTTGCGGCAAGTTTGCGAAGCCTTGACAGTTCGACACCGAATCCAGTCACTGCCAAAACCTGGGCACAGGCTCTTGAAATATCGTTGAAAGCTCTAAGCAAGTACACACCTGCTCAGCCCGGGGATCGAACATTGATGGATGCGTTATTCCCCTTCGTAGATGTACTCAAAAAGACAGGAGATACTATACAAGCGGCAGTGGCGGCAAAGAAAGGTGCTGATGGGACGAAAGGTATGAAAGCGAGTTTAGGTAGGACGGTATACGTAGGTGGTTCGGGTTTCGAAGAGGTGCCAGATCCTGGTGCATACGGACTGAGTGAATTCCTTACGGGACTTGCGGACGGCCTATAAATGGGTATAACTACTGCTTTCATCAGAGTCCATGTACTTTTGGCTTGCTTGAACGCCTTTTCTCCCCGAATGACATTTTACTCCAATAATCGATTGATCAACTCAGCAAGACTAAAATGACCGAGTCGCCTCTAAGGAACCTGTGCATATACTCGTTAGTAATCAAAAATCAATATCAGGATTCACACCCCAAAGTCGGCCAATCCAGGAATACTCACATCTTACTGATAAATCTATCTTTGTTGACTGGTCTCCCCTTCTTGCCCCCTGATACTCTAGGCGTCTCCGTCCACATTTCCTTCACATTCTCCAATACCATATTGCAATGCCGATCAAAGGCCTTTACTCTTGCCAATAATTTCCGGTTGTTGCGGCATGAAATCAGCACCTGCGTATGCGAACGGACAGCGGTTTGTAGGATGGAGAGAGGTCCCGAGGTGAATTCGTGCTCTTCGAGTAATGCAATCTCATACTCCCTACACGAAGATCAGTATCACAAACTACTTTAGGCAGCTCGATATGCACAAAGCGCATCAAGTTTTAGAGCGCGTAGTAAACCCTTGGTTGGACGTACGTGAGCTCCATTCGGGGCTTGTTCAGGAGATCCCTGCATAATGAGTTAGCTCTAATAAGTGTCATACGTATGGTATGAGTCACATACTGGATCTTTGCGTCCGCCATATTGTAGTATTAAAGAGTAGTGTCTGCCTTAGATCAATAGCTTTTGCATCCCACAAAGCACTGAGGTTCCTGTAGCCCTTTGACGCTAGCGGCTGATTAGTCAATACTTACTAACTAATACTCCAGCCCCGCGACGTCAAATCGCGTATCACCAGGCGCGAATGCTCTTCGAGCTATCATCTCTACACAGTACAACTACCTACCTTCACGTTTCCAGCATTTTCTACCACAACTTGCATTGTATTTATTCTTGATGAAGTCCTAACATTACAGAGGTGTTTGTCACGCATGTTCTGTACACTATTACCTGTTCGCGACCTCTAATCGTCATCCAGCAATGCTCACGATTACATGACCCAAAGCCAAATCATCTGAGATTTACTGAAGCGATTGAGAGCCCCCGTGGGCACCACGCTGCTGCCTAGAGTACACTGCTCATCTTCTGCGGTTCCGCCTATTGGAATTGATTAGGCATGCAATGTCTTCACCGTTCACAGCGCCAAACTGTGGCTATCCCAATCGAGCCACCGCGTCTTCTCCTGCACCAGCCGGCAGATCAGTGATGGAGCCTCAGACATCAGAAGATGTCTCAATACGCCCCATGCGACGTGAGAATTACCTGTCCTGCAAGATTTGCACAGTATTAATCTTATCATTCTTGTAGTGAAAGTACTCTATACCTTCGACGACGAAAACAAAACCAATTGTCTTGCTCGGTGGCCACAGCCCCTTGACATTCGAACGGCCTACCTTGATGAGAATACGCAGGTTGGTGTCATCGAACTCAAGACATGTATCCAGGCAATCGTCTCAGCCAGTCCAGAACTGGTCGCAAAGCTCGGGCAAGACTATACTGTCTACGCGTACGACTATTCCGAGTACGAGACGCCGCTTGTGGGTCAGGGAATGCTTTCGTGGGTACTCGCCTCTTCCTCGTCTACGCCCGCTGCGCCTGCACATCAGTCACGGACTGTCGTGACGGGACGCGTTTGCAAAAACCTTCTGGGCCTGTTTTCGAGCGGATCACAAGAAACGCTTGAAGTAAAGCTTAGATTAGTTCCCGTACCTACATGCCTACAGAGCGAGTATCTCGAAAGCATGAAGAAATACAGAGACATTAGTAGAATTATGCCCGAAGGATTCGATGCCGGAGCCTGGACTTCGTTCATTCAATCGAACCCTGCCATCCTGCAAGCGGCCAATCAAAGTCGAAGTCAATCGCCTGCAGTTGGCCCTGGACAAAAAGACAAGATTGGAATCGAGCATGTCCAACGTCTACTTAGCGAGGGTTCTATGGGGGATGCTGGAAGTCAGCGCCTTTTCTCGAAGAATCCCAGTTATTCTTCTATCGAGGGGCTGCAACAGCTCCCTCGAGCTGCGAGCCCAGCCTCGAGCATTCAGTCGGCCACGACAGCAAAACGGAGAGGCAGGCCACCGCGGTCTGCATCAAGTGTATCGACTCGTGGTCGCGGCGTTCCACGGAAGGATCTCACTAGACGGGAGTCAATAGACAGTGGCTTTGCAAGCAATGATGAGCGTTTTGAAGAAGGACCAGCTAAGAAAAGAGCCAAGGTAATGAAAGCGGATTGGCCTAGCAAAACTGGTCTTGGGAGCCAATCTGATTCCCTGAGGGTTGCAGCGAGTGCCGCGGCGTCGGTCCGCATTCATCAGCCAACAGCGGTACGCCCAATGGCGAACACAGTAAATTCTCTGGAAGGGCCACCTCGGCTTCCAACACCTATCGCAGAGCCCTCCAATATAATTAGAAGACCGCTTCTTCCTGCACCTCAGAGTCATTTGCGCCGCGAATCGGTCACCATGACTAACTCCAAGTATAAGTCGCCATACCCTCCTTCTGAAGGAATTTCGAAACCATCGGACTCCGCCATGACCTCACCTGAACAGAGCAGAATTGGTAGCGACTCAAATACTCCTCCGGATATCCCTTCTTCGCCACCCGTCTATCGCGGGGTCTCAACGGCTCCTTCTAGTCCCCGTTTACCTACAATGTCTCGAGATGTTGACTCCGGATTCATGAGTGGTTCGATCGATGACTTATTTGAGGATGACGAAGATCGTCCTCTTGACGACGAGGATCTTGAGATGGCGGCCCAGTACAGCAAGCGCCAAGATCTGCCTACGGCCTCGAACCTCGAGGATAGTGTAGTGGAGAGCAGTGTTACGAGTCTTGATCCTGATCGGCCACAACAGCCAGATCACAAGACCCTTGCTCAAATTAGGATGATTACCGGACATACCTCCGAATCTCATCCTTTGAGCCGTACAGCATCGTCAGGAGCTTTACCTACGCCAGCAGTCCCTGCTAGTGACCCTGTATGTCCATCTAATCTATATCGGTCACAGACATGGTCAGGCATGCAAGCGCTATATCCTGCTTCAGATGCGCCAACCGCTCCACGAGCTCCAGAAGTACCAGAAAGACCAAATTCGCGAGGTAGACCTGGAAGTGGCGCCGGCGCTAGGAGGAAGAAGGCAATACAGACTCGGCTAGAAACATCCATCGCAGCTGGAGAAATGCCGCCGTTCTGTGAAAATTGCGGCGCCATAGAAACACCAACATGGAGGAAAGCTTGGGTCAAGTTGCATAGCGGAACACCAGAACATGTACGAATTTCTGAAGAAGAGGGCGGGATTGTTGCTTGGCAAACACTACAAACAGACGAAAATGGGGTTATAAACCTTTACAGAATCATCAAGAAAACTGTCTTGGCTACGGATGAGGGGTTCACCGAAATCTTGCTGTGTAACCGTAAGTCACAGTTTTTCAGTGCTGGGAGCTTTACTAACCTTTTTCCAGCATGTGGGCTTTGGCTGCACACCCGCAAATGTATGCGGCCAAAGGAGTTTTGGGAGAAAAATCCTAGTCAAAGGGGTCCTCATGAGAAGCGGAAACGGGCACCAAGGGCCAGGAAGCAAGACTCAGAAGCAGCGAGCAACCATGCTGCAAGTGATGCGTCACATGGCACAGCTCTACACTCTGACGCATCTTCACCTCCAGACGGCGCTAACCAGGAAGAGGGAGCCGGGAACACGCAGCTACCTCCGGCGAAACGACAAAGAGCATCGAGTGTGCAAATAGCCCCCACGGAGGCGAAGGGTAATACTATGAGTGATGCAACGGCAGCCGTAGCGCTGCAACGAGCCATTCAGTCTTCCCCTGCTCGATTTATAGGCACGCAAAACATTCCTATCGAAGTCGAGGACCTTACTCCCAAGCCTACAAGGAGGTTGCTTTTCCCTTCCCCGAGCCAGTCTGAAGAGGGGAGAACGCTGCGAGACCATGATTTCAACACAGAGAACAAGGTCCGAGACAACTCGCAACGCTCAACTACAACCCCGAGCTCAGATCTTGATCAGGCCGACAAGGAGAACCGTCCGCCTGTGGATGAGGAAGAAGGTGTTGCGCATCTCTTAACAGAGAATGATGGTCGATACATTCCACGGCCTACAACTCCGACGCCGCGCAGCAAACTTGGTGGATCTTCTTTCAAGACTCCACAAAAGTCTACCTCACCTATTCGCACCCCAAAAACCAGCGACCTCTTCTCCTCTGCCGCCAGGGCGCTCTTACGACCGACCACTACGCCTAAGCGTACGCCCACCAAGTTAAGCAGTCAGCCGCTGGCAGAAATGACACCCTTCACAGCTCATCTCAATTCACTGCTTGCCCAAGCTAACAATGGAAGTCCTCCGTACAATAATCTCGATTTCCCTTCCCTACCTTCGCTGGACAACAGTCCCAGTCAACTGCACCATAACTTTGACTTTTCCCAATTCGATCCGCAAGATTTCTTGAGCACTGATGCGGCAATGCCCAGTAGCCCTCCAGCTTGGTTTGGGCTTTATGTGGACCCCGTTGAGCAGGACAGTGGACTGTGGAGCGACTATCAGCTACCAGCCGCAAGTCCGCCTACGGATGAGACTGGGGCTACAAAGGGCCCGAAGACACCGGGATTGACGGTGGATGAGAATGGGCACGCTACTATTAAATATTCGATTCCGGCTAGCTGAGATATGGGCGGCTAATAACGAAGGGAAAATCGTTAACTCTGCACTATGGTGCTGCTAAAGGGAAACGCAAAGTGTGAGGAATTGCTTTCCGTGTACAGATACTTCTTACAGATGATATGGTTGCGCTTCAACTTGAACTTTGGCGGGCGTGTACTGGTTGCTTGGCAACACCAGGCTTTGGAATACTTTACAGCGGGTTGGATATTAGGAGGGGGTAGGATATCCTCTTCTGCAGCTTAGCTGTGTATTTAGAAGTAGAGCTCCGCTAGCAGCAGATTGAATCTTAATACCCAGAAAGTACCGCGTCAAAAAGCATGATGTTCGGGTAGCGATAAATGCAAAGAACCCCTCCGTCGTCGTCAGGAGTCTTGTCTCAGCCATGCATTCATTCAATTGTTCGACCAGTCCACTTCCTCAGGGCATTTAGTGTGGGACCATCACCGGTGCTTTACCCTTTATCAGACGTTACACTCGTCTTGAACAACACATAGCTCCAAACATCAAATCTCCTTCCCACCCTCGCATACATACGCCCTTCCCCAAAAGATGCCCTACAAACCCTCAATGCCGCCCCTTCCCTTTCCACCGCAGTTGTTCCCCCAAACTTCCAACCAACCCCTTTGCCTGGCTTATACGGGGCTTCAATCATTCCCCTCGTAGAAAATCTCCTTGTACCGATGCGTCGCGTCCACCACGGCCTCCACGGCCGCAAAATCAATCCCGTCTCCGAAATCCGTCGCTTGGAAGACCTTGATGCTGAGGTCCGGCTGGACCTTGCCTACGATTTCTACCGCGTTGTTTAGTGTCAGGTGAGAGTCCTGTTTCAACTGAATTAGCTCTTGTTAAGCTGATTTTCGTTTCTTTTCTTTTTACGAAAGGGGTTTTGACGGAGGAGATGGGGTGTGGGTACGCGGGTGAGGTGAACGTTGATGGAGCCGCTGGTTTCGATGGTGGCGGTTTCGCCGCGTAAGGAAGAGACTTTGCCGAGGATGCGGACGGTTTGGTTGGTGAAGGGTTGGAGGTATTTGGCGTTTATACGGGGGGTGGCTTCGGAGGCCATGGTGAGGATGGGGAGGGATATCTAGAAGTGGGGAGGTGAGGAGGAAGTCAATGGACTGAAATGTTTTGGAAGATGTGCTGTCAAGGTGGTTGGTTGGAGGATACGCTGCGAAAATAGATTCGAAGCTCTGAATAAGTCGTGGAAAGCTCGCCGAAAAGACGCGTCAACCCCTCAACGCCGAGTCACGTGAGTGCATGTCTTCCGCGTGGCCCCGGCGTGGGGGCTCTGTGGTATTTCCATCGGCAAAGCTTCATATGGAGATCTGGAGAGTCTCTCGGGTTTACTCGACGTGGCTATTTGGAGATTTGGAGATTGTCTCGGATGACCAAGGCCCGTCTTTACGTTCATTCAAGAAGATAAATTGCCGTCTTCCTCAACGCCGTGGCAACTGAGGTTCGCCTTTTGGCGTCGATAACAATCCGGGCCAGTGTCTGTTAGTAACACATGTTCGATCTGGGCATCTTCTAAAGCTACACCTTGACGCGACGCTACTTGCTTTTGCGGCACCCGCGGCTTGGAAAAGTTATGGCACTTCGGACGGAACAAGACGAGCAAGATCAAGAGCAGCTGAAGACCTACGAGCTTTGTTTATTGCATGTGGCGCGCCTTTCTCGGCCTTTAGACGAAAGCGCTTCGGACATAACGCGAAGTCCGTGACCGTCTTCATTGGCTTGACGACCTTGAATGTTCAAGCATTGCTGCCGCTTCGTGGCCCACTCCTCTTTTTGAACATGGACAGAGATCGACAGCAGAGAAGAGGAGTCATTGAACAGGACCCTAAAACTAAGGCGATGTTTACCTAAGGTATTCCTGGTTTCTCATCTCGGCCCAAGCTTCCACCTTGACTTTAGACGTGTCCAGCAACTGACTTTGGAGCGTATGGCTCTTCCAAATACTTCATCTCATCTGCAGTTAGCCTCATGTCCCGCACAGCACACGCTTCATCAAGCCTCTCGATACTGGTACTGGTCAAGCCGACGATGGGGATGCAACCCTTTCCTCTGATCCACGCCAGTGCAACTTGGCTCATCTTCCAGCCCTTCCTCTCAGCCACCTCCTGAACTCGTTTATTGATGATTTCATCTGCTTCCGTAACCCCACCGCTCATAGCAACACTGATCTTCGACCTGGCAGACTCGACTCCCCATGGCTTTGCCAGCAAACCTGAGAACAAAGGCCCCCATGGGATCAAACCCACACCAGTCTCGTTACAGAACTTGTTCATCTCCCTCTCCTCCTCTCTGTAACATAGATTGTACCGGTTCTGCATGCTCACGAATTTCGTCCAGCCATTCTTCTCAGCAATAAATTGCATGCGGGCAAATTGGTATGTCCACATGGAGCTTGCACCAATGTAGTGGACTTTGCCGGCTTGGACGAGGTCGTGAAGCGCTTTCATGGTCTCTTCCGGAGGAACCGAGGCGTCGTATCTGTGGATTTGGAGTAGGTCGATATAGTCTGTTCCGAGACGCTTGAGCGAGGCATCGACGGCTTTGAGAATCGCGCCGCGTGATAGACCTACCCGGCCCGAAATTATCAGCTCAAGCACCTTTGGGACGACACTTCATATCGACACAGAGCTACTCACCGCCTTGGTTGACATAGTCTTTGCTCTTTTCCATCTGCGCCTCAAACGGCCAGTTGAAAATGCCCGGTTCCTCTGGGACCGTTCCAAAGCACTTGGCCAAAATGGTAAGCTTATGTCGGGGTATCTCGAACCTTCTGATCGCTTTCCCAATGATCTCCTCGTTTATGCCGTTGGAATAGACGTTGGCGGTATCCCAGGTTGAGAGGCCTATATTGATTCAATTACAGAGTCTTCAGTGTATTTCTACATGTCCTACTTACCTCTGTCCCAGGCGGCTTTCAATAACTCCAACCCTTCGTCTTCCTCCACCACCCAATTCTGCCAGTCCTTACTGCCAATACCCATGGTACCGAGGATTGGCGCGGAGACTCGAAGCCCAGAGGAACCCAGCTGGACATACTCGACTTTGGTGGCATTCGTACTGCTTTGCAGCGAGACGGGAACGGGCGGTGCAGGCATTTTCTTGCTGGAGAAAGTTTTCGAATCCAAGGTAAGCGTTCACGAAGTATCGATGTTGTCTACAGCATCCGCATGCGACAAAGCTTTATATAGGCAGAGGAATCCACCTGCGGATCGGGATCGGCTCAATCAACGGACTTATGAAATGAGCTCGTCCTGAGAATTAGCATCTCTTACCATTGGACACCAAGAGTTTGGCGGAGATACACATTTCGAGAGTATTTCCTGACACGGCTAGACCCAGCAAATGTCCCAATGACAAATGCGCAGCGGACTTTACAGCCAGGCCACTCATTTCCGTCATAGGCAACGTTCATGTACGCATGCGAACGTAGGTCGTGGAATTATATGTCAGCGCAGCCTCATTTCAAGCTTAGCACTTGACGCCACTAACCCGTTCAGTTGATACTCGCGACCAGGAAGCGAAGAATGAGCGAAAGTGCGGGGTGCAAGGTTGCAAACTCCATTCAACAAACGACCTATCGACAGTACCACTCGCGCCGTAGTTTTCGTACGTTGAACAACCCTGTCATTCTTGGCTTTGTAATACCCACTGTCGTCGCTCTTATGAGAGCAGAAAGCCGATGTGCAATATGCTTCAATTACCTACAAAAGCACTGCATCCACAAAAGTATCAGCAAAGTCATGGCTTCGAGCTAGAAAGCCATCATGAAAGTCGTACTCGGCGCGATGTCGTTGGGCCTGAAGAGTATGCGAACCATTGTATCTCTCCTCTGCGTTCGAGAATGCTAATTCTGCTCAAAGGCGTGGCACCACATTGCCGGGTCACTGATCTCGAGACTGGGGACTCAATCTTGGACGTCTTCCAGAAGCATGGGTAAGTCCATGAATGCGCCTCAACAGTATCACGGCTCATCCAACTAGGCACGCCGAGATCGATACCGCGCGCCGTTACGGGAACGGCACATCGGAGACCATGCTCGGCGAATTGAAATGTCAGGAGCGAGGTCTACTCATAAGTACAAAGTACCTCCCCGCGCTCCATTCGAATCCCGAGACTGCCATACCTGAGGGTTGGAGTACGTCTTTACTTTCTTCCGCCTCCGCAACGATTGAAACGCTAATGCGCACACACAGACTTCGACCAACGCTACCATCCCGATATGCTCCGCCTAACTCTCCAGAAGTCCCTCGCAGAGCTCCGAATGCACAAGTTGCACGTCTACTATCTTGGCCCTGACCGCTCTGTCCCCCAAAGCGAAATCTTTCGCGGCATCAACGCAGTCCACCAAGAAGGCCTCTTTGCCCAGCTCGGCCTCACCAGTCTCCCCGCATGGGAAGTCGCGCAGATCTGCGAGCTGTGCAATCGCGAGGGATGGGTCAAGCCGTCAGTCTACCAAGGCAAATACAACGCCCTCCATCGCGCCGTAGAGCCTGAGCTCTTCCCTTGTTTGAGGCACTACGGTATCAAGTTCTACGCGTTCAATGCTATCGCGGGGGGCTTCCTGGCCGGCGGTGAGTCGCATGAGAGAAACAAAAATGGGAGCTATGGGACCGAGGAGTACTTTGCTGCGTTGGAGCTGCTGGGTCCGGTCATTGAGAAGCATGGGTTGACGCTCAGGGAGTGTGCGCTGAGGTGGTTGGCGCATCATAGCCTGCTTGGCGGGGAGACAGGCGACGCAGACTTGATGGGTGCGAGTAGTGCGGCGCGTTTGGAGAGCAATCTTGTGGATCTTGAGAAGGGCCCGCTGCAGGACGAGGTCGTTGGGGCGTTGGATAGGGGATGGGAGAGGGTCAGGGGGGTGAGCTGGAAACATTGGTTTTGAGAATATGACAATGTAGCAATAGAGGCAACATGAGATTTGTGTTGTGACGAATGGGCCCTGTTTTTTTGCGTGTGATTCACAAGTTCTGGCAGTACGGCTGCAAAAGTATTAATTATACATCCCTGTAACACGGCGCAGCATTCGTGTCCCGAATCCCAGTGCTTCAGACCTCGATGCGGTATGAGCCAGTATCCGAAGTACCTGCGCCAACTGTAGACGATCTCTTTCGAGGCTGAAGACCTTCGGATCCAGCGCCCAGAGATATGTAGATAGTAAAGAGGCCCTTGCAAGCCATTGTAACGAATTGTATACTTGGGTTCCATGCCCCAGATCAAAGCGTGCTCATCGCAGAAGAGACCGTGGCAAACCACGGCCTCTTGTCAGACATAATAGATCAGAGCTTTAAAAGTGCTGGAAATATCTCATATCTGTGAACTTGGTTTATCGATACTATTAGGCACTGGAAGTATGAACAAAACATTGTAGAATAATCTGGTATCAGTCTTTTCACAGACTCTCGTAGAATAGCTATTGAGTCTCACACAGCGAGGATTGTTTTTTCTTTCTCTGATATCACGTCCGGTATCTCATGAATCATTTCGGATGTACTACATACCCTAGGTAAGGTACCGTAGCTGACAGCGGCACGCTTTACCTAATCGGGAAACTCGCGTCAACCCCTCATCGCCAAGTCACGTGAGTCAAAAATCCAGCCCTACGAGCCCTTTTCGATTCTTCTGTTCTAGTGATTGGCCCGAATTGTTTATCTACGCTACCGGCTATCTTATCTCCACCGAATCACTAGAATAGCAATGTGTCTTGCGCGTGCGGTGCCAGGCCAACATTTGGATCGAGGGCCCGAGGTGGCTTCCCGGGTGGCTGAGAACGACTTTGTGAGGCCGATTGGTAACAATCCCGAGTACCTTACACGAACAACGGCCTTTGTCTGCGGACAATCGTGGAAGAGTTTACGGAATAGAGAGCGGCCGATCGACAGGCTTGTCAGTCGAACGAGAGACTTTTCAATCTCCGCTAGAGCAAGGCTCTGCGGGGAAACCAACTGCATAAAGTAAGGTACATATCGCGGAACTGACCTTCCCAATCGGGTAAGTGGGGTCACTAGCCCCATCGACCTCACGGATTCTCTCGCTCCTTGCTGGATCAAGACAATCGCTTCCCCCGGCCTTCCATACGGACAATGGACTGCAAGAATCTGCACATTGCAGTCAGTGAAGAACCCAATGGTGAGGTGGCGGTGCAGTACCTGCCTAGGTAGGCCTCGTCCCATACCACTACCGAGGTGTTGTCTGCAAGGCTATGCTGCAACGAGCAAGGCACTGCAGCAGTAGCTTCGTGTGAAGCTGCTGTCGACGTCTGCGCAGCCGTCATGGCATTGATGGACCGTTCTTTTTTTGGAGCTCACATATAAGTAGCTTACCTCGCCCTGATGCTCGATTCCTTTTCCTGCAGATATCCTTCCAACAACATAGTATCCAACCAATCATTTCACTATGCTTTTTCCAATCGTCAAGTCTGCCTCGCTGGCCTTGAGCTTGTCTGCTGTTGTTGCCGCATTCCCTCAATTTGACCCCAAAACACTCCCAAAGCTTGACCCAAGAGGGCTTCCGGCAGATGTTACTGGCTACAAGACGATTCACTCACCCAGCGGTACAGCCGTTCGTTACAAGGAGCCTGGCAAGGCTGGTGTTTGTGAGACTACCAAAGGCGTCAACTCATACTCTGGTTACGTCGATCTTGCGCCAGACGCACACACGTTCTTTTGGTTCTTCGAAGCAAGACATGACCCTGCAAACAAGCCTCTTACTCTATGGTTGAACGGCGGTCCTGGCAGCGACTCGCTGATTGGACTCTTTCAGGGTATGTGTTACCGACTCTGCATGACCGCTTCGCACAGTAGCGTTGTCTTATCGGCATGGCTAAACTTTGGTAGAACTTGGCCCCTGCAACGTTACTCAGAACCTCACAACTGAAGTGAACCCGTACTCATGGAGCGAAAAGTCGAACATGCTGTTCCTTTCGCAACCCCTGGGTACTGGGTTTTCATACCAGCAAGAGGCGCCGGGTAGCATCAACCCCTTTACTGGAGAGGATGAGAACTCCACCTTTGGCCCAGTTGATGGCCGTTATCCGGTTGCTGATGCCTCCATTCTTGACACCACTGAACTTGCTGCCGTTGCGGCGTGGCATGTCCTCCAAGCTTTCTTGACTGCTCTTCCTTCGTTAGACAACAGGGTCGAGGGCAAGGGAAAAATGGAGAAGACTTTCAACCTGTGGACCGAGTCGTACGGCGGTCATTACGGCCCTGCTTTCTACGACTACTTCTATATGCAGAACCAGGAAATTACCAACGGTACCGCCAAAGGCGTCAAGCTCAACTTTGATACCCTTGGCATAATCAACGGTATCATTGACGAAGCAATTCAAGCTCCATATTACCCAGAGTTCGCGGTCCACAACACTTATGGAATACAAGCCGTCAATCAGACCGTATACGAGTACATGAAATTTGCCTGCTTCATGACCAACGGCTGCCTTGACCAGGTCGACTACTGCCGGCAAGCCAATCGGTCCACCGCCGTCGGCAAAGATATTTGCGCTGAAGCCACCAACATGTGCCGTGACAACGTCGAAGGGCCCTACTACTCCTACGGAGGCCGCGGCGTCTATGATATCCGTCACCCATACAACGATCCCACCCCATACCGTTACTTTGTCGACTTTCTCAACACCGCAGGCGCTCAGCATGCCATTGGGGTCAACCTTAACTACACCGAGTCTTACGCCGCCATTTCCTACGCCTTCCAAGCCACAGGCGACTTTGTCTACCCGATCTACAAAACTGACCTCGAGCAAATCCTTGGCAACGGCGTCCGCGTCGCCCTTGTCTACGGAGACGCAGATTACATCTGCAATTGGTTCGGCGGCCAAGCCGTCTCGCTCGCCCTCCAATACGCCCACACCAAGGAATTCAACGCCGCCGGCTACGCCCCCTTTGTCGTCGACGGCACCGAATACGGCGAAGTCCGCCAGTACGGCCAGCTCTCCTTTTTGCGCATGTACGAGGCCGGCCACGAAGTCCCTTTTTACCAGCCCGTAGGCTCACTCGCTGCCTTTGATCGTGTGATCAACCATGAGATTTTGTCGGATGGGTCCAAGCCGTTGACGGGCACGTACTCGACAAATGGGACCGCGAATGCGACGCATACGGAGCCGTTTGTGCCGCTGCCGAGCACGACTGCGCCGGCGGTGGCGACGGGGGCGACGGGGGGGAATTCGACGGAGCAGCAGACTACTAGTGCGATATATTAGGGAGTTTGTAGATAATAGGGACGGGGTTAATAGTTAGGATATAATGAATCAAGTCGTTTTTACATGGAACTCCCAACTGTAGCCTGTGCTTCGTCCGTCGGTAAACTTGATAAATATCCGTGCCTGCTACGACTCTCACTCAGTTGCTATATTCACATTCTAGCTACAGCAATCATAAGACAACACGGTCCGGTCCACAAGTCATGCATGCAACAGGACCAGAAAAGTCTTGTTTCATATTCCGGCTCAAGCCCACCGTGTAAATTCCCCATTTCTTTCTCGTCTTGAACGGCACATCGATCTGTTGCATGGCTTTTTGAGCTGTTTCTTCTTCTTCTTCTTCTTCTTCTTGATGATAATCCCCCCCCCCCGCGAGGATGGGTAGGTGGGTAAGCTATTTGGTGCTTTCATATTCACGAACTACTGTACATGAATCAAAAGAAAACTTCTTTTTCTTTTTCTTTTTCTTCTTTTCTTTCTTACTCTTTTTCTTTCAGCAAAATCCTTAATATTTATATCAATCAATCAATCAATCACAAGCATCGAGATATTTTGATCTTTTTCCCCAAATGGAATTTTCTTTGAATAGCTAAGATTGACTTGACTGCATTGCTCTTCTCTTCTCTTTCTCTTTCGCTTCTTTTCTTTCCTTTCCTTTTCTTTTCTTTTCTTTCTTCAGAGTCATTTTGTTTTTATCCATCGAGTTCCTTCCTCGATGAGATCTGTTTAGTTCGTGAGAGGTTTCTTTTTTTTGGCTGGGGTGGGTGATTTGTTTTTTTGAAGCTGAGGATTGTGTGGGTTTTTTTAGGAAGTGTGATGGTGGTGGTGAAATGACAGGGGGGGTTTGAAGTGGTAGAGGGAGGGAGGTGGGATTGGAAAAGTGGTGGGAGGGAATCGTGAGTTTTATAGGTGAGTTGTTTGGGTCTACTGTAGCTAGGGGGATTTCTTGGGCGAGAACGCGACGGGAAGAAGGGTTTGAGGTAAGATGCAGTGGTAAAGAAGAGAAGGGGGGGAAGATACTTAGCGAAGTTCAAGAATGTGAGTGTGGCGATGAAGAAGATGGTTGCAAGAGAGAAGAGATGAAGAATTGAATGAGAGAGAAAAGCTCGAAATCGAAAAACCTTCGATCGTCGAGCATGTCAAACGCAGCTGGGTTGGTGTGCGAAAGGTGATTTTTATAAAAAGCGGGAAATTGAAAGAATGAGGATGAATAGACCGTTTCTTTGGGGATGGGTTTTTTTGATGTTTGTGAGAGGAAGTTTAAATGAGGAAGATATGGAAATGGAAATGAAAATAAGCGTGTATCAAACATATTTTGAAAAAAAAAACTTTATTTCTTTTTTCAAGAATGCTCATTATGCAGAATCAGAGAGTATTTTTTTCAAATTATACTCAACAACACACTTCTTTCGTCTTCTTTTCGCTTCGCTTCATCAATTCGTATTTATCTTTCTTCTTTCTCCTCACTAATCTCTCTTCCCATTATTTTTTCTATTTCTCTTTCTCTTCCTCTTCTCTTTTCTTCTTCTCTTTTCTTCTTCTTCTTCTTCCTAGAAAAATCGTCCTTATTCAATATTCCGCTACACAACAACCCCTTTCTCCCTCACCACCACCTTCAAAAAAAAACAAAAAAACAAAAAAAAAAAAAAGAGAGAGAACCTCGAAAAACCCTCGGAATGTATTAATGACATTCAAAACCCCCAAAGTTCCTCATCACCGGTTGCATGCAGAAACCAACCAAACTCGCCACAGCTTCTATTCGAAAAACGTGAATTCTCAAGAAACGTAAAATCTGAATTCGAAGAAAAAGAAAGAAAGAGAAAGAGAAGAGAATTAGAGAATTAGAGATAGAGATAGAAATAGAGGTGGTGATTTGACGCCGAATAAACAGCCACGAAACTCAAGACCAAAGGGAACGACTCGCCGCACCCCCAAGCTGCCAAAAGAGTTCCGCAAGAGAAATGGGCGGGAGGGGTGTTGAGGATAGAGAAGGTTGGGTGGGTGTGCTGGGGGAATTATTGTTGTGGGGGTTTAGAGGTCGGGACGGTGTGGTTGAGGGTGCGGTTGGGTTGATGATGAGAGGGTTGAGGTGGTGGATGGATGGAGGGTTGCGGAGCAGGGAAGGGGAAGGGTGGGGGGGATAGTTGTACGAAAACACGATTTGCAACCGACCAAAGAAAATTGCTTTTCGCGATACCCTGGCACTACTGACACGCAAAAAAGCACTTCAATGGCCACAGAAACTCTTTGCCAAGCTCAACTCCTTGAAAACGCAGTATAGATGTTCATGGTCAGGACTGGTGCGAGGTCGCTGATCCCGGCTGATGGTTCACAGTAGATCCCGCATATCCTCAGCCAGCTTCACACACTCTCCTTTAGCTTTCAGGTATCTGTAAAGCGCTAGGCGTCGAATCGCTTTCTTCAACTCCACGTGCAATCGCTCCGTCTCAAGGGAGATCGTACGGTCATGCTGCGGATCGATAGACAGGAACTCACTGAGCTTGATGCTAAATTGAGCATGAGGGGCAAGAAGATCCTATCATGGTTGAACTAGCAATCAGCGAATGCCTCTCATAACAAGCTATAACAACCCACAGTATTGATTTGGTCCTTTGTTGCTAATCCGGTCTTTGAATTCCGTCTCCATATCTCCAAGCTCGCAGATGATATCTTCCCTACGCACTGAAATCCCTTGTAAGTAGCCGGGCCGAATTGATCATCAGCATTGAAATCTTGGGCCTTCACTCTCAGCTCTTGACAATATAATTCTGCCTTTTCCTGGTGACTGAATTGACACGACGGATCTCTGTACACAGAGGCTTCCTCGATCTTGATCAGTAATGCTACAGCTGCATCGGCTTCTTCTAGTCACATCCTCATATCCTGTATCAAGTCTTCATAGCTCTTCGCAAATCCAACCTTCATAGCAAGCTTGATTTGCGTAGTTCCGTTGATGTCATTCAAAAATATAGCAGCATTAAGGATCTTTTCGTAGCCATCATATTGTCCGAAATATTCGTTGAAACTTTCATTCGACGTCGTGATAATTGTTGAGTCAACAGAGAGCGATAGATCAGCTGTTGTACGATGAATTGCTGTAAGAAATGCTTCTGAGATACTTTGATGAAGTGAACTCGGCATGCACTGAATGATCATCTTCGGGGTGAAACCGTTATAAGAGTATCTAGGCCATCTAAAGATGATCAGTAAATTAGTAAAGCAGTTTGACAATGCAAAAAGATATTCTACTTCTGATTCGATTCGTGATAGTTCAAATCATTCATAAGCCTGTCGAAGTTTCTGCGCGATAGTGTAGTCGAGACTGGTCTCTCAGGACAACATTTCTTCAACTGCTTTATCATAGCGAGATTTTGTTCATACACGAACTGAGTCATTTGCAGTATCGTAATCCTTATTTCCCACAGACTTGTCCTCTAGAGGGGTAATCTCGCATGGTTTGAGAATAGGCTGCGGACGTGGAGATTCGAGCGAGCGCAGAGATGGACCAGGTCTTATTCGCGAAGTGAGATGCTGATGTTGGTGAGGGGTGGTTGCGTTGTTATTGAATCACTCGGACCATCAGATATAAGCAGCTCTTCGAAGGTTAGTATATGATCATTCAGGAACTTCGCAAGTAATGACGAGGAAGATATATTGTAGACAGAGATTGCAATACTGATATTCTCAGCAACAGCGTGAAGTCACGGCTTAGTGTGAAGAACGAGAGAATAATTCCGACAGAAAAGAAGTCTTTACATCGAGGCTGACAATAGCTATTCAGCAAAAGAAACCTTCTCCCTTTTCCCGAATTAAGAGCACGACTTTATGCGGCATGATCTTCTGCTTGTAGAACTCCTTTATTATGCCTCGAAAGATTGTTCCTTTTCGGAATGTAAGTCTTTTCCTCTGGCCCAAGACATTTTGTGTCCTTCGCGGTTGAACCATAGATGGTCACTTTCTGAGACCGACGCAATGTCGTTTCCTTAGGTTCGAGGTCCCATCGATGATGCAGCATTGATATTTGATACGAAATGCCGAGGAGAGCTGTAATTAGGGGCTCGGTGTCGACATTCTCCCCCCGGTATCATTGTAGCCTACCAATTACTCTCGTACCAATGGATCCTTATGAATTGTATTGGCTATTAGAAGAACCTGCCGTTTGTTCAGCTTGCCATGGTAACCACCGCAAGTTGCTCAGACCAAACATCCTCGATTGAGGAAAAGACTTTTCATGAAATTCAAGGTCTAGTGTACTAATAAGACTTGTGCCAGCAATAATCTTAAGATCTGTGAATTATTGCGGTGGAGGTGATCATTGAAGAATGACTTGCCGTTCGATGCGAGCGTGGTGCCCCACCTCGCTTGAGAATATTTTAACATGTAGAACTCGTGTCACGTGTGACAGTAGTAGTTCTAGTAGAGGAACGGACTGCGTAGAATAGCGAGTCTCAGCCCTGATTCAACCAGAAATCCGTATTCTACTGTCTTTGATAATCGAGCATGTCGAGTCGTTTGAAGTACCTTATCGAACGCATCCCACCTGTCAATTCCTGATTACTTTATTTAGTTCTACCTTCTTGTTCCAAGTGACTGGATCCATCACAAGGCGTTTTTTACCGGCCAGGGCTCAACAATGACCCTCACTCAACAGAAGCCCGCAGATAGGGCTTTTACTGTAAATCGGGACAGCGAACACACCACCGTCCACCCCCTAGGTCAGGTAGGAAAGATAATAGCCGATGTTACTCCGTGCGGTGTGGACGATTACTTTGCGGTACCCAGTACTGCCGTCGCTTCGGCGTAGGTTCGGTCGTTGTTCCGTAGTACGGTCGGTAGGCTACGACTAAAGTACACACAGCACGCAGAAGAGGGGCTACCTTGGGATAGCGGGGTCACTACGGTACGTTGAGGGCACCACAAGGAGGTGATGGTGGCGAACGAGGTGAAAAGTACTTTACTGCTGTTATTACGGAGGGAGTGGAGAGAGCTCCGTTCATGTCTCTGATATTACAGTACTACTTTAGGTAAAGTACGGATACACTGTCCCGTGGCGGATGTACCTACTGCATTCTCCCATAGCCCCACTCCCGCAGGCTTTTACCTGACGCCAGAGATGTCGGCTGTCTCTTCGTGCGTTTCATGCATTAAGCTTGATATCAAAGTCTCGCCACAGAGCGCGGGGGAATGAAGGCTTGGGGACGGAGATGTCTCCGGACGATCGTGGCTGGTTGTAAGAGGTAGATCTGCGTTAAGACACTCGGTACAGAGCATTCACTGCCCGAGCATTGATCGCGGCTGGATCGTAAGGTATGTCGGTAGGTAGAATGATACAGAATTCACATGGATCCTACATCCGGCTCGAGAAACAGACCTTGAACGAAACCCCTCGTACCTTAACGTACTACTGTGTACAACAAAGACGTGGCGAATCTTTGACCGAGAGCGTTGCGCGGGAGAATGGACGGTGGCAATTTTCAACTAAAAGATCTGCACTTGCGAGTTGCGAATTAATGTGGTAGCGTGCGTTCAAGGAGATGGAACCGAAACTCGACGCTTGGTATGCAAAATAGTATTCCGTAAAGTAACAGTGATCAAGTAAGGGAAGGGAAGGGAAGCCGGGCAGGTGGCAAAAAAGAAGAACGCTGGTAGAGGAGCCTTGAGGCGTGATTGGTTGGCAAGAAAGTTCCGCAACCACGCTCGCAACAACATGGATATTTTGCAAATGCCATGTTGTCGGATAAGGTAAGGCGCTTGACTAAAAGGTACTGTGAGTCTGTGGTAAGCAAAAAGCGGGATTGAACGGCCAGACCGAGGATGAATGTTGGGAGCGAGATTGGGAATGACCGATCGCCCGCAAGATTCTCGATCCGATCGGGAGTGCCCCTCCAACTAAGACACGACGCTTAACCGAGATCGGAAAAGCTGGCTTGGGTTGCCCCATCCTGGCGGATGCAATCCTCTACTCGTAATTCGCTCCCGTGCTTGTTTCGATGGAGCGATGAGCGATGAGCCAACGGTGAAGGCTCCGGCCCATCGACGACACTGAAGAAAAGAAAAGAGGGGGGGGGATCAGATCAACAGATGGAAAAAAGATCCTTGGGGGGACCGAATGAATTGACGACGCACTAAGGTAGCGACTTTCCCTCCACTGTGGCGTGTACAGTACGGAATATGTACAGAAATTATTACAGTATTCTATGGGCGTGGGAATGGAAGCTGTTCCCCCCCCCATCTAAATCCTTAGAGGCGCGCTGGTGTTCATTGTTGCTGCTGCTGACTGCTGTCTTAAGAAATTAAATTACCGTGATTACCTGCCTACGTTAACCTTACCTTACCTTATCCGATGGTGGCTTTTGCGGCTTGGTGAGAGAAGCGGTGCAGCCTCCGAAACCTCCACTCCCCCCCCCAGACTAAAATCCTCAAACGCCACACAACCCATTCTTGTCGCTTTGCTGTTACTGTCTCCACCCCAGCAACTTGTACGTTTACTGTTACTCCTCTCCGCCACCCCGTAGATAGACCTAGCCGCCGTTCAGGTCGGTGATTTGGTCCTCATCATGTATCAGCTCACTCTAACTTCCCCCACCAGAACCTTGCCAGAGTCGTGATCTTCTCGGAGCTGGCCTTTTTGATCAATAAGAGAAAGTCCCTTGCAGCTGGGCTGTTTCTCTGCCACTCGACAGAACGGCCGTGAGCTTCGTGTTCATGACCCTACTTCAATCGAGCACACAAAGACAAACACAGGCCATGGCCACCGCAACTCAAGGGTACATGTCTCCAGAGCTTATCGAGCCCAACAAGGCTTTCTTTGGTGGCTTTGGCAGTATCGAGAAGAACAATAGCAACCATATGCTCAGGAACTGCGGCAAGAACGCGAACTCCATGAACGTATTGGGAGGGATATTGGGCCAGCACGCAGATACTCTGCAGCAACAGCGCACCAACGAGTACTCACGAATAACGAGTGGGGATGACATGGCGACCTTCTTCGACTTCGAGCCCCAAACGAACCCGGGTTCTCCCTTCAACCCCCCGTTTCCGACTACCGCAAACCCAGCAATGGGAAGCGGTTGGAACAACATACCATTTGAGACTCTTTCGCCACCAGACTCGGCCATCCTTGCACCAGAGGAATGGCCAGCGTACCAATTCCAATCTCGACAACCTCAGAACATCGTTCCCAGTATGTATCCGAATGACACCCGCATACAGTACGGCCAAACCACGCCACCTGATGACGACGAATCAAGCCTGTTTGAGTATGAGCACAAGCAGCAGCAGCCAACGCAGCCTGCGTTGGCTTCCTCGGTCACGGGTGGGAAGAAGCGGAAGCGAGGCTCGGCAGCCTCCAATGAAGCCGCTACGCCGCCCAAACGCAGTCGCAAGAGCGCAGCACGATCGAGCTTGGCACACTCCTCGAACATTGCACAAGCCGATTCAAACAATCCAGAAGATATCCGCCGCTCCAAGTTCTTAGAACGCAACCGCGTCGCAGCTTCCAAATGTCGCCAAAAAAAGAAAGAATGGACGTCCAACCTCGAGACACGAGCTCGGGACCTGCAAAAGAACAACAGCTCGCTTCGCTTGATGCTGGGTTCGTTGAAAGATGAGATACTGTTTCTGAAAGGAGAGTGCTTGAAGCACACTGCTTGTGGCTGCGAGCAGATCCAGTTCTTTCTAAAACAGCGGGGTGGTGATGTCTCGAAACAACCTGAAGATCAATTCAAGAAGGAGCAGAGTCCAATTGGCTCTGCGCCTACTAGCCGGCATGGTAGCACCAGCACTGGGTCCGACCAAGGCGGTAACGACGGCACATCTCCTCCCATGGTGCAGGATTCGCCACCATCGGCATCGCCCAAGGACCATGACCTGGAGGCATTACTGTCTGCTCAGTTCGTGCACGACACCAGCGAGCAAGGCATCGCGCAGCAAGTTGAAGCTGCGGAATGAAAGTCAGGGTCGTCGCGCTTCCATATGTACTTCTCCATGGCGTCACTTTTCGCTAGCAGCCTAGCAGGGGTTTCTCACCTTCGGGGGGGGGGGGATGATGTCTTGATGACGGGAGCTTATGATCGATGATACCACGGACACCAAGCCTGGACGGCGAGGGTGTATCTTGCGCTTTTTTCTTTGCTGGTCGAAAAGTGGTTCTCTTATCTAATGAATACACACAACAGCAGCAGCTCCACGGCTCCTATATGTCAATACACTTCATTTCGATCACACAGAAACGATTACACTCGTAGCTTCAACCAACAAGCTGGAATTCGAGGATTTCCTTCTTAGCTTGTTGCGTTAGCTTGTTGATGCTTTCAGAGCTTGCATGGTCGCTTCTCAATCGAGAGCGAGCCAATCCTCGAGACCGTAGCGTCCTAGCTCTAAGCACCAGAATACAAACACATTCTGTAGCAGTTTTGTTGTGAAGATGCAAAACATATGACGTTGTACAGGCTAACGGTCCACGCGGTCCTCGGTTATTTAATTGTGGCCATCTGGGTGAAATGCGCCACTTCAACGATGGCGAATACGGAGTACCTCACCTCCATTCTCAAGGTATGCAGCTTATTCAGTTATCGACGCAGGAATGCTCAAAGTATTTATACCGCGTCTATCGTGCCGCTGATGACCTGCTGGACCTTACTCAGCCCCGATGCAGTCACGTTCACCATGTCATATGGTTCCCAAGGACCCATATCTCACCGTCGCATTGGGTCTAGCTCATTGATGTTCTCACATCATCGCATTTCTTTTGTTCGCTTTTTTGCTCTCTTACTCTCTCTCTCTCTCTCTCTCTCTCTCTCTCTCTCTCTCTCTCTCTCTCTCTAGTTATAACACATGCTTTACGGTTACGAGAACCACTTGGCTGTGGTGGTAGTCGCCGACCGGTTTTTTGTTAACTGACCTGCGGTCAGCTTACGAATATTTAGTTACGTTGCATCACCATGTGGGATGGGAGAGATAATATATGCCCTATTGACGTTAGTTACGCTTGGGGGTTTTTTGGCAGCTCGGGACTATGTTTGCGAGTGGTTCTTCTTCTTCTTCTTACATTTTTGACATGTAGAATACGGTAAATTGGAAGCAGGTGTGAGTGGACTGATGGCTTCTTCTTCTCTTCTTGCGTAGAGGTTTTTTATCTCTTTGGTTGTATGGCGTACGATATTAATCTATACATTAGCCTGCTTCTTCTGCTTTCCAAAACCACTACAGCACCTCCTTTGGATATGGATCTTACGTTGCGTCTATCTACTCTCTGTTTCGACAATATAACACATCATCGTCGTCCTAAACTACCCGCCCTTCCCTAGACTCAAACCATCCAACCATCTAGCTCAAACCCATTCCAAATCTCCATCTCCATCATCAGACAACCTCCGGTTCCATCTCCCAACCCATCAAGTTCTCCACTCCCACCCCCACATATTCCCATTTTAGCAGTCTTTAACTCGTTCTTCCAAATGCCAACTGGCCGGTTTGCACGTGCTTTCCCAAACTGCTGGCCTTGACGCTTTCGGGGTTGGGGTGGGTGTGCTGTGGCTGTTTTGAGGTATTGGAGGTATCGGACGGCTCTGTCTGTCGTTGTCCGCTTTCCCCTTCCCTATTTCACCTCCCCTCTCCCCTCCACTATCCACACCCGTCTCTTGCGTGGGAGGTGGGAGGTTAGATGGGAGGTTAGAGGGGTGAATGGGAGGGGGAACTGGGGGGAGGGGAGGGGGAGGAGGAGGGGAGGGTGTGTGTGGGAAATGGGGGTGGGGGAAGGGTTGAAGTGGGAGTGTATGGGAAGTGGGGGGGTTGAAGGGGGATGTGAGGGGGGTTGAAGAGGGAGTGTGTGTGAAGTGGGGGGGTTGAAGAGGGATGTGAGGGGGGTTGAAGAGGGAGTGTGTGGGAAATGGGGGGGGATTGAAGTGGGAGTGTATGGGAAGTGGGGGGGTTGAAGAGGGATGTGAGGGGGGTTGGGAGAAGTTTGTTGGGGGAAGGGGTGCCGGGGGATTAAGATAGAGTGAGGGAGGTTGCGGTAATGGTGCCTTTGGCGAGGGGGTTGGAGATTCAAAGCTTCTTTTTTTCTTTCTTGTTTTTCTCAGACCTAAAATATAACCATCTCGTGAGCATACTCAGCCCTACGCTATGCTTCTACCGGCCGATCCTCGCCAAGTCTACAACCCTCCTCCGCTTTCCCGCTATCTCAAACGACACAAGCTCGAACGCCCTCCAATGGACGCGCTCTTTGCATATACCTACACGGACACAGTACTCCGCCTCACCGATACCTCGCCCCATCCTTCTTCTTATACGGCAGCTTCTCGGGCTTCTTCCGCTCAAACACGACATCCCACCCCTTCACCCCAGCCCGCTTCATCACCTCCTCGGTACCCTCATCCCACCGGCTGCGGAACATGTGCACGCCGACCGCCTTCACGGCAAACCTATCCATGAACCCCCTGAGATTGAATTTCTCGCGGCGCGCCCACTCTTTGGTGGTTTTGTAGTCGAGCGCGCGGGATTCGGGTTGCTGGAGCACGAAGACGCTGAGGCGATGGTAGGGGGTGCCTTGTTGCGCGTAGGGCGGGAGCCAGGGAAGGATTATTTGGGCGGTGGGAGAGAGGCGGGATAAGGGGACGGAGGGGCTGGAGGGGGAGACGGGGATGTTGACGGCGAGGAAGTGGCAGCGGGATTTGAAGGCGTCGGCTCGCAGATCCGGGACGTCGGGGTCTACGATCACGACCGTGACTAGTCTAGGCCCTTTGTCGAAGACTTGCACGCCCAGTCTTGCGGGGGGTTCGCTGACGAGGGAGTCGACGAATTCGCCGGGCGGGATGTTGCGTTTTCCGAAAGCTAGGGTGACTTCGGCGGTGGGGGAGAGAGCGGGGAGGAGGTCGGGGATGACCGACATTTGAGTTATCCGTTGAAGAAGGAGCGGGCGGCGGTAGGAGCGCCAGGCGGTGTTGGCGAGGTGGCGGTAGACGGGGCGGTTCATGTCGCCTTGAGAGGGGTTTAGCTTCTGGTGAGATATGGAGGGGGGCAGTTAATGGGCAAAGTACCGTGGCCGTCTTCAAACCTCTTCTTTATCAGCGGATCATTGATATCGGCCAAGACCTTCAAATGCTCCAAGTGCATATGCATTGCGATCAATCTCCCCTTTTTCGAATTCTCCCCGCCTTGCTTCTCCGCAGGCTTGTCCGCGCACTTGGCAATGCGTTTTCGCTGCTCTTCAATTTGAGCGAGTTTCTCGGCCCGGTCCGTCGCAAGGATTTTGCGTGCTTCTTGGAAGCATTGGTAGGGGAGTTGCTCAAAGGGGATGTTGGACGAGGATTGGAGCGCGGCGCGGCGGCGACGAGAGCCGATAGGTTGGACGCCAGTGGAGAGAAGCTGCCATTCTTCTTTGCGAGTGGTGACAAGGTTGGGGTCAAGGGTATGGGAGGAGGGAGGGGGAGGGGGAATGGGAGTAGCAGTGGGTTCCGTAGGAGCTTCATTATATCTCGAGGTAGTTGTTGTGAGGCCTCGCGATGTAGGACAGAGAGCCGAGTCTCGTCTTGCTCCGCGTCGGAGACATCGTAACGCAGGCCGGACGATGTATATAGGGGTCGTCATGCCAGTTGTAGACCTGTCGTTGCGAGAATACGAAGAAATGGAAGTCTGCGCCTTGGCGCGAAATCTCGCCAAGGAAATTCGGCCGCCGCAAAATCATCTTCCGTCAGTGATTTGATCGTCAACCTATTCGCCCTCCAAGTACATTGTGAATCATCATGGCACTACAGAGCTTGAGAAACTCTGCGGTAACCCTCAAGACGGTGGCTTCTACCGCCATTTTGAGAGATCCGCTTATAGTATGTCAACACCCCCTAATTATCCAGCACCGTTAACATTGGGACAGCAATGCCTCGCGCCTCGCCTCTCACGGTCAATGGCCACAGAAGCTCCACTTCCACAATTTAATGGAGGTGCACTTGATGGCGCTGACCAGATGGTATCTTGGGCTTCTACGCCTCCTCGACGACCGGCTCCACCTATACCAGAGGTCCTAACAACAGTCTACAAATTCCCCACAATGGAGCCTCTACGCTTTGCATACTATCCCGCAACCCATCTCCACCTACCTCTGCGTCGTGATATTCTCCACAGAGCTGTGATCTTTGAGGGCGATGCTAAACGTCAGGGAACCGCAAGTACCAAGTGGAGGGACGACGTGCGTGGCAGCGGAGCCAAAATTCGACCTCAAAAAGGCTCTGGCCGCGCGAGATTAGGTGATAAAAACAGTCCAATGCTGAGAGGAGGAGGTGTTGCGTTCGGACCTCATCCCAGAGACTTCTCGACAAAATTACCACGAAAGATCTATGACTTGGCTTGGCGGACCGCACTTAGCTATCGCTATAGGAAAGGGGAACTGATCGTCGTTGACAATCAATTTGACCTGGAGCAGAATTGGCGAGGATGGATTAATAAGATTATGAAGGTGAACCATTGGGGAAACCCCGACGGCAGATCTTTGATTGTGACTCGGGATAGGAGGCCGAATTTGGTCGAGGCTATGAGAAAAGCTGGTGAGCATGGGAGGGTCAAAGTTGAGGACGATGTCGATGTCAAGGATCTCTTGGAGTTGGGGAGGATTATCATTGAGAAAAGGGCACTGGATTCTATAATACGGGAGCACTCGAGTGATTTGAACAGGACTGTGGCTTCTGCTGTATGATAGTAATTTTTAGCGATACAATTCAAAATTCCACCATACAAATGTGACCCTAAAGCTTTTCTAATTGTATATAAAGCTGTGCAATCATAAAACTTTTTATCCTGATTGTTCAAGACTTCGTCAAGCTTCCACTTTGCAGCCGAGGTCCGTTCCGCAAATCCATCACCTCCACCCATAGTCAAGTTTAGACGACACCCTAGACACTTCCGTTGATGTTTTTACGACCTTGTTATCGATCAGCTATTCCACCGCTGAGCTGGATCTCGCGGTCCCGATCAGCCTCCATGCCTCTCAAGGCGAAGATTCTCAACCCTGCTTTCTCAGGACAAGCAGCAAAGGTATACACTGAATCTCAGCACCGTCCCAAGGCTCTTAGCAGAACTGATATAGCATAGATGTCAACCTCATATCCGTTCCCTACAGAAGAGCCAGGTGACGATCCAGACGATGTTCTCTTCAATACCCTCTACGGCGTCCGGACCATTGAGCTCAACCGCCCTAACAAGCTAAATTCTCTTAATGGTTCCATGGCCAGGAAAATAATACCAAGATTAAAGGTATACAGGGGTTTCCGTTCTCATATGCCTATGATAGGCTGTTAATCAAGCTTTCTAGGAATGGGAAAATTCCCAGCTAGCCAACATAATCATAATTGGCGGTGCAGGCCCCAAAGCTTTCTGCGCTGGCGGCGATGTGGCAGCACTTGCGAAACAGAATAAGACAGGTCCTGATGGCGAAGCTGCCTCAAAGGCCTACTTCGCCCTGGAATACACCCTGGACCATCTGATAGCAACATACCCCAAGCCCTACATAGCTTACATGGACGGAATCACAATGGGCGGAGGCGTTGGACTCAGCGCTCACGCCCCTATTCGAATCGCAACCGAACGCACTGTCTTTGCGATGCCTGAGACGACCATCGGCTTTTTCCCAGATGTTGGAGCTAGCTTTTTCCTGCCGCGGATGGATGGGAGCGTTGGAACTTATCTCGCGCTGACGTCGGAACGACTTCAGGGGGTAAACGCATTCTACGCAGGCATAGCAACACATTATATCCACAGTAGTAGTTTGCCCACACTTACAGAACGCTTGAGTGAGCTGATATTCCGGGATTATGAGCCGCTCGCGACTAGACTGAGGGTGATCGATACAACAATCGAGGAGTTTGGAACAGGGCTGCCACATGACGTGCCGATGCTGATGGCAGGTCAATTAAGGAGAGCAGTCGATGAGTGTTTTCAACATGACACCATGGAGAGGATAATCGAAGCTCTAGAAGAGGAAAAGAGAGGCCCCATGCGTGAGTGGGCCGAGAAGACGTTGAAGACGTTGTCCGAGAGGAGCCCGACGAGTCTGAAGGTTGCTTTGAAAGAGATGAGGTTAGGCAGTGCTTGGAGCATTGGGGACGCCTTCCGAAGAGAATATCACATTGCGGAAAAGTTTATGGTGCACCCTGATTTTGTAGAGGGGGTGTCTGCAAGATTGATAAACAAGCCGCCTACCGTACCGAGATGGAATCCACCAACCCTGGAAGACGTAAGTGACCAAGACGTCAATGACATATTCACGGTCGCGGGTGCACAAATGCTGAAGCTGGCTGCCGAAGGCAACTACGTCGAGTATCCGTTTGGGAAAAGTATCGGACTACCGAGAGAGCGAGATGTGCAGCTGATGGTACAAGAAAAATCACTGAGCAGGGAAGATTTAATTAAGGAGTTGGTTGCAGCAAGGAACCAGAAGGTTGGGGTCAAAGAGAAGGTGGAGGAGATACTGGAGAGAATGTGTACAGAGAATGGCGATAGACAACTGGTGTGGGCAAGTCAATAGGAGATCTAGCGCTTGTAGAAATACTGTAGGCTTCAATGTATATCTGTTGAAGGCAAGCATAGCCTGGCAATACACTTCTTGCTATGGCCGTTGTCTTGTTGATTTATTCACTTCGAGCCTCCGAAGAAGCTTGCTTGTCACCTTCTGAGCTATTTCCTGATGCCTGCAAGAACGTCGACGAGGTTTGATATTCGCTAAAAAGCTTGGACCCTGGACAGCGGGAACGCTAGGCTCAAACTGGGTTTGAGCGTAATAAGTGCACCTTCAAGCGGGCATGTGAGTTTCCAACAAGGCAGTTCTGGACCACGAGACTTCCTTCCTCCGTTGTGTCGACCAAGCTCAGACATTTTGCAGGATGCTCCTCCGTGAACATGCGTGAATACAACGCTTAGCAAGGCAACGATAGTCAAGCATCCTTGACTCGAGCTATCAGTGCCTTCAGGCACTCGCTCCTCGGCATGGGCAACTGCAGCTCTTGTTTCAAAGGTAATCCCCACAAGCTCTGATGGCTGTTCAGATGGGCTCTCGCTAATCTGAACGCATGAGGTCGCTCCGGAAATGGCCTGTATGAGCCTGCATTGGCAGACAGTGAGAGAGACGCAGTGGCACAACTGCTGCAGTATCTCGAGAATGTCTGTAGCCACAGCTGCCGCCCGAGTCTTTTTGTGCTGACGATGGCGATAGAGGGGCGAAACCGATTTCTTTACTGGCGACCCTTTGCGGTCTTTGAGTACGTTGGTATACTCTGAGAATGTCGATCTCCAACGGAGCGCGAGCTTGACGTTCGCCGAGATCACGGAGAGAGGTGGGAACGCAGTACACCTCATAATATCCGCCGTATTGACCAACTATGGGCAGATGTTAGAGAAGTCGATCAGTATACCCTTGAGCCAATACTATTCCTCCTCCAAAGCTCGGATATTGAAGTCCAGCGAGCTGCAAGCGCCGCGTTGGGCAACCTAGCTGTTAATAGTATGTTGGCAATCATTTGGAAGTCTTACTCTAACACCCAATAGCTGAGAACAAGGTCGCAATCGTCTCTCTCGGAGGCCTTCAACCACTTATAAAGCAGATGACCTCGCCAAATGTCGAGGTTCAATGCAACGCCGTTGGCTGCATTACGAATCTAGCAACACATGAGGATAACAAAGCAAAGATAGCCAGATCAGGAGCTTTAGTGCCATTGACGAGGTTAGCAAAATCGAAAGACATGCGGGTACAACGGAATGCTACGGGGGCGTTGTTGAACATGACACATTCAGGTCAGTCAGGACCATTACAAGATTTCTCCATACTATACGCTGACAGAGCCTCAGATGACAACCGCCAACAGCTTGTTAAAGCCGGTGCTATCCCCGTCCTAGTGCAGCTTCTATCGTCCCCGGACGTTGATGTCCAATACTACTGTACAACTGCGCTCAGCAACATTGCCGTTGATTCTGGCAATCGGAAGAAGCTTGCCCAGACAGAGTCACGCCTTGTTCAATATTTAGTCCATCTTATGGATTCGTCTTCGCCCAAAGTGCAGTGTCAAGCTGCCCTGGCCCTACGAAACCTTGCGTCAGACGAGAAGTATCAGCTGGAAATTGTACGAGCTCGGGGCCTACCACCACTACTTCGTCTACTCCAATCATCATATCTCCCACTCATCCTATCTGCTGTTGCTTGTATACGAAACATCTCCATACATCCCCTCAACGAATCACCAATCATCGAAGCCGGCTTCCTGAAACCTTTGGTTGAGCTTCTGGGATCTACAGACAATGAGGAAATTCAATGTCACGCCATTTCTACTTTACGGAACCTAGCTGCCAGCTCTGATCGCAACAAGCAACTAGTGTTAGAAGCTGGCGCGGTACAGAAATGCAAGCAGCTAGTCCTTGAGGTGCCACTAAGTGTACAATCGGAAATGACCGCTGCGATCGCCGTCTTAGCACTGAGTGATGAGCTCAAATCTCATCTACTAAATCTTGGAGTATTTGATGTCCTTATCCCGCTGACTGACTCGGAGTCAATTGAGGTCCAAGGGAATAGTGCAGCAGCTCTGGGTAACCTCTCTTCGAAAGGTAATGTTCCAAATTAATGCTAAATTAAGTGCTAAGCCAAACTCTGCTAACATTACTTTAGTCGGAGATTACTCAATATTCATCCAAGACTGGACAGAACCGAATGGTGGTATTCATGGCTATCTCACCCGGTTCTTGGCCAGTGGGGATCCTACATTCCAGCATATAGCCATATGGACTTTGCTTCAGCTCCTCGAATCAGAGGACAAGAAGCTGATCAGTCTGATATCGAAAACTGAAGACGTGATACAGATGATCAAGACCATCTCTGATAAGAATATTGAATCTGACGACGAGGATGGCGAGGATGGCGAGGGTGAAGTAGTTGCATTGGCACGACGGTCTCTCGAACTGCTTGGCAAAGGTCCGAAGTCAACACTGGTAGAAGGTTGAAATCAGTACTCGATGCTTATAAATGAAGCGGGTGGGGGAACCCTGATCTACAATCTTCATTTGGTATGGCCTTGCTTCGTGCTGTTAGGCGTTCACGGCATTACCCACGATCCGGTATCATCCAGGTGCCAAATCCAGCGGGAGTTTGGAGGGTCAGCGAAAACCTTGATTATATCACTGGTGGTTGAGCGACTTACCTGTAGTGAAAGAGTTATTGTTTCTAGTAGTACTTAGATATGATTACTAGGATATGGCATATCTGTCATTTTTCTGTGTAACAGCCACAAATGAGCCGCGATAAAAATCAATAGAGCGTCATTCATTGTATATTTCACCGAATAACCGAGATTTCTCCATTTTTTCCAATGGCACCCCCAAACTTCGCCCTCCCTGGCCAACTGCTTGGCCCTTCATCCAAGTACTCACCTGGTCTTGGTACTCATCTCCATGACTCTCAACTCTATGCGTCCCTCGCAGGCGCTCCGCAAATCACCCGCAGTCCCACCTCCGCCCTCCCAATTCTGTCAATCCCGCGCCTCCTTCCTTCCCCAACTACCACCTTTATACCCTCGTCCACGATTTCAAATACAAACACCCTACCTGAAGTTGGAAGCGTAGTATTATGCCGCGTCACGAGACTCACGACTAAGCAGGCAAATGTGGCAATCTTGGTTGTAGGGGATGGGGAGGCAGGTAGAGTGTGTGCTGATGAGTGGGCGGGGGTGTTAAGGAGAGAGGACGTCAGGGCTACGGAAAAGGAGAAGGTGGTTATTGGGGAGAGTTTTCGGGTTGGGGATGTGGTTAGAGGTGTTGTGGTATGTCGTCTAGTCTTGAATGATATCTTTGGGTCCCTGGGGAGATGCAGAGGGGTTTCAAACCATTTACGGATGAGTGAGATCGACGCAGAGGGTTTGACTGACATGATACAGATCAGTCTGGGAGACCAGTCGAATTACTATCTTAGCACTGCTAGGAATGAGCTGGGAGTTATTATGGCGAAAAGCGAAGCCGGAAATACGATGTTTCCAATCAGCTGGAAGGAGTTCAAAGATCCGGTTACAGGACAAACGGAGAGTAGGAAGGTTGCGAAGCCGTTCTAAGCAGACAGTAAGGAAGATTTGGATTTGGTAAGAGTCTTAGAGCAGTACTCTCAAAATGATCAAAGGCTGTGCTCCAAGGTCTCGAATGACTGCGAAAGAGGTGGTTGACACAGTGGAGATCTACAAAATCTCAGAAGCTGATGTGCTGTAGGATATAGCGAAAATGCAGGACCATGCATCTTAAATTCTCAGACGAGCCTACTCGGGACATCGCTCTTTTCAATCCAAAGTACTTCACCCTGAAGCCTCATTTCCTCGATCATCGTTAGTTGTGTCCCAGTAGGTTATGTTGGGAGAATCCGAGGCTGGCTTGAATTAATATGACCTTTAGGTGTTTGATTTCTCTACTGTCTGAGAGACCGCATACCGCTGTTCGGGTCTATGCTTTGAAATGGCACAAGATGCTTACGCCCTAAGGTTGGCATCACGATCAAACAAGAGACGGCTCAAAAATTTGTCAATCATCGGCTCTACCTTGTCTCAATTCTCAGTCCTCTTGTAACGAGAAAGGGCCATCTCATTACAAAGATGTTACGGATACTTGCGTTACCTACAAACTCTATGATTTGCTAAGACGCATCAAAAGATAGTATGATAATCTCCAAAACGACCAATGAATAACATTTCACCGCCTCGGGGACAACCTTCATGTCATACAGAGGTTCATATTTGCTCTACTATCCTCTTCCACTAAATAAATGAAGGTACCTGAGCAGCTTATCTAGTAGAAATTTATGACTAGCATACCTCATATCACCAATGTCTCAGTCATCTCACCCATTTACAGATTCCCACGCAGTCACTCTATCTATTCTTCGAGTATGTCTTCCCAACCAGTGGTAGACCTAGGAACACCATTGTCGAAACCAAGTTCATCAAATTTCCGAACGATTTGCCGGCCATTATCAGGGCCCAATGACGTCACTGTCCCCGTTCAATGAACGAACAAACTGCTCGTCAGTAGAAACATCTCGTGATCTTACGAAGAAGCTTTAGTATACTCAGAAAATGGCATTCGATGAGAAAGAGATAATCGACATGAAGAATAGATGGCAAAGGATATGCGTATAATTTCAAACAATTATAGGTGACAAGCATCTAAGACTGCTGTATAATATATTACTACTTACTATCGATAAATCCGCTTCTGAATGCTAAGGACGCACTGTAATCAATCAATTTGATGGCAAGAGCCAGAAACTAGCCTCGAGATGCCAAGATTTCCACAGAGGAACTCTGGACTAGGCATGCATAGGATACTTTGCGCTTCCTCCGAGTTGAGGCCTTTTTCCACCATCCAACGTGGAATAATCCGGGATTATAGGCGACTGCTCCACGACCTCGCGCTCGGAGGATGGAAGTACGTCGTGGGTGATTACGTTGATTTCCTCTGGTTCCTCTGGTTCACGTTATCTTTCCCCCACACCATTGGGGTCGGCCAGGAACGCAATTGCGTCGCTTTCTCTATCCTCCTCAAGGGTATCCTCACATTCCTCGCTTTGTTCGTCCAGTGACATCTGCTCTGGGTTCTCCTTACAATTTTCGCACACGACATCTCTTCATAGGTACAGAGTACCGACGAGGTCGAAGGGCTGGAGCAGGTTTTTGTCAGAAGAGAAACCTGTACCCCGCTCGTCCATTGAGGCAAACATGAAAAAATGGCCGCAGCCAAAGTATACTTCTATGAGTTCTTGGCACATCCTTCGAGTGTTGATTAAGAACTAGAAGTTTTAGGGTGTCTTGGTGAGGTGTTGATCAAAATCTTAGAAGTTGTTGGGGTGTCTCCGAATAGGAAATAGTTCTAATCAACCAAAGAATCTGGACGCCATTTGCAAACCTCAACGAATCCTTTATGACCAGGACATCAAATCTGGCCGAACCAGCATTTCCGCCTCTTTTCTGATAAGTAACCTGGCAATTTTCCTAAGTCACGTTTCTACTCGGAAGACTTTCGCTAAATACATTGGTATCATCGTCTTGTACACATATTCCCTCTATCTACTCGGAAGACTCTCGCTAAGTACGCACATATTTCGTCTATCAGATTTCGCTTAGTATTATGTTGATTTACACAGGCTTTTACAGGTAAGAGGTAATCTCTGTATTTTCTATAGTATTATCACGTCAGATTACGCCGCATCATTAGGTCCCCACGAGCCAGCTGTGAATGCTCGAGATTGAGATGTTCATCGCACCGTTCGTTTTCTAGTCGGTCTTCCTCGGAAGAGACTCCTTTCTAGCTTGATCCCGGAATCAACGACGTCTTTCCGCTTCGTTCAACTTCTGCGATGGGACTGATTTGTGTTCTGGAACTTGCGTGGGCTTGGATATATTGCAAACGTCCCTTAAGGAGTTGAGTTCCTGCTCAAGCTCCATCTCTAGGTCCAAATGCGATCCTTGGATGTCGGCTTCGGTCCAGCCGACTTTGCGTGCGTCTTCCACGAGCTTGGCGCCCTTAAGAAGATGGTCGATTTCGATTTCGAGCTTCATTTTCTTGAAGCAGTAGTCGAAGCAGTATGGATACTCTGCTAGGGCTAAAGAGTCGACGATCTCTGTGTTCTGCCGTCCGCAGAGTATGCCGCCGGGGAAAAATCCAGCGTAGCATTCTTTGACAGGAGGGTAGCTATGGGGATGGCCACATCCGTATAAAAGTTCTACTGCTTTGCACATAGTGCAGGCTTCGAATCGATACTGGAGGGTTAGAGATGAACGAAAACTCTGTACGTAGGTTTTTCGCTTTTGAATAGACAAGCGCGTTCTACTTTTTTCGATAGAAGACTGGCTGAAAAGAGAAGACAAACTTTGATGCGAAACAAGTGGACCTCATATAACCATTAGATTCCAGGAATTCTTTGTCCTGCTCTCTGGATTTCAGAAACAAGTGGCATTGTATATTTTGGAACACAAAGTCTTTATGTATGACAGGATTTCTTTGCAATTCTTCCATCATCCCTTTGTTCTACCAACCCGTGCAGCTCTGGGTTGGACGAAGACGCTGGAATCATGTTTCTACCTACACCCTTTCAGTATGTCTCAGCAAGCGGACCTGGGCCACATTTTGTACGCAAGGCCAAGCGGACCGTTAGGCTGTGGCTAATGCCTCAACCCTTTCAGTATACATCGTCAGACCTTGCCATGTCAAACTTTTTTGAGAATGGGGGCAGATCAAAACCATCACTTTATTGATAATTGATAATTGACCAAATGCATGGTTGCTCTTGGTCTCCAGTCTAGAGCAACGGCCATGGTGATGGGATTTCTTTTTTTATCTATCAGATATGACGAACCTGTCTGCCCTCAAGCTATGGATTCTCTGTTTCGACTATTTGAGCTATGCTTTTACGCTTGTTCAAAAATCGTCCAATGGAACATGTGAGCGCACGATACCAAACAGCAAAGGCTCTCTATAGCTCTTCTCTCCCATGGGCCCTGAGACACGCTGAGACAAGTTTCTAGAACTTGACTTGTTCTTCTGGCACGTTCTGCTTAGACAGCATTAGCTCAAACAAGAGACAATCCACAACCAGTTTCCGCAGTTTTCAAACCCATGAATAAACGGTGATGGTTTACTATTTACACAAAGAAATCCAATTTCGCACTGTCAAGCACAAACCCCATGGTCATCTCTCTTTATCCCTCACAAACGCCACAACCCACATCCTCTACACCATCCTTGCACAAAGAGCACAATGCCATTCAACCATGGACCCCTCGAAGATGTATACCCTCACACCCAACCCCTAACAATACAATTGCCAAAACACCCTCAAACCCGCCGCCCTCAAACCCCAAAACCACCACACCCCCCAAAAAACACCACCAACACCCCGTAAGCACCGACTCCACACCCACCATGTCCACCACAATCACACCCACCACCCTCCTCTACCCCCGCTGCGGCCACACCCGCCCCCTCACCACCATCAGCCCCCTCCCTTCCTCCTCCTCCACCACCACCACCTCCCCGAAACCCCTCTGCCCCCCCTGCTACCTGCGCGAAGAATCCCGCATCCTGGCGCAGTACTCGGCCGACCTAACCAACACGGTCGTGCGCGCGAAAAAGGAACTGTGGAGTCCGGATGAGACGGAGCGCGCGTGCGAGGAGTTGTATGCGGAGTTTACGGAGCGGTTTTGGGGGTTTGAGGGGGAGTGTGGGGGGGGGGAGTGAGGTGGGGGGTTCCTTGTTTTGTGTTTTTATCAAATTTTGGAAGCAGAGATGGAGAGAGAGGGTTATGAGTTGGTAATTTATAATGTAATTGATTACTTCGGATATCGTGAGCAAAAATCTTTGCCGCTGTGAAATATTCATTGTGCAAGAGGGGGCTTTGGATGGTATGGCTTATCTTTGATGTAGTCAAATATCGCTCTTGTAAAGTAAAACTGAACAACTGACTTTAACCGAATCCTCGGCACAATCCAGGGAACAAGGGCAGCGGCTAGATGGCTCGTCCGGTCTGGTATACTGAGCCAATTCTCTCTGGCAAGAGAACAGCATCGCATAGCCGATGCTGACGCAGTCCGTCAACGCAGAGGGTACAAAAATCGCCAGGGACCAAAGTAAGCGGAATCAGATGCAGGTGTGAAAGATAACCACGTTCACAAGATGAGGAAGCCGGCACCGACTAGGGAGGCGCATCGGGAAGTGGAAAACAGGGGAAGAAATGTTATCGAAAAGGGAAAGTTTTCCTCCGAGAGGGTTTTTGAACCTTTACGGTTTCTTTCCTGACTTATGCGCTCGACACATAAGATGTTAAATATCGTTCCCCTCATTAGCGTAAGCTAGCATAGGCGTATAAATATCAATCAATCAATCAAAGTAAAACTGAAATTTTCTGAGATGAGAAAGTTTTGGTTCTGTATCACGCTGAGAGGAGTATCAGAATTAGAAGAACTTTTTTCGCATTCCGGAAAGTGCAGGATCGCCTGCTTGCCTCTTGGGGAAAGAATGAGCCATAGCCCGTCGACGTAGAAAAATGAAGCTTAGCAAGGTTGTTCTTATCCCAGATCGTGGATTTTGTTGGTAAGAGCTGATGAACAATATCGATGTCTAGCATCCGTACCGTCTATTGAAAAACGACTCTCCACAGAAGGGAAGAACATGCGTATATTACAACTCAAAGCTCCGTTCAGAAACGGAGCCTTGACTCTACAGAACACATGAAGAGATACAAGACGAACAAGACTATTTTGCAATTTTCGTAAAAGCGGAATCTCGCTCGCTGTAGATCATATATGAGACTTTTAGCTTGTCGTAGCTTCGCAAGGCTATCCGGGCCTCATGCTAGGCTGTCTTATGTACGGTGAATGATATCAGCATCTGGCATCCGTACTACTAGACTATGTTGATATGCTTTTTTACAGGATGACTTGTAGGCTTTGCAAACTGGAGAAGGTTGGTGACATACGAATCTCGAGACTGAGAATGTGGATAGACTGCTTCTTCCGCAGAGAATGTGCTTGATCAATCGGCGTGGCGGTCGCTGTGATGATCGGGAGATAGGTGGATCGGGCGGTGTTTGGACTCGGGCCTGATTTTCTTGCACCGGTGAATTGGTTGTTCGTTTGAGGAGCTCATCAGAGAACGCATTGGTTGATTGGCTGGACAACCGGAAGTGCCCAGGATTGATCATAATGCCGTACCTATGAAATGCGATATTCCAATCCGTGGGACACTCTCGGAATTGACGGTAATTTTCAGATGTTGTAAAAATTTGTCACTCGAGTGTTCGACTTTGAAGGCCACTGCCGCTTGGGTGTTTTTTATAAGTGCGCCTCAAGCGTTATATAATACTTTGACTTCATGATCTCACATCTACCAGTTTTTCAGATTGGAAGTCTTTCTGCATACATTATACTTGTCAAGATGCGCTCTCGGAAGTTTCACGCATGCCATTTCACCGAATTCGAAGTTCCCATGGTGGCTTCTTCGAAGGTCCGCCCGAATATGCAGGAGACGCCTGGTTCGGGATGGCATGGTTGTTGTGAAGATCGAGGTTTGCCCTGAAACATTGTGATCAGGTTGAACAAGCGCCTTTCTGCTCGGGTAGTAAAATGTCTTGTTCGCAAGCCTGGTCTTTTTTTAACAATAATGATATGTTCCGGGGAATTTTGATCTTTCGCGGTGATCTGTTCTTGCACCATTCTTATTGGCTACGAGATGTTCCTTTCCCGCGTCAAAGCCCTAGCTTTTCTGATTGTATTGACTTTTGCACTTGCTGCTTGATCAACATTTATGCAAGAAAATATATCGAACAGAAGCTCAAATGAGAAGACGAGACTGCGTAAGATATGTTTATCAACACGTACTCAAACAAGAAGTCAATGCGGATAAAGCCCTAGGCTTCAAACTTTCGGTTACCGACATGGCCGGCCACGACGCCCCTAATCGTCTCACTGTGCTCCATTATCACTTATCAAAGATCACCCAAGACCAAAGACGCAGTAGCCCCTCTACTCAGAAACGCTATATGTCTAGACCTGTCAATGCCTGCCCTGACTCTACCGCAGAATTTTTGAAATAGAGCTGCGATCGCTCAAGAGGTCCTCAAGCATACAACATATAGTACTACCGTGATGCACCTACTAGGTGTCATGAATGTTCACCTCCATTTAATCGCAGCCGCAGTTGCAGTCCAGAAGAGATATGCATGGATAATGTGATTCAAAATCATGCCTAGTGCATCGGTCATCCCAACTTCGTGCCTTTAGCGCAGATAGCGCAGGAGCACGGCTTCCAGGAACAATCTAATGTGCTGCTTATGGCAGTCGAAAATGGTGTCAGTGCTAATGCAGTGATGACGGGCCCTCATAGCAACAGCTCTTTGGGCCGAGAGCATACGTTTCAGTCTTGCACCTGCGACATCCTTATAAATAGGCATCGATAGTGGAATGCTTTGCATGAGGGGTTAGCCAAAAGTTTTAACTGTTATGAAGTCAACGTTCCTCGGGTGCCTATCGAGACGAAAGCTGAGTGCATCAGCTACGCTGGATGCCGGCACCGAAGGGTTGCTGTACTGGCCACAGTTGGCGAACGATCCTCCACCCAAGCTAGCAGCGCAACAGGTACTTGGCGCAGTACCATTTTGGTATTCAATCCAGCCTAACCGAGGAAACCAATGTGAGGATCCTGTCTGTTGAAAGACCTATTTCCATTTGCGGTCAACTCTACCCGGTTAGCATGACTGATCTCCATTCATCCTAGACCATCACTTATCCGGGAAGATTTGTATCTTTCTAAACGGCCATCGTCACCAATATACGCGTTCAAACCATGGGTTGCAGAGACGGTAATCAGGCCGACCTTTTTCTTGAATTGATCAAGCCACCTTGGGAGGTCAGCCTCAGTCTGGTTCCAAGGATCATCGTACTCATACACGAGGACACGAGCATGACTTTGAATCTCTTTGTCTGTTGGCACATGACCCTGAGACACTTGCGTCTTCACAAAAGAGCCCAGTTTCTCCTCCAGGTATTGAATGCAGATTGTCGTCGAAGTAAGTCCAGATTGATTTGGCGCTTGGGTGACATGGCTAGCATTGCTGGCCGAGAAGGGGTCAAGGGTATTCTTCTCCATCACAATTAACCATGGAGGAATGGAATTCTGCACAAACTGCTCCACATATGGTTCAAATTCATGCTCTCCTACCCAATCATCCATAGTCTTTGCTTGCTTGAAGTGGGCTGCTAGATGCTCCACACGCTCTGTCCAACTCATCAATCTCGCATCACAAAAACCGCACCGAGATTGGATTTCATGGTCGAAGCTGATCCAGCTTTCCATGGTTGGAGCATGAAACTTGCATTCATTGTGGGCAAGACGGAGGTGCTGACTCAGGTGGTCTTTACGGTAGAATGTACGTTCTTGAGCAGGTTGTTCGGCGCAAAACATGTAGTTGTGGCTTTCTAGATGCTGGGAATCAGGCTGTTGATGGCCACAAAACGCACAGGAAGCGCCTCCGTTCTGGGTCGGCCCATGTGGAGTGCATCTGTTAGATCTTAGTAGGAGCAACGCTTGATCTGATGTACCGAACACGAGAAACATACTGCCAGCTTTCTAGACTTAGGTGGAGGGACTTCTCATGGCGTTGCCAGTCGTATTTCGTCTTGAAAGAATCGGTACAAAATGTACACTCATACGGTCGTTTATCCTTCTCCCGCCGTAAATTCTTCCTTGCCAAGGCAGGCTTTCGCCGTCTTCGGCGAGTTTCTTTAGCATGGGAGGCACCTGATTGACCTGAAACAACAGAGTGATCGGTTGAAGATTGCCGTGATAGCATAGAACTGAATGAGAACTCGGAGCCGCTGGATCTCGCCGTCTCTAAAGAGGACACCGAAGGGGCTCTGGATGCTGAGCCACAGCTGTTACTGTAGTGTGGTTGCTCGTGAGGGCTAGCCGACGAAGAAGCGATAGCATTTGATATGGCTGATGCGGAGGCAGATTCTTGCTCTGGAGGGGATAATCGCCAACTTCGCGGGAAAAGTCAAATCGGCCCGGCTAACTTCACGCATGTTGTGGAGAGCAGTGGTGACATACCGATTCAATGGATCCGAGTCTTGATAAGAACCAAATTCACGACCTGGGATCTGCATGGGTACGGTAACGGATAAGTCCGTAGGACTGTTATAGGAGTTTGGAGATGTAAGCGGAGGTGATAGGAAGACCCCCCGCTGCGCCTTGCCTCTGCGGCGTGCATTGGCAAGCCAATTGGAAACCTGGTCTTTTCTCAAGCCCGTCTTCATCTGGAGAACTTCTTTCTCCTTCGGGTCAGGGTACGGGTGTTCCACATGGTCCTCTAGCCAGCATCTCAAGATCTTCACAGCCTCTCGGGAGAAGCTTCGTCTGCAAGTTTTATTGATCTTTGCATTCAAAATACCTGAAACAATCAGGCCGTCACCTTGGATCACAGTTTCAGAGGCCGGCACAATTCGGGTTCCTATCCAGGTAGTTAGCGAGATCCCATTTTACATTCTGGATTTTCGTGAGATACCTAAAATATTAGTTCCGGTACCAGCAGGTGAAGGTGAATCTGGACTGGGGCCGTCTAGAGAACCTTGGGCACGGATTTCGTCACTGAAGAAATCCATCTCATGTGCTGATGGAGACATTGAAGCGAACAAATTAGCAAGCTCGCTATCGTGTTCGGCATCAGGTAATTGGTACGTAGTGTCCGCTTGCTCAAAGTCCAAGAACTCCATATTGGCAGGGCGTAGAATTCGAATTCAGTAGCAATGCGCCGATTGAGTGAGTACACCTTAAGAGACAGGTAGTTGAGTCATATGTCACAAAGGGCGCGATACCAGAGATAAGATACGGTACGGTAAAGTAAAGTACTTCCCACCACCGCTTACTTAAGCTCCCCGTGATCTCAGATCCACCGGTTGCGGGTTAGTACATGTCTGAGAGCTGAGGCAAATCCACCGGTACATACAATAGCTGCAACACTGCCAAGAGATGGCGACATTAGTATTTCTTCTACTACACAATGACAATCGTGGCCAATCAAGAGTGCATTGGTCGTAACAGTGACAGTCTTTGCTCACTTCCCTCTACCCAGGTCAAGACCGAGGGAAAAGGTAACAAGCCTAAAGTGGTAGCCGTTTGTTCCTGTCGAGGTGTCTACCCTAGGGTTTTGACGTAGGGCATGATATGTTTGTCCATAGCTATGTTGATTAGCGATGAGATGGAGACAGGAACTTAGACCAAGAGTCGGAGAAGGCCATGCTGGGGAGAGGTGCACGGCTCTAGTACTGTAGGTCTCTGAAGCACTCAAGATTTGACGCCTTCATAACCGACCGTACGGCATAGATCTCCCATTGCTCTTACACGCACCTAGAGGGGACCGAAGAGTTTTCCAACCAATGGCTGTCCGCGCGCGGTACGCCTGTCACCAAGTCGTAGTAGAACGCCGAGGGTATAGAGAAGCAGTAGGAGAAGAGACAGTATAATGAAATACTACAAGTAATCAGAATCCAGAAAATAGCCTGCGCTTATATGAAAACGTAGAGCCGTTACAATCACGAAACAAGTCAGGTTGAAGATAGGATTATGTTGCTGGATGTGGATAACCACTAGATTCCCCAGCCTGGCAAATTTGATGCTACTATAACATACGAGTACTACAATGACATGTTGACAAGTCGAGTTGGAGGAACATGAAGCAATGATTGGATTTTAGTGATAGAGGACTCGAGTGGACCAGCTGGAATGTTAGAATCAAAACACGCCTCAGCCCTATGACATTCAAAATTCCCGATTCCCCACTCCCTCTACCTTATCCCCATACCCCCGCATCCAACCTGACTATCACAACTACGTGCTAAGTACTGACAATTGCTTCTTCCACGGCCCTCGTCCGGGGGTCATGATGATGCCATCGCCTTTCACATTTTATTCTAGAGGCTTAGTCGCATCTGGTGGCGGCATTAGCTATCAATCCATAATGCCCTGTTCATACAACGCTCAAGTCTGGCACTCGCAAGGGCTGGACGCACAAGAGCAACGCAATGGCGGCTTCAGCAAAGGGTGAGAAGCCTCTGGACCTCAGCTGCCTCACATTCGCCGAGCTTGAAGAACATGCAGAAGTGCGCATGAACAAGCAGACTCGAGACTACTACAATGAGGGCGCTGACTCGGGCTCGACACTGCTCGAGAACATCCAAGCATACGCCAAATACCGTATCAGACCTCGGGTCCTCCGCGATATCTCCCGGATCGATACCTCCGTCGACCTCTTCGGAGCACGTCAATCGATCCCTCTCGGAGTCGCCCCAACTGCTATGCAATGCCTAGCTCATCCAGATGGCGAGATCGCTACTGCTCGAGCATGCAAAATAGCGCGTGTGCCCATGGGCTTATCCTCCTTCTCCACCTCGACCCTCGAAGAGGTGGCCTCGGCACAAGGGAACAACACACGCGTCCTCCAGCTCTACCTCTTCGAAGAGCGCGAACACTCCCGAAAACTGATCGCGCGTGCCAAAGCAGCAGGGTACAAAGCCGTCTTCCTGACCGTCGACACTCCCATGCTCGGCCGCCGCAACCTCGAGATCCGCAATGAGTTCAAGCTGCCCAAACCATACAAAATCGCCAACTTCCCCGAAGACCCGAACTCCGATGCCAGCCAGACAGTAATGGATGGCTCCACCCCAACCAAAAGCTCACAAAAACAACCCAGCACCAGCGCCCCAGGAAATCACGACGGCGAAAAGCGAAAACTACCCACGGGCCCCATCACTTTCCACACCCATGCCGCAAACCCGACTCTAAGCTGGGATCGTGACATCGACTGGCTAAAAAAGGAGTGTGCGCCGGAAATGCAAGTCTGGGTCAAGGGCATCGCCACCGCCGAAGACGCCCTCCTCGCTCTCCACCACGCCGTCGACGGCATCGTCGTCTCCAACCACGGCGGCCGCCAGCTCAACGGCGCACTCGCAACCCTAGATGCGCTCCCTGAGATCGTCGACGCCGCAGGCGGTAAGATCCCCATACACGTCGACGGCGGGATACGGCATGGCACGGATGTATTCAAGGCGCTGGCGCTGGGAGCTAATTTCGTGTGGGTGGGGCGACCAGTGCTGTGGGGGTTGGCGTATAAGGGCCAGGAGGGCGTGGAACTGTGTTTGAAGCTATTGGCGGATGAAATTCGGTTGTGTATGGGTTTGGCGGGGACGGTGAATGTGGGGGAGATTTGGAAGGAGTATTTGGTTAAGGTTGATCGAAGTGGGTTTGTTAGTCGGTTGTAAGGAGAAGGGGTAGGACTTGTATGTGTTTGTATCGGTAGGTATTTTGAGTATCGATCTTGATGTTGACTTCTTCAGATATATTTTTGGTGGAATTTCGATTCCTTCATACCCCCTTTCCCTCTCACTCAATCGAGGCTTATTATCCGGGGGCAGGGCTGGGGCGGTGGGGAGGGGCGAGGAGGGAGGGTATGGAGTAAGATGTTTCCCCCCCTTCACGACCTTGCTTTTCAAACACACCGCCAACCAAAAGCTTCCTCGCTCTACCCCTGCCAGGCCTCACTCAACCAAGATGAAGATCCTAAATAAAATCCGTTCAAACTCTGTTTCACAGTACCCTCGCGCTTCGTCTCTCCACGACTCGTTATACTCAAACCAACTACGCACGTTGATGGAAAGGCACGGAACACGCACCAACAAGCATGCCTTTGAACGCAGATTGGTGGGGATTTCTTTGAGTAAAACCATCGAATGATCAAGCGTTTTGTCATATAGCCTCAACTTCCATTTGCGGAATTCACGTACCTACTACTGTAGTTCTATTCATGCACGCTGTCTTTTCTTTAGTGAAAAAAATTACAGTTTTTCTGTCGTGAATCCGTTAATTCATTATGGTCTATTCGTTCAGATTTTGCCTGCGTATATTTCTTTCTTGGTATATGTATAAACGCTTTCTCTACGAGCTTCTCCGTTCTTGCGTTTTCATAGTAGGATTAGCTTTCTTGAACGATTCTCTGACCTTTTAATACTCCAAGCATTTCCACCTACCCATCACAATATCATTCAGTAGACACATTGATAGCGGGAAGAGACCTGCCTGCAACATGCCTTCTGACAATTCCAATTCAAGGCACATCGTTGATGGTCAACCACCACAATTGCCAATAACCCGTCGAGGATTTACGCCGGAAGGTAGCAGCGACGTTCTAGCAGCCCTGGCGCCGAGTACGACTCGCAAGAGAGAATATCCGAGCGCTCTAACTTCAAGCACGGCTCACGTGACAACTTATACAACTCGAGCTCCTGGTGGATTCAGTGGTCTTGATCCAGCTTTTAGGACCACCGATCCCTGGGCCGGTGCCTCTCTCTAGTCATATTCCAGCTTTGATAATCGACTGTTCTCGAAAGGACCAGCTCCTCCAGACTATCTTTATACTCGAAACCCCCAAGAATACCCCAATCCTACTTCTTTCAATGCACCGCGCCCTAGGCTGCCAAGTCCGGGATGGGTTGACCTACCACTGGAGGAGCGACTCTCACCTTCGCTAGGACATAAACGTCGTCGAATTGAGCAAGATGACGCAGCCCCGTAAAGACAAAATACTGGCGGGGAACGACCTAGCACTATGCGAGAGGTAACCAGAGCCTCCGGGCAGACCTCTGTTCTGGCGACTGCCCCCATCTTCGATCGACCACCTGTTCAACAATCTTCTCCCTCCGTTAGTTTCGCTAATTCACGTCCACCAACACCCCTTCATTTGCCACCTGGGCCGGGACAAGAACCCCCTTTTCCGCGGGGTCCCAGAACGTGAGTTGTCCCTTACCCTTGAACTTTTATCAGGTAGCAGGGTATCTAATGTTAACTAGGCTCAAAACCCCCAATTTCCCAAACGGGCCCAATCGAGCCTACAAAGTACCCTTCGAGCCAATCCCCAAAACAAGGAATGAACCAT
>JAABUU010001035.1_pt1 | contig 51512 bp, 33 predicted proteins | sample 5559301 | NCBI WGS metagenome assembly JAABUU01 (sample SAMN10711884, study PRJNA513360) | rock metagenome | isolation source: Antarctica rocks | place: Antarctica: Victoria Land, Richard Nunatak white | reverse complement strand
TTAGAAACTAATTTAGAAACTAATTTAGAAACTAATTTAGAAACTAATTTAGAAACTAATTTAGAAACTAATTTAGAAACTAATTTAGAAACTAATTTAGAAACTAATTTAGAAACTAATTTAGAAACTAATTTAGAAACTAATTCCGAACTCGTCAATCAAGCCCTGCTCGAAATAGAGAACGATCTTGAAGTTGTTTCCCCCCTCGCGCTCTATCTTAAACTCCTGCCCGGTTTTGAGCGCGCTCGGGAACGAGTTGACCAGCTTGTCGGGGTCGTACCACTTGGTCCACTTCAGGATGTAGTTCAGGTGGTCGGTCAGCATTCCGACGGCCTTCTCGTTGTCTTCCGGCATGGAGCCGCCGTAACCCAGCTCCCACGCCGCACGGAGGAGCCGCTTCAGGTAGGTCTCCTGGCGGAACAGGTGCAGGTGCCGGTAGGACTGTTCGCCGTCCTCCCGGTGCAGGCGCCGCAGGGTGCGCGGCACGGACAGGAACGGGGAGCGGCCCGAAACGTGGGTGAAGGCCAGGAACGGCATCTGCGAACTGAGCAGGTCGGACATGAGGCCGTCGTTCAGGAAGTGGTCGGTCGGCAGATCGGTTTCGCCCAAGTACGGGTTGATGGACAGGTCAATGCCGATGCCGGGCAGATCAGCCCGCATCGAGGTCACATCCTTCTTGGCGCGCTGCAATTTGCGGCGCAGGTAGTCCGGCACGTCGTTTGCCATCAGCCGGCCCGCAGCCACATAGCACGACCGGACCGTCAGTTCCGGCACGTCCACGCCGATCTCGATGCCCCCCTCGGCGGTCTTGCCGGTGACCAGCTTGCCGTCGGGCGGCATGATCGTGAAGTCCGGCATGCACAGGATGCCGCAGTCGCCGGACTCGCGCTCCACGACGGAATCTATGGCATAGGCATCGTTCAGGTTTTGCAGATACTCGCGCTTGGTCCGCCCCGCCCGGACGCGCTCTTCGGGCGAGAAGAGCACTTGGTAGCCGTACTCATAGCCCCAGTCCATCAGCGGCAGCATCTCGTCCACATAGGTGGATTTGCCGTAGGTGTCGGCGTCCGGCGAGACGGCATCCTGAGCGGCGCGGATCGACTCCAGGATGGGATCATCCAGCATGATCGAGTCCTGCTTGCGCTTGGGCGGTCGCTTCTTCTTGAATTCGGCGACGTTCGGCACGATCACGAAGGAAATGGCATCGCGGAACTGGTTGTTGGCCTGCGCGTTAGCCCCCTCGAAGAACCGCCTCAGCTCGTCGGGCCGCGACAGGAACAGGTGGGGCAGATCGTCGTTGGCGACGATCAGCTCGGGCTTCATGCTGTCGGGGAGGCGGACGTCGGTAGGGAATTCGTTGAACAGCAGGTAGACGCCCATGATCGTCTCGAACAGCGGCGTGACCGTCTGGAGGAACGACTCGACGGCGTTGCTGTAGACGCCGAGGAACATGTCGTGGTAGTGCTCGACGTCCCGGATGTCCGGGTTGAGCAGGGCCAGTTCCTTGGGGTTTTGCAGAACGGTCGCCACGAGGTTGCCCATGAGCGGGGCGATCATGCCCCGGTCAATCATCTTGTCCATGAACTTGCCGACTGCGATGGGGAACCGCTTCTCGTGCGGCACCAGCGCGAGGTCCTGCCCGGCGACTTTCTTGCCCTCTTCGCGCAGCTTGTCCAGCGCGTTGTCCAGGGCCCGCACGGCGATGGCCGTCCCGGTCGAGGCGCCGTCGGACTTGACCAGCGCGTTGCCGTTCTCGCCCTTGCCCTCCAGCAGCTTTTTGTCGCCCTCCAGCAGCTTTTTGCCCTTCTCGCCATCTGCCTCGGGGGCTTCCAGCGCGGGCATGGCGGGCAGGGACCGGGGCGAAGCGATCAGCGATCGGTCCTTGCCGAACTCGATCTGGTAGATGTTGGGGTCAATCGGCCCCCCGCCGGGGGTCTGGCGCTTCAACTCGTTCGCGGTCTGCTCCAGGCCGTAGACGACCGTGGGCAGGACGCGGACCGTGTCTTCCAGCGCGCCCTGGAAATCATCGGCGGCGACCTGATAGGCTTCCAGGGCGCGGACGGTGTCTTTGGAGGCAGGGTTGCGCTTGGCTTCCAGCATCAGCCGGTCGTTCTTGACCTGAACGTCCTCGGCGATCTTGCGCATCAGCGTCCGCTGGTTTTTCGGCTTGAAAGCGAACAGCGAGGCGTCCACGTCCACGCGGAACGTGGACACGTCCTGCCGGACGCGCTTCTTGATCAGGTCGCGCAGGCAGCGGACGTAGGGGTGGTCGGCGCTGATGCGGATCTTCTTCCAGCCGGGACCGCCTTCCAGCGAGAACTCGATCTGCGGCGGGCCGGGCGCTTCTTCGACCGGGGGCGGCGCATCGCCGTCCAGGGCGTCCGCCTGCGCCATCTGCGGGCCGCGCACGCGGTAGTAAAAGCCGGGCTGAAACTTGTCAAGGAACTCGGCAAAGGACGTGACGGTCAGGTTCTCGCGCACAAGGGCTAGGAACTGCTCTTCCGACAGCTCCTCGACGCGGGACAGCAGGCTGCCTAAAGAGGGCGTGTACTCCCGGTCTCGCTCCAGGGCTTCGGGGTCCAGATACTCGTCGAGGTTGACCTTGGCGAAAAGGACCGCGCGGTTGGTTTTTCCCAACATGCTGCGGTTCGATTCCAGGATCGTCTCATTGGTGATTGGCACGGTCTCGTCTCCTTACAAGTGGCAGGGCAAGGGGAAGGGCAGGAACAAAACGGCTCAGGAATAAAACGGCTGTAGGATTGCTCTTGCCGTGTTTATTCCCGTTTCGCGGCCATAGTATACCCGCTTCCCCCACAATTTTCAGCGATCTTTTTCTGCGAATCCTGCGGGGAATCCTGCCCGTCGCCGGGCGCGTTTACACGGCCTGGCGGCTGACCAGAAAGGCCCAAAGCCAGTAACCCAGCCCCACGCCCCCCAGGAGCGCGACCGCCAGGAGGACATAAGCGAGCCAGCCGGTGCGCGGGCGCAGGCGCAAGACCGCGCGCTCCGGAAACGTCTTGGCTTCCTCCCAGGCCGGCCAAAGCGCGTGGGAGGCCAGCGACTTGTCCGGCGCCAGCCGACGCCCGCGCCAGTCGCGCAGGTCGAAGCAGCAGGGCCGCTCGGCTTTGCTGAGGACGAGCGCGATCACGCGGTCTATGCGGTCTTCGGCGTCCACATAGGTGTACTCGATGCTGCCCTGCACCGCTTCGGGCGGCCCGACCCGGTACAGGTCGCGGCGCAGCACCAGCGAAATCTCCGGGTAGGCCTGCCCGTCGCTCGTGAGCTGGGATGCCAGCGAGGCGCTGCGCGGCAGGAACTTCTCGCCGAACCAGAAATGCCGCGAGATCCGGTCCAAAGACTGCCGGGAGCGGCGGACGTCGTCATGGTTGATGCAGTCTTGGTACAGCTCGGCGAACGTGCCGTGGAGCGGGCAGCCCCGAAGCCAGAACGGGCGGACGTCCGTCAGCTCCGGGATCGTGACCTTCACATCCACCGCCCCCGTCCTGCCCGATTGTCCCTCCGAAACGCTCATAACTGTCACCCCACCCCCATTCGGCGTCGGCAGACTGGATTCCTCCTGTTTCTTTTTGTGCTATTCTGTCACAGGATTCGCTGGAAGGTCCAGAATACGGCCACGGCGGCAATCGTGACCGAGGCCGGGACAACGACCAGGCGGCGGTAGTTGGGGCGGGACCGGAACCAGCCGACCGTCAGCAGGGCGAGGGCCACGACCGACAGTTGCCCTAGTTCCACGCCCGCGTTGAAGCCCACCAGGGCCGTCAGGAAGTCATGGCGCTGCAACCCCAAATCTTTGAGCGTGCCCGCGAATCCCATGCCATGCACCAGCCCGAAGCCGAACACGACAAAGGGCCGCCAGGGTTTCAACTCCGTCGTGAACAGGTTCTCAATGGCGACAAACGCGATAGAGGCGGCGATCACCGGCTCGATAATGGCGGGCGACAGCCGTACCAGGCCGTACAAAGACAGCGCCAGGGTCAGTGAGTGCGCCACGGTGAACGCCGTGATCTGCCACAGCAGCGGCTTGAGCCGGGTGGAAAGCAGGAACAGACCCAGCACGAACAAAATGTGATCCAGTCCTTCGGGCAGGATGTGCGTATAGCCCATCTGCACATAGCGGAGGACCAGCACGATCCAGGACAGAGGATGGGCCGCCGGCGGCGCCTCCGTCGGCGGGGGCGGCGTCATCGGCACGGTTTGAGCGGGTCGGACCGGCTTAGTCGCAGGCGTGGAGATCGGCTTGACGGCAGACTCCGGCTTGATGACGGGGGCTGTCTTGGCCGCAATGACTGCCTTGACTGCGGGGGCTTGCTTGATCGAGGCCGGCGCGGACTTGGGCGCGGGGAGAATCTTCGGGAGCGAAACGGGTTTCGGGGGCGCGAAAACCAGGGACACGCGCTTCGGCTTGGGTGCGGCGATTTCCCTGGCCGCCGGGACAGCCGGCGTAACCTCCGGCGTAGGGGCCGGAAGCGGGGCGGTCAGGGGCAGCGGCGTGCTGAAGGCGCCGGCTTCCACCGGTTCGGAAACAGGTTCCCGATAGGGAAACTCCGTCGTCACTACGATCATGCCCAGCACATTCGGAAACCGGAACGAGATCGAAGCCGCCCCCGGCGGCAGGCGGCCCTGCACCGTCACCGTCACCGTCATGGTCACCGGCAGGCGCGGCTTGATGCCGGAATCCCGCCATTTCTGCACGTCCGTCAGGGTCGGGAAGACGACCGAATCCACCACGCCCGGTTCCGATCCACCGGACACCTGGAAGTCGCGCCGGAACCGGCTTTCGGCCTCGCCAAGCTGGGCCTGCAAGTCGGACGCGGGGCCGTCGAGCAGGGCGTTCATCGGGCCGTCGCCGATGCGCTGCGGCGTGTCGTCCAGGACAAACGCCAGCAGGTCAAACCGCGCCTGCACGGCGAAATGTCCATCCGGCTGCACTTTGGCTGTGGCGGCGGCGATGCTGGCCGGATGAGCCGCGCAGCGGCTGCCGCCCGCTCCGAGGACGAGGAGGATCAGCGCCGACAGCGCCCAAAGGCCCCGCCAGAATCGAGACGATGGCGGCCTCGTGAGACGGGTGGGGCCTTCGGGCGCCATGGGTCTATTTCGCCTTTCCGGCCTGGAACAGCATTTGAAGCTGTTCGGGCGTGAGCGCCTGCTTCCAAATCGTCATGTCCCGCACTTCACCGTCCAAGACGCGCTCCCGCTCCCAGGGGTCTTTCGGCATCACCTCGACCTGGGGAAGATCGTCGGACAGGTCCACCTTCTGCTCGGCGATTTTGGCGGCGTTCTTGTACACCCGCAGCGTCTGGCCGTCATAGGCCGCCGTCAGCATCTGCCACTGGCCCAGGTCCAGCGGCGTGGTTGTTTCGACGTCTGCGTTGGCGCTCCAGAAGTGGATGCCGTTGGCGAACTTGCTCAGGTAGCGCCCCGTCCCGCCCTGCCCATCGGTCGCCCGCCCGAAGCCGGCGATCACGGTGCGGTTTTCCGGCTGATGGTCCATTTTGCAGAACAGGTTGATCGTCCACGGATCGCGGGCCTTGACAGGCAGATCGGCGACTTTGAACTCCTGCGGCGTTCTCGCCGGGAGCGGCCCGCTGGCGAAGGCGCGCCCGCCGGCGGTCACTTCCAACGCCTGCGGGACAATCAAATTCCCCACCGGTGACGCATCCTTGACGCCGCTGACCGTGAGCTTCGCCGAACTGGTCGTTGTTGCGGCATGGTCCAGCATCAGAGTGACCACCTGGCCGTCCGGGCCGAGCGAGGCGGACTTGACGGCGAACCCCTGGTCGAATTGATAATTGGCCGCCTGCTCCGCGGTGTCTTTGGAAAGGGGTTTGGAAAAGACCACCGTCGCCTGGGGCAAGTCCGGCAGCATCTGCCCGGACGCGACTTGGGGCGGCGTCGTATCGTGGATGTCGAGTCGGGCGCTTGCGACCATCGCTGGCGCACCCGCGCCGTCAATCTCCGCCGCCCGCACCGTCGTCACGTCTTCCAGGGTGAAGGGGCCGGTGTAGACCGGCGACGCCGCCGTCGGCGCGCTGCCGTCCAGGGTGTAGTGCAGGCCGCCGACGCGCCAGTAGAGCGGGTGCGCGATGGTGACGATGGTCGCGTCGTGGAACGTGCCGCCGGAAGGGGAGATGGTCGGCGTGGTCTCCGCCGCGCCGCCGGCCCGGTGGTCGGCCAGCGTGTCGGACAGGGGCCGCGCGGCCACGACGCCGTCATGCGCGCCGCCCGCCACGGAGACGGCGAAGACGCGGATGCGCGGGTCATCGGGCAGCGTCAGCGTGGCCGCCCCGGCGGGAATGGGGAACCCGTACTTGAACAGGTAGCTGTAGGCGTAGAACTCGTTCCCGCTCTGCGGGTTGTGCCGGTGCGAGGAGAACCAGGCCACTTCGGCAGGCTTCACATAGCCCGGCGTCAGGCCGCCGGGTGCGTTGTGCCAGTCATAGGTCAGTTCCGGCACGGTCCCCTGCCACAGCCGGTTGTCCCACTGCCCGATGAAGCCGCCCCACTCCTGCACCGTGGCCGGATACGTCTTGCCGCCGACGGTGAAGCGCGCGGGGATGTCGCCGTCCGAGGAGGCCGCCAGCAGGTACACCCGCGACTGCCCGGCGGGCAGCGTGATCGTCTGGCCCCGGCAGGACAGGGCGTTCTTCGCGCCGTCCGCCGTGGGGCCGATCTGGAACGCGATCCCGTCACTGACGACCATGGCCGGCAGCGCCTCGCCGGGCAGCGTCCGGCCGGCGGCGTCAAAGGCGCCGTCGGTCAGGTTGCGCGTGAAGCTGACCGCGTCCACGTCGTAGGCCAGGGCGACGGGCCGGCTGCGGGCCGGCGAGGCGTGGGCGGCCGGCTTGCCCAGCGTCAGCGCGAACGCCCGCAACCCGAAGCCGTGGATGTCGGTCGTCAGAACGCCGTTCCTGACCGTCGCCGGGCCGAGCGGGGCTTCCTGGCCGTTTACTTCGCGGGCGGAGATGATTGGCGCGGCCAGAGTCAGCCGCACGCCCGAAACCGGCCTGCCGGTCAGCTCGCGCAGGCGGACGATGATCTCGTTGCTGTCTTCGGCCTTTTTCAAGGCCGAAATTTCGACCTGCGGGGCGCTGACGGCGGCCAGCGAGAACGTCCTGCCCAGCGTCCCGGCATGGGCGGGCGTCTGGAAAGCCATCAGGGGCTGGTTCAGCCGCTTGGCCGTCCACGGGACGTTGGCCTGCCGCCAGTCGCCGGCATGGGGAGCGAGCGCATACAGAATGTCGTGCCGCCCGATGTCCTGCGTCGCCTGGTCCTGATAGCCGCCCCGGACGCCGGGCGTGTACAGCAGGGTCAGCCGCATCGTGCTGTCGTCGGGCTTGTCCGAGCCGAACTTGGAGTCGTTAAGGACGGCGACGCCGTACTTGCCGTCAATGCCGGTCAGGTCGAACCACTGGTGCTGCGGGACTTCATATTTTTTCGGGTCGTTGTTGCCCCGCTCGATGGCCCCGACTTGCAGATCATAGGTGGCTCTGGGGTTCGGCGTGCTGAATGGGAACGACGCCTTGAGGGCCGTTTCCCGCGTCTGCCAGTCAATCTTGTTGGCGACCTCGACGCGGTCCCCGGCCCCGCCGGACGCCAGGCGAATCGTCTGCACGAACCGCGACCCGTCGGTTTCGCGCGTCACTTCCAGGGCGACCCGCACCGGGCCGGCCTCGACGATCCGCACCTGGGCCGGGCCGGAGACATAGCCGCGCGGCGCCTTCTGGGCGTCTGCCCAGTCCATGTTCCAGGCCGGGAACTGGCTGGGGTTTTCATACTGGAACGCCAGCCGCGCCGGGTTTTCCAGCGTCTCTTTATGGTTCACTTTGTCGTAAACCGAGGCGATGTCGCCGTCCGCATTGAGAGTCACCCGGAACCGGGCGTTTTCGAGCGAATTCCTGCCGACTTTGAGGGCGCCCATCCCCGGCGCGGACGCGAGAGGCCGCGCATCAAAGGCCGCAAAGCCCGTGGAGGGGACGCGGGCCAGGAAGAGAACCTTGACGGCATTCCCGTCGCGCGACAGCGTCTGGGTCGGCACGGGCAGGCCGTTCGGGCCGTAGACCTGCACCCGCGCCGGAGCCGCGCCTGCAAACGTCACGGTGGCCTCGGCCACGTCCTCGCGGGCCGTCGCCAGCGGGTTATACACCACCAGGGAAATGCCTTTCGCTCGCGTGTTCATGGCGGACGCGACCGAGCCGACCGCATCCTGAGCCACCGCCCCGAACTGGTTCAAGGCCAAAAGCTCGTCGTTCCAGCAGTAATCATAAGCGACGGGCAGGCTGGTCCCCGGCAGCATGTCGTGCATCTGCGACCCCAGCACCAGGTCCCAGGCATCGTACAGCCGCCGGCTGGGGTAGGCTGCCCCGCCGAGCCACTGAGCGGCGACCGAGGCCCGCTCCGCCGCATCGGCCAGCAGCTCGTTTTTGCGGTTCCACCGCTTCATGTAGGCTTCCGATGTGATCGAACCTGCCGAGTGCTGGGTCAGCAGAAGCTCGCCCTGGTAGCGCGGCAGCTTGGCGATCTGGTCCGGCGTGAGGGTCTTGACCATCTCATCGGCCCTGGACGAGACCACCTTGATCTGCCCCGGTCCGACGATGCTTTTTTCCATCCAGCCGACGGACTTCTCATCGGGCGCCCCGCCCCGGTCGCCCGTGCCGTAGTAATGGTAATCCACGAAGGCGCCGGACTGCGCGCCTGTCTTCTGGATGCGCGCCAGCCAGCTTGTGTTCTGGCTCAGGTCTTCGCTGAACCCGGCCGCGTAGCTGCCGGGGTCCAGGGCCGCCACGACGCCGCGCCCGTCCGGCCCCTGCCAGACGCCGACCGGGAAGGGGATACCCACGGCCGACCCCCAGGTGAGCTTCTGGGTGGAGAAGCCTTGAATGCCGCAGTGGGCAAGGACGCTCGGCAGGGCGTAAGGAAAGCCGAAGCAGTCCGGCAGCATGAACTCCTGGCTGGCGACGCCGAACTCGCGCCGGAAGAAGTGGTTGCCGTAGAGCGTGTGCCGTACCAGCGACTCGGCGGACGGCACGTTGGCGTCGCCCTCGTCCACCGACGACCCGCAGGGGAACCAGTTGCCGGCTTTGACATACTGCTTCACCTTGGCGTAGTCGTCCGGGTAGTACTCCTTCATGAACTCGTACCGGCGCGACCCGCTGAAGTTGAAGATGTAGTCAGGGTACTGCTCGAACAGCCGGAAGTTGTTGTGCATGGTGTTGGGGATGAATTCCCGGATCACCTGCGGGTACGACCAGCGCCACTGCGTGTCCAGGTGGGCGTAGCCGACCAGGTAAAGCGTGTTCCCCTGGGACAAATTCGTGGGGTGGGGGACCGTCTTCGACGCCTGCTGCGCCCCGACGGCGTTTGTCAGCCCCAGCAGGGCTGCCGCCGCCAGCAGCGGCGCGGCAGCCCGCCTCATCCGATGGGCTTCTCCGCTCTGCATCTTTGTCCGTGCCATTTTGATCCTTCCCGATACTTATCCCAGCAGTGTCCTGCTGAACCTGTCAACTTTGTCCTAGGTTCGACACCGGATCGGGAAAGTCCTACCAGGATTTCGGCTTGATCTAACGCGGCTGATGCCCGAAGAAACCGGCACTGGAAGTGCCGGCCTACTCATGAGTGAAAACCGCTGCGCGGTTGAGGAGAGGGCAAACAGCATCGCTTCCTCATCACTGTCCGAGCGGCATGGAGGCCCCTTGATTTATCAATGGGGAGGAAATGCCGCCTTGCCCTTCCTGCGAAGCAGGAACTAGTTCCGAGGGCAAGATATTGTGCTGCATAGATTAAAACAGGCTATTCGTGTGGTATAATAGACCTGATGAAACAGGTGATTGTCCTGAAACTTGAAGCGACACCAGAGCAACATCAGGCTTTGCTGGAAACCGTTGAGGCGTTCAACCGTGGCTGTAACTATGTGGCCGGAGTTGCCTTCGCCAAGCACCTGCCGAACAAGATTGCTCTGCAACCGTTCGTCTACGGAACCCTGCGGGCTGAGTTCGGCTTGTCCTCCCAAATGGCCGTGCGGTGCATCTCCAAAGCCGTGGAAGCCTACAAAGAAATTAAAAAGCGGGACAAGAACATTCAGCCCACGTTTGACCCACACGGGGCGATGGTGTATGACGAGCGCATCATGTCGTTTCAGGGCGTCTCCCATGTCTCGCTGCTGACACTTTCGGGCCGCGTGCTCGTGCCGCTCCGCTTCGGTGATTACCAGGCGGCGAGGCTTGACCGCAGGAAAGGTCAGGCCGACCTCATTCTCAGGGAGGGTACGATTCTCAGGGAGGGTACGATTCTCAGGGAGGGTACGATTCTCAGGGAGGGTACGTTCTACCTGTATGTCACGATTGACCTGCCTTCGCCGCCGCCGATTGAGCCGCAAGGCGTCATCGGTATCGACATGGGCATTGTCCAAGTCGCGGTCACGGACGACGGGGAGTCCCACACGGGCGAGGCCGTCATGCAGGTCCGCAGGCGCGTCCGCGAACATCGGCGGCGCTTGCAGGCCCGCAAGACTCGTTCCGCCTTCAAGCGTCTGCAAAAGACCGCCCGCAGACAGTCTCGGTTCGTCCGCGACACCAACCATGTTTTGAGCAAGCATCTCGTCTCCAAAGCCATGCAAGAGCGAAAGGCACTCGCCATAGAAGCCCTGTCGGGCATTCGTGAGCGAGCCAACGGTTCTCGCCACCTGCGCTGGCTCCTCGGCAACTGGGCCTTCGCCCAACTCGCTGCGTTCCTGTCCTACAAGTGCGAGGCGGCGGGTATACTGCTCCTCTCCGTTGACCCTGCGTACACGTCGCAGACATGTCACGCCTGTGGACACTGTGAACGCACCAACCGAAAGAGCCAGAGCGAGTTCTGTTGTCAACACTGTGGCCTGACGATGAACGCGGACGCGAATGCGGCCAAGAACATCAAGGCACGGGCTGAATTGTCATGCAGCCTAATGTTCCACGCAGTCGCGACTGCGTGAGGGACAAGCCCCTGCCTTTAGGCATGGGGTTCATGACTTCCTCTTTCTTCGGGCAAGTTAACTCTCGTTCGGCACGCTGTTGGCGACGATCAGCACGTCAATCCCGCGCACCAGGCGGACCAGGTCGTTGATGATGGACCCCTGGACCATCTCCTGTAAGCGCGTCCGGCCCGAATGGCCGATCACGATCTGGGAAACCTGGTGCGCGCGGGCGTAGTCGGCCAGCGACTGGGCGATGCCCTTCCCCTCTGTCCGTTCGATGCGGACGCCGAGCCGGCCGGCAAGGGCGAAATCGCTTTCCAGGACTTTTTGCTGCTCCAAAGTTACTTTCCCCAACGGCACATAGACGGCCACGATGTCCGCGTGCAGGCGCTGGGCGATCCGCCAGCCCCGGCGCAGGAGGCGGTCCGAGGGCTTGTCCGGCGAGATGCAGACCATGACCCGCTCCTGCGTCTGCCAGGGCTGCGAGACGTTTTTCTCCTCGCGGTAGGTCTGGACGGAGCGGTCCACCGCGCCCGCGACTTCGCGCAGCATGATCTCGCGCAGGGCGGACAGATTGCCCTCGGTGAAGAAGTTTTGCAGCGCCTGCGGGACCTTTTCCACCGGGTAAACGTCGCCGCGCTCCAGGCGGTTGATCAGGGCGCGCGGGGTCAGGTCCTTGGTGACGATCTCCTCGGCCTCGGCCAGCACCCAGTCGGGGACGGTCTCGCGCACTTTGACCCCGGTGATCTGGTAGATCGTGTCGTTGAGGCTTTCCAGGTGCTGTACGTTCATCGTGCTTTCGACGTTGATCCCGGCGTTCAGTATCTCGATCACGTCCTGGTAGCGCTTCTCGTTCTTCGATCCGGGGATGTTCGTGTGCGCCAGCTCGTCCACCAGCACCCACCTGGGGTGGCGGGCGATGATGGCGTCCGTATCCATCTCCTCGAATGTCGCTCCCTTGTATTCGATCTTCCGGCGCGGGATGACCTCCAAGTCGCCGATCTGCGCCTCAGTGTCCTTGCGCTTGTGCGTCTCGACATAGCCGATGACTACGTCCTGGCCGCTCTCATGCTTGCGCCGACTGGCCTCCGTCAGCATCTCAAACGTCTTGCCGACTCCGGCGGCAAAGCCGAGGAAGAGCTTGAGACGCCCCCGCCCGGCCGCGCGTTCCTCTTTCTGGGCCCGCGCCAGCAGCTCTTCGGGTGTGGGTCTGTTCATGCCGCCTTGTTCTACGCCTGCCGCGCCGGTTCCTGCCTCACCGCCTGGGAAACACCGGATACCGGTAGATTGACATGGGTGGACCGCACCGGGCAAGTTCGGTGCGGTCCAAATTGTGAATCATAATAGGGCGGAATTCGCCTGGCTGTTCTCCTCCTCTTGTCGTGATTCATTGCAGCCCCTGTATTATCAGGCTATTTCTTTTTCTTCTTGCTTTTCTTCTTGTCTTTCATCTTGTGCCTCCTCTCATTTCTTTATTTCTTTTCATTTCTTTGCCGGGGCGGGCGGCAGGGGCGCGGCTTTGTCCAGCGCCACGTTCAGCGTCAGGACGTTGACGACCGGCTCGCCCAGGAAGCCCAGGGACCGGCCCTGCGTGTTGTTCTTTACCAAGCCGCGAACGGCGTCTGCCGAGACGTTGCGCGCTTTAGCGACGCGGGCGGCCTGCAAGGCGGCGTTGGCCGGGCTGATATGCGGGTCCAGGCCCGACGCCGACCGGGTCACGGCGTCCACGGGGACGGGCGTGCCGTCCGTCAGGCCGTTATCTTTGCGGTACTGCTTCGCCAGGTCCGCCACGCCGTCGAAGTCGGCGGGATCCGGCTTGCCGGGCGCGAGGTCTTTCTTGTGGACGCCGTTGATCAGCTTGTCGCTGGTCGGCCCCAGATTGGTGCCGCTGCTGGCCGTCGGGTCGTAGCCGCTGCCCGCCGCCGAGGGACGGGGGTGGAAGTATTCCGGCTTGGTGAAGCCCTGCGCCAGCAGCTCGGAGCCGACGACCTGGCCCTGGGCGTTCGTGAGGAGGCTTCCGTTGGCCTGATGCTTGAAAGCGGCCTGGGACAGCCCCCACACGACGAGGGGATAGACGCCGCTGACGATCAGCAGCAGGATCACGGTGATCCGCATCGAGATGAGCAGTTGTTTTGCCATGTGGTGAGCCTTTGGACCCGGCCCTGAAGGGCCGGGCTACTGTTGAGTGGAAGTGCCTCCGGCACTGAGAATCGGTATCCACCTTTCCTCAGTCGCGGAGCGACTTCCATTGAGGGTAGCCCGGCCCTTCAGGGCCGGGTCTTCCTAGCGCGCCGGCGCGCAGTGCAGTAGGACGACGATCTGGTCCAGCAGCCAGATGAATGGGAACGGGAGCAGGATGCCGCCCAGCCCCCACACCATCAGGTTCCGGCGCAGCACCTGGGCTGCGCCCATCGGGCGGTAGGGGACGCCGCGCAGGGCGACGGGAATCAGCGCGATGATGATCAGCGCGTTGAAGATGACGGCGGCCAGCACTGCCGAATAGGGCGAATGCAGCTTCATGATGTTCAGCGCCCACAGCGGCCCATGGCTCGTGCCCGCCAGCAGATACAGCGTCGAGAACATGGCCGGGATGATCGCGAAATACTTGGCAACGTCGTTGGCGATGGAGAACGTCGTCAGCGCGCCGCGCGTCATCAGGAGCTGCTTGCCGATCTCGACGATCTCGATCAGCTTGGTCGGGTTTGAGTCAAGGTCCACCATGTTGCCGGCCTCTTTGGCCGCCTGCGTCCCGGAGTTCATGGCGACGCCCACGTCGGCCTGCGCCAAGGCGGGCGCGTCGTTCGTGCCGTCGCCGGTCATCGCGACCAGGCGGCCCTCGCCCTGCTCCTTTTTGATGAGCGCCATCTTGTCTTCGGGTTTGGCCTGCGCCAAGAAGTCGTCCACGCCCGCTTCCTGGGCGATGGCGGCGGCGGTCAGCGGGTTGTCGCCCGTGATCATCACGGTCTTGATGCCCATCGCCCGCAAATGATCGAAGCGCTCGCGCATCCCGCCTTTGACGATGTCTTTGAGGGAGATGATCCCCAGCGGGCGGTCGTTCAGGACGACGGCCAGCGGCGTGCCGCCCTGCTTGGAGATGCCCTCGGCGATCTCCTTCAACTGCGCCGGGACCGATCCGCCGCTCTCCTTGACATAGTCGATGACGGCTTCCACGGCGCCCTTGCGGACGCGCGTCCCGTTCATGTTCAGGCCGGACATCCGCGTCTGGGCGGTGAACGGGATAAATTCGGCGTCCTTCTCGGACATCTCGCGCCCGCGCAGGCCGTATTTCTCCTTCGCCAGCACGACGATGGAGCGGCCCTCGGGCGTCTCGTCGGCCAGGGAGGATAGCTGCGCGGCGTCCGCCAGCTCGGCCACGTCCACGCCGGGCAGTGGGAGGAACTCCGCCGCCTGCCGGTTGCCGAGCGTGATCGTCCCCGTTTTGTCCAGCAGCAGCACGTCCACGTCGCCCGCCGCCTCGACGGCCTTGCCGGACATGGCGAGGACGTTGTACTGCATGACCCGGTCCATGCCCGCGATGCCGATGGCCGACAGCAGCCCGCCGATGGTCGTCGGGATGAGACACACGAGCAGGGCGATCAGGATCGTGATGCTCGGCGCGGTCCCGGCCAGCCCCGCGCCCTGCGCCTGGCCGACGTTATACTGCGCGAACGGCAGCAGGGTGACGGTCGCCAGCAGGAAGATGATGGTCAGGCCGGCGATCAGGATGTTCAGCGCGATCTCGTTGGGCGTTTTCTGCCGCGATGCGCCCTCGACCAGCCCGATCATGCGGTCAATAAAGGTCTCGCCGGGGTTCGCCGTGATCTCGACCTTGATGCCGTCCGAGATGACTTTGGTGCCGCCGGTCACGGCGCTCCGGTCGCCGCCCGCCTCGCGGATAACCGGGGCCGACTCGCCCGTAATGGCCGATTCGTCCACGCTGGCGATGCCCTCGATGATCGTCCCGTCGCTGGGGATGATGTCGCCGATCTCGCAGACCACGATGTCGCCTTTCCGCAGGTCCGGCGCGGCGACCTGCTCGACCTGCCCGTTCTTGCCCAGCCGCTTGGCTTTGGTGGTCGTGCGCGTCTTCCGCAGCTCATCCGCCTGCGCCTTGCCCCGTCCCTCGGCGATGGCCTCGGCGAAGTTGGCGAACAGGACGGTGAACCACAGCCACAGGGCGATCTGTCCCGTGAAGGCCCGCTCCCAGCCGCCCATCCGGACGCCGAGCGAGGGGACAAAGCTCGCCAGAAAGATGATCGTCGTGACGACGCTGCCGACCCAAACGACGAACATGACCGGGTTCTTGGCTTCGGCGCGCGGGTTCAGCTTTCGGAACGCATCGCCCAGGGCGCGCCGGACGATGGGCGGGTCGAAGAGCGGCCGGGCGCGCTTGCCGGGCGGCGGCACTGAGGGGGCGATCCCCATCGGCCCCGCGCCGTTCGGGGACGATGTCTGTGGATTTTGTTGAATGGTTGCCATAGTTTGTTCTCAGAACTCCCGGCCCTGAAGGGCCGGTCTACGCTCAGTGGAAGTCGCTACGCGACTGAAGTTGTGCCCTGTTGTGTTGTCCTCAGTCGCGGAGCGACTTTCATTCACCAGTAGCCCGGCCTTTCAAGGCCGGGCCTCTAAAACGTCTTCCCGGAGTGCATCAGGAAGTGTTCCACGACGGGACCCAGCGAGACGCCGGGGAAATAGGTCAAGGCGCCGACGATGACGATGACGCCCACCAGCAGGCCCGCGAACAGCGGCGTGTCCGTGGGGAACGTGCCCGCGCTGGCCACCACGCGCTTCTTTCGGACCATGCTGCCCGCGATCGCCAGCAGGGGGACGATCATCAGGAAGCGGCCGACCAGCATCGAGATGCCCTGGGTCAGATTCCAGTAGGGCGTGTTGACCGAGATGCCGGCAAACGCACTGCCGTTGTTGCCCGTCGTCGAGTCATAAGCGTACAGCATCTCCGAGAAGCCGTGCGGGCCGCTGTTGTTGGTGTTCGCCGACGCCAGGGCGTTCGCCGTTCCCGAAACCGTGTTCCAGTAGGCGGCGGGATGCGGGACATGGGTGGCGCTGGCGGCGGCGGTGAAGCACAGTACGTCTGCGGCCAGGACCAATGTCGCCAGCATGGCCATCTTGATCTCGAAGGCTTCCACCTTTTTGCCCAGATACTCGGGCGTGCGCCCGACCATCAGGCCCGCGATGAAGACGGCAAGGATCGCGTACATCAGCATTCCATAGAGGCCCGCGCCGACGCCGCCGAAGATCACTTCGCCGGTCATGATGTTCCCCATCGGGACCAGCCCGCCGAGGGGCGTGTACGAGTCGTGCATCGAGTTGACCGCGCCGCAGGAAGCATCCGTCGTGACGGTGGCGAACAGGGCCGAGCGCGCAATGCCGAAGCGCGTTTCTTTGCCCTCCATGTTGCCCCCGCTGTCGCCCAGGACGCCCGCGCGGTCTTCCACGCCCTGCGCCGCGATCAGCGGGTTGCCCCGCGCTTCCTGGACATACGCGACGGAGACGCCGACCAAGAAGAGGAAGCCCATCGCTCCCCAGAGCGCCCAGCCCTGCTTGACGTTGCCGACATACAGCCCGAACGTGTAAACGATACCCGCGCCGATCAGGAAGATGGAGAGGATCTGGACGAAGTCCGTCAGCGCGTTGGGGTTCTCAAAGGGATGCGCCGAGTTGGCATTCAGCGGCCCGCCGCCGTTGGTCCCCAGCATCTTGATCGCCTCCTGCGAGGCGAAGGGGCCGCCCACAATGGTCTGCGACCCGCCTTCCACCGTGGTCACCGCCCGGTACGCATGGAAGTTCTGAATGACGCCCTGCGAGCACAAAAAGAGCGCATAGACCAGGCAGAGCGGCAGCAGAACGTAGACCGTGGCGCGGGTCAGGTCCACCCAGAAGTTGCCGATGCTCGCCGCCGAGCGCCGGCCCAGGCCGCGCACCAGCGCGATCGCGATGGCGATGCCGGTAGCCGCCGAGAAGAAGTTGTGCGAAGTCAGCCCCACCATCTGGGAGAAATACGACATCGTATTTTCTCCCGAATAAGCCTGCCAGTTGGTGTTGGTGGTGAACGAAGCCGCCGTGCTGAACGCCAAATCGGGCGTCATCGCCGTGCCGTAAGACGGCGCATTCTTGGCGTCGCCGAAGTGCATCGGGTTCAGGGGCAGGAACGCCTGCCAGCGCAGGACGGCGTAGGTGACGACGAGCGTGACGACGCTGAAGAGCAGCATCGCCAGCGTGTAGGTCGTCCAGGGCATTTCCTCGTCTTCCTTGACGCCGCCGGCGGCATAAACGAGGCGCTCGACGGGCCGAAAGATGGGGGTCAGCCAGGTCTTTTGCCCCTCGAAGACCTTGTACATGAAGGTCCCGAAGGGCTTGGTCAGGGCCAGGATCAATCCGAAAAAGAGGACGATCTGAAACCAGCCGATCAGAGTCATAGCGAACTCTCCTTCTAAACGCTTTGGCCTTAAAACTGTTCCGGCCGGATCAGCGCGTACAGCAGATAGACCGTCAGGCCGAGTGTCGCGATTCCCGCGAGCCAGATTTCCATAGGTGTCTCCTTACAGCCGGTCACACCCGTAGGTGTAGCCGATCGCGATTGCGAAAAACGCGACGGTCGTGGCGAGAAACAAAAAGTCCAGCATGGCTGCCTCCCTGTGCGGAATGGTATCCGATTTCCTATAAAGAACGTATAAAGATGGCCCGCCGTGATGTAAAGTTTTTGTTAAGATTTGCTGAGGGGCATTGAGTCCGCCGACAGCATCTCCTCCAGCGTCCGGAGGCGGGCGCGCAGCTCACCCATCTCGTCCTCGCCAAGCGGCCCGGCGCAGCCGGCGACGATGCGCCGCCCCCGCTCGACCAGCGCCCGACGGTCTTCCGGGTCGGGGAGGGTCGCGGCGATGTCGCCCAATGCCCGCAGCATCCGCAGGCTGACGGCGACATCGGCCTTCGCGTACAGGCGGATCTGCTCGAAGGCCGACTCGACGAGCCGGTCGAAACTGAGCCACGGCAGGCTGACGCGGACCACGCCGGGCGGGTCGTAGAGCAGCGGCTCCGGCGGCTCCCGCAGGGCGAACCGGATCAGAATGCGGCTGAGTTGGTCCACGCAACTGATCGCCGTGCTGGGATCGTTTACCGCAGGCGAGATCGCCTTCAGGGCGATGTCCACGATCTGGAGGATGCCGTACTCCACGTCCTGCTGCAAAGTCCGGGTCGGGCCGAACTCGAACGCGGCGTGCATCTCGGCGACTCTCTCCCCCGACAGCTTATCGCCCCTGGAGACCATCAGCAGCGGTATCCCTTCCGGGACGAAATGGCCGACGCGGCGCAGGACGCGGATCGTCACGCCCGCCGACCGCGCCTGGGCGACGAGCCGCCGCGCGTCAATGAAGCGGACGTAGCCGGAAACGCCGCTGAGGACCGGCGCTTCCCGCGCGCTCGGCTCCAATTGTTCGCCCGCGTACAGAGCCGCCTCGGTCAAGCGGCCATGCCGGATGGGATGGGGCATGGTCTGGTCAATGATGGCTTCGGTCTCCTGCGCGATCCGGTCCACGATGTGGTTGACGCTGATCGCCTGGGAGATGTGGTGGATGAAGTAGAGCAGCCACGCCACGCAGGCGAGGGAAAGCAGCATCGCGCCGAGCACGGTGAGGACGGGTTCAAACGGGCGGGGCAGGGTGTGGGCGGCGGGCAGGGCGGCCAGGCAGTAGGTGAAGGTGCCGAGGAATATCCCCAGCGTCTGCTGGGTCACCCGGTCCTGGGAGAAAGAAACGATGATGCGCGGGGAAAACTGCATCGAGGCCAGCGTCAGCGTCATCAGCAGGATGGCGAAGACGATGGAAACGACCGTCATCATGGCGGCGGCGATGCCGCCCAGGATGACCTGCGCCACCTGCGGGTCGGAGTGCGATGGGAATAGCACCCTCGGTGCCCAGACATCGAGGCCGGGGACCGCCTCCTCCAGCGCCGACAGGAGGGCGCCCGCTAGACCCAGCGCCAGCGCGATGATCAGCGGGCGGACCAGAAAGCCGCCGCGCAGGTTGTACAGGACGTGCCGGAACAGCAGCGGCAGTCGGTCTTTGAAGGGTTGCACAGGATTACTCGGAGCGGGAGTAGCGGACCCCCGCCCAAGTCTGCGGCAGCCGATCCTCGTAGGCGGCGCGCGTCTCCCGCATCTCCGGAGTCGTGGCCTCGCCGTAGGTCAGCCGGTCCAGGAAAGCGACCACTTCCCCCAAGCTGCCCTCCACGACATTGGCGGCGGCGGGCCGGCTCGGCGTGTGCTCCTTCGCGCCCCTCTTGAGGTTGTAGTGGAACGAATGAATGAGCCGATCAATGGCGTGGAGCTTCTCGCGGGCGGATTGGGCTTGGTCGAAGTCCGCGAGAAAGGTGCGGAACGCCTCCATGCCCCCGGCCCCATAAAGCTGCTGATTCCGGTAGGCCTGCCAGTAACGTCCCCAGGTCGTCCACCAGCCGCAGACGGCGCAGCGCAGCTCCTCCGCCTGGCTGGCGGCGCTGTTGTCCTTCCCTGTACGACGGATGACGCTTTCCACGCCTGCGCGGGCGCAGCGGGGGCAGGCGACCTGCCCGCCCGCCGCCGCCATCACGGCCAGGATGCTCCGGCAGCGCAGATAGAGGGCCAGCCCCACGTCGTCCGTCAGCGCCTCGTCGGTGATGCCCCGCGCGTCCGCCTCGTAGAGCCGGCGGAGCCTGTCCTGGCGCACCGGCAGCGCCCACCGTACCTCGTTGATCCCATCTTCGGAGTCGGTGCAGGAGCCGCCGTCCTCCGGATGCCTGCTCTCTGTGCTCATCGTGTCCATGTTTCTTTGCCTCCTCAGCAATGGTTTGTGTGAAAATCTCTATCGAGATTATGCGCGGCCTCACAGGTCGGCGTCATTTCCCCGTCGGTCGTCGCAAAGGTGGTTGGCGGCCCGCTTCTGGGTATGTAGGCATAGAGCAACGGATGCGGCGGAGGGAGCGCGAATGCGGATGATTCTGGCGCGTCATGGCAAAGCGACGCACAACATGGCGTTTGAAGCGTATGCGGCGGGCGGCTCTGGGGGCCTGCATGGCCTCAGCGGTCTCCAGCCGGAAGCTGCCGAGCTTGTGGGGGTCGGTGTTCGTCAGGCGAGGGAGGCCGGGGAATACCTCCGGCGGCACGACCTCACGCCGGACATCGCGTTTGTGTCCCCTGCTCTCCGCACCCGCCAAACGTGGGCGGAGTACCGCCTTCCGATCACGCCCATCCTGGACCGCCGCCTTCTGGAACAAGACGGCGGCCTCTTTGACCGGCTCGCCCTCGCGGAGACGCAGGAGCGGCGGGATCGCTACGCGCGGGAAGCGGCGAGAGACCCCGACGCGCGGCCTCCCGACGGTGAGAGCGTCCGGGACCACCTGGCGCGGGTCCAGTCGTGGCTCCGGGAGGTGACGACTCGTTACCCCGCTGTGACGGTTCTTGCGATCACCCATTATGGATCGTTCGGACTGCTGGGGATGCTGTGTGAGGGTCTGAGTCTCCAACAATACCTCGCCGCCCGTCCGGGCCATCTCGCCCCCGGCTGCGGCGACGTGTCGGCATACGATCTTCGCGGGCATGACTGGGAACGGATCGCCGTCTTCCGCAATCCCTGCCGCTGATGAAACCCACCCTTGTATGAGGGCCATAGGCCGTGTCTGAGCTCCTGTACAACAAGACAGGAAGCGGTGGAAGATGAGAGGCAGGCGTCTGTTCATGGCTTCACGGAGTTAGGCAGGTTTCTTCGCTTAATGATCTCACTGCGGATACCGTCCACGGTAATGCCCTCTCCGAACAAAACCGCTGCCGCCTTGCCTTTCCCCACAAGCACCAGCCCAAGCAGCAGATGCTCGCTCCCAATGGAAGCCTTGCCGAACCGATGCGCCTCTCCCGCCGCCAGGGCGAGCGCTTGCTCGGCGCGATCCGTCAGCGCGAGTGGCTTGGCCTTCGTTCGCAGAGCCATGACGGGGGGCTTGCTCGGCTGCTTCGTGAACTTCCGGCGTGACGCCATCTGTCCCAGCAGTTCCAAGTGAATTTTCTCCGGGCCGGTCCCGAGAACATCGAGAATGTGTACGCCGGCAGAGCCGGGATCGCGCAGCAGCCCGAGAAGCAGATGATCCGTATCCACGCAGCATTCATGCCGCCGGCAAGCCTCATACTGAGCATGGAGCAGTGCTTGATGCGCGCGCGCCGTCAGGGGTGAGGCGGCTGGAGCGGATGTCAAGAGCGCTTCGGGGACAGGCTCGTCCTCTTCAGGACGCGGGATGGGGCGCGTGTCCGGGCGATCGGCCCGTAGTTTCCAGTGCTCCATCCAGCCCAGCCAAAGGAACGTCGTGCCCAAGAAGCAGGAAAGGAAGCTGAAGAACGAAAGCAGGCCGTTGTGCGGCGTCCCCATGAGCCGGAGCAGATAGGAGGAAGCGGATAAGCTGAGGCCGGCCCGGAAAAGATGAAGCACGCGCATCCGGCGCGTGTCCTCCTTCTTTTGAGCCGCCGCCAAAGCGACATAGATGGCAAAAAGCAGCACGAGGGACGCCCCCAGCGCTATCTTGTAGTAGACCATGTGGCAGTCAGGCCTTCCGGTCGCTGAGATACCAGGGGACGTTGATGACGACGACGCGCTGGTCCCCGTGCAGCAGGAGCGCCGCTTTGAGCGCCGTCGCCCGCTGGTTGTGCAGGAGGTAGTCGTACCAGTGCGACCCGACGAGTTCGGGGATGATGACGGCGATCATCCGGTCCGGGTACTCGCCTTCCAGCCTGTCAATGACATGGAACAGGGGATGGAACAGCCGCCGGAAAGGGGAAGCGAGGACAACCAACTGCGGCGGCGGGACGCCGGCCAGGCGCGCAGGCTCCTCCACATATTCCGCCCAGCGCTGCTTCAGATGCGCGGCCTCGTCTTCCGTAGCGCTGATGTGGACCGCCAGGACGTCCGGCGACAGTTGCAGGCCGAAGCGCAGGGCCTTTTCCGTGATGGCGCTCCACTGCCGGAGCGGAACCACCACGACCGGCGGCTTCAGGCTGCTCAAATCCAGCGGCTCGTGCCGGCGGGTCTGCTCGGCCACACGGGCATAATGGCCTTTGGTGCGCTCAAACAAGACGATCAGGCCGGGGATCAGCAGGAGGGTGATCCACGCCCCGTCCCGAAACTTCGTCGCCAGCACCACGGCCAGGGCGAGGCCGGTCGCGACGGCCCCGACCGCGTTGATGATCAGGGAAGTGCGGCTCTTCGCCCGCTCCTGGGGCGAACCGGCCGGGTGAACGCGCCAGTGCATGACCATGCCCGCCTGAGACAGCGTGAAGGCCCCAAACGCGCCGATGGCGAACAGCGGGATCAGCCGGTCCGTGATGCCGCCAAAGGCGATCAGCAGCAGGCCCGACAGGACCGCGAGAATGGCAATCCCTAGAGAATAAACTAGCCGCCTGCCCCGGTTGGCAAAGGCATACGGCAGGAAGTTGTCCTGCGCGAGCAGGCGGCACAGCCGGGGAAACCCGGCGAAGCTCGTGTTGGCCGACAGGGAAAGCACGGCCAGGACGGCCGCCAGAGTTAGGTAGTAGAAGACGCCTCGGCCCGCGACGGCGGCGACCAACATGGACAGCACGCTCTGGTAGTTCGCGCCGTTCGGGTCGGTGGCCCCGATTCCGTAGGCGCGGCAGAGGACGGCGATGCCGGCCAGCAGCCCACCCAGGACTAGAACGATCCAGGTGAGCGTCCGCTGCGCGTTCGGGACGGCAGGTTTGGCGAAGGCGCTGATCCCGTTCGAGATCGCCTCGACGCCCGTCATGGCGGTGCATCCGTTGGCGAACGAGCGCATCAGCAGCCATAGCGTCGCCCCCGCCGTCGCGGCGGGGAGGGCGGGCGGCGTCTCGACCGCCTGGGGATGGCCGTGACTGAGGACGGTACGAGCCAGTCCCAGCACGATGGTCAGGGCTAGGCAGCCGACGAAAAGGTAAGTCGGCAGGATGAAAACGACGCCCGCTTCTTTGATGCCGCGCAGGTTCACGACCGTGAGCAGCGCGAGGATGACCAGGCAGAGGGCGAGGATGTGTCCGTGCAGCGCGGGCACGGCGGAAACCAGCGCCCCGACGCCCGCCGCGATGCCGACCGCGACGTTGAGCACATAATCCAGCAGCAGCGAGGCGGCGGCGAACAGGCCGGCGCGCGTGCCGAGGTTTTCCTTGGCGACCGTGTAAGAGCCGCCGCCGGTGGGGTAGGCCGCGATGGTCTGCCGATAAGACAGATAGAGGATCGCCAGCAGCCCCAGAATGACCAGCGTGATCGGCCCGATGTAGACCAGGCCCAGCGCGCCCAAAGGCAGCAGAAGAGTCAGGGCCGCTTCGGGGCCGTAGGCGGCGGAAGAAAGCGCGTCCAACCCCAGCATGGGGATGCCGGCCAGCGGCCCGACCTTCTGCTGCTCCTCCTCATGGGACGCCAGCGTCGGCCCGATGATCCTTTCAAGCAATGACATCGCTGTCCGCCCTCTTCAGCCAGCGGCAACAGGCGTCCCGCGCCGCCGCTTCCGGCGTCTCGCCCATGCCGGCGACCTCAAAGGGGGTGGTGACGGCAGGCGGCGGCGCATAGGCTGACAGCGTGAACTCATAGCCCGAAGGCTCTGTCTCCACCTCGCCGAGCGCGTTCACATACTGCGGGGCGACCTGGTAGCGGACGTCAAAGACTTCGCGGCGCACCGCCTGCCGCAGTAGCTCGGCCCAATCCTCCACACCGTCCGGCATGACCAGCATCCGCAGCGTCTCGCGCTCCTTGCGCGTGCGGCGGAACAAGGTTTCGCCCCAGACATAGTAGATGTACCAGGCATCGTCTGCCGGTCCCGCCGAGGACAGAGCATCGGGCAGGAGGATGCCGTAAACGCGGCGCCCTTCGCGCTCCCAGCCGACCCGCCGACTGCGAAGAGACAGGCAAAGGCGGGCCTCATAGCGATCCGCGAAGAGGCGGCACAGCCAATAGTCCGATTCCGCCGCCCGATGCCACCGGTCCACCGTCAAGCGTTGGGAGGCGGCAGGCGGGTGGGGCGCCGGCGCGGAAGGGTGTGTGGAGAAGGGCGACATGGCGACTCCTTGAAGTATCCTGACGCCCCATTGTAGCCAATCCCAAATAAAGAAGATGTAAAGAAGGGGAAAGGCCGTGTAAAGATTGTGTAAAGATTATGCGGCGGAGGAAGTTGGGCCGTCGCCCGTCCGCAGGCGGTAGCCGACGCCGGGTTCGGTGACGATGAGGCGGGGGCGGGCGGGGTTGTCCTCGATCTTCTTCCGCAGGTGGCCGACGTGGACGCGCAGGTACTGCGTTTCCTCGACGTCTTCCGGCCCCCAGACGGCGGCCAGGAGCTGGCGGTGGGTGACGACGCGGTCGGCGTTCTGGGTGAGGTAGCGCAGGATGCCGTATTCGTGCGGCGTCAGCTTGAGTTCTCCACCGTTCTTGAAGACCAGCCGGCGGCCGTAGTCCACGATGAGATCGCCGACGGTGAACGTCGGCGCGTCGGCGGGCTGCGCGCGGCCCGCCCGGCGCAGGGCCGCGCGGATGCGGGCCGTCAGCTCGTCCATGCCGAACGGCTTGGTCAGGTAGTCGTCCGCGCCCTCGTCCAGCGCCTGCACCTTCTGCCGCTCCTGGGCGCGGGCGGACAGGACCAGAATAGGCACGTCGCTCCAGGCGCGCAGGCGGCGGCAGACCTCCAGCCCGTCCATGCCCGGCATCATCAGGTCCAGGATGACCAGGTCGGGCGCGGCGAGCGACGCCAGGCGCAGCGCCTCCTCGCCGCCCGAGGCCGCGCGGACCTCGTACCCCTGCGCCCGCAGGCCGCCGGTCACGGCCCGGCGGATTTCCGGCTCGTCGTCAACGATCAGAATGGAAGCGGCTTCGGTCTGCATGGGAATAGTTTACCGTAAGAGCCGTAAGGCCCCTTGATTTATCTATGGGGATATAAGGCTCCATGCCTTTCTATAAGTCTTCACGAAGGCATGATATTGAGGCTGTTCGGGTATAATGTTTGTAATCGTTTCTGCTCATCTGTCGAAATCTGGTTGCACCTCCTGTACCCTGGCGGAATGTCCGTTTGTGCGTTTTCTGTTTTAGGTTTTTGCCTCGGTTGCGCTTTGCGGAACTTTGGCTAAGAACCCGAAGACCAAGAATGTTAAGAACGTGAACGCCAGAAAATATCAATCCAGAAAATATCAACCAAGTCTTCCAGACAGTTCTCAGAAACAGGACTTGCATATCTGCTGCCTGAGTTAATCTTTGGAGTTAATCTTAGGCCAGCAGAGGCGAGACTCACATTGGGATCACAATGTGTCAGGCTTGACCTGTAGAAGCCCCTCGATTTATCTATGGGGAGTAATCACTCGGTCGGAAGCCAAAACGAGAAGATCGCGCCGGGCGGCTCGTCCGCCGGCGCGTTTCTGGCCCAGATGCGCCCGCCATGCGCCCCAACCACGGCGCGGCACAGGGCCAGCCCCAGCCCCGTCCCGTGGACCGTGCCGCCGGCATGGCGGGCGCTGCGATGGAAGCGCGTAAAAATAACATCCTCGTCGCCCGCCGTGATGCCCTCGCCAAAGTCGCGCACGTCTACGCGCACAGCGGGCGGCGTGGCCTCGGTCGGGAACAGCGAGACGTGGATGGGGCTGCCGGCGGGCGTGTACTTGGCCGCGTTTTGGAGCAAATTGGTGAGGACCAGGGCGATCTGGACGTAGTCGGCGCGAATCAACGGCAGGCCATCGCCCGCCGTGACTTGAACGCGGGCTGCGTCCGGCTCGGGCAGCCGGTCCAGGGCGGTCCCGACGATCTCCAACACGTCGCACCAATCCTTGCTGGGGGTCCATGCCCCGGCTTCCAGGCGCGACAGGTCCAGCAGGTTGCTCACCAAAGTCGTCAGCCGGTCCGCTTCCACATCAATCGTTTCAATCGCCTCGGCGCGGGCGGATTCGGGCCAGACCGCGCCGCGCGACCGCAATCCCGACGCGGCGGCCTTGATCGCCGCCAGCGGCGTCCGCAGCTCATGCGAGACCAGCGACAGCAGGGCGTCTTTCAGGGTGTCCGCCTCGCGCAACGCCGCCGCCTGGGCTGCCTCGTCCGCCAGCGACTGCCGGGCGATGACGACGGCGGCATGGTTTGCCAGGGCCAGGATCAGGTGCTGGTCTTGTTCCGTGAACGGCTTGCCGTCCGCGCGCGGGCCGACATGGAGCGCGCCGACGAGGCTGCCTTGTGCCCGCAGGGGGACATACACGCCGATCTCATGGCTGCCGGGGGCGTTTATCCCTTCGAGCGCCTTCTCCCACAAATGGCGTCCTGCGCCGAACCCGATGACCTGGTAATGCTCCCCCGCCGCCTGGGACAACTGCGCGATGAGGCGATACGTCTCTGGGGATAATGGCTCGGCGGAGACCGTCGCCGCCGGGAGAAGCGCGCCCCCGGCGGCGCGGCGCAGGACGACGCATCGAGCCGCCCGGCAGGTCTGAACGATCCGCTCCGCCAGGCCGGGTAGCAGCCGCGCCGCCTCCACCTCGCTGCTGATGGCCTCGCTGGCCTCGTACAGCGTCCGCGTTTCCTGCTCGCGGGCCTGTGCTGCTTCCGTCTGCCGCCGCGCCTCCGACGCCAGCCGCGCCGTCGTCATGGCGGCGATGAGAAAGATGACCAGCGAAATCCAGTCTCGCGGATTCTCGATTTCCAGCGTATGAAAAGGCGGAATGAAGAAGAAGTTCCAGCACAGAAAGCTGAGGACCGCCCCGGCGAGGGCGGGCGCGAAGCCGAACCGAAGGGCGCAGGCGATCACGACCGGCAGGTACAGGAGCGACGCCTGCCCTTTGTCCAGTGAAAAGCGGAACAGCCAGAACGCGCCGGTCGCGGCCAGCGTCCCCGCCATCGCCCACGCGAACCCTTTTGCGGTATCGGAAAAAGCAAGGCGCATGACAAAGAAAAAGGCCGCCGGGCAGCGGCCTCTGGGAAGGCCCATCCGTGTAGCCACGGGCTTTAGCCCGTGGTCAGGCTGTGCAGTTCGGTGGTTCACCACCGGGTAGACCTACGCCTTGATCTTCCCCGCGTTGCGGCGCTTGATCACTTCGTCCGTGATGACGCCGAGCAGGATGACCGCGCCGACGACGGCGAAGTTGAGCGAAGAAGGAATGCCGAGCAGGTTGACCAGGTTTTGCAGCACCTGTAGGAGCGCTGCCCCAATCAAAATGCCGATGATCGAGCCTTCGCCGCCGCGCAGACTGCACCCGCCCAAAACAGCGGCGGCAATGCCGTATAGCTCATACGACTGCCCATGCGTGGAAGGGGAAATGGAGTTGGTGTAAAAGGCGATGAGAATCGCCGCCAGCCCCGCCAGCAGGCCCGAAATGACATAGGCCCCGGCAATGATGCGGCGCGAGTTGACGCCCGAATAGCGGGCGGCCTCCTCGTTGCGACCCACGGCATAGAGGTAGCGGCCATACACGGACCGGTGCAGGACGATTCCCATGACCAGCGCCGTCACCAGGAGCAGCAAGAAGGGTACGGGAACCCCGAGGATAGAGCCTGTCGCCAGTGTCTTGAGCGTCTCGAAGCCGTGGGACTCGCCGAAGCCCATCGTGCCGTCGTTCGCGATGAACCGGGCGATGCCGCGATAAAAGAGCAGGCCGCAGAGCGTCACGATGAACGGCTGCAAGTTGACGCGCGTGATCAGGAAGCCGTGAAACAGGCCGATCAAGGCGCCGCCTGCGAGAATGCCCAGCACGGCCAGCGGCCACGGCCAGTGCCACTCGGTCAGCATCATGGAGAGGATCACGCCCAGCAGAGCGAAGAGGGAGCCGACCGACAGGTCAATGCCGCCGGTGATGATCACGATGCCCAAGCCGATGCTGAAGATGCCGTAGAGGCCGATGAGCTGAGAGGTGTTCTGAAGATTGTCTGCATGGATAAACGTGCCGTGGGACATAATGGTGACAAAGATGCAGAGCACCAGCAGCAGCACGAAGATGCCCAGCTCCTTGCTGGCGTTGGCGATGGGCAGGCGCGGGCCTTCGGGCCGGGCCGGCAGGCGCGGCGTGTCCTGGCCGCCGCCTTGACTTGTTTGTTGCTCAATCATAAGTTCCCCTTCGCCGCATGGCCGACGGCAAGCTGCATGACGGCCTCTTCCGACGCCTCGGCGCGCGTCACGAAGCCGCTGATGCGGCCCTCGTGCATGACCGCAATCCGGTCGCTCTGGCCCAGCACTTCCTCCATGTCGCTGCTGATCATCAGGACGGCGACGCCTTCTTTCGCCAGCCCGCGCATCAGGTCGTAAATCTCCGCCTTCGCGCCGACGTCAATGCCGCGCGTCGGCTCGTCGAAGATCATCACCTTTGGCTCCAGCGACAGCCACTTGGCAAGGACGACCTTCTGCTGGTTGCCGCCCGACAGGTTGCGCGCCAGGAAGTCCACGGAGGGAGTCTTGACCCGGAGCGCCTGGCTCGCCTTCTGGGCTGCCGCTTCCTCGCGGCCACGCTGGATCAGGCCGCCGGGCGCGTAGCGACTCAGTGAGGGCATGGTGATGTTGTCGCGGATCGCCATGTCCACGATCAGGCCCGACCGGCGGCGGTCCTCGGGCGCGAGGTAGATGCCATGCTGGATGGCGTCGCGCGGCGAGCGGATGGCGAGCGCCTGCCCGTCCAGCGTCAGCGTCCCGGCCAGCGGCGGATCCACGCCGAAGATGGCCTGGGCCGCCTCGGAGCGGCCCGCGCCGACCAGCCCCGCCATGCCGAGGATCTCGCCCGCGCCGATCTCGAAGTTGACTTCTTTATCGGGGTAGCGCCGGGTCCGCAGGCCGCGCACGGTGAAGCAGGTCGGCTTGGGGGCCGGGTCGGCGGGGGCCTGGAACTTTTCCAAATCGCGCCCGACCATCAGGCTCACCATGCGCTCATGAGTAATCTCGCCTTTGCTCAGGCCGCCGGCGTTGCGCCCGTCGCGCAGGCCGACCACCCGGTCCGCCATCTCCTTCACCTCGCCCAAGCGGTGCGAGATGTAGATGATGGAGACGCCGCGCGCGCGCAGCTCTTTGACGACCTGGATCAGCCGCTCCGTCTCGGTCAGGGTCAGCGACGAGGTCGGCTCGTCCATGATGATGATGCGCGCCTGGAGCGAGAGAGTCTTGGCGATCTCCACCATTTGCTGCTGCGCCAGCGCGAGCTGGTTCAGAAGCGTCCGGCTCGAAACATTCAGCCCTAGCTGATCCAGATAGGGCTGCGTCTCGGCTTGCATCCGCGCGCGGTCGAGCAGGCGCAGCGGCCCGCCCGTCGTCGGCTCCCGGCCCAGGAAGACGTTCCCGGCCACATCAATGTTATCCAGGACGTTCAATTCCTGGTGAATGAAGCCGACCCCGGCGCGGGTCGAGTCCTTGACCGACTGAATCACGGTCGGCTGCCCGGCGATCTTGATCACGCCTTCATCCGGCTGGTGGACGCCGCCCAGGATCTTCATCAGGGTGGACTTACCCGCGCCGTTTTCGCCGATCAGGGCGACGACTTCGCCGGGCCAGACCGAAAGGCTGACGCCCTTCAAAGCCTGCACCCCGGCAAAGCGCTTGGAAATGCCCTCCATCTCCAAAAGCGGCGCCGTTCCCCCAGGGGCTGGGGGCGTGGCCGGCGGTTCCGCCATGACTAGCCTCCCATTTTCTTCTTCTGGTCAGCCAGGTATCCCGCGATGTTGTCCTTCTTGATGGCCTTCGTCGGGACAATGATCAGCTTGTTCGCCGGGATGCCGCTTTTGTCGCCTTTGGAAAGCTGGTTCAGGAGCTTGATGGACTGATACCCGAAGGCGTAGGGGTCCTGGACGACGGCCCCATAGATCGTCCCGTCTTGAATGCCGGTCATCGTATCGGCCTCCTGGTCGAAGGCGATGATCTTCACCTTGCCCGCCTTGTTCGCGCCCTTGACCGCGCTGTAGATCGCCGGTCCGTTGTAGCTCCAGATGCCGACCATGCCGACGACGTCCGGCATGCTGACCAGGGCGTCGGCGGCGTTCTGCTTGGCGCGGGCGTGGTCGGCGTCATCAGTCCGGACCCCCGCCACCTGAATGTTGCTGCCTTTCAACTCATCCTGAACGCCGGAAATGCGGTCATGTGCATTTTGGGCGTCGCTGGCGCCAACGAACATCAGAATCTTGCCGCCCTGGGGCAGCGCTTCCTTGATTAGTTTCCCCGCCATGACGCCTGCCGCATGGTTATCGGTGCCGATGTAGCACAGCCGGTTGGAGGTGGCGGCGTCGCTGTCGGACGTGATCAAGTTTGCCTTAGAGGCAACGGAGTTCAGGAAGTCGGTCTCGTTGGCCGGGTCTTTGGGACTAATGGCGATGCCCTTGACGCCCTTGGCGATCAGATCGTTGACATCCTGTTTCTGCATGGCCGCCGAGCCGTCGGCAGGCATGACGAACTGCGGGGTAGGGATGCCTAGGTCCTTCGCAGCGGCATCCGTGCCTTTGTGGCAGATGGTCCAGTAGTCTGAAGCGTTGTTGGTGACGAAGGCAAGCTGAGTCTGGTCGCCCCCGCCGGTGCTTCCGCCGGTCGCGGCGCCGGTGGTCCCGGACGCGCTGCCGCTCCCGCCCGAGTTCGATCCATTGTGGCAGCCCGCCAGCAGCATCAGGGTGAGCGCGCACGCGCCGAGGGTGGTGGGTCGGCGGAACATGAATTGGGTGGTCAAGAGTTTCTCCTTTGGCTCATTCCGAGGTGTGACATGGGAAGTGCTTATGTTAAGTTCGACGTTGATGGCCTTTCCACCTTCCATTCCAGCAGGCCGCCGGAAAATCCGTCTCCAAGCTGGATTTCGAGCTTCAGCGCGGTTGTCGTCACGGGGGCAAAGGTCACGGTGTTGTAACGGTCCTTGTCCACGCCGTAGCCGCCCGTCGCTGTGACGGGGCGGAAGGCGTCGCCGTCTTTATAGAGCAGGCGCCAGGAGCGGGGAACGCGGCAGCCGCCGTTGTCCGCGCCGTCGTCGAACCAGTAGACGGAGACGCCCGACGTCTGAATCGGGTGGGGATAGTCGTACTGCACCCACTCCGCCGTGCCCTTGTGGTCCCAGAAGGTCAGGCGCGGGACGGCGTGGTCGTTGGAATCCTTCGGCTCCAGCCCGTCCGCCACGGCGTCCAGGTCGTCATGCACGAAGGAGGCCGTGATCGCCATTGCGGGCTTGATGGGGGCTATCCAGTCGTGCGCGTCCGCGCCCGTGCCGACGGTCGGGAAGGCGGTGATCCGCAGGCGGGCCGCGCCCATCGGGATCAGCGTCACCGTTTCCACGGCTTTGGTCGTCCGGGCGGGGGAGGGCTGGAGCATGGAGACGACGTTGTGCCGGTCGGCTTGCCAATTAGGAACCCGACGCGCCTTTGCGCGAAGCTCGACGGGGGTGGCCTCGTGCGTCCAGGGGTTCTCGGCCAGCCGCCCGCCCTTCCGCGTCAGGTCGAAGGATTGGGCGGGGTTCGCTTTGTCTATTTCCAGCCCGTAGTTCCACGGGGAGGCCGCGTAGACCGCGTATTCGGGCCAGCGCTCCGTCCCGGCGTAGCGCTGCCACTTCTCGCCGACGGCCAGCGAGTACGTCAGCGGGCCGTGGTCCACCGACACCGAGTTCTGGTTCTTCGCCCACGTCCGCACCGAAACATTCATCGGCAGGTGCAGGGTCACGCGGTCGCCGCTCTTCCATTCGCGGGCCACGATGACATAAGACTGCGCCCCGGCCTCTATTGCCACGGGCTTGCCGTTCACCCGGACAGTGGGCGTTTGGCACCAGCCGGGGACACGCAGGTACAGCGGGAACGTGACCGCTTTGGGCGTGGTCACTTTGAGGTTTACCGTGTCGCCGAACGGGTAATCCGTCTCCTGGGCCAGCGTCACCAGAGTTCCATCGCCAACTTTGGCCTTCACTTCGGACGCGCCGTACAGGGACGCGCACAGGCCGTTGTCCGCCGTCCCCAGCCACATTTCCTGGGCGTAATAGGGCCAGCCCATGCCGTAGTTGTGCGGGCAGCAGCGGTAGTCATGGACGCCCGGCTTCAGCGCCTGCATCGGCCAGTCGTTGCTGAAGTCGCCGCCTTTCGGGGTGTTGTCGAGCTGGATGGAGTTGGCGCTGGTGATGTAATGCGTCCCCTTCTGCGCGGGGTCAAAGGCGGCCGGCATCGAGTTAAACGCGATGTACTCGCACCGATCCGCCCACAGCGGGTCGCCCGTCAGCCGCGTCAGCATCTCGAACGAGTGCATGAACTCGACGATGCCGCAGGTCTCGAAGCCCTGGCGCGGGTCATGGAATCCGGGCCGGCAGTTCTCATCGCCCGCGAAGCCGCCGCCGGGGAACTGGCCGTACCGATCCATCACCAAGTCGTAGTTGCGGTAGGCCGCGTCCCGATGCTTGGCCTCTTTGGACTGGAGCCAATACTCCGTCGGCTCCCGGAAGCCCTGGGCTACGTTGACGTTGTGCCACGTCGGCAGCCCGCTCGTGTAGTCCGCCGAGTTCTCGTGGATGCGGTGGGCCAGGTCCAGCAGCCATGTCCCGCCCGTCCGGTTATACAGCCAGTGGATGGTCTCGATGTTGTCGCCCCAGCGGACACCCGCCCAGCTTTTGAGGAACTGCCCCGCCGGAACGCCGTCCTGGAACTGGAAATAGTGGGTCAGGAAGGTGAAAACATGCGTGTCGCCCGTGTATTCGTGATACGATTGCAGCGCATTTAGGATGGGCATGTGCGGCCACATGTCCGGTCCGCCGTCGAGCGACGTCCGCAGGTTCTTCGGCCCGAACCAGCCGTCCGGCGACTGGCTTGCCATGATGCCCTGCACCCACTTGGTCGCCAGCGCGATGATTCTTTGGTCGCCGAGCACATAGCCGAGGTCCCCGAAGCCGCGCAGCCAGTAGGGGACTTCCTCCCAGCCGACCGTCGAGCTCGCGTCCACCCAGCCGTTGCCCTCGTACTTGAGGTAGTCCGAGACTTCGGGCATCCGCCCGCACAGCCCCTCGGCCTGAAGCAAAAGCTGCCGGCGTATCCAGCCTTTGGGCGTGACGCTCCCCGTCGGCAGCTTGGTAAACGCCGTCGGCAGCAGCGGTGCGCGGTTCGGCATGTACCACCCGCCCGCCGTTGCTGCCTTCGCCTGGCGCATTACTTGTGCCCCATCGGTTGCGGCTTCCACCCGTCCGGCGGCTCCTCCGGCCAAAACCGCGCCGCCGGCGGCGGCGATACCCTTTTTCAGAAAATCTCGTCGTTTCATCGTGTTGTTATACCTCAGTCTCTTTCATTATTTTGCCACGCTCATTGGAGAATAATACGAAAACCCTGGCCTCGTTCGTTTCGAGCGGTGGACAGCCTATTTAGAAGGATGACGCGCGCTGTGGCCATCCATGCGCTGAAGAAAAGCATCGAGAGCGGCCCGAGCGCGCGCATCCTGCGGCGCGTATCTCACCGCCTGCCGGTAGTAAGTCCGCGCCAGAGGCAGCTCTTTGTTCTCCTCTTCCAGGTGTGCTGCGTCCAGAGCGGCTGCCGTGTCATCAGGATGCAGATGGAGCCGGTCTTGCAGGAGGGAGAGCTGCGTCCGTCGGCTGACCGTGGCTTTGAGATCCGCTGCGGCGTGTGCCGCAAGGGCCGAACGGCCGAGCCGCGTGTAGCAGGTCACCAGGCCGTGCAAAACGTCTTGAGAGAAAGGCGCCGTCTGCTGCGCCTGCTGAAACAGCGGCAATGCCCCTGACGGGTTTTGCGCCTCTAGGTAGAGCTGACCCAGCAGGACACACGCCTGCTCGTTGTGCGGCGAAGCCGCATGGGCGCGCTGGGCGTAATCGAGCGCCGTCTGAGTACTGGCGGCGGTCTGAGGCTTCTGGTGCAGGAGCGAGGCCATCAGGTAGCAGGCCTCGGCGTTGTCCGGGTGGCGCTGGACGAACGGCGTCAGGTCGCGCTCGGCTCCAGAAAGGTTGTGCATCTGGAACTCCACCCGAACTAGGTAGATCAGGATGTCGGCGTCGTCGCGAGACAGCGAGTGCGCGCGCGTCAGCGGCGGCAGGGCCAACTCGGGACGGTTCAGCTTCGCGGCCAGAACGCCGAAGTTGCCCTGCGCCTCCGCATCCTCGGGCCGCAGCGCGGCGGCACGCTCGGCGGGCTTCAGGGCGGCCTCGTCCTCGCCGCCGGCCTCATCCGCCCGCGCCAGCCGCAGAAACAGCGACCCATCCTGCGGCGTCAGCTTGATGGCGTCTTGGTACTGGCCGGCGGCATCGCGGAACCGTCCCAGCGCCGAGTAGAGGTCGCCGAGCTGCGCGCGGTTGTCGGGGAAGCCGGGGTCCTCCCGGACGCCCGCCAGCCACTCCTGCTCGGCCTGGGGCATCTGCTTGGCGGCGGCAAAGTCTAGTCCGCGCTCAAAGTGGACCCGACCGGGGCGCGTGCTCTGCCGCCAAGACCACACGGCGGCGGAGAGGGCAGTAATGCCCGCCAGCAGGCAGAAAAGAAGGAGCCAGGGTCTTGCAGCGGGGGGCTTCATGGAGTGCGTCAAAGCGCAAAAGAAGACCGCCGGGGAACAGATAATCTGCTCCCTCGGCGGTCATCGCTTTGCTCAGTCTGTTAATCCTCGCCGCGATTAGTGAACGCCGCGTGCTGACCGACCGAATTGAGCTTCAGAAGATCGGTGATGCGGCGCGACTTGACATGGCCGTCGCAGTACATGACATTCGCCTGGTTCTTGTCACCATGCCGGGCGACCAGTGCGCCTTCCGGCAAGTTCCGATTGCCGAGGCTTGCATCGTTGCCCCAGCCAATGGCCGGGAAACCCTTCACCTGCCCGATGTACTTGGTGTTGTCGTTGTTGGGGATGTCGTCCCAATCAATCTGGTAGCTGCCGCTGCCGTCCGCGACCCAAATCGTCGTGGCCGGCGAATTCAGGCTTGCGAGGGCAAGGCCCGGCCCGGTGTCGCCGCCGTTGCTGTTTGCGGGGCTTTGTTCTGCCAGGTCCCCCCGATTGAAGTAAGCGGAGTTGATCCCGTAGCTGCCATAAAAGCGATCATCCACCGCCTTCGTGCTGGCATCAATTCCCAACTGCTGGTATGGGACATATTTGCCCGTCGCAGCCCCTAGGCCGATCTGGGAATTGACCAGCCCGCCGCTGTCGTCCGGGCACTGAAAGACCCCGGTGCTTTTCACGAACGGATAAACAGCATCCATCCACTTGTACTTGGTGGAGGCGGGGTTAGGATCCGACGGCTGCCATCCCCCTGTCCCGTACCACGCCCGGGTCATTTTCTCATCGTTGTCCTGGGTGTATTGAACCAGGGCCAGCCCGAGCTGCTTGAGGTTGGACGAACAGGAGGCGCGGCGGGCGTTCTCGCGCACCTTCTGGAAGACGGGAAAGAGGATGGCGGCGAGAATGGCGATGATGGCGATGACGACGAGCAGTTCGATGAGCGTGAACCCGGCTCTCTTTACGGGTTTTTGCATTGGTTTCTCCTTCGGGGTTCACGCTGACGGTGAACCCGACTTTCTCACTATAGTATAGTGCGTATCGCAGGGCTTGTCAACCATTCGGCTGTTTTTTTGCGGCGCGGACGAAATTTTGTGCCGAATGCCTGGCTCAAGGCGGGCTAACAGGCGTGAAACAGCCTGTCACACCGCTGTCACTGCCAGAACTGGTAGGTGGGGTTCTGTGTGATGATGCCCCAAATGTTGAGCAGACTGCCGGGAATGAACTGGCCCAGGATCAGGCCGTAGAAGAAGGGCAGGGCACCGGAAAAGACCCGCATCCCGCCGTAGCGCAGGAGCACCACTTTGGTCAGCCAGGCGATGAACAGCGGCAGCCACAGCAGGTTCATCTCCCACGAGCCGGAGACGGCGTAGGCCAGCGGGTGGAAGGGCCACCAGAAGAAGCGGACGCGCATGGCCTGCAAAAAGGCCGCGAACAGGAAGCCGACGACAATGGCGAGCGCCGCCGAGGTGTTGGCGGGCTTAGGCGCCTTCAGCCAGCCCGCGTAGCGGTCCCAGCCGCTCGTGTCGCTCCACTTCATGCCGTACAGGTAGTCGTTGTGTAGCAGCGCCCAGAAGGCGCACAGCATCCCAAAGCCGCCCGCCAGCAGTAAGGCCCAGAACCACGCCCGCATCTCGCGCTTCGCCCCGGTCTGCTCGGCCATCTTGAAGGCTTCCAACTGGAACGGCATCGGGTGGCAGCGGTAGGCGCGGTTGAACCAGAAAAAGAGGCTGAACGCGGCCAGGCCGCCCGGCGCCATGCCCTGCGTCCCCAGCACGTCCGACAGCGTCCAGTCCGGGCCAGTGAAGTGCAGGTCATGGACGGGCGTGCCCAGCTCGGCCCGCATCCGCGTGATCGCCAAGGCCAGGGCGAAGTAAAGGAGGAAGAACAACACCGCCAGCCACGGGGACAGGCCGAGGGCGACCGAGAAGGCGACCAGCCCGGCCAGCCCGCCCGCCAGGCCGACAAACGCCCAGCGGTAGCGCAGCGGCTCGTCCGAGTCGTCAATTTCCGAGTCGCGGCCCAGGGCGCGGGCGACCACATGGCCGAAATAGTGCCGGCTGATCCAGAGCGTGCCGACGAAGAACAGGAGGTACGCGCCCAGCGCTTGGTAGTTGGCGTAGGGCATCCGGGGGTCGGCGTCCCAGGCGCTGGCGACCACGACCACGGCCTGGAGCTTCCAGAAGAGGTAAAAGAACCAGGACGAGAACAGGAAGTCGAGCGGCATCAGCAGGCCCAGGCCGACCATGAACGGGTAGTAGGTCAGCGGCGTCCAGCCGACCGCGTGCCAGGGCTTAGAAGGGAACGACTGACCGAGGTCGGTCACATTGGAGGCCAGGACGGACGGGACGGCAGGGTAGTAATAGTTCAGCGCATTCGTCGTGTCAATGGCCGCCGCCACGAAAAAGCCGATCCAGAACAGGCGGCTCTTGGTCAGCGGCAGGCTGCTCCGCCCGCGCCCGAAGGGCTGGGCGTCGGTGATCTCCAGGGGAATCTTGGTCAGCGGGTAGGTCAGCCGCTCGTTGTCGGTCCACTGCTTGCGAATGAGGACGTTGACGCACTGCATGGTCCAGAGCAGCAGGACGACGAAGCCGGTCCAGATCAAGATGGCGGGCAGCCAAGCTTGAAGGGCGTCCCCGTCGAAGTGGCCGTGGCCCAGATAGAAGGCCGATCTCTTGTCAATGCCCGGCGCCATCGCCCACTGGGGCAGGTAACGACCAAAGAGGGGCAGGTAGTTGTTGCTGGTGTTGGACTGCGCCAGCGGCCAGGTCAGGTTCGGGACAAGCATCTGGATGAAGTCATGCCCGGCCATGCACGACCCGATGCAGAGCATGGCGTAGACCAGCAGCAGCTCCCCCTGCGCGAACGCCCAGCGCGGCCGGACGCGGGCGAGCAGGCCGTTCAGACCGGTCAGAACGACGAGGATGAAGATGCAGTTGAAGAACAGCGAAATGGTGGTCGGGTGGGCCGAATACCGGATGTTCTCCATCATGATGACCCAATAGGCGTTGACCGGCATCAGCGCCAGTCCGAGCAGCAGGGCGCGCGGCGTCACGCTGCGCGCCTGTACCGGCGTCAGCGGGGTGAGAGGAGTCGTCGTTGTACTCGGTTTTGTCTGCGTATCCATGCTGGCCCTCCGAGAGCAGTCTGTTTGCCATCATATTCGACTTGTCGGACAGCGATTCCTTCTTTGCCGCCGAGGAGACGCCATTTTCAGCGGGCGACTGAAGGCGCGGCAACGAGAGCACAAAACCTGCCTTCGCGGGTTCCAGTCTTAGTCGCCGGAGGGTAGGAGTGCTTCGCGGGGCCACGCGGGCTTGAGCGTCCAGCACTGCAAGCGGGCCTGTTCCAGCAACAGGGTCAGGTCCATGCCGGGCGGGTGAATCCGCCAGTCGGGGATCATCCGAGCGACCTCACGGGCAACCGCCTCGGCCTCAGCGGGATGGGGGGCATCGGCGGGGCCGGAGACCGTGCTGCTTCCCTGAAGCGCCCCGGCGAGAGCGACGGCATACGTCCCGATGCCCACTGGCTGCCCGGCGACCTCGACCAGAGCCGGCAGGTAGCCCGTTTCGGCGGCCCGCAGGACGGAGGGCGCGGCGGCAACCACATCGCCCGCGTCCCACACGGCGTCAGTCGTGATCGGCGGGGTCGTCAGTGGCCCGTAGACCGTCGGGCGCGGGTAGTGGGGCTGGGGGTCGGACGCCGCCCGGCAGAGCAGGAGCAGGACTTCGCCCGCCGTGAAAAAGTCCGTGAACAAGACGCGGCGCTCATCGGCCAGCCGCTGCGCCATGTCGAGCACTTCGGCATGGGAGGCGAAGGCCCGTTGCCCGTCGTAGCGCCGGATCAGGTCGCCCCAGCCGACGATCTCCAGGCGGGGGTCGGAACGCACCGACTCGCACAGGCGGCGGAAGTTGTTCTGGATTATGGGGAACCGCGAGCCGTCCAGGCGCGGGGCAGGCTTCCACGCGGAGCGCGGCGGGTTGGCCCCGCCGGAGAAGTTCACGAGGTCCCAGAACGCCGTGTGGATCGCGCGGGTCGGATGGCACACGAAAAGGCGCAGCCACTCCGCCCCCCGCCGCTCCGCCGTCCGGCGTCGGTCAATAGTCTGGTGCGTCTGTGCCAGCCGCTCCGCGAACAGAATATCATCGCAGAGCGCTTCGTCAAAAATGCCTACGGCCTCGTGGTGGAAGCCGAGGCAGCCCGCGTACCAGCAGACGCTGTGCCCCGGCAGCCGCACGAGGCTGTAGGCATACGCGCGCCCCATCCGCCCCGCCAGGCCCATGATGGAGGGGGACCAACTGCTCCCCGTGAGCGACCAGCCGATCAGCGGGCGGCCTAAAATACGCTCGGCGTCCGCCCACCCCTGCCGATCCCACTCCCAGACCGCGTCCATGCCGGCGGCGAAGTCTTTGTCCAGGCATATCTCAGTTGTCGTTGGGTGGACGGAGTGCCAGGTCGAGTGAAATGCGACGTGGTGCCGCTTGAGCGCCTCGACTACATCGCGGCGTCCGCGCGCCTCCCACTGGCGGAACCTCTCCCCGACGACCATGAATGAGCCGGGGAGGCCGTATTCGGCCAGGATGTCGGCGAACCAGAGCGCGGCGTCGTCACTTTCGGGGGCGACGAGGTCCTCCACGTCAAAACAGAGCGCCGTGGGCAGAGGGGTCATGGGGTGTCAGCCTTCCTCGATGGCGGGGTCGCGCACGATGTTCGGGTCATCAAAGTACGAGTCGCTGTTCTCGTCGTGCGTCGAAACCTCTTCAATGACGGCCCCGGCCGCCGAGCCGAACGAGTGGCGGACGCCGGGGCGCAGCGTATAGTGGTCGCCTGTTTCCAGCGTAACCGGCTGACCGTCCGCAACCAACTTGACTTGGCCGCGCAGCACGAAGAACGTCTCCTTCTTAAGCTTATGAAAGTGCGTTGGGCACTCCTGCCCCGGCAGCAGGGTCAGCCACTTGCTGCAATACTCCGGCTCGTTGACCCGGACGACGAGGCCAAGTCCCTCCTGGGCGAAACGGCCCAGCCCGAAGTCCGCGATCTCGATCTCCAGGCCGCCGGCTACCGTCAGCCCGGCCTCTTCCAACTGCCGCCGCGTCTCGGCCTGGGCGGCGCGGACTTCGCTGCGTTTCATGGGGAGTCTCCTTCAATGGGACGGCGCAAGCGCCCCGATGCCGGGAAGCGCGTTGAACTGGTCGTTAAAAAGTGAGCTGCCGCCGTTGTAGTTCGGCAGGCCCTTGATGGGGACCCATTCCGGCTGCCAGTAGAGGACGCCGCGCCCCAGCCCGCCCGGCGTCTCCTGAACCGTCCTAACCAGATCGGCCAGGAACCGGCGCTGGCCGTCCGGCGTCCGGCCATACGCGGCGTAGACGGGCTGGTCCGGCCCTGCCGCGCCGCTGGCGGGGAAGGCGGTTTCGGCGATGACCAGCGGCTTATGGTAGGCGCGGGCGTCAGCGGCCAGCGCGCTTTTGAGCTGCGCCAGGGTGTTTTTACCGTCAGGGTAGTAGCTCAGGCCGATCAAATCAAAGTCTATGCCCCGGCCGCGCGGATCAAGGTGACTGAAGAACCACTGAGTCAGGCCCGCGTCCGCGCCGTTGTTGAGGTGGATCATGAGGAGTGGGGACGGCAGCGGCTTCGCGCCTTCCCGAACGCCCGCGATGCCGGCCTTCAGCAGTGTGCCATACCTCGCCCAACCCCCCGGCCCCTCCACCTTGCCGTCGGGCCACAGCATCCCGTTGATCGTCTCGTTGCCGACCGCCACGATGTCCGGCAGGGCGTCGCTTGCGCGCAGGGTCGCAACGACGCCACGGGTGTAGGTCTGGACCTGCCGCGTGAGTTGGTCGAACGGTAGGTCCTTCCAGGCGGCGGGCTTGGTCTGGTTGCCGGGATCGGCCCAGTAGTCCGAGTAGTGGAGGTCCAGCAGGAGCTTAAACCCCGCCTTTTTGACGCGCTTCGCCAGCGCCACGGTATAGGGCAGATCGTTGATGTGGTCTCCCTGACCCGTCGGGTGGACCCACAGCCGCAGGCGGATGACGTTCCAGCCGTGCGCCTTGAAGATTTGAAGCGCCTCACGCGGCCTGCCGCCGTCTTTGTAAACTGCCCCGAGCTGTTCCTCGCGCGCCAGGACGGACAGGTCGCCGCCGACTAGAAAGGTCGGCGGCATTGGTTTGGGCGGCGCGGCAGGCATGGCGGATGCCGGGGTCGCCGCGTTCAGGAGGAGCAGCGCGCAGGCAAGGTGCGGCAGGAGTTTAATCATGGCGCACCTGCATTTGTGATGCCGACGTCAATCACTTGCCCGCCGACGGTCTGGTGGCAGTGAACGGCGATGACGTTCTTGCCGGGGCGGAACGCCGTCCGCGCGGCCTCCGACATGGGCAGCCGGACGTAATCGCCCACATAGCCGGTCGCGGACGCCGCCAGGACGCCGTTGACGTACACGTCCACGTCTTCATCGTGGATCGTCACCACGTCCATCTTCGCAGGAAGGTTGGCGGGGAGTGTCACCTCGCGCCGCAGCCAGATGTCGCCGGGCGTGTCGGCCCAGGCGGTGCGGACATTGGCGGCGTCGTGGCCGAAGGGGGCCGGGCCAGTCTTCCACGCGGACGCATCGAAGCCCGTCTGGGTCCAATCCTCGGCGGGCTTGGACGTCGTGTAGGACCAGGTGTGGGGTTCGTCCTCCGAGGTCGGCACCAGGTCGGTGTTGGGGCTTGGGTTGGGCGGCAAGGGCAGGAACCGGCCCCCGTTGGCGGCGGCGACGACCATCGGGTCTACTTTGGTGACGGCCCGGTCATAGGTCAACAGGCCGTTTAACTCCTGTTCCACGTCGGTGAGCTGCGTGTAGACGACCGCACTCGTCCCCCGGCTCTCCTCGATGCCGTAGGCGTTCCGGAGAAGCTCCTGGTAGCGCTTGGTGGTCTTCCAGCCGCTGCTCAGGGTCGCGCCGTAGCCCATGACTTTGCCGTGGAACAGCGTGTGCCCGTCCACGCGCATGGTTACGCCGCCGAACTCGCCGTTGACGGCGGCGCGAGTCGGCTCCGGCCTGTCCGACCAGGGGCCGGGGTAGGCGTGGGTGTCGTGGAGGTCGCCGACGCCCTTGTCCGTCCACCCGCTGGCGTCGTTGACCAGGCGGGTCGGGTCAAGCTGCCGGGTGAGCGCGACGATCTGCTCGGTGTCGTGCTGGCCCCAGCCCTCGTTGAACGTGGTCCAGACGATGATGGATGGGTGGTTATAGAACTGCGCGATCTCGCTCCGCCACTCGGTCAGCCACTGCGCTTTGGCCGCGTCGTTCAGGTTCCCGAACGCCTGCGGCATGTCCTGCCAGACGAGCATCCCCAGCTTGTCCGTCCAGTAATACCAGCGGTCCGGCTCCACCTTGGCGTGCTTCCGCAGCAGGTTGAAGCCGAGCCGTTTGGCGGTGACGATGTCGGACTTCAGCGCGTCGTCGGTGGGGGCGGTGTAGATGCCGTCGGGCCAGTAGCCCTGGTCCAGCGCGCCGACCTGGAAGACGAACTGGTTGTTCAGCATGGGCCGCGTCCGCCCCTGCGCATCTTTGCCGAGGGAGATTTTCCGCATGGCGAAGTAGCTGTCCACGGCGTCGCCGCTCCTGCCTGCGAGGGTGACGCGCAGGCCGTACAGGTGCGGGTCGGTGGGCGTCCACAGGTGGGCTCCGGGAACCGGCACCGTGACCTCGGCGTTCGCCGCCCCCGAAGCTCTGGCAACCGTCGCCGCGCCGTCCGTCGCCGTCACCTGCACACGCCCCGCCGCGCCGCCGTCCGTATTGACCGTGAGCCGCAAGACTTTGGCGTCAATGTCCGGCGTGATCTTGAGGCCGCTGATGTGGGCCGCCGGCACCGGCTCCAGCCACACCGACTGCCAGATGCCCGTCGCGCCGGTGTAGAAGATGCTTCCCGACTGTGGACGCTGCTTGCCGATGACCTGGGCGTCGGGGACATCGTGCCGCATCGGGTTGTAGGCGGACACGACGAGTTCATTCGCGCCCGGCTTGAGCGCGCCGGTGACATCGTAGTCCGTGCCGGTGTAGCCGCCCTTGTGCCCGCCCATCGGCGTACCGTTAACCGAGACCGTGCTGTCCCAGTTGACGGCCCCGAAGTGGAGCAGGACGCGCTGCCCGTTCGTGCGCCAGGCGGCGGGGACGGTGAACGTCCGCCGATACCACAGCCGCTGGGTGACGGGGCTGGCTTTGCCGACGCCCGACAGCGCGGCCTCATAGGGGTAGGGGACGAGTATCTTGCCCTCATAGGCGGCGGGTGGGGCGGTGGCCGCGCTGTCGGTCAGTCCGTAGTCCCACGTCCCGTTGAGGCTCTGCCAGCGGGCGCGGGTCATCTGGGGGCGCGGATAGTCCGGCAGGGCGTTGGTCGGAGAAACCAGCCTGGCCCAGCGCGTGGGCAGCCTACCGCCGGAAACCGTCTGCGCCCCGGCGGGCAGGAGGGAGGCGAGCGCGCCCAATGCCAGCAGGGCGGTGATAATGAGAGGGTGCGTTTTCATAGGGTTCCCGTTGTGATGTGGGCGAGGGGGTTCAGCCCCTCGCCCGCCGTGCTTGATCTATTTCACGGCCCGCAGGCTTAGGACGGCTCCTTTCAGGCCGGTCGCCGTCGCAGTCAGGCGGATGTCGCCGGGCTGCTCACCCGCGCCGACGATGACCAGGCATTTGCCGCCAAAGGCGTGTCGGTAGCCGGCCTTGTCCGGCTCGTGGTCGCTGGGATCGCCGTTGCCGACGCCCGCGATGCGGCCTGGGCCGGTCCCGCCGAACGTCACCAGGTTGTCCGCCGTCGGGACGATGCGGCCCTGGGCGTCCACGACGTCCACCTCCACCATCGTCAGGTCCTCGCCGTCCGCCGTCAGGGTCGTCCGGTCCGTCGTCAGCCGCAGTGCAGCGGGGACGCCGGTCGTTTCCACTTTGTCGGTCGCAATGAGCCTGCCCGCCGCGTCGAAGCCGCGCGCTTCCAGTGTTCCCGGCGCGTAGGGGACGGACCAGGACAGGTGGCCGTTCCGGGGCATGTCTTTCGCGCCCAGGCTCGTCCCGTTCAGCCGCAGCTCGACGCGGGCGGCGTTGCTGTAGGCCCAGACATCAATCGGCTGGCCTTCCTTGCCCGTCCAATTCCAGTGCGGCAGGACGTGGACGATGGGTTTGTCGCCCCAAACGGCCTGGTAGTAGTAATAACTGTCTTTGGGGAAGCCGCACTCGTCCATGACGCCGAAGTTGGAGTTGATGTCCGGCCAGCCGAAGGGCGTCGGCTCACCCTTGTAATCAAAGCCGGTCCAGACGTAGCCGCCCGCGACGAAGGGCCGGTCGGCGATGGGCTGCCAGGCCGCTTCCGCTGTCTGCGCCCAGCCGGGCGCGTGGAGGTCATAGGCGCTGATGTGGCCTTTGGCCTGGTCGCCCAGATAGGTGATGTTGTCGATCTTAAACGTGTCCGGGCCGTAGATCCCGCGCGTGCCGACCTCGCTGGACGTCTCGCTGCTGTAAAGCGGCATGGTCGGGTGCGCCTTGTGGAAGCCGTCATACGCGCCCGGGTTGTAGTTGATGCCCTGCAAGTCCTCCACGGACGTGATGCCGACGGCGGAGTCGTAGCCGCCGTTCATGGCGCAGGTGACGGGGCGCGTCCCGTCGGCCTGGTCCACGACCTTCTTCATGGCCGCGAAGATGTCCCGCCCGTGGGGGGTGCCCTGGATGCCTTCCTCGTTGCACATGGACCACATGATGATGCTGGGGTGGTTGCGGTCCCGCAGGATCATGCTCTGGACTTCGTGCAGATTGGCGTAGGGCGTGTCCTGTGACGCCTTGCCGCTCTCGGTATCGCCCAGGTGCCGGTTCTCGTCCATGACCAGCATTCCGAGCTTGTCGCAGGCGTCCAGCAGCTCCGCCGTCGGCGGGTTGTGGGACATGCGATAAGCGTTGCTGCCCATCTCCTTCAGCTTCTTGACGCGCCAGTAGAGCAGGCTGTCGGGCATGGCGACGCCGACGCCCGCGAAGTCCTGATGGTTGCACGTCCCTTTGATCTTGACGGGCTTGCCGTTCAGGAAAAAGCCCTGCTCGGCGTCAAAGCGGATGGTGCGGATGCCGAACGGGGTATCCGTCGCATCCACCAGGCGATCCCCCTGCCTGATCTCCGTATGCAGGCGGTACAGGCGCGGCGTCTCGACTGACCAGAGCTGCGGCTGTGCGACGGTCATCTGCTGCGCGATCTCCGGGTTCTGCTCCGCCCCGAAGGCCGTTTCCGTCGCCGCCACGACCTTGCCTGCCGGGTCAACGACGCGCGACACCAGGCGGTAGGAGTTGACGCCCAGAGCGGCTGTCAAGTGTGCGACGTTGGGATCAGGCGCCGCGTCGCCGATCGCGGTTCTGACGAACACTGTCGCCGGTGCGACCGCCCGGTCCGGTCCCGGCTCGGCCATCTTCGTGCTGACGAACGTCCCCCAGGGCGCGACGTGGACGGGATCGGCGACGTTCAGCCAGACGTGGCGGTAGATGCCGCCGCCCTCATACCACCAGCCCTCCTCGTGCTGCGGGCTGACCTGCACGGCCAGCACGTTCCGCCCACCGTAATGGGCGGCCTGGCTGATGTCGAAGCGGAAGGGGGTGTAGCCGCAAGGGTGCTCGCCCAGCAGCATCCCGTTGAGGTAAACCTTGCTGTCGCGGTACGCGCCGTCAAAGTCCAGCCACAGCGCCTTGCCTTTATCGGACGCGGGCAGCGTAAACGTCTTGCGATACCAGGCCGCCGTCGGGATCAGGGAGCCGTGGGAGGCGTCGCCTTTGGGCGTGAACGCCGACTCCAAGACGTAATCGTGCGGCAGGTGGACGGTTCGCCAGCCCGCGTCGTTCATCTCCGGGCGGGACGGATCGGCGCCGCCGGGGGCCGCGCTGACGCCCAGCGTCGCCGGGGCGGTGATGCCGCCGCCGCCCGCCGTGTTCTCGACCAGGACGACCAGGATGTTCGGCCCGTTCGCGTTCCAGGCGGCGTCCAGCGGCACGTCGAACGGGTCGTTCCAGCCTTCATGGTGCGTCAGCTTTTGACCGTTGAGATACACCGTTGCGTTATCGTCCACGCCGTCAAAGCGCAGGGTGCGGCCCTGCCGGGCCGCCAGGGCGGGCAGCGTCATCCGAAACCAGGCAAAGCCGACCCGACCATGAAAGACATCATCGCCGGTGGCCGCGTCTTTCCAATCGCCGTCGGTCGTGCTCAGAGGCGCCGCCGTCATCTGATCGGCTTCATCCGCATGGCCTGGGCGCCAGCGCCAGTGGGTCACGGCGATCCCGTTTTGCAGAGCCGCCGGCTTGATTTGAGAAAAGCGCCAGTCGGCGTCCATCAAGATGTGCCGGCGCGCGGGCGGGGCTGCGGCGTGTGCGGGAGAGGCCGGCGATAGGATGGCCCCAAGCGCCAGCACTGCGAGCAGGAAAAAGTTGTGTTTCATAGGTGGGTCTTACAGCGGAGGGTGAATTTCCTGGTGACGGGGAAGTTGAGGCGGAAGAATCGCGCGTCCTCCCGTACAAGATAAGGATTAGGGAAATTATACCTGCCGTTCCTAGCAAAAGCAAGCGAAGGCAGGGGGATGTAAGGCAATCGCTCTGGGAGGGCAGGCACGGGGACAAGGAGGGCGGGCACGGAGGCCCGCCCCTACGCGCCCGTCAATGCCCGTCATGGGTAGGGGCACCCCCCCATGGTTGCCCTTTGTCTGTCGCGGTTGCCCTCTGTCTGTACTCCTCAACGCGGAGCGTCGAAGGGAGCTTCGGGGACATAGCGCGTGTCCTGGTTGAAGTTGACCATCAGGATGACTTGGATGAAGTACGCGCTTGTATCAATAAACCGAGCCCAGGTTTCCGCCGTGCGCGGGTAGTTCGCCCCGTCCCGCCAGTCCACTAGGCCGCCGTCGGGTTGCGCCGGGGCGGTCGCGCCCAGCCAGAGGGCGGAATATTCCCGACGCGCGGCCCAGCGCAGGCGGTTGACGGCCCGCCGGCGCAGTTCGGGGTCGTGGGTTTGCGCGGCGTATTTCCACTCGACCTTCGCCAGTTGCAGCCCTGGGCCGGGGTACAGATACTCGTTTTCGGGTCTGGCCGCGAAGTAGTGATGCCAGTGCGTCCCGTAGTATTTCCAGTCCGCCGCGTCCGTTGTCTGCGCCGTCATGGAAAACTCGTTTCCGCCCAATGTCCACCAGTCGCTGATCCTGCGGGCATATTCCTCGCCGGGCGGCAGGACATCGGCCTCATAGGGCAGAAAGCAAAGTTGGTCTAAGCTGTCGCCGTATTCCGGCTCATAATCATGGTCCCGGTGTCGGACCCGGTAGAAGTTGGACCAGTCGCCGCGTTCTTTCATGCCGGCGATGCCGGTCGTGATCGCGCTTGCCGCCGCCGCGTAACGCGGATCGGGCCTTTTCAGCGTCCTAGCCCAGCAGTCCAGACACCGCAGGGCATCGGTCGCCGCGACGGCATCGGTCAGCCAGAAGTCCCCGCTGGAGGCCGGGCCGCGCACCAGCCCGAACCGCGTGTCCTGGTGGCGCAGCAGGTATTCCCCCGCCGCCCGCGCCGGCGGCCACGCGCGCGTCAGCCAATGCATTCCCGCCGCCGCTCGTCCCGTTCCGGCGAGGTACTCGCAGCGTTTCCATAGCGCCACAACGGTCATCCCCGTCGCCGCCGGGGTCGCGTCCTCGCTCCGAGTCCGTTGGCCTTGCCCGTCGTAGTACACGCGCGCCGCCATGCCGCCCGCTTCGGATGACCCGGCATCGCCGACCCAGCCCTGCCGATGCCCCGTCAGCCAGACATCGAAATAGGCGTCCAGGACGGCGTCCTCGCCCCGCGTGTCCTCTCCATGCGCCCGCGCGAACGCGGCGGCTTTCATCAGGCTGATCGCGCCGACCGCGCCGGCTTCGGGAGCCACCCAGTCCGCGACGTGGTCTCCGATGCGCACGTCATTGAGCGCGCCATAGGCCGCCGAGCCTGGAAAGATTCGCGCCTTGCTTCCTGCCTGCTCGGTGTAGGAGCAGGCGGCGAGGTAGCCGGATTCGCGCTTGAGGGCGTCCCGCGCCTCGGCGTCCGTGAACGGAGAAGCGGCGGGGGCCACCCCCCGATGCAGTGCCCGGTCCAGAAGGCGCTGCGGCCTGACTCCGACCCAGAGGCAGAACAAAGCGCTGCCCGCCACCAGCAAGACTAAGGCGATTGCCGCCGTCCGCCGCCGGTGAGACCGCTCGGCTGTGTCTATCTCCCTCGTCTCCTGTGCGGGGCCGTTGTCCATGCTACAGAGTATGACACCATGCCTGTTTTAATGCAAGCCGGTTTGACGATCCACGCACAGTCTACTCGTTTTCAGCCGCCGCGTCGGAAGCGCGGCGGAGGATAATCAGCGTGAAGGCAAACTCGATGTCCAGGCTTGGGAGGTTCATCGCGCCCGCCCACGCCTCGTCTGACAAGCGCCCTCCGGTGGGCGTCATTCGGATCAAATGCCCCATGTCTTCGGGCGGCAGGACTTGCCGATAGCGAAGCGTCTCGGCATGGCTTGGGGCAAGCGTCCCCTCAAAGTCCTCAGTCGTCCGCCGCTCTTTGTCGCCGTCTATCCGGGGCATCCCCAGCGCGTCATGCAGCGCGGCCAGGTGCCCCTCGGCGGGGACGACGACCAGCGCCAGGCCGCCGGGACGGAGGACGCGCGCGAACTCGACCGGGTTCCGGGGCGCGAACACGTTCAGCACAACGTCAAAGGACGCCGGGGCGAACGGCAAGTCCCGATGGACGCTGGCGATCAAGAATGTGCTGTCCTTGTGCCCTGCCGCCGCCAGCTTGACGGCCTCTTTGGAGATGTCCAGGCCATAACACTCAACGCCCGACGGCAGAGCCGACTTGAGCCGGTGCAGGTAGTAGCCTTCGCCGCACCCGGCGTCTAAAATCCCGACACCTGCCGTTCCGTTCCCGCCGAGGTATTCGCTGACGAGAACATTGATCCGGTCCGAAAGCGGCGCGTAATGCCCTTGTTCCAGAAACGCCCGCCGGGAGGTCATCATCGCCTTCGTGTCCCCCGGCGACGCGGACGCCTTCTGGTTGGCGAGCAGCAGGTTGACGTAGCCCTCTTTGGCAATGTCGTAAGAGTGCCCCCGGCCGCAGCGGAGGGTCGTTTCCACCCGCGCCAGCCGTTCCCCACACAGAGGGCAGATCAACAACGAGTGCGTGTGCGTCAGCGGCCTCCAGTCGCGTGCACGAGCTGCGCCAGCGACGTCTGATAAAAGAAATCGGCTTCGACAGGTTCGTTCGGGTTCGCGCGAGCTGCGTCAGCGCGTTCGGGTGGGAAAAGGGCAAGAAGCGTTGACGCCGTAAAAGCGCGGCGGGAAGGGATTATAAGAGGCGATTTCTAGTCGTGCGATAGGCGCGGTTGGCGTGAACTATGAAGAGTGACGGCAGCGTTGCTGTCAGGGAGCGGCTGGCACCTCCGGTAATTATACCCGCCCCTGTGCTCATAAGCCAACGCAAGACAGTGGTAATTCCTCCACTCCATCACTTCCACCGACGAAAAAAGCGGGGAGCACTGCTCCCCGCACCTTCGCTGTTCCGCCCGCCTCAGTATTGCGGGAGTGTGGGAATATTGAGCGCCTTCACGATGGCGTTGTACTCATCGTAAAGTGCCTGCTGGTGTGGGTCGCTGGAACTCCCGACTGCTATCATCTTCCCGGAATACGAAATGGCTGAACTACCCGCGCCCGCCCCGCCACCAACACCGTTGGGCGGTTGATATGTGGGGGCGACCGTATCCAGATCACTAAAAAACTGGCCGGTTAAAGTAGGCGAAACGGTGCCGCTGCCGGTGACCGTGTTAAAGGTCGGCTGAGTAGCGCTGACCTCGGTGACGGTGTAAGTCGCCGTCCCGTCCCGCGACACTGTCACGGAGTAGCCCCCTCGCCCAAAGCCGATGTTCGTTTCCAGAACGGCGTGGTCGCTGTGAGGCGTCGTAGTTTGGCTTGATCCTCCCGATCCTCCGCAGCCCGTAAGACTAATGGAGAGGCCGAGGAGCCAGACTAGTTCGCCTAACTTCGGCAGCGCCTGCTTGGGTTTCATCATCTGCCTCCTGCCCTTGCCACGAGATCAGAAAACAGGTTTGCGCCGTTGAAAGAACCCAGCCCGGTCGTGAGATCATAACCCGGCACGGCTTGGTTTCCGGGGCCGCCTTGATACTTGCGGTTGTTGCTTCCATCAGCGATGTCGTGGAAGTTCGCGCCATACCCAGGTCCTTGCGCGATGCTGTAAAGTGTGGAGGTGAAGTCGGCAAGGGGCGGGATTCCCTGCCCATTGAGGCGAGAGTTCACCAGGGCCAGGAAGGAAGCCCAAATGGGCGTGGCCGCACTCGTACCACCATAAGGACCCCATCCCCCGTTGAAGTAAATCGCGTAGTCTGGATAGGCGTTGAGAGAAACATCTGGCACGTTCCGCATCGTCGTTGAACCGCCGGACGCCGCAGTGATCACCGGCTTTTGGTTCCGAATGAGCCAGTAGTTGCTGATCCCTCCGCCGCTTGCGTTGTAAGAACTCATGTAGAACGCATCGTTCCAAGTTGTTTCGGAAGCATAGTTTCTGTTCTGATCCGTGAACAGCTTCGTGCCGCCGACAGCGCAGGCCCAGCCCTGCGATGCCGGATCGAGTGCAGTCACGTTGCTCGTGGAGGCATCATACGGTCCCCAGTCACCTGAAGAGGCGAAGAAGCAATTGCCGAGGGAGATCATGTACTGCAAGGCGTTACCCTCGCTTTGCTTCTGGTTGCTAGAAAGGCTGTTCTCGGTAAAGGCCCAGGAGCAGCTCGTTTGGTAGGCACGGCCAGCGGCGAGGCTGGTTGTGTTCAGGATGTCCAGCAAGCCTTTAGGGGTGATCGGTCCTTCATAGACACGAATCTTGGACAGGCCGGGGGCTACTGCGACTGCCAGTTCAATGTCAATTGCGGCTTCCGGGGGCGTCGAGTTCACGGATGAGTTGATAACTGTACTAATGACGTTGCTCACCCCATCAACGGAGATGATTTCCAATGGCACATGCGGTAGGCCGAAGTAGTCTTCGTAGGCGGCGATGTCGCTCGGATTGAAGCCGTTGAGTTCCACCAGGTCAAGAATCTGCCCCTGCCCATTGGACGGGACCGAGTTCAGATTGTAGGCTGTCTTGATGTCACTGGGGCCGATGTACCCAAATGGACCGCTGAAATACGGACTGGACGACCCGCCGGTTCCGCCTCCCACTGTGCCGGAGATTGTGAGAGGAGGTGTAGTGCCTCCGCCTGTTCCGCCGCCGCCATCGCCAGGGCCAACCGGCTGCTGGAACAGAGGAGTCATTTTACGTGCTTGACGCAGCTTAGACGAGGGGATTTTGCCGAGCACCATTTGCGGGATTGCTACGGCGTCGTCGTCCATGCCCAGGACGCCGAGCAGGCGGGGGGCGAGGGCGGCGGGAACGGACGGCTCCTGGTCCGGCGCGTGGAAGATGCGCCCGTCCTTGTCCTGGAACTGCATCAGGCGGACGCCGAACGCGGCTTCTACCGCCGCCGCTGGGCCGGAGACGTCTACGAGCATCCGGTTCTTGAAGGTCTGCGTGACCGTCAAGCCCTGAGACCGGGCGAATGCGGCCACCGCGTCGTAGTCGGCCTGAGTCGGGCTGAAGTGGTCGATCATTTCCTGATCCGTCGGGTACTTGTGGTAAAGCGGGTCGGCGGGGTCGAACAGGCGGGCATCTAAATCATCCAGTGCCGCCTTGTTGCGGAGGGGCAGCGTGAGGGCAACATCTATCCGCGTCTGCGGGTCGAGGCGCGTGCCCAGTGCCTTTGCGCCTTTGACGCCGACGGGGATGTTGCCGGTGAGCTGCTTAAACATAGCTGGGACGGGAGAGGCCGTGGGGGTGGCCTGGGCCGAGCCGACCAGCATCAGAGGCAACAGCGTAGAACACAGAGTCCGCACGACGCGGCGTTTTAGTGATGTGCCGCGGGGGGGAGTACTGCGAGCGTTCCTTGCGAGCGTTCCTTGCGAGCGTTCCTTGCGAGCGTTCCTTGCGAGCGTTCCTTGCGAGCGTTCCTTGCGAGCGTTCCTTGCGAGCGTTCCTTGCGAGCGTTCCTTGCGAGCGTTCCTTGCGAGCGTT
>JAABUU010001034.1_pt1 | contig 51554 bp, 60 predicted proteins | sample 5559301 | NCBI WGS metagenome assembly JAABUU01 (sample SAMN10711884, study PRJNA513360) | rock metagenome | isolation source: Antarctica rocks | place: Antarctica: Victoria Land, Richard Nunatak white | reverse complement strand
GACCGGGCGCGTGGGGTCGATCCGCGCCACGGAGCGGAACGGGTCGAGTGTGTGGGTGCCGATCCAGGACATGGCGCCCAGCGCGACGACGATGAGAAGCGGCGCCGTCCAGATCAGCACTTCGAGCTGCGTCGAATGGTGCCACTCGGGATCGTAGGCAGCCTTCGTGTTGGCGGCGCGATAGCGCCACGCAAAGACCGCCGTGACGACCATCACGGGCAGGATGATCAGCAGCATCAGGCCGGTCGAGGCGATGATCAGGTTGCGCTGCTGGACCGCGACGTCGCCCGAGGGGCTCATCAGGACCGTGCCGCAGCCGCTCAGCAGAGCGACGAGCGGAAGCAGGACGAGAAGGCGCGGGACTCTCACGGGCATTCGGCCATCTGTTGGTGTGACGTTCCCGATCTAGGGAGCGCAGGGCGATCCGGGGATTGGACGTTTTGTCCATCCCGATCCGTTTGACCTTCGCCGTGGGAGGCCTATTCGTTAAAGACACGAGGGCTCACCGCGCGAGCGGGCCGCCTTCGACCGAACGCAGGGGCGGATGCGACGCTATGGTCACGGGCAATACGGGAGTGGCTTCGTCGGCGGCGCTGGAGCGCGACGCGCGGCTGGTGTCGACGGATCACTCCCATGTCTCGCCCGGCGAGATCGCGCTCGGTGTGGTGATCGGGCGCACCTCCGAGGCCTTTGATTTCTTCGTCTTCGGCATCGCCTGCGTGCTGGTGTTTCCGGCGCTCATCTTCCCGTTCGCCGACGCGCTCACCGGGACGCTCTATTCATTCGTGCTCTTCGGGCTGGCCTTCGTGGCCCGGCCGGTCGGGTCCGTCATCTTCCTCGAGATCGACCGACGGCACGGGCGCGGCGTCAAGCTAACCTTGGCGCTGTTCCTGCTCGGCGGGTCGACCGCATCGATCGCGTTCCTGCCCGGCTACGGCGAGTTCGGCTGGGTGTCGATCGCCATCCTGGCAGCCTGCCGGATCGGGCAAGGCATCGCTCTCGGGGGCGCCTGGGACGGCCTGGCGTCGCTGCTGGCGCTGAACGCCCCCCATGACCGGCGCGGGTGGTATGCCATGATGCCCCAGCTCGGGGCGCCCTTCGGCCTCATCGTGGCGGCCGGCCTCTTCGCCTTTTTCCTGCTCAACCTGTCGGCGGAGGACTTCATCGCCTTCGGCTGGCGCTACCCGTTCTTCGTCGCCTTCACGATCAACGTCGTGGCGCTGTTCGCGCGGCTGCGGCTGGTCGCGACCGAAGAGTTCCAGCAACTCCTCGATCGCCGCGACCTCATGCCGGCACCGGTATCGGTGCTGCTGAAGACGCAGGGCTACGACATCGTGATCGGCGCCTTCGTGCCGCTGGCGAGCTTCGCCCTGTTCCACCTGATGACGATCTTTCCGCTGTCCTACGTCGGCCTGTTCACCGACCGGACCCCGGGCGCCTTCCTGCTGCTGGAACTCGTCGGTGGCATCGTCCTCGCTCTGACGGTCACGCTGTCGGGCATCGTGGCCGACAGGATCGGCCGCCGCAACCTGCTCGGCCTTTGCGCGGTCGCGATCGCGATGTTCTCTTTCTGCACCCCCGCGCTGCTCGGGGGGAGCGAGGTGGGGCAGACGGCCTTCATCCTGATCGGCTTTGCCCTGCTGGGCCTGTCGTTCGGGCAGGCGGCGGGCGCCGTCGCGTCGAATTTCGCGAGCCACAACCGCTACACGGGCTCGGCCCTGACGTCGGACTTGGCCTGGCTGGTCGGCGCCGGCTTCGCACCCCTGGTGGCGCTGGCCGGATACGAGCGGTTCGGGCTGTGGGCCGTCTGCGCCTACCTGCTGTCGGGGGCGGTCTGCACGCTCGCGGCTCTGGCCGTCAACAAGAGGCTGGAACTCCGGGACCATTGAGGGGTGGAGCACCATGAAAGCGCTGGCGACCTTCGCCCTCCTGCTCACGACGATTTCGCCGTCACTCGCGCACGAGACGTGGGGCAACGGCTTGCCGGTCCCCGAATGGGTCGTCAGAGCCTGCTGCGGGCCGGCCGACGCCCATCGACTACGGCCGGATCAGGTGCGTCGGGTCGACGACGGTTACCTCATCGAAGGCTATCCGAGGACGATCCATGACGCCCAGGTTCTCCCCAGCGAGGATGGAGAATACTGGGCGTTCTATTCGGAATACGTGGACGCCGCAGGGGCGACGGGTTTCACCAGCGTCTATTGCTTCTTCGCTCCGACATCGGGCTGACCGGGCCTTCGCGGCCCGCGACCTGGTAGTCCCGCGCGGCTTGGCTTGCGCCGGGCGGGCCGCCACGATAGTTCCGGCCTGTTCCTTGCGAGGGTCTTTGCCCCGCCCCCTCCCCCCGAAGCCCGTCTCCATGCAGCAACCCCCGAAGCAGATCCGCCGCGTCGTCCTGGCCTATTCCGGGGGGCTCGACACCTCCATCATCCTGAAGTGGTTGCAGACGACCTACGGATGCGAGGTGGTGACGTTCACGGCCGACCTCGGCCAGGGCGAGGAGCTGGAGCCGGCGCGGCAGAAGGCGATCCTGCTCGGCATCAAGCCCGAACACATCTTCATCGAGGATCTGCGCGACGAGTTCGTGCGCGACTACGTCTTCCCCATGTTCCGGGCCAACGCCCAATACGAGGGACTCTACCTCCTCGGAACCTCGATCGCGCGCCCGCTCATCGCCAAGAAGCAGATCGAGATCGCCCGGAAGGTGGGGGCCGACGCCGTGGCACATGGCGCCACCGGCAAGGGCAACGACCAGGTGCGGTTCGAACTCGGCTATTACGCACTGGAGCCCGACATCACCGTGATCGCGCCCTGGCGCGAATGGGACCTCACCTCCCGCACGGCGCTCCTCGAGTTCGCCGAGCAGAACCAGATCCCCATTGCCAAGGACAAGCGCGGGGAAGCGCCTTTTTCGGTCGACGCCAATCTGCTGCACGTGTCGTCCGAAGGCAAGGTCCTGGAGGACCCGGCCGCCGAAGTGCCCGACTACGTCTTCTCCCGCACGGTCAGCCCCGAGGACGCGCCCGACAAGCCGACGACGATCGAGATCGGCTTCGAGCGTGGCGATCCCGTCTCGGTCGACGGCGAGAAGCTCGGGCCTGCGGCGCTGCTAGCCAAGCTGAACGGGCTCGGCCGCGACAACGGGATCGGCCGGCTCGACCTCGTCGAGAACCGCTTCGTCGGCATGAAGTCGCGCGGCATGTACGAGACGCCGGGCGGCACTATCCTTTATTTCGCCCATCGGGGCATCGAGCAGCTCACGCTCGACCGGGGCGCGGCCCACCTCAAGGACGAGCTGATGCCGCGCTACGCCGAGATGATCTACAACGGTTTCTGGTTCTCGCCCGAGCGAGAACTGCTGCAGGGCCTGATCGACAAGAGCCAGGAGTTCGTCACCGGCACCGTGCGGATGAAGCTCTACAAGGGCAACGCCACGGTCGTGGGCCGCTCCAGCCCCTACTCGCTGTACGACCACGACCTCGTCACCTTCGAGGAAGGTGCGGTGGCCTACGATCACCGCGATGCCGCGGGCTTCATCAAGCTCAACGCCCTGCGGCTGCGGACCCTCGCCAAGCGCAACCGCCGCGGCGCGCCCTAGCATCACAGTTGCCTGTTTTTGAGCAGATGCGCCCGCCTCGCCTCGGCTTGGTGGGCCCGTCGCCAGCATGACCAGGCGATGATGCGAGCTGGCTCGATGCGATTGAGAGCCAGTCGCGTGGCGACACGACGGATCTCCTGCGTTGACCAGCGGATCAGGCTGGCCATCGTTTGCTCGTCCTCGGCAGTTTTTTGGGTGTGCGTCCTTACTTACCTCGTGGCGGGTGGCAGCCATCATGGCAAAGGCCAGCATGCTGAGTGTCACGTGGCGGTGCCATCCGTGCCAGGATCGGGTTACATTGTGGTCTAGACCGAACTCATTCTTTGCGGTTTCGAAACTATCCTCGATCGCCCAACGATAACCCTCGACTTCCACCAGTTTAGCGAGACCGGTTCCGACGGAACACCAGGTCGAGAAATATGCGAGGGCGCCGTCGGCGATGTTGCGGCGGATCAGCAGGCCGCGGGTCCACAACCCCGTCGCTGCTGCGTCATATTCCGATGCGTCCAGGTCGGCGAGTTCGCAATAACCCTTCGCCAGCTTCTCCAGCAGGCTTCGCCTGCCGGAGCCTTAAGCTGGCTCCGCCCAGTCGTAGAGCCTCGGCCCCTTGGTGCCGTCGCCGGCCGACAAACGATGCCACGCCGGGGCTCTCCAGTCCGCGTGCGATCTCCTCGGCCGTGCCGGCGAAAGCAGGCGTTTTACCCCAAGAGTTGAATGGCCTGTTGGCGTTCACGCCGAGCACATAGCCCTTGCCAACTCGTCGCAAAGCCGTCTCGAGCGCCCCCACCCCGTAGACGCTGTCGGCCGCTCCCTGCGGAGGCTTCCCCAGCCTGTTTCACAGGCTCGGGTCCCAAGCCTCCTCCGCCCATCCGAAAGGCACCCCGGCCGCGATGGCACGCCCGATCATGGCCGACGCCATCTGCGGCTTCGTCGTGAAACCGATATCGGCTGGAACACGCGTCTGCTTCAGGCGCGCCGGATCATCCGTCCACACCTTCGACAGGTAGAGCGCCCGATCGATGAACGCGTGGCCGTGGCGCGAAACATAACTCGCAGGAGGAAGCAGGTAACCCATGTCACGGGTGATCGGGCGGAAGTTGTTCATCGGGCAGACACGTCATCGCGAAATCATGATCGCCACTCAACATCAAAACAATCGGGCCTTAAGTCCGACAGGCTGCGAACTTGCCGGGCCACCATGAATGGCGAGTTGCCGATCACCCGCCGAGGCGCACCAGTGAGCCCCGCCCTCGGCCGAGCGGCCCGCTCCCTATTTCGTGAAAGCGCGGTCGAGCGCCAGAGCAGCGCCCAGCGACACGATCGTCTGGAAGCCGATCATTCCCACGACCCACTTGATCAGGTCGGCCTTGGTGGCCTCGATCCTGGCTCCCAGGCGCAACTCGACCTCCCGAAGTTCAGCCCGGAGGTCGGTCCTGACCGCCAGGACATCTGTCTTCACCGCCAGGACCTCTGCCTTCGTCGCAAGGTCTCCCTGCATGGCCTCGGCCATGGCGTCTGCCAGCCCTTCAGCCTGCTCGGGGCTGAACTTGGCCTTGTCCCTTAGCGTGCGGGCCAGCCGGAGCGTGTCGAATGCGGCGCTCATCGCGCGCATCGCTGCCGAGAACGGGCCCCGAGACCTGGCGCGCGGCGATTATCGGACGATCGATCCTGAAAGAAGCGCGGCGCTACACGCGCGGAGCCCGGCGCAAAAATCTGCCCGACCAGCGGAGTTCCTGTTCCGGCACGGAACGCTTCTCCCGCCGCTACCCCGGCCGTGTCACAAGCGCGCGATCGTGAGCCATAAATCAACGCGTTTCGTAAAGGTGGTGCCCAGGGGCGGAATCGAACCACCGACACTGCGATTTTCAGTCGCATGGCATATGACCTCCGTTCAGTAACTTAGCGGAGTTTTGACCTGTCTACTTCGGTACTCGCGCCAATAGGTTAGCATCAGATTGTCTACGCCACCACTGTAGCTTCGTTTGTCATACGCCCGCCAGCGTGAACCACGCGTCCGGCGCGATGCTCAGATCATCAGCGGCGCGCTTGACCTTGGGATCGGTCACCACGACGTCTCCGACTGCGGCGCGGGCCACCAATCGACTCATGTGATCGGGCGTGATCGTTGCGCGCTGCGCGGTCGACAGGGCGTCAAGGAGCGCGCTGACCGTGGCGGAGCGGGGTGCGGGAACCTGCGGAGGCGCAGGCGGGATCGGCCCGAAGACTTTGCCGTCCCACGTCATGCCCAATGCGGGCGAGGCGCCAGCCGGAATCGGCAGGACGCCAAGCTCGGCCGGAAAACATTCTTCGAGGGAGAATCCGTCCGGATGCGGGGCGATCAACTCGACCACGATGCCGTCGACGTATCGGAACGCGATAGGATTAGTGTCGGCCATAGTGCTCACCACCTCACGATGCAGATACCGGGCGCGCCGTTGCCGCCCGCGAGACCGGAGCCGCCCGACGCGCCCGAGCCGCCGTTGCCGTACCCGACGCCCGCACCACCCGTGTTGCAGAGGTCGATCGAGCCGAGGCCGCGCGGGGCCTGACCACCACGTGCGAAGATCACGTAGAGGTTGCTGTTCGTGACGGTCGATGAATTGGTGCCGGACGCGCCGCCTTGCCCACCGGGTAGATTGAGCAAGCCGCCTGTTGCGGCACCGCCCGCGCCACCGAAGGCGATGGTTCCTGACCCGAAGGGACCGCCAAAGCCACCTCCGGCAGAACAATAACTGCTGAACGAAGATAAGCCACCGTTGCCCCCGCCAGCGTTTGCCGTCGCGAGGCCCCCGGCTCCGATCGTGACCGGGACGCCTCCCGAAGAGGTGAGATTGATGCGTCCGTAGCAGTAGCCGCCACCACCACCTCCGCCGCCGGGGTTTCCGAGGATGCCACCGCCCGCCGTAGTGTTACTCGAAGCACCGCCAGCGGCGCCGCCGCCGATGAGTTCGACTTCGACTTGCGTCACGCCGGCGGGAGGGTTGAAGGTTCCCGATGCCGTGAAGACCTGCGACCGACCGATGACGCCGATTGCCGACTGGATTGCGGGACTGCTTTGAATCAATGCAAGAACGTCGGACGCGAGTACCACCGAAAGCAGGCGGAAGCCTACTCCGTCCGAACGGAACGTCAGGAACGCGTTGGGGGGCAGGTCGCCGATGGCGACATTGGCACCCGTCGTCTTGCGAATCGGCCCTGTCACCGGGCCTGCCCCACCCGGACCAGTAATGGTCAGCGTTGGAGTGGTGGTCGAATTCGCCACACCTCCCGGCACCGTCACGGTGAAAGGCAAACCCGCCCTTAGGGCAAGGTGGGCGAGGCCAACGGTCGCGACGATTGCATCGAGCGTGCCCGTCGCCACCGCAAAATCGAGCTGCCCGCCGCGGATGGCACGGGTGAGTTGGTAGGGGTCCGACGACGATGGAATGATGCCGGCCTGCACGAGCACATTGACGATCTCGTACATCGGTTCGGTGCAGAGCGCGAAAGGCGGATAGGAGCCTTCCTGCCCAGTCTGTGGAACGCCGTTCGTCCATGGGAGCTGCGTCTGGTCCTCGACGCCCGTAGTGGGATTGAGTGGATAATGCAGTTGCAAGGCTCAGACCCCGAGATAGTTGAAGAGGACGACGGTGTGGGCCGGCTTCCAGCGCGTGAAGACGCACTGCAGGTCGACGGCCTTGATGATTTCTAGGAAGCTGTCTCGGCCAAAACTCGACGTGCTGAAGTTGAAGCGCGTGAGACGCGGCCCCGTTACAGTGACCCGCCAATAAAAACGCGAGTTGGGGAGGAAGAATTTGCCGCGCGAGCCACCGAATGATGACAGGCCGAACTGAAAGGGCTGAAACTCGCGGATTGTAATTGTATAGCCCAGCGAGGCTGCGACCCCGATGAAGAAGGCGCGAGACTGCCCGCCGAGCGTGGTCAGCTTGTTTACCAGGGCCTGACGGCGTTCCGGTAGCGTCAGCGTGCGCTTGACACAGGGATCGGGCAGGCCGAAAGCCCGCTCCCAGTCCGGCAGCATTTCGTAGGTAAAACGGGGGTCGCTCTCGACCGTAAGCAGCGCGGCCGCGCGGGCCGCGACATCGCCCCAGATCTGTGCGTTCCCGTCGCACCAAGTCATCAACTCGCCGTCGACGTCACGCGGCCAAGCGGTGCCCGTCGGCAGATCATCCGCGATGACCTGCGCGAATTCCGGCGCGGTTCGCTGGACCCAGGTGTCGACCATCAACCGATGGACCCGAGGACCGCGAGGCTACCTGCGTTGGCCATGATGGCGTCGGTCATGACGAGGTCGTAGGATACGCCACCCACGGCCGCATAGATCGCGTCGTTGACCCAGGCCGACGGGATGTTTACGGCCGGAATGCCTATTCCGTTGATCTGCGACGCCGGTGCTGCCTTCCGGGCCAGCATGGCGGCGACCCGGACCGCGATAGCCCCCCGGAGCGCGAGCGAATCACCCGCGAGGGCCTTAACCGAGAAACTGACCGGCTGTGCGAGCGGTGCGAGCGCGAAGACGTCGGCCGTGACCGGACGGACGCTGTTGAGGTAGGCCTGCACGGCCGCGACGTCGACGGGAAGCGGGAAGCCCCCCTGCCCCGCGCGGAGATCGTCGCACATGAAGCGCACCGTGACGGTGCCAAGCCCCATCTCAAGCGGCGAGCACCAGGCGCGTGTTACGCCGGCAACCTCCAGTGCCCAAGCCACGTAGTCGTCGGCATCGCCTCCCATCGGCGGTTGGCGGATCCGTTGTAGGACACGGACGCGAAGTTCGTCGTCGGTCTCTTCATCGGCGCCGCCGGTCAGAGAGACGACAGTAGCGCCGCCGGTCCCGAAGACACCCGCGACCGCAACCGCGATGGCGAGGGTTGCACCAGGCGCGAGGTTGCCCACCGCGCCCGCATCGAGCGCCCGGATCGAAACTGGCGTGATCCCCGGTCCAATTGTGACGGCCGCCGTCGTCTCGAAACCGACGTTGCCGTAGAGCAGCTGCGAACCGGCCGGAAAGACCGTGCCCGGCATGCCGTTGATGGTGGCTGCGCCGGCCGCGAAAGTCGCCGACTTACGCCCGCGGCTACCGTTGGCGTTGACCAGGTAGATCGTCGCCCACTTGTCGAGGAACTGCTGTTCCGCCGTGTCGGGCAGGTACTGCAGCGCCTGCCAATCGAGGTACTGGAGGTTCAAGTGGGCGTTGCCGCCGTTTGCGTCAGCGAGGACTCGGACCTCGCCGTTGGGCAGGATCGCGACACCGAGCTTAGCCGCGATGTAGTCGCGGTTCTGCTGCCGCACCGAGAGGAGCGTCGGGGTCGACCAAGGCATGCCGGATCAGCCCCCGAAGTCGCGCCAGAGATCGGCAAATTGCAGCGCGATTGCCGACTTCGGCCCGCGGTAGATCGTGAGCTTGCCTGAGATGCGGTCGCGCCCAACTTGTTGAAGGTCGAGGTCGTATTTCGTGGCGATCTTGGCCGTCACGAAAGGATCGAGCGCCTCGCGGAGGTATCGCCTGGCCCGCTCAATCGTGGCGCCTTCGCGCGCATTGCTGTCCGTGATGGCGACCCGGCTTAGCAGCCAAAACCGCGTGCCGATCGGCCAACCACCCCAGATCCTGGCCGCGTCCGTGTCGCCCCACCAGCCGCGGAGATCGGTGCTGTTCAGTTGCGGTAGCTTGTCGTCGGGCAGCGCGCGTCGGTCAGTATTCAAGGCGATGATCACCGCGTTGGCGAGGCGATGGTCCTGAGGATCGCCGTCGACCGTGCCGAACATCCATCCGAGCCGGACTACGAACGGCGCCGTGAAGGTTTGCGAGATGATGATACCGGACATCAGCCGAGACCCCGTCTGGCTGAGGCATGCGGCATGTGGCGGTCCTGAAACGCGAAAGCCGCCCAAAGGGACGGCTTCGAATTGTTGGATGCAGTTCGGGAACTGCCTACCGGATACCCGATCCCGTTTCCATTTTCAAGAAAACGGTGGCAGGCTTAGCGCCTCGGGAGGCTGCGATGCAACGTGTTCTGATGGCAGTTGCGGTTGGCGCGCTGATGGGCGCTGGGCCGACGTGGGCGCAACAGGAAGACATGGGCCGCAAGCTGATGACTGCGGCGACAATCACCCTCGCAGCATACCTGCAGCAAGGCGGGACGATAGACATTCAATCCGCCGACTCAGCTCTCTTGGAACGTTATCGTCTCAAAGCTTGGAAGGACGCCGATTGCGTCTACAGCATAGCTGCCGGTCAGAGTGTTACAAGCCGACAATACACCATTGATTTTCATAATCTGACAGGAGGTTACCAGATCTATGGTGCTCAAGTTGTCTTTTACGGAAACGGAAAGGCACCTATCTGCTTCAAAGAAACAAATGGCTCAGGATTGTGCTTCAAACACTTGGCGATTGATCGACCGTCGCGCCCTGACGGTATCGTCAACGATGTCCTTTTCGTTATTAAGAACGCTTGCCCTCCAATCGAAGAGAACCAGCCAGGGAATCGTGATCCGTACTGATCACGCATACCGTGCGATCACTGACGTGGATGGCCCGGCCGTCGTCTGCACAGGTGCGTAGCTGCCCCGCTTGCCGTCGCCGCCAAGGATAACCTGGCCGCCATCGTCAGGATCGATGGTGATCTTCTTGTCCGCCACCACGACCTTGGTGTTGTTCACCACGACCGTGACCGGCAGCTTCGATCCGCCGCCCGTGATAACGATGCCGTTCCGGGTCAGGTAAACCTGTTGGCCTTGATCGTCGTAGAGCAGCACTTCGCCCGGCTTGCCGTTTTTCGGCCGGTGCCGGCGGTCATCCACGCCGAGTACGACGGGATGGGAGCGGCTGCCGCCGAGGTAGGCGACGATGGCTTCGGCCGACTTTGGGCTGTTCGGATCGGGCGGGAGGGGGACCGCGCTATGGCCGTAGGCCTGCCATCTCTCGATCCCGTCATGCACCTCGTCGTGGAAGACCTGGACCTGGGCTTCCTGCATCATCTTGGTGTCGTCGGCCGCCATGAAGCGAGCTCGCGAGATTGAGACGGATACGCCGGTCGCCGAATCACGGGTGTTGCTACGCAATGGGCGATCCTCCCTGGCCAGAACTATCGAAACCACCTTGCCAGCTCGGCGGGTCAACAGTCGGGCTACCCGGCGGCACGTCGTTGGAATAGGTGCTATCGCCGGATCCGCCCTGCCCCGCCCCGGCGCCGGGCGAGGTGATATCGGCCTTACCGGTCAGGCTCTCCGGCGTGCAGAGTTCGATGGTGGTGATCGTGCCCGCCTCGTTTTGAGCATAGACCACCGATTTTGACTTCAGTGCCCGATTGAGGTCGAGCATGGGCGAATTGACCGTGTACGTCTTGTTGACGTCCCACAACTCGCCGTCGCTTGCCTGCCACCCCTGGACCACGATGGAGCAATCGATCTCGGCCGTACCCTGGAAAGCCAGCTCGTGCTCGACGCGCTGCTGGACATCCTGAGCAGAGCCCGGCTCCTCGAGGAGGATGATCTTGCTCCGGGTCGCCCGGACGTTCGAATTCGTCGATCTTGCCGAGACATCGTTCGTGGCGAAGCTGCTGTCGCTCCCCTGCCCCTGTGCCCGGACGTTCGTGTCGCGGTAGGAGTTGCTGACGTCGATCGTCGCCCTGGCCTGAAGGATGTTTCTGCCCTCGACGAGCTGCGCGCCGCTGGCCTGATTGCTACCCGAGTAGGACGCGACCATGTTGCCGTTCGCGTCGTCGGTCAGACGCAGATTGCGAAGTCGCGCGAGCCGCTCCACGGCCATGAAGGCGGTCTCGCCGAGACGGATCGAAAAGTTATCGAAGGGTTGGTCGAGGCCCGGCGGACTGCCGGAGATCGTCAGGTTTACACCTGCAGGCTGGAGGATGGCCGAAGCGATCTGTTGAAACGTGTACCCCTTGAACTGGCTCCCTTTCACGTTCGCCGAGGAGTCGACAGCGTCGGCCGTATTGCTGCGCCCGGCGAACAGGACCCCATGCTCGTTCTTGTTGTAGGACCCCTGACGGACGTCGATGTGGCCGGTCAAGGCCAGGATGCCCGCCAGCGTTATCGTGCACTGGTCCCCTGGCTGGATCCGCCAGTTCTGAAATTGGGTGTTGGCGTCGATCGCCTCGGTCGCGGAAAACTGAAAGGTGGATGCCACTCCCATGTAGTCGCGGCGCACCCAGAAATCCGTCCAGGCCGAGAACTTGGTGCCGTTCACGCTGAGGACGGCGATCTCGGCGGTTTTCGGCATCGTCGCTCCTACTTGCGCCGGGTCGTCATCGCGGCGGCGAGACGAGGTCCGAAAGACCGATGCACCTCGCGCCGCATTACCCGTTCGAAGTCGGCGTGAAACGGAACCTGAGCCGGGATCGAGGTGGACGGCTTCAGAACGTACATGAGCTTCAGGCCCTTGCTTTTTCCCTTGCCGGTTCGTTGATAGACTGCATCGCCCTTGCGGAAGCTGTTCGCCAGCGCGGCCGGCCGGAGGCCCTTTGGCACACCCTTGCCGCTCCGCCGTCCCTGAAGCTCAGCGCTGGGCACCGCGATGGCAGACCCGCGCGGAGACTTCGTCCCGCCTTGCTCGTGCAGTGTGAGACTGGCTCGGCCGAGCTTATCGTAGACCGCCACCTGAAGCCGGCGCTTGGTGGCGCGCTCGCCTTTGGACGTCAGGGCCGCTGCCATGAAGCGCGCGTTGCGGACCCGCATGTGTTCGGGCCATGTCTTATCGATGATCTCCTTGCGGGCGATCTCGGCGGCATCGTTCAGTGCCTGTGCAAGCGTAAACGGCACCTGGTCGGCGTAGGCATCCACGCGGCGCGCGGCGCGTTCGAACTCGCGAAGGTCGAAGTCGATCATGACGTGAGCGCCCGCCCCGAAGCCGGCATGAAAGCGGGATGGATGACGTGGTTCTCCGCCCGCAACTCGTCAGCGCGGTTCGCGTCGCCATAGAGGCGGTAGGCCAGCACGTGGGACGTGGTGCCCCGCGGGAACGCGTAGGTCGTCAGTCGGGGCAGCGGCGCGGCGCGGGACGTCAGGTCGCGGCTCACCGCGGCGCCGAGCGCGAGCAGGCCCTGGTAGAGGGCCGGCAGACCATTGTCGGCAGTCCATTCCTGGGCGGCGTCCATCGCCGCGCCGAAGACGGCCAGAGCCGCCAGGGCATCGCCGCTCGACGTGAAGGTCGTCGCCGCCAGGATCTTGGCCTCCGACCCGAGCGTCAGGCAGTAGCAGCCGCCCGCGACGTAGATGGCGGACTGCCCTGCGAGGGTCAGGGCGACCACGGACGAACGCAGCGCGACGAGGCCGTTGAGCGTGGCGCCGCTCGCGACCGCGGCGTCGAAGCACGCCTGGAGCGGCGTGCCGAGCGCGGCTGTCTGGAGTAGCGTCGGCGCTTGTGCGAGGAGGTCGCCGCAGCGGTATCTGAAGTCGGCGCCCGTTCGGCCGGTCTGGCTCGGCACGGCGGCCTGAAGCGCCGTCAGAGCCGCCTGAAGGACGTCCACAGCCTCGCTGAGATCGTCGAGCGTCATCAGGCCGATCCGATCCCGCCGACGCCACCAGGATAGGACGTCGGCGCCGACGGGCCACCGAAGCTGTCGGTCGGACTGGCGGTCGGCGTCGTCACAGGCGTGATGTTGGCGTTCGCTCCGGCCGAGGCGACGGCGTCGGAGCCGATGCCGCCCTGAGAAGCGAGGCCGCCATCGACGGTCGAAGCCGTATTGCCGTTGCTGTCGTTCGCGGCGCTCGTCGCCTGAGCCTGCGTATCGTCGGTGACGCTGTTGTCGGGGCTTGCGCCGGCCTCGACGAACTGCATCTCGAAAACGCAAAAGCCGCCTTTCTCGCGGACCTCGGTCACCGAGTACCCTTCGCAGACGACCTGGTTCTCGCCGAGAGACGGGTGCACGAAAGTGAAAGGACCCTCGACCTCCAGGACTGCGGTCAAGGCGTCGCGATCTTGGAGGTAATAGGGACCGATGCAGTAGCCGGTCGTCGGCCAGCGGCGGGCCCTGCGGCCCATGTCCTCGGCGTAGGGCGTGTCGAGCTTAGGGTACTCGTGCAGCGCAATTCGGCGCCCACTGGCCTGGGATCCGACCTCCACGTGGAATCCAACTCCACCGAGGCTTGCCGGCTGCAGGGCGGCCCGCCACGGCTGGAATGGCATCGCCACCTCAGGCAGTCTCGCTTGCCGGGGTCATGCTGTAGCCGCGGTTGAGACTGACCTTCTTGAACAGCCCGCCTCCGCTTGCGCCCACACGAGTACCGCGCGGGGCATCGACCTTGACGGACAGCTCACCATTGCCTTCGACCTTGTGCTTCATCGTCTGCGCGTCGTTGGAGCGTCGCGTCAGTTCGCCCGGCTGCCGCGGCAGGCCCGCATCGGGAGCCGGAGTCGCGGCGTCGCGGGCCTGTCTCGCGGCATCGGCCGCCGACTGAGCGGCGGCGGCGGCATCGGATGTGACGGCCGCGCGTCGAGCGGCCAGGATGCTGTCCAGGCCTTCCCACGAATGACCGACGCGGTGACCGTGGTTGCCGGACACCATGCCGACCCGGCCTTGGCCATCGACCTCTCCCGTTGCGATGCCAACATGATGGTTTTTCACCAGCACGTCGCCGCGCTTGATCGAGGACTTCGCGACCTCGGTTCCCCAGTCTCGGAATGTTGAGGCCAAGGAGGAGTTGACGCCCTTGCCTCCAGCACCCTTCAAGACGCCGTTGACGAAATCCGCACACCACTCGCCGGGCGTCATCTTCGAATGAAGAGCTGAAGCGGCCTGTTGACCGTTCGCTCCAAGCAAGCCCTCGGCTATCCCGACGGCGTTGCCGTTGCCAGCGGAACCCAACCCGCCGGCCGGGCGACTGGCTTGGCTTCCGGACAGGGCACGGCCGATCATCGCATCTGAATAGTACCGGCCGCCCGATGCCCCATGCTCCTGAACGGCCAACCCGTGCAGAAACTTCCGCATCTGGTCGGGTTGATCGAGATGCAGGTCGTCCTGGTTGGTGAGCCCCATTGCGTGGGCGACATTGATCGAGGCGCCAGGGCCGAGCGAGCCTGGCGTCCAGCCATGGGGGCCGGCAATGAGCGACGCAGTGCTCCGCATGCCGCTCTCGTATTTCCGCAACGCGAGACGTGCTGCGGCCCGGATCCCGTCTTCCTGTGTGGCGTACATGGCGATCGAGTGATCGACGTCGCGAGAGTTGGAAGGACCGACCAAGCCAGTCTCATGCTGCCCAAAATATCCGATGTTGCCGAGGTTGCGCGCCCTCATACCGGCAGTGAAATCCGCGCCCGCACTCTCGGTCGTTGCCGTGCCGTCGCCGGAGCCGACCGCTCCGCCGCGGCCGTTGAGGAATTCACCGCCAGCGTTGCTGAGAGCCGCGGCAGAACCGCCGAAGCCGATGGCCGCAGAGCCGCCCGGGTGGAACGACGCGGGTACGACGCCGCCCCCATTGCCACCGTTACCGACGCTGCGGCCATCCTGCTTGCCGAGAGCGTTCTGATTGGCGAAGTCCACGAGCGCCTTGAACACGCCCGCGTAGGTTCCGTCGGTGATGATCTCCTGCGCCGCGGAGGTGGACGACAGCCCGCCAGGGTCGCTTTTCAGCGACGCCGGAACGATATTGCTCTGGCTGGTTTTGGTTCCGAACTCCCGCAACGTGCCATGCAGGCGTTTCACCTCGTCGCCGAGCGACCCAAGGGTGAAGATCGCATCAGTTGCGGACGGCACGAGTTCGGCAGCATCCGACGCGCGAGCACGCGTGGCGCGGTCTTCCTCGATCATGCCGTCACGCGGCAACGGGGCGGGCGGCGGGACGACGGCCGACGCCGTTGCAGGTGTCAGCTGCTGCCTTTCGCGACCTTCGCCGACCAGGCTCAAACGCCGCGCGGCATTCAAGGCGTCCACCGAAGCTTTCAGATCTCGATCACCCGTAGGCAGAGGGTCCAAGCCGGCTCGGGCGCGCGTCTCGCGATCGTCTTCGAGATGAAACACCGGCCGACGCGGCAGTTCCTCGCCGTGCGCTTCCGAGATCGGGTTGAGAAGCCGCATGGCGTTGCGGAACACTTCGGAGATCGGCTCGATGCTGAAGGTCTTCGCCTGGCTCTCGATCACGGCAGGATCGCGACCAAACTCGTCGGCCGGTTGCGTCGGTGCAGGCGGTGGCGCAACCGGCCGCGGCGGCAGCGCGGCCCCAGGCACATAACCGGGCTCGCCGGGCAGCTTGAGACCTAACGGGTTCTTGCTGAGTGACTCGGGCGTGAGGTCTCGGTGCAGACCTATATCGCTCTTCGCGGCCCACTGCCCCAGCATAAGAACCGTGCCGAGCGACGCTGCCCCGTCCGCGAAGCCTCCTCCGGCAGCAGCCAACTTTTTCGCGCCGTCGGTGACGTCGTCGAGAACGGTTTTGCCGCTCGGCGCTTTCGGGCCTGGGTTGTCGTTCGCAGGCGAGGCCGTCGCGGCGTTGTCGTTCGCCAGAGCCCCCGGCTCCGGCGTTGGGCCGGTTGGCTTGCGGCCAGTGATGGAGGACCGCGGCTCGATGGCTTTCGGCTGCTCGCCGGTCTTCAGGTCGGGGACGCCGGCACGCGCCCTGCCGAGCGCCCGGAAGGCGCCGGCGAGGCCAAAAACCGAGAATGCCAGTCGGCTGAAACCAAAGGCATACCCGACCAGCTTGAAAGCGGCGTAGCCTTCGAGGACGTGCCCCCACCCACCCATCGCTGTGGCGGCGGTATTGGCGGCTGTCGCAACGCCGCTGATGGCGGGCCACGCGACACGGGCAGCCTCGCCGACGTCATGGACGGTCGTGACGAGGCCGTCCTCGATTTCCTGCTTGTGGCCGCTGACGTACTCCGTCAGCTCCTTCACGCCCTCGGTGATCTTGGGCAGAAACTCGGCGCCGGCGATATTGCCGAACCCCTCTGCCGCGGCCTTGAGGTCCGCCATCCCCTTGGTGAATTCTTCGCCCTTGCTGGCGTCGAAGGATCCGGACAGAGCGCGGTATTTTGCGATGGCCTCGTCGAGCGTGGGCAGTCCCTCACGGATGAGATCTACCAGCGCGTCGCTGCCGAAGTTCTCCTTGGCGAAAATCCGGGCCGTGGCCTCGCCGCGTTCCTGCTTGATCTTTTCCAGCATGCGCAGCGAGATGCGGAGCGCCTGTTCGTTGCCGGCCTCGGTGTCGGGGGTGGCGGCAAGCGCGGCAGCGTCCTGTGGACGCTGCGCTTTCAGGTAGGCGTAGAACTCGCCACGGTGCTTTCTGACCCGATACATCGAGTCGACAAGCGTCATCTCGGTTTGACGCAGCTCGGCAGGATCGACGTGGAACTTCTCTGCTATCCCGTCGAATCCCCGCACCGTCTCGATCGACAGGCGGACCTTGTTGCTGAACCCCGTCAATTCGTCGCCGCGCTCGGCGAAGTGCTTCAGGCCCTCCACCAGGAGGCCGACACCGCTGGCGGCCGCCACTGTTTTCAGGTTCAGCATGTCGAGCGCGGGCTCGAGCCCGCGCCGCGACGCCTCGTGCACCTTGTCGATGTGCTCGCGAGTCACTTTGAGCGACTCGTTCCATTCCGTGAAGGCTTTGCGAGCGGCGATCGGCCCCTCGTTGCCTTCCTTCATGGCCCGCAGGGACTCGCGGATCTTCCGTAGCGGGCCGGAAGCTTCGTCCTTCGCACGCGCTACGAGGCGCAGGACTTCATCTTGCGACATCAGTCCTCACCACGCGCCTTGCGCGCCATCTCATAGAGCTTGTGGGTCATCTCGACGTGGCGCAGCAACTGCATCAGCGGTTTGCGGAGAAACACGTCGGGGTCCTGCCTGTACTCGCGAGCCAGCTCGTAGGCGAAGAGCGCGGGTTCCTTGACGCCGCTCAGCGCAGAAAAAAAACCGAGACCTTGTAGGCGCAGCGGAGCCAGTCGCCGGCCGACAGCTTGCGAATGTTGACGATGGGCGTTCCGGACAGCACGGCGATGTGAGCCGTCATGGATTTCGCGTCGAACCGAATGTCCGGCGCCTTCGGCTTTGTCGGGTCGGCCGTCATGGGATCGTCGGCGCTATCGTCGAGGATCAGCGGGAACCCATAGCGCTCGATGTCCTCCGCGGTCGGCTCGCGGAACACCAGCTTGGTGAGTTCCTTGTCGAACACGCGAAGCGGCTTGCTCAACGTAGCCGAGATCTCGTCTGCGCCGGCCGGCGCAGCTGGTGCCTCGTCGGTCATGTGCTGTCCTCAGGCCGTCCGGCTGGTTAGATTTCTTCGCAGGTCACGCCTTGGAATTCGGCGTTGAACTTGCCCTCAGCCGTGTCGACCTCGAACGCCGATTTGGTCCAAGCCTCCGTCAGGACGTAAGTCTTGCCGTTGGCCAGGGTGGCCTGGATCGTCGAGTCGACGATCGATTCGAGCTGAACCAGCGAGATCTCGTCTCGGGTGGACAGGTCGCCCTTGATACCCGGCACAACCGGCATCTCGGTGTAGCCGTGCACGTAGTCCTGACCGGCGACGCCCTCGCGCTTCACACGGTTCGGACTGACCTGGAATGACCCTCGCGCGGCGTACTGTGTGCCGTCGATGCTGAAGTTGAGGACGCCACCGATGCGCTGCCCCATGACGAACTCCTGATGTCAGAAACGAGAAGAGCGCCACGCGGGCGCCGAGGTCGGAAGGCTTGTTGGCGAACGATCAGGTTAGACTGATGGTCGGATAGAGCAGACGGAACTGTGCCAAGACGTCGAAGTCGCGCAGTTGGCCCATCAGTTGAGGCGGCCACAGGATGTTAAGCCGGTTCGGATTAGTGGTGTCGATTTCGACGAGGAGGTTGTCGATGAACGCTTGCACGTTCGACATCAGGCCGTCGTATTCGGCGAGCCGAGCCTCGGCCACGAGTTCGGCCTTGATGACCTTCGGGGTCACGATCTTCTGACCGGGTCCGAAGCGCGTGCCGTCCGGCGCCAGCTTATGCCGAGGATACTTCGACGTAATGCGGCTCTTCATGCGCGAGAGCAGCTCGGCGAGGTTCGACAGGATCGTCAGAAGGTTGAAGGCCGTGTCGGCCTGCCCATAGCTGTTGAACTGGTACTGCAGGCACTCCCGCAGGATCACCGGGTTGCCGGATGGGGCCACCCCTTGCACGGCAAAGCCGGAGTTGCAAAGGTTGTTCAGCATGGTCTGGCTGAAGCGCTGGTCCACAGAAGCGGGCAGGCAGCCGGGGATCTCAAGAGACTGCAGGGGCCGGGCCGAATCGTCGAGCAGCGCGGCCGCGCCTTGGGCACAATAGCCGGCCGTGAACTCCCACACCGGACTCGGAGCAGCGGGCTCAAGCGCCATGGTGCTGATCACGGGGCTGTTCTCGGCGAGGCCCCACACCAGCGCGTCCGCGTAGTCGTTTCGATAGTAGTTATACACCCACCCGTACTGCTGACGGGTGTAGGCCCACCGGCCGGTCGGGCCGAACCCGACCTCCGCATCCCACGTCCTGAGCGAACCCGTGTCGCTGTAGGGCATGCCGAAGTTGTAGAATTGCTTCGCCTGGATGGCGGAGATCGCGGCGGTGAAATCGGGGTTTCCGGTACCACCCGACATGGGAGAGGTCGTCAGGGTCAACCCGGCCGGCAGCTGTTCGCCCGCGTAGAGGTCACCGTAGTTCGTGATCAGCGTGATGTCGTTGCCGGTGAGCCCGTGCCAGCGGCAGGTCAGGTTGACCTTGCTGGTTACGGTTCCGTCGACCGCGGCCTTCACGGGCAGCGTGTTCAGGGCATTGATGGCCGCTGCAAGGTTCGCGGCGACAATCCCCGCGGTATCGGTCGAGTAGACCGTCACGGCAACGCGCTGGCCCGCGATGTATTCGTAGAGGACGCCAGAGCCGGTGGGCGGCGTCGCAATCTGGAGGGCGCCGGTTGCCTTTGTGCCGGCGATCGGACGCGGGACCGGCAGGCACCACAACTCCTGCGTAGTGTTACCCTGCAGGAACGTGTTGACCATGCGCTCCAGCATCGACCCTTCGCCGAACTGCTGTTTGGCGATGGCAGTGGATCCGATCGGGATCGCGACGCTGTAGGCCGCCGCGCCGATCGGGGTAGCCGTCACCGCGATGTCGAACTCGTCGCCGACCGCGAAGGGGGTTGCTCCGGCCACGATCGTGAACTTGACCTGGTTGGCGAAGGCCGTACCCACCGTGCCGGTCCCGATAACGGTATTGGCCGGGCTCGTCACGTTGAAGGCCGTCGCCGAGGTGAAGATGGCCTTGTAGGTGCCAATCACACTGCCGGTCAGCGTCGGCGCAGCGCCGTCGAGCGCGATGGTGCCGTTGCCAACCATTCCGGCCTTCGGTGCCACGGTGGCCTCGCCGCCGAGGAAGGCTTGGCCAATCAGGCAAGCCGGCTGCTGTTCGGTCAGATTGCCGGCCTGAGATCCGTCCACGACGGCCCAGAAAAGCGGCAGTTTCCAGTTCGGAGGAATGGAAGTGGAGATGGACATTCAGGGCTCCGGGCAACAAAAAAGGCGCCCGGAGGCGCCTTGCGAACAAGGTGTGATAGGGCGGCTTATCGGCCCGAGGACGGCTTCACCGAACTTTCCGAGGGGATCGGCGCGACGGGCTTCATGGGCTGCAGGGAAGCGTCTACGCCGGGCTGATCAGGGACTTTCAGCGGATCGACGACCGCCTTGGAAGCGCCATCGTGCTTCGGCGCTGCGAAGATCGGATCGTCCGCGCGTAGCACGGCACGGTCGACCAGCATCCGGCACGTGAACCCGTCGTAAAGCCACTCGCGACCCGCGTCGGGGACGTTGCCTTGCGCGTCGATGAGGGGCCCACTCACGGGATGCTTCAAGGCCAGGGCGGACGGCTTGGCGGGATTCGGCTTGATGGCGATCGTAGTCATGGGTTGCCTTGCAGGTCGATGGTCTGAATCAGTCCAGCGGGCGGATAGATGGTGGTTATCTCGGTGAGGTCGGTCTGGATGACGGGCTCCCACTCGGACCGGAACGTCAGTTCGAACGTGACCGTGCCCTTGGCGTAGAAGAAGTTTCCCTCGCCCGGGTACGTGTAGGCGACGTCACACCGACTGCAGGCTTCGAACAGGTTGACCCACGTCAGATCGGTCAGGAGCGTCGCCCGTAGCCGCTCCACCAGGTCGACGATCGGCGCGTCGAGCGCGTTCTGGCTCGCCGCCTTCGTTATGATGTCGACGACGATCGCCAGCGTGTGATCGAACGACGGCGGCCCCACGTTGGCGTCGCCCCATGGTTCGGTCCGGTCGCCACCGTGCCAGACGCAGGCGAGCGGCAGCTGGTCATCCTTGGTCGGCAGCACGCGCTGCTTGAAAACATTGGCGAAGCCCGTCATCACCTTGACGCGGTCGAAGGTGCCGTCCCGGATCTCGATAGGCCCGGCCGGGTAGAAGGTGGGCGCGCCGACGGTCATGAGGGATCCGCGTCCTTCAGCGTAAGGTCTGCTGCGCCCTGCCCGTCCGGCTGGATATCGAACACGAGATAGTTCGTGCCGTTGACCAGGACTGCGTCCTCCTGCCGAAGCGGGATCGGGTAGTCGGCGAGCCGGATCCCAAGGTGAGGCTCGTAGGTCGAGAGGATCGTGCCGTTCTCAAGCGGGATCTCGACCGTCTTGATCGACCACACACCTCGGCCGAGGAATGGCGCGACACCCGGCTGTGAGATCACCGGCGTGATGACCATCGGCACGCCGAACACGCTCATCAAGGGCGCGACGACGAGGTTGTCGAAGTTGATCACACCCCGAAGCGCGACAGCAGCACGCGGCCGACCGAGGATGGATTGGCGTTGGGCTCCGATGCCCGACCGATCAGCGTGTTGCTGCCTGCCACGATCGTCGCGACGAGGTTGGTGGCGTCCCAATAGATCTTGGTGCCCACCGTCCAGGCCTCGGTGGTGACCTTCGCCAGCTCGAATACCCCCGTGGTCTTGAGCGCGAACGTGATGCCGGCCATCGCCGTCGTGGTGGCGACGCCGGAAAGGTTGCCGATGATGACAAGCTGGCCGGAAACGACGTTGGCCGGAGCGACGACGTCGAGCGTGTCACCCAGTTGGATGAAGTTGCGCATGATGAGGGTTCTCGGAAAAGAGGAGTGGCGCGCGCCCGGAGGCGCGCTGCTTCACGCGGCCGTCAGTTGCCGGCGCCGGGGTTGCGATACAGTCCCCGCCAATGCAGAGCCTTCACGCCGACGTCGATGCGGACCTTGAACTCGGCTCCGTCGACACCCCAGCCCTGCTTCTGATCCATGAACGGCTCCTCGATGCCGTCGAGGTAGTCGACTTCGATCGTATCGGTGAGGTCGGCGTCCGCCGCGAGGAACCACGATCCACCATTCAGGCGATTGTCGCTGATCGGGGTCGCGGCATTGTTCACATAGTTGGGCTGCAGGCCGGCATCGGCAGATAGGTATTCGGCCCTCAGGGTCGTGTTGGTGACATCCCAGATCTCGGGCGACACAAGGATGAACTTCGGCTTGATGCCGACGCCGGTGGACAGCCCTTGATCGTCTTTCTGGCGCGCCATCGAAACTCGGCCGGCCGCGATCGAAGGTGCGTTCGGCACGGAACCGGACCCCGCCGCGGCCGTGTTGTTGTGAGCCGCAGCGAAAAGCGGCAGCCCGTCCTGCATCACGGGATTGGTGTTCAGGATCGCGTAAACGAGGTTGCCGATCGTGCGCTTCGCGGCGCGGCCCATCTTCATCGGCACCTTGTTGAAGTAGTGCAGGTCGTCGTTAATAACTGCCTGCCGCGTGATGGCGAACATCTTGCCATAGGTCGCCAGCACGACCTGGGTCCCGCTGTCCGTCAGGGTCCCGTATTTGTACTCTGCGCCCTCGTCGACCTTGTCGAGGCTGGGGAAGAGGCCGGAGTCGACGCGGTAGCCGATGCGGAAATCGGGCAGCGTCCCCTTCCCGGTCCACTGGTCGAAGGTCTCGTCGACCTCCGTGTAGCCCTTCATCATCGCCTTGTAGGCGACGTTCTGCAGGATGCTTGGGAAATCGGACGTGGAGCTGAAGCCAGGGCCCTCGTTGCGGACCGTGAAGGCACGGCCGATCATGTCCGCTTTGAGGCCGCTCGACCTGATGTTGCGCACATCGAGCGAGGATCGCGCCATCTCGGCGAGAGACATGCCAACGAACTCGTTGGACCTGTCGGCCTTCACAAGGCCCGCCCGCATCAGGATGCCCTGAGTCACGCCCTCGGCCCACTTGTCGACGCCTTCCTTGACGACCTCGGCACCGGACGGGCGCTGGCTGCCGGGCGGATTGTCGGCCCGGCTGTTCTGCACGTCGGCCCACTTGTCGATGATCTTGGAATGGGCGTCGGACACCGAGGCGCCGGTGCGGATAAGCTCATCCGCGAAGGCGTGCTCGAGCTTGGCGGCCCGGACAGCATGGGAGATGCCGTGCACGCGGTCGCGCTCGGCCTTGGTCGCCTCGGCCCGGATCGCGGCAAGGTCATGAGACGGATCGGCTGCCGGGGCCGGCGCGGCGGGCACGTTGATCACCACGGCAGGGCGCTTGCCGCCGGTAGCACCGCTTTCGGCGGGAGTAGCCATCGATTTGTCCTTTGCGTTCGCGGGCTGCGCCGCGGAAGAGCGGGCCTGCGCCCGGTGGGTGTCCAGCGCGAGGAGATGCGCCAGTGTCTTGGGGTCGAGAGCCTCACAGGCCGCGACGGCCATAGGTTGGTCGATCCTGTCGGCGAAGCCGTGCGCCACGGCGTCGGACGCCGACATGTAGGTTTCGGCCTGCATCATCGCGGAGATCGCAGCGGGGTCCTGGCCGGTCCGCTGCACGTAGATGTTGAGGATGATCTGCTTCTGACGATCGATCTCGTCGGCCGCATCTCGCATGTCGTCGGAACCGCCCATGGCGATCGTCCACGGGTCGTGGATCATGATCGAGGCGTTCTCGGCCATAACAATCTCGGTGCCGGCCATGGCGATCACCGAGGCCGCGGAAGCCGCCATGGCGTCGACGTGCACCTCGATCGGCTTCCCCCAGGCCTTCAGGGCGTTGTAGATCGCCAGCCCTTCGATCACCGAGCCGCCCGGAGAATTGATGCGGACCACGATAGTGGCCTGGTCCGCCAGTTCGGTGAGCGACGCCATGACGTCGATAGCGCGGACACTGGTGGTCTCGCCGTAGGGATCGATCGTCGGATCGATCACGCCATAGATCATCAACTGGTTATTGAGCACGAGCGAGTTCGTGCCCTGCATCAGGGCGCGCACGTCCCCCACGCCAGACCGCCGAGCGGCTCGCTTCGCTTTCGACATCAGATGTTCCTGTCCTCGGGCGGTCAGTTCGGGCGGCCGGCCGCCAGCTTCTTCTTCGTTCCACCGCCCGACCCATCGGGCTTCTGCGAAACGCCACGGCCCGACACGGCCCGGGGATCCGAGTCGAACACGAGGCCGAACTCGTCGGCACGTGCATTGTCGGACGCGATCTCGGCGTCGAGTTGCAGAGGATCCAATCCGCGCTTGCGGACTTCCTCGCTACGCGACGAGAGACCGTTTCGGATGGCGTCCTTCGACGCCTCGTTCTCCATCCCGACGTCGATCAGGATGCGTTCCGGCGGCGTCCAGTCGAGGCCGAACGGCTCCGTCGAACCCGTGACGACGTTGACGGCGTCGATGGTCCATTGCTCGACCGGGTCGAGCATCTGGGGCACCAGCATGTTCCAGCGCCAGGCGTCGACGTTGCGGTCGAACTCCAAATGACCGAGGCGGCCGCCGCTGTAGGTGGCCTGTGCCAGATCGGTGGTCAGGCATTCGTAGGTGACACCGAGACCGGCTGCGACCTCGTGCAGCGTCACGTTGCTGTAAGGGCCGAAGTCCATGACCTGAGGTGGTGTCGCGAAGGTGACACTCTCCCCTTCCCGCGTGTACTGAATGCCGCCCGGCTCAAGGGTCTCGATGTTGATTCCGGTCGCGGTAACCGGCAGTGGGTTGCCGGCGCCGTCGATCGTCGGGCCGTTGCCGTCCGCCGTAGATACGAAAGCACCGAAGCAGGCCGCGATCTTCTGCCGGAGCAGTTGCGCGTCGGTGTAGTCGGCGAAGTCCTTCAGGCGGACGATCACGGGGGCAAACCACGTGATTCCCCTCACCTGCCCCGGCCGATCCATGCGGTAGACGTGCGCCACGAAGTCGGCCGACACCCGGTTGCCGCGATAGCCTGTCGAGACGCCATAGGTCAGCGAACCGGGGTGCTGATCGTAGAGGTAGTAAGCGACCCGCTTTCCGGTCAGGTCGAACTCGACGCCCTGGATCGCATAGTTCCCGTTGGCAAGATCGCCCTCGACGTTGGTGTCGAGATAGTCGGCCTCAAGCACCTGGATCTGAAACGGCAGGACATAGCCGTCCGACGACCTCCTGAGGCGCTTGCGAATGAGCACCTCGCCGGTCTCGACGATGGCCCCCATGGCCAGGCTCTGCAGCCCGTAGATGTTATGCCGGCCATCGGCATCGATATCGGTCGACTCGAAATGAGCCTTGATCAGGTCGCCGACCTTTTTGGTTCGAGTGTCGGTCCCGGACCGCACCGTGGGCGTGATGCCGGCCCCGACCGTGTTGTTGGCGATCGTCGACTTCCCACGGGTCGCGAAGGCGTTGTTACGCACCAGTTCCCGAGAGACGCTGCGCAACCGGACCAAGGCGATGCGGTTTTCCGCATTCGCATCGGTCAGCATGGCGCGCCAACCCTGCGCCCGCCGAGAGTAGGAGGCGCCTTCGTAGAGCGCTCGGACGTGCGCCGCACGGGCCAGACGAACGCGGGCATTCTCGCGTTTCAGCGCCGACTCAGGCGACACCCACGCGATCGTCTTCTCCAGCCATTGCGCCATCAAAAGCCGCCGTTGTACGCGACGACAGTCCGGCGAACCGGCGCAGTCAGCCCAAGCTGGCGCGCGAGATCGTCGCGGATCCGGTAAAGCTCCGTCATCGACCGAAAATCGGTGCTTTTCCCTTCATAGGACCCGCGAGTGAGACCGCTGGCGATGATGGCCTGGATCTGAGCCATCTGCGATTGCAGGATCAGCACCTCGGCGAGGGTCGGCATCGGGTTAGTCGTTCTTCTTGGTGGCCAGATCTACCTCGCCGATCGCGGATGTTCGCATCATCTGTGCCCGAAGACTGTCGGCGCGGGGCTCGGCCGCCCGAAGGTCGTAGAGACGCAGCGCCTCCTTAATCGGCTCGGAGCTAGCAGAGGCGAGCGCCTTCTTGAGGCAGTCGACCTGGATCTCACGCTCGTTCATCAGCGCCCCTTTCGCGGGTCCAACTCGCTCGTCGGTTCCGAGCGCCAGTTCGGTTCGGCGTAGCGCTGTTCCGGGTCTTGGTTCGGGTAAGGGGTCACAGGAATCTCGCGACCCTCACCGGAGGTCGCAGGTGGCAGCGGCGGCTGCGTCACCAGAACCGAGATGACATCCGTCACGAGGGCTTCGGCGCTGGCGCCGCTGGAACGGCGGGGACGACGGGGGAGCCGGACGCGGGCGCAATGGTCTTCGGCTTCTCGGGGGCGCCTTTCGGATTCACGAACACGTCGGCCGCATCGGATTTCCCGGCATCATGGGTCGGCCGTGAGTTGAGCGGCATCTCCGTCGCGGCTTCCACCGATCCGGCTTGGGCCATGTTGAGGATGCGGACCGGAACGTCACCCTCGGGCTTCTTCATTACCGACATGGGGGCGCCAGTCATGGTGGTCGCAGTAGGAGCAAGCTCGCCCTTCGTCAGGGCTTCCTGGACGGCCGCTTCGGATACGAACTCGACCGGCATCACGAGGTTCGTGCCACTGCGGTCGTTCGGGGCGTTCGGATAGGTCCAGACACCTCCCCGCTTCACGAGGACGCCATCGCCCTTCTCAAGCAGGCTCTCGATGGTCGCGGGCGCGGCAGGTTTCGGCATAGACGTCATCCTTATCGAAGCCAGCCTTTGTGCCGGCCGAGGAAACCGCCCGGACGCTGTTGCGTCTGCGGTTGTGGTTTAGGTGTCGTGGCCACGGCCCGCGGCTCTTCCGGGATCGGGGCGGCCGAATACTCCAGCGTGGCTTCGATCCGCCGCGGCAGCGATTGGCGCACCGCCAGCGCGCCCACGAAAGTGTCGAGAACCTCGTTGCGCTTGCCGCCTGGCAGCACCCACACCGTGACGCTCTGCCCGAGCCGCTTGCGTGTCTCGCGGCGCTCCGATGTCAGCTGAGCGAAATACTCGGGTCCGAACGCGGCCGCGGTCGGAAAGTGAATGAAGCCCGGCTTGCGGCGGCCTTCCTCGGGCAGGTCGATTTTCAGCCGCGCATAGATGGCGTCCTTTGCCGAATCCACGCCGACCGGCCACAGCTTCTCACCCGTTTTTGTCTTGTAGGGCGTCAACGACCAAATCGGCTTCTTCCCGGAGCGGCCGACACAGGGGAAGATCCGCTGCCCCCGCTGCTGACGGCAGAACGACAGCACCTGGGAACCGTGGTGGCCACCATAGTCGATGCCGAAAGCGGCGATCCGGATCATCCTGCCGTCCGTCCGGGTGAACGTCCGTGCGGTAAGCTCCTTCAGATCTTTCCACGCCTGCGGCTGAGCCGGATCCAGGTTGATGACCTCGTACAGGAAGGGCCACGACTCCTCGTCGGCACCCCATCCGATCAACTGCACCTCAAGCCGGTCGCCCTGGACGTCACAGAAGCCGGTAACCACCAGGACTTCGTTGGGGAGATCGTCGGGGCCGTAGGGTTCGGCTCGGTTGATCAGGTCCGACCCGTCCATCCGCTCGATGCCTGCCGGTTCCCACAATTCCGCCAGGGCCGTATTGGTGAACTTCTTCATCAGCTCCGGGTCGCCGACGGCATCCAGGAACTCTTTGACGACCCTGGCCAGCTTGTGGCGGGCCGAGTAGAGCTTGGAGATGACGAAGCCGGCGTGGCCATCGTAGCTCGACCGCTCCCCGCACAGCCGGCAGAGCGACCGCCCTGCTTCATCCCACTGCGATGGGGTCTGTCGCTCATCACAGCAGAAGAACTGCCGCGTCTGCCGCCACCCATGGTCCAAGGCGTGCTCCAGCGCATCCAGCGCCCTGATCCTCTCCCGCTCCGTCCACAGCGCGCCACATCCCTCGCACGCGATCGACGCCGTTCCAGGACGGTGCTCGCGTGCATGCTGACCGGCCGGGACGTCCACCGTGACGGTGCCGTCCTCGAGCACCTTTTCCCACTTCACGTTTGCCCAGGTCAGAACCTGTTCATGACCGCAATGCGGGCAGGCCAGGAAGCAGCGGCGTTGATCGCTGGCCTCATACTCACGGCCGATCCGCGACTTGCCCTTCTCCGTCGGCGAACAGGCCCGCACGAACTTGGCGAGGCCGAGGTCCTCGTAGGTCGACGCCCGTTCCTCCGCGAGGGTCAACGGGTCACCTTCCGGGCCGGCGCTGACCGGGTACTTGTCAATCTCGTCGCACAGCACGACCCGTTTCGGCCGCGACGCCAAATCGGTCGGCGAGTTCGCACCGACGAAGTCGAGCGGGCCGCCCGCGTACTCCTTGTGCGTGATCGTGTTGTCGCTGTCCCGTGACTTCGGCGCCTCGATCACGGCCTGAAGCTCGGGCATCTTCCGCACGTCGGGCGTGAACCGCTCCTTGGAGAAAGATGCGGCCGCACCCTGGCTCGGCTGCACGAACAGGATGGGTGAGGGCTCCTGGTGGATGAAGAAATAAGCAACGTTCTTGAGCAGCTCGCTCTTCACGACCTGCGTTCCGGCCATCACCGTGATCTTCGACGTATCGGACTCGGTCACCGCCATCATCGGCCCGTAGGCTACGGGTTGGGTGCGGGTCTTCCACCTGCCCGGCGACGACGACAGGCTGACGTAGCGATATCGATCCGCCCACTGCACGAGGTTGAGCCGAGTAGGCGGCTTGAGGGCCGACCTGGCCTTCCGCAGCCTGTCCCTAAGCGGCACCCCCGTCGCCATCGTCCGCATCGGGGGCATGAAGTTCATTCAAGGCCTCGCTGATCTCCTCGAACAGCGCCAGTTCGATTTCGACGCGATCGCGGTCCACCAGCTTCGCGGCAAGCTTTCCAGGGATCGCCAACAGTCGTTCCCGAACCACGGAGTATTCCCGCTCCACCGCCTTGCCGACGTCCTCGACCCGAGCCCATTCTCCCTTGGCCACCTCGTATTCGTGCTTGCGGAGAAGGCCGAGGAAGTTTTCCTTCCGCCGGACCGCTTCGGCTTGCGTAAGGTTCGGGTTGCTGAGATCGAAGTCCAGGGGATCGGGCGCGCCGTCATCGGATGGCTCGGGCACGGTCGGCAGGAGCGACTCACCGGATTTCGCTTTTGGCGGTTTGGTGTCTTTCGGATCGTGGTTGTTCTGGTCCGGCCCATGGATCGGGCGGTGCGTGATGCCGCCGCGGTAAACCAACGGCCGATCGTCGAGCTTCCACTCGGTCGCTTCAACGTCGACCTTGCCGTCCTCGTTCAGGACCAGCAAGCCCTTGGATTTCCAGACCGAGACCGCATTCCGCGACACGCTCCTGCGTCGGGCGAAGTCGGCCTGACTGAGAAATTGCGGCGTCTTGGAACCTGTCACCTTGCTTGTAACCTGTCACTTGTAATGGGGTTCTGGAGATCCAAGCCTAGAAATGCATCGACGTCGCGCGTTACCCGCAACCATGGCGTGCATAGGAAGGACCCGGGGTTTCACAGACATCCCCCTGGACAATGCCCTCCTCAGGCCAGCTCTGCCACAGGCGAAGGTTACCCTCCTTTGGCCTATGCGCCGCTGCACTGATCAGTACGTGGGGCCTGCCGCGCTCTCTGCAGCCCAGACACCGGCAGCGCCGGCCTGCAGCTTGGCGATCGCCGCGATCTCTATGCGCTTTACCCGTTGGGCGCTGATGCCGAGGAACTCGCCGAGTGCCGCGAGCGGGGCGATGTCGTCGGTAAGCCAGCGTTCCTGCACGACGAGGCGTTCCCTGTCGTCGAGTTGGCTCATGGCGTCGCGCAGCGCGATCTCCTTGCTGTCGGTCTCGATCATGCTGAATGCGATGGTGTCGGGAAGCGGAGCGTCGTCAGCGAGACTGTCGCCGATCTCAGCCTCTCCGTCTTCGTCCCATGACGCGGGTGCGTTCAGCGAGACATCGCCGCCGAGCCGGGCTTCCATGATCTCGACCTCCCGCTCAGGGACACCGAGTGCCGATGCGATTGCCGCGCGGATCGAAGCCGGGTCGGTCGAGGGGTCCCGCAACAAGCGTTCCTTCGTGCGCCGGAGTTGAAAGAACATCCGCTTCTGATCGCCATCCATAGACGTGCGGACGATCGACCAGTTGCGGAGAACGAATTCCATGGTGGTGGCCCGGATCCACCACAACGCGTAGGTAGAAAATCTAACCTCCTGGTCGATGTCGAAGCGGGATGCCGCCTCAAGCAGGCCGATGATGCCTTCCTGGACCAGATCGTCGGCCTGCAATCCGTAGCCGCGCAGTGCAGCGGCGCGTCGGATCGCGAGCTTGACGTTGGCGATGATCAACTGACCGAGCGCGACTCGGTCACCTTCGTGGAAGCGCTCTACGAGGTCGCGTTCGGCCTCGGCATCGAGCTTCGGCGCGTCGTGCGCAGCTTTCAACAGGAGATGACCGACGCTGGCTTGTACCGTCATCGGCTGGCCTCGGCTTACGCTTTGGTCCGGTTCGGTTCGCCAGACGACGCTTCGACTGGCCGAGCTTGACATTGCTTCAGCTCAGAAACGACAACGGCGCCTGCGATGGTCGCGGCGCCGTGCGGAATTCCTGAACTTGCCTGCATAGAGGCATAACTCGTTTCCAAATGCAAGCGGCGTCACGTTGGCGGGGTGCTTCTAGCCTTTAGGTCCGGTCGGCATCGGTCTGAGTTTCCGACTGATCTGGAAGTGGCCATGTATTCACTAGACGCCGATCCGTTGCCGTAACCACTTCTCTTAGTCTTACGTGAGTAGGAGATGAAGGAACCAACAACAAAGGTAATGTCCTAACCCAAAGCCACATCGTTTCCGTCGCATGATCGTCAGACGCGGCCTCGAAGTGGCGCACATTTGCTCGATCAGGATCGAATTTAGCTCCAATCATTGTCCCTATCGCCGCATTGTAACTTGCCATATCTAGGTCTCCATGCTTGCCGCTTGGCATAGCGCGAGATACGCTTTGGCCGCGAGCGGAAATCAAGCCCCTCGGATTTTCGTATCTACTTCGTCCCGCACCGCTCGCACAACCGGTTTTCCTGCCCGCTGCTTTGAAACGCCTTCCCACACCGCAGGCACGGCCGCTCGGCCGCCTTCTGCACGTCGGTGAACACGCGCATGGCTTCGTCGATCGCCGTCTGCATGAACGCGGCCTGCTCGCTAAGCGATGCCCATTCGCTCGAGGTCGCAGCGTACTTCTCACGCCATGCGCTCACAGCCGACAGGCACACCTGCAACTCGGTCAAAGCGAGGTCGGTCCGGTCGTCGAGACCGGCCGTGTTCACGATGTCCTCGGCCTCCCCGATCTGATTCGCGACCCCACGGAAGGTCTGTGCGAAATCCTGCCAGATGGCGACGAAGGGCGCGTAGCGAGCGCGCCAGGCGGTCAGTTCGTCGAAGGCGTCTTTGGCCTTGGTGACGGCCGCGGCCGATTGCCCGTGCAGCACGTTGTGGCCGCGGGTGAAGGCCGACTTCGGCTGCGTCCTGGCGATCCTGTAGGCGGGAGCCGTGCGCGGGCGGTCGTTCTCGATGAACCTGACACGGATCGAGCGCAGCATCGTGCCGGCCTGATGCAGCCGGAACCGGTCGGCTGCCGACTCGTCGTTCCAATCGAAATAGGTGTGGAGCGGGGAATTCGACGATCGCGCGACATCGACAACCCGGCGCTCGCTGGCGTCGCCCTCTTCGGCTAGCGTCTCGATATGGGGACCGATGACCTCGGCATCCTCCTTGGTGAAGGAGGAGCCGGCCGCTGCGAAATATTCGCGAAGACTTATCAGCGCTATCATCCAATACCCATGCCAGTTATTTGCTTTGGTGTGGTGCGATCCGGTTGACTCCGGCAGGCTCCGGTTTGCTATGCGAAGCTAGGTGTAACGATAACCCTCGCAAGCATGGATCATACTGTGCTTTGGATAGGTACGGTGAGCGATGGCGTGCTGTTCGTTGATCCACTGTGCTTAGGGTGCGTCAAGCCGCAAGGGCGGCCGACTCGTTGAGGGCGAATTGCCCAAAGGTACCGTTGCATTCGGGACGCCACGCGCCGATGCCGACGGAGAAACCTGCGATCTGGAACAGGTTCAGGATCTGCGCCTGGCCGATGATCCCGGCGTTGAAGACGATCGGCACGTCCATGGCCCACGGCGAGAACTGCGGCCGATAGGCCAAGCTGCTTTTCGACCCCTGCAGCCGGATCGTGTCGCTGCGCATGGTCGGTGCCGGGCCGACGATCGGGATAAGGTCGCCCATGACGTTGATGACGCCCCGTAGGTGGGTCATCTTCTCGTCGGCGAAACGGCCGCCGGCCGCCACAAGTGCTTTCTTGATGCCGACCGCAGGGAACCCGTAGACGCCCGGGGAGATCAGGTGCGCCGCGTCCCTGAACTCGGCCTCTGGGTTGCGCGCCTCCTTGGCGACCTTGGCCCGGTGCTGCTGCTTGTCCTCGATTTGCTCAATCGACTTTTCGCTGAACCGGTTGGTGAGCAGCGGGGTCCTGCCGACGATCGACACGACCATACTCTGCAGGTTGATTTCGGGGATCGTTATAGTTTTTTCAGTCACGGTGGTTTCCTCAGAACAGGCGCCAGTGAGATGCCAGGGCGAACAGGCCCTCGCGGAGACGATCCATCCCGGCCGCGGTACTGACCTCGGTTCGGCCGAGCGGGATGTGGATGCGGGAGGCGTCGCGGATCGCCATGTCGAAGCAGATTACGTCGACGACGAGCCGGGCCGCGCCGCGGTGCGGGAAGGCTTCGTGCCACCCCATGATCCTGACGGCCTCGCGAAAGACCTGACGGTTGTGCATGGCCCGCTCGTTGCGCGGGAACCCGCATGAACCGCCATCGCCGCCACCGACGCATCGGCTGAGGTCCTGAGCCGCGATACCGCCGAGACCGCCGAGATAGAACACGGAATAGAGCTTGCCCGCGGCCTGGAACATGGCCTCGTTGACGTGGGGCAGCGGGTCCAACTTGCGGTGGTCGCGGAGCCGCTCGATCGGCGCCGGCGCACGATAGAACCCACCGTCCGTCTTGCGTGGCCGATCGTTCTTCTCAAGCCGCTCGTCGGTGGGCTTGACGAGCGGTGCCGGCCGCTCCGGTTGCGCCCTCTTGCCCTTCGCGCCCCTGCGGGCCTGCATGAACGCCCGGAACGCTGTGGGGTCGGCGGGTGGTGCCTTCGTGGTGCTCATCCAAATTCCAGCTCGGTTTGCGCCGGCGATTTCCAGCGGCTGCGGCGCGTCTCGACCCGGACGGACCGGCCCTTGCGGGTGGTGATCGTCCTGGGGGCGGTGAGGGACTTCGTGGGCTTGGCCTTGCCGAACACGGCTTCGGCTTCGGACCGTGCCGATGCCGGACGCGGCCGCGCTGCGGAGGCCGTGGGCGGCCTGCGGACGGCTGGCGGGGCGATGGGCGTCCGGATCGCGGCGACGCCGTCCACGCGGCGCGCCAGGCGGTTGAGCCAGTGCACGAGTTCGGCCCGGTCGACGAAGCAGTCGCGCGGCGTATGCCTGAGATCTTGGGCGATCGCCGCGAGGGCCGAGAGGATGTTCGGCGGCAGCCCGGCAAGGTCGGGCTGGCGGTTCAAGCCCCGGGGCATCGGCGCGCTCATGCCGCTGTCCTGGCCAGAGCGTCACAAGCGAACCAAAAGCGGAACGGTCCAACTATTTGAAATCGCTGTCTTGTTCCTCTTGTTTCTCTTGTGTCTCTTAGAAGTAAAAGAGAAGGGAAACATCCTGAAAAACTCAGGGCAGCAAGCCCGCGCAAAACCCTGGCGAACATGCGCGCGCATGCGTCACAAGCGACACAAGCGGATATTTTGAGCAATTTCAGTGGTTTACTGCGAGCCGCTTTGGGCGGGGAAGTGACACAGCGGAACATTCAGGGTTCCTTTTGCCATTCGATGAGTTCTGGATCGCGCCACTGCCACCCCCTGAAGCGTAGCTGCCAGGCCGCGCGGGCTTCGGCCAAGTCCGGGAAATGCCATCCCCGACGGCGGAGAACTCGATGATTGTTGGTGCATCCGTGCTTGACCAGGGTGGTGGCCAACAGGTGGTCGCTGTAGCCCTTGAGCCGCGGTGACAGTTCGCGCGCCTGGTCATAGAGCCCCTTCCGCTTCACCACGCGGGTGCTGGTTACGGTCTCACTTTCCTCCTCCCATCCATTCGACACAGCACACTCGGGCCGCTTCGGATCGGAACCCCAAAGCACACCGTTCTCCAGGAGCTCGCACCACCAAGCGTCTTCGGCGTTGAGGCCGCGGCTCTGTTGTTCCAGGAGAGCCTCGGTCCGCAGGATCCGCCGTGGGTGCCAGTCGCTGAGCTCAAGGCCGATGAGGTCGAACAGCATGGCCTCGTAGCCGCTGTTCTCCATCTCGGCGTTCAGCGGTCCGAACCAAGCTTCCTCCTGCTTACGAGCGTCGCTGACCGCGAACACCGCATAGCGCCGCTCGTCTTCGCCGGCCGGCACCACCCAGTCGTCGTTCGACGCCATCATCACGTGCAGCATGTTCGGCACCGTGATGCCGTCCTTGCCCTTGGCCTCGATGAAGAGATCCGGCTCGGTCACCAGCCGCTTGAGCGACCCCTCGGCTCCCTTGTCGCCCGGCCAATAGGCTTCGTCGGCGAACAGGAAGCAGGCGTCCCGAAGGTGCCCGTTGAACCGGCCCGCCAAGTGCTCGGCCGTTGAGATGTGAGTGCCGTGCTGGCCGAAGATCCGGCATAGGGCGTTGCCCAGCGTGCCCTTGCCTGTGCCCTTCATTCCCTTGAACACCAAGGCCGCTTGCGCTCGCTCGGCCGGGTGCTGAACCGTCCAGGCGATCCACCTCATGATGTAGGTGGCCGATGCGCTGCTCCCGTCGGCCAGGACCTCGCGGATATGCGCCTTCATGCGCGACCAATCGCCCGCCCTGGGCTGCACTCCCCATCCGCGCCACAGGTTCAGGCGCCCGTCGATCTCGTGTTCCGATCCCGGCTTGAACGTCAGGCCGCGATACTGCCGCCGCTCCGGGTGGCGCAGCCACCAGTGGCCGAGCGGCATCTTCTTGTCGCCCACCTGGACGAAGCGGTTCATGTGATAATTGCGGAAATCCTCGAACGACAGGAAGCTGGCGACCTGTCGTTTGTGCTTCTCCTGCCGCTGCTCTTCGAAGTGGAGTACCCGGGAGCGGCCCCCGTCGAGGACGACACAGAAATCCCGGTTCAGCTGCTCCAGGTCGTCGAGCGGCTCAGGCTCGGCGGTCCCGCGCCACGTTCCGGGATCGATTGCCTCGGCCCGCTCGAGGAAATCTTCTGCCGAGCCGCCACCCTCGAAAAAATCCGCGACGTCGCCACCGGTGGGCAACTCGGGAAAGCGGACCACCTTGATCGAGGCGGCTTCGGCCTTCAACGCCGCTTCGACTTTGCGCGGGACCGCCTTCTGCCCGGGCTCGTCGTTGTCGGCCGCTATGAGGACGTAGTGCCCCTCCAACAAGCCTGAAACGTCCGGCACGTCGGACGTCCCGCCGAAGGTGAAGGTCAGGAACCCATGTGCGTGTAGCGCGTCGGCGTCCTTCTCGCCTTCGGACCAGACCAGCACTTCACCCCGCCTCTCGATCGCGAAAGGGTTGCGCGCCCCGGCCGGCAGGTACGGCACCGGAACGTAGCCGTCAGGCTTGTGGGCCTGCCACCCGACCGCGCCGTCGGTGGGCCGCCGCACGCGATACCAGTCGACGAACCCCCCGGCGGCGTTCTTGACCTTGACCCGAACCGCGTCGCCGTCCCGCATGTAAAGGTGCCGCCGCGACTCGTCGTCGAACCGCATCGGCTCGGGTTTGCCGAAGCTGATGAACTTGGGCTTGCCGTCCTGGCCTGGCGCGGTCCAGTCCGGGACCGGCACGTCCGACAATTTCGGCGCAGGCTTTTTGATCGAGGGTGTCGGGACGACCGGCCTGAGTCCGTTGACGGGCGTAGTGCGGGGCTCGCGCTCGCCCTTGTCGATGCCGCTCTTAATGGTGGATCTGGCCGCAAGCGGACCATCCTTCGCGACGTATCCGGATGCTTCTGCGGCGGTATAGAGCCGATGCTCGACCTCGTGCCGCTGCAGCACACCCCCGCCGATCAACTGACCAAGGGAGAAGCCCGACTTGTTCAGCTGTTCGTTTCGTCCGTGCCCAGCACTGATCACGCGCTCGCACTCGCGGTCGAGTGCGGCGCGCGCATAAGCGGCATCCCGTCCTTGCTGTGGATCGATCCCCAGGCTCAAGCGGCACCACCTCGCGATTCGAGGCGCACGATCTGGCTCACGGGGTGCCCCCGTCTTTCGGGACAACCCAAGGCGCGATCGTGCGGGCCAGCCACGCGGCCCATTTCATCACCCGCAGCGCCAGCCATGTCCTAGGGCCGAACGCGAAGGGCGGCCTCGATGGCTTCGATCCTGGCGACCAAGGTCCGGTATTCGACAACGGCTTGCTCCGCTTCGGAGGGGCCTCGGCCACCTCTCTTCGCTCGTTCGATGGCTTGGGCCTCGGCGGCGCGCCTGGCGTGGCGCTCCGCCATGGCGAGGTAGCGTCGCTGAAAATCGGCCACGGCCGCGGCGGACCAGCCGCCGCCCTCGCCGTACCACCCGCTCCGCAGCCGCCAGAACGGTGGGCGTTCCAGGTTCGACCAGGCCCGGCGGAGTTGCGTCTTGATGCTCTCCCCGGGTCGGACCGGCTCGGCCGCGCGGCGGCATATCGTGCGGACCTCAAGCCCGATCACTTCAGACATGGCCTTGGCGCCCTTGCTCCAGACGATGTGGAACGACGACTTGTCGCGCATTCGCGACGCTCCTTTTGTGATGGTGGATTCCATCGAAGGGCTGACGCGAGGAGCACGAAGAGCGAACGGAACGGCGGCCGGCGCGACAGGTGGGGACCAGGTGCGCCGGCAATGCCGGGAATGAGTGAACGACAGAAGGGAGGCCGCCATGGCGGACGGGAACTGGACCTATGGCGTGATCAAGCTGGAGCGGATCGAGGCGGATCAGGCCGACCACCAAGACGACATCTTCTCCGTGGATTTCACGCTGGAGGGGCCGAGCGCGAGCGCCGAGGTGGAGATCATGGTGGTCGACGCGGAAGACGAGGCCGAGATCATCGCCATGGCCATGAGCGCCTTGCACGCCGCGCTGCAGGCCTGGGCATGCGCCACAGCGGAGCGCCGTATCGACGATGGACGCGTTACGCCGAGCTGACTGCCGGCCGCGCTCTTGCGGAACGCGAATGGCTGTTTCACCATCAAGGTCCGGAGGACGACTAATAGGAGAAACCCGGTGACCGATGAAGAGCGACTTGAACAGCGGGCCCGCTTCGGCCTGCGTCTCATAATGCGGTTGCACCAAAAATACCCGGCGGCGGATATTCTGAGCGTCTCGCACGCCTTTTCGCCTGGAGAGAAAACCGACGCTGATTTCAACGAAGGTGACTTCGGAGGCTACGAGGACAAGGAGGTGGAGCTGGCTTCCGACTTGATGCTTCGCATGCACGATGAGGGAGTAATCAGTGGCGAGCGGTCGGGAGGTGCTATCTATCCCGCTACTTTGCCAGCGCAAACACGACGCATTCTCGGCACAAGAGATCCAAACGGCACAGCTCTGCTCAGCGAAACGATTCGTAGCGCTCTCGACGCGCACGCAGGTAAAGGGCGTGTATCTAAAGGCGAGTTTGTTCGCATGGCCCGACTGATCGGTTTCGAGCCGTAGGGGATCATTACCTGTGGGCGCGGTGGCGTCCGGATGTCGGCGCTTCCGGCTTAAGTCGGGCTGGAGCGTCGATATGGCCGTGTAGAGAGGTGTCATGGAGCGGAGTGCTCCGCGAAGGCCTCTACACTATGCGGGAAAGTGGCTGTCGGAGTCGGCGTCGGGGGATAGATGTCGGGTCGCAGAATGTGCCGCGAAGTCCCGCTTAACCGCTCTAGATCTAAAACGCGTAACGGAGGACATCGCTGCCACTGGCCGATTGCTTGATGGCTAATTCCAAGCGATTTCGCGAGCCGCTTAGACCCACCACAATCCCTGATCGCTGACTTGAGAATATCGTCCATGCCGAACAGGTAATCTGCGGTATCTTGAAAGGCAAGCAAAACTTTCCTAGACCGGGGATAGCCGGGATAGCACATAGCGCCATGTCAACGCCGTTCGGAAATGCCATCAAAGCTGCTCGCCTTCGTATGGGGCTGAAGCAGTGGGAGCTAGCAAAAAGCCTAGGCGTCACACGCGCTGCTGTAGGTCAATGGGAAGCAGGGGTTAATGAGCCATCCACTCACAACCTGCTAAAAGCCATTTCCATACTCAAGCTGAACTTAGATCTAGCGACACACGGTGCGCTGATAGTAGAGCAGCAGAGCTACTATGGAATGTCGCCGAACTCTGGCATAGATAGGCCAGTTGGCGTCTTTGATTTCCCTGTGTTGTTCCATGTTTCTGACGAAGATGCGCGAGTATATAACATATACAACGACGCGCCTTATTTTTATGTAAGGCGATTTGAATTCTTTAAGGACTACCCAGGTCTATATGCAATGTTTTTCTCAACTGTTGCTCTCAGTCCAAAGTATGAGATCAACGACGTAGTTTACGTCGATCCAAACAAACGGCCGTTAGCCGGGGAGTATGCGGTTCTACATTTCAAAAAAGAAGCGAAGCCGGACTTTCGTTCCTACAAGATCGTGCGGCGTGTTTTGTTTATCGATAGTGAACGGGTCATCTTGTCGCGGTTGAGAGCTGACATTCAGGAAGAGTGGCCGCTCAGTTCCTTTGTTACGACAGACACCGTCGTGCGCGAATACGAGCTGATTCGACACCGAGGAAATCAAAACTTGCCAACGTAAGGCAAGCTGTGCTTTCCTAGGACATCGCCGGTTGCGATGGACACCGTCATGTCACCCGTAGAACCCAGCCTGCCCACCATCAAGCGAGCCGCGATCGGCACCACGTCTCAGGGTGGACCGCTGGCGTTCGAGTCAGCGGCCTTCGAAGCGCAGCACGTTCACGAACGGCCGCAGGTACAGCGGCACGTCTTCGCAGTGAACGGGGTCGCGGCCAAGGGCCTTCACGGCTTCCTTGTATGCCAGGGCGCGAAGCATGTTGTAGGGCGCCGGCTCAGTGGCGCTCAGGTTCATCAAGGCCTTGTCCGCCGTGTCGGCCGCTGCCTCACTTCCCTTGTCCCGGCGCAGGGCGGCGACGATCTCGTGCAGTTGCCGGATGATCTCGCGGTGCGCCGCAGCAGTGGTGGCGGGATCGAAGACGAGATCGAACGCGGCACAGGCCGCAGCCAGCACCGCACAGACCTTCGCGTTCGCAAGGTCGGTTGCCGCGACCGAGCCGAGCATGATGGTGGCGAACATCAGCGCGCGATGGCACCACAACAGCCAAGCGGAGCGGTTGCGGTTGTAGATCACGTCCACTGCGATGTTGAACTCGGTATCGTCCGCGCGACTGTCGGCCATCACTTTTCCGGCTTCGGAGGCTTTGCTGGCTTCTCCACCTTCGGCGCCGGCGGCGCTCGCGGCGGCCATGAGTCGCCGATGACCCTCGGCTTGTCTCCAGGTGGCGGCTTTCTCGGCGGGGTTGCGCATATCAGAACTTCCCCCATGCGAGGTCTCCAATCGTTCGTGCGGTTGGTTGCTTCGCGGCTCGGCCGTGTGATGACGGCCGGGCCACTTTTCAACCGTAGCGCTGCCGGTTGGGTTCTACAATCAGTGGCGGTGGGTTTTGCACCTTCGACGTGCAGTGCTCGCTGGACCGGCATCCCGGCTTTGATGAAGCCGCCCGACGGTTGATTACCCAACTATCGCTCGACCCCACCCCTGCCCTTCCCATCACGAACTCCACCTGGAGCGCGACCGATGTTCCATGTCCGCAAACCTGACCCGAGCCTCGTCGAGCACGTCGGATCGGCGCTCGCCTTCACCCTGGTGCTGGCCACCTGGATCGTCGCCTACGTCACCGTGATGCCGCCCGATCCGGTGTCGCACCACACGCATGTCGCCGAGGTGAAGCGGTGACCGCCGTCGACGAGCCGCAGTACGCCGGCTCGACCGCCCTGTACCAACTCGGCTCCGAGGACCTGCGCGACGCTATCGACGACGCCGACACCGTCGAGGTCAAGGACATGCCGGGTCGGCATGGTGTCCGGCTCGTAATCGATAGCGGTTTGGGCACGCGGCACTTCGTCAGCATCGACGGAAAACTTCATGACATCGCAGGATGGGAGGCCGTGGCCAGCACGCCCGAGGGCTGCCGGTGGATGGCGTGGACGGTCGACCAGGTCATGGCCCGTCGCCATTCCAACCAAGCCTCTGCCCACCAATACGGAGACCCCCATGCCGAACCCGCATGAGACCGACGATTTCGATCGTCGCCTTGCCCTTCTGGCCGAAGGCGTCAGTCAGCAACTGAAGGACAGCCCCAGCCGAGACGGACGGGCCGGATACGCCGACTTCGCCGCCGTGCAGGAGATCGTCGACGACGCCGAAATCGTGTTCGGGATCTGGTTCGACTTCAGCAAGCCCTCCGGCATCGACAAGATGATCTGCAAAGGCATGCCGATCCTCCGAAAGATCATCCAGCACGGCAGGAGGCACGACGTCCGCATCGTCGCGATTCCTTGCGCCTGCATTGAACAGGCCGAGGCTCTGCGGCTGCACATCGCCGAGCCCGATCGGCTGAACTGACGCTCCGCCGAACAGCAATCCATCAGCAAAGGACCAGCCATGAACCCGACACCGGACCTACTTCCCAGCATCGATTTTTCACATCTCCACGGAGGGCTCGCCGTAGCAGAGGCGATGAATGACGAGGGGGAGATCAAGACGACGATCGTGCGCGACCTTGGTCACTGTACTGTCGCCGACCTCAAGAGCGCGATCGCTATCCAACAACGTGAAATCGCGCATGCCGCGGACGGCTTTCAGGCCTTAACGGCCCTGCTGACACGGCGGCTGATGCAGGGCGCGCGGGGCCCCGACCTGGCGCTGCTCCCGACGGAGCCAGATGCGGTTCCGTTCCCGTCCAAAGCCTACGCCGACCCACTCGACGACCCAGCGTTCAGTGCGAAAGCGGCAGTGCTTATCGATGCTGAGGAGGAGCAGTTCCAAAAATGGCTGTCCGCAGACGCTTTTGATCCACTGATCGATGAGGCGCTTGCGGCAGGTCGCGAAGCCTACAAGGATGTCTTCGGGCAGACTGCTGGTAGCGAGGGCTTCAGCACATTTGCGACGATTGACCTGGGGCACCGGCGAGCCAAGCCGCTGGTTCAGGCGCTCAGATACCGCGGCGTCGGCGAGATCGAGATCGAGACCTACACCTTCGACATCAGTGCCGACGCAATCCTGAAGAAGCGCCGCCGCAGAGGCCAAATGCACAGCGCACTGGCGGCCAAGGCGGCCGTCGAAGCCTTCGCCCTCGCGGTCAGCCGGCCCGGCTTCGAACTCAACATCCACCGCGAGGACTGCCTCTAGGCCAGACCTCTCCAAAGTGGACCGCCGGCCCTCCTGCAAAGATCGCCGGCGGTCCTGACCACACCCATCCCCTTCGAGGAAACGTTCATGATCACCAATCCCGATACCACAGCCGCGTCCGGAGTTCATCAGCTCACCGGCAGTTCACCGTCCACTGGCACCGCGCCCGGTTTTGCACCTGTCGTGACCGCGCCATTCATCCCCCGAGCAAATGCCGCCGACGCCGAGATCATCGACCTCGCCAGCGAGCACGAGCGCCTCGCCGCTGTTCACGAGGCGTCGTTTGAGGCTCTAAATCGTGCGGAAGACGCTTTCGTCGAAGTGTCGCTCCCTGACGCTCTGCGGTTCAGGGAGGCGACAGACGCCGCATCGATCGGCGGCTATCAGAACCTGGACGAGCCCTACGGGTACACCGCCGAGCGGAAGTTAGAAGAGCTGCGGACATTCCGGTACTCACGGCCGGAGCACCAGCACCGCCGTGACGAGATCGTGGCCGCCTACGATCAGTGGAGAGCCGACCGACAAGCGGCCCTGAATGCGGCCGGGTTTCCCGAGGCATGGAACAAGGTCACGGCAGACGCCGAAGCGGCCTCCACTATCAGACGCGACATGATTGGTCGGCCGGCGCTGACCATGGACGGGATCTTGAGCAAGGTCGGGGTGGCGCTGAGCTGCTACCAGGGCATCGAAGGGATCCAGGAGGAACTGGCCGAACAGGCAAGCAATTCGGGCGGCGAGACGATGCTCTTGTCGATTATGGTCGACCTTGGCCGGATGCTGATGGCGCGCAGGACGGCAGAAACAGCTTCGGCAGCCTGTTCAAACATCGTGGAGGTGGCCTTGACGGTCTGCGCCGATCCGGTGCCGATGACTCCATCTCGCGAGATCGTCGAAAGCTACCGGACGTTCCTCGACATGGAATTCCGGTTCCTGAATTGGGAGACGCATCGAAGCCTGGATCCGGTCGGCGGCATCTGGCTCGACAACCCCGCCGGCGCTTTCCATGGTCTCGATAGCCCGCCGCCGTCGAGTCGGGCCGCAGCCGTGCTGGGTCTGCTGGGGTTGATGCCGGAGCGGACCGGCGATCCCGAGCCCGAGCCCGAAACCAGGGTCGCCTGATGATGAGCGCCCTGCCCGATCGCGCCCCGCCGGAACTGGAGCCGGGCGTTACCCTGGACAGCCTCACGACGGTGGAGGCATGCGACACCGCCCTCGACCGGCTGACAATGGCGATCCCCGGCATCGAGGACCAGCTCGCGCGGGTGTCGAAAGACTCGTCGAACCAGCCGGCGGACTGGCGCCGCCGCGCCGAGATGGCCTTGCGCGTGAAGAAGCTGCTGTTGCCCCGCCTCCAGCAGCGTCGCGCGGACCTGGCCCGTCGAGAGAAGGAAGCAAAGAACGCGGCGCTCGTTGAGGCGGGGCGCCTCGCTCGTCAGACGAAGGACCGCGCCATCCTAACCGTGGCGCGCGAGATGGCGCCCGACGTGATGGCCCTTGCCGCGCAGCTCGCCATCGAACGGCATCCCGACCTGTTCGGACCGGCCAGCGGGGAGGCGATGTAATGGCGCTCGTCCGATGCAGCTTCTGCGGCCGCTCGCAAAACGACGTCCCAAGGCTCGTAATCACCGAGGCCAGCACTGCAGCGATCTGCAGCCCGTGCACGCTGGCGGCGCTCGACGTCCTCACGGCCGATGAGGGAGGATGCGAACCCTCGTTCGACGTCACCCCGCTGGGACGCGAGGTCGCCGCCAGGATCTCTGGGGAGGCGCGGACGTGACTATCCCTACCCTGCCCGAGAAGTTCGCCAAGCTCGTCGACCTGATGGGTAGCACCACCTTCGAGCCAGAGCGCGCCAACGCCCGGCGTCGTGCCGAGGCACTGTTGACGCCCGAGGTCGGCGGCTTCGACCGAGCCCTGCGCATCCTGGCCTATGACAAGGCTCGGAAGGCTGCGCCGAATAACCCGTTCGCCGGCTTCGACGAACACACCGAGATCGACAACCCTGGGGACATGGAACGGCAGCGTGCCGAACGAGCGGAGAAGCTGAAGGCCTGGCATGCCCGTCGTGCCGCATTGATCGAGCGCGACGGCAGCCTGAAGGCGGTCGAGGAGCCCTGCGAGCGCGAGGCGATGATCCTCGAGGCCGTCGCACCATGGCGCGTGCCGTGCAAGCCGCCGGATCAGCGTTGGACGCGGGAGTTGAGGGGCTGGGATAGTCTCTACAATATTGAGAAGGCGCCGGCCGACCTCCGCGCGGCCGTGCAGAATGCCTATCCGATGCCGCGGACCTTCGACGAGGCGCGCGCCGAACTGGCCTACTGGCGAGGGCGGAATGAAGACCTCGAAGACGCGATGGGGCAGGACGGCTCCTACTTGGGAAATTACGGCCTCGACCACGCTGCCGTAGCTCGCATGGAAATCGTTCGCGCTCTCGTCGAGCACGAGATGCAGCTCACCGCCATTCCGGAGATTCTGGAGCACTATCGTCTGCATCGCGAAAATGATTGGAACGACAGACGGATCGACGACGCCCTGTTTCGCGATCTTGAGGCGATCTCGATCATGAAAGAGGTCCGATGACCGCCGAGCTGCCCAGCACAATCCTACCACGTGTCCAGCGGATGATCCGCCTCTTGGACAGCCCTCAAGACGGCGAAGTATTGGCGGCAGCGCGAGCTCTGCAGCGCACACTCGCTGAGAAGGGCCTCAGCTTCCACGATCTCGCGGCGGCGGTTCGGACATCGACGGATCCGTCAACCCTCCGCAGGCAACGTACCGCACGCACTCCGACGCCAGATCCGCCACCATTCTACCGAACAAAGCCAAAGTGGGACGACCTTCGTGGTTTCCAGAAGCGCGATTGGCTTACGGTGTTCCTCAATAAGCTCCAACTTAGTCCGTCTCAAAAAGCCCTCATCTCGGACTACCGCGTCAAGTTAAACACGGAGGAGCCGATTTATTGGCAGCCATCAAAGCAACAGTTGCATCTCGTGAAGCAACTCCTTGATCTGGCGTGGAAGGCAGGGGCTAGACCCTGATGGGCCAAGCCGCCGCGATCACGCCGAGGCTGCTGACGCGACCTGAAGCCGCGACCTACTGCGGCGTCAGCGTCGCGACCTTCAGTGCCGTCTGCCCCGTCCAGGCGGTCGCCATGGGCGAAGGCAAGCGGCTGGAGCGGTACGACGTCCGCGCCCTGGATCGCTGGATCGACCTGTTGAACGGCACCATGCCGCCGCAGCCTCAGGCCTGGCTCGACCGGCTATGACCATCATCCGGATCAGGGGCCTGAAGCGCTACACGCATCCGAAAACGGGCCGGACGTACATCTATCACCGTGCGACCGGCACGCGGCTGACGTCGGAACCCGGCACGCCCGAGTTCTTGGCCGAGATCGCGAAGCTGGACGCCGGGAAGAAGCCTAAGGAGCCCGCACCCGGCACGATCGGCATGACGATCAAGGCTTACCGGAAATGCCCGGCATGGGCCGACCTCCGGCCAGCCACGCGAATCAGCTACGACCGGGCTTTCCAGGCCATCGCGAACATCGAGGGCATGCCGCTCGTCGATATCGACCGGCCCTTCATGGTCGGGCTGCAGGAACGCATCTACGATAAGCGCGGGCGATGGATGGCGAACTACGTCGTCACCTCGATGTCGATCCTGTTTGAGTACGCCATGGACCGGGGGTGGATGAAGGGGAACCCGGCCGACGGGGTGAAGCGGCTGAAGCGCGATCGGTCGAAGCCCCATCAGAACCGGCCGTGGACGCGCCAGGAAAGCCGCACGGTGCTGTCAGCCGCCGCGCCCTACCTGCAGGTGCCGATCGCGCTGGCGATGTTCACCGGGCTCCGCAAGGGCGACGTGCTGAAGGTCACGAAGGCCGCGATGCGGGACGGCATGATCCAGGTCACCACGAGCAAGCGCGACGTGCCCGTCATGGTCCCGATGCATCCCGAGCTGTTGGAAGTGCTGGCTCAGGCGCCGCGGCATGACGCCGTGACGATCGCCGCCAACCTGGCCGGCCGCCCTTGGACCGAGAGCGGCTTCAACTCGACTTTCTTCAAGGCGATCGTCAAGCTCGAGGAAGCCGGTATGGTCGAACCGGGGCTGACGATGCACGGGCTCAGGCACACCCTCGGTACCCGGCTGCGCGAGGCCGGCGCCGACCTCGACGACATCCGGCGCGTCCTCGGGCAGAAAACGCTCGTCATGGCGCAGCACTATTCGGAGGGTGCGGACACCTCGGAAAAGGCCCGAACCGTCGTCACCAAACTCGACCTCACAGGGGCCAAAAAGGGAACGTGATTTGTCTACACATTCCAAGAAAGTGTCTACACGGAGAAACTGGCCGAGCTAAGTGCTTGAAACTGTGGTGCCCAGGGGCGGAATCGAACCACCGACACTGCGATTTTCAGTCGCATGCTCTACCAACTGAGCTACCTGGGCGTCCGGGGCCATTCCGGGCCGCGACCGAGGTGCTTATAAGGACGGCGCCGGCTGCTTGTCCAGCGCCTTCCGCGCCGTTCCTCGGCGAGCCATATCGTCCGCGAGCATTGGGCACGGAGCGCAGCTCGACCGGCGCAAGGCTTCATGGATCTGCCCGGCCCGAGAGGTCCGTTGCCGGTGAGGGGCCGCGAGGCCAGCCGATGTCGCCGCGGGTCGCGCCGTCCCTGGCCGAAGCGACACGGGACACGATCCGACGGACGCAGGAGGCCACCGAGGATCCATTGCGCCGGGCCAGCGTTGTCGACAGCACAGAGCAGGAAGGTTTAGCGGCGTGAAAAGAACAGCATACTGGATCATTCTCTGCGGTTTAGCCCTGCCGACGGCCGTTTCCGCGCAGGACCGCGGCAGCGCGGAAGATCAACTGGCCTGCACGCCGGACGTATACCGTCTGTGCGGCCAGAGCATACCTGACGAGGATGCTATCGTGGCGTGCTTACAGGCCCATAAGTCACAACTCACCGGCGGATGCAAGGCGGTGTTCTCCCATCCGCAGCCGCCCAAACAGCCGAGCACCAATCAGGACGACGAGTGATCCTGCCGAGGATCACGGTCGCAGTCTGTCCCCAACCCTGCGGAACCGTGCGCCCGGATCACTCGTCATCGCGGCTGCCCCGTTCGTCCTCGTCGTCGGTGCTGACCGGGACGCGATAACCCTCCCCCAACCATCGGTGCAGGTCCACGTCGGCGCAGCGCTTGGAGCAAAAAGGCGTCACTTCGACCGACGCGAGCTTGCCGCAGATCGGGCACTTCCGCTTCGATGTAGAGGCCCTGAACCCGGCATTGTCGTTTGCAGCCTTGTCCAACGTCCTGATCCCTCTTCTCACGGCGGCGGCTGCGCCGGTCATCTCTACGCCGATCACCCCGATGGAGGCAGCGCCCAGCCAGCATGGACCGGGAAGCCCTCGCCCTCGAGCAGCGACATCGTTTCGTAGAGCGGCAGCCCCACGACCCCCGAATAGGATCCGACCAGTTTCACGACGAAGCTGCCGGCGCAGCCTTGGATCGCATAGCCGCCAGCCTTGCCTCGCCACTCCGGCGTAGCGAGGTAGTGCTCCGTCTCGCTCCCGGACAGGCGCTTGAAACGCACCCGGCTTTCCACCAAACGGTGACGGCGGCCGCCCCGCGGCGTCAACAGGGTGATGGCCGTGTAGACGCGGTGGGCGCGCCCGGACAGCAGCCTGAGACAGGCCTCCGCCTCGTCGCGTGTCTCGCATTTCGGCAGCACGCGCCGCCCTACACTCACCACCGTGTCGGCCGCCAGGATGAACGCCGGTCCGAACGTACCAAGCGCCTCGGCCACCACCTGGGACGCTTCGGCCTTCTGGGCTGCGAGCCGAGCCGCGAGGACACGCGGCAGTTCGGAGCGCTCCGGCGTCTCGTCGATATCGGCCGGCAGCAGCGCATAGGGCTCTACGCCGATCTGCTGCAGCAAAGAGAGGCGTCGCGGAGACCCAGATGCCAGGATAAGGCGAGGTGTTTCGGTCGGGGTGGCGCCAAGGCGCCCTAGCCCGATCACCGGGGAAGCCTCACTTGAACCGGTAGGTGATCCGCCCCTTGGTCAGATCATAGGGCGTCATCTCCACCAGCACCCGATCTCCCGTCAGGACGCGGATCCGGTTCTTGCGCATTTTGCCGGCCGTATGGGCGGTGATCTCGTGTTCGTTCTCGAGCTTCACGCGGAACATTGCGTTGGGCAGCAACTCCGTCACCATGCCGGGAAACTCGAGCAGTTCTTCCTTCGCCATATGATCCGATCTTTCGAGCGCCGCGGACAACCTCCACGAAGCGAGGCGACGCCGAAAAGAAGGCGCCCCTGGTGAGCGGGCGGACCGTAATGGACATCGCCGCGTTTGTGAACACAAGATGGGACCCGACCGGCCATCCCGGAAGGTCTCATTCCAGGGCCCGCGCACCGTGGCCGGCCCACGTCGCTCCGCCGCGGGACGACTACGTGACCCGGGGCACGACAGAATTCCACCTTCAGGACACTAGCGGCATCTTGTCGGCCGCATTGGCGCGCGTCCGCTCGAGGTCCCGGCGCAGATAGAGGCGGTGCGAACGGATACTGAACGGGATCAGGCCCAGGAAGACCACCGTGAGCGCGGCCAGGACTTCCATGGGAAAGGTGACGAGCAGCAGCACCAGAACGGCCACGCCGAACAGGATCGGGATGACCTGTTCGCGGGGCACGCGGCCGATCGACTTGCCCGAGAAGTGCGGGATACGGCTCGCCATCAGACCGGCCACGCAGAGAAGATAGACGATCTCGAGGCCGATCGCCGCGCGGCCGAACACCCAGCCCAGCGCCGAAAGATGCAGGTAGAGCGGAAGCAGCGCCGCGATGGCGCCGGCCGGTGCCGGCATGCCGGTGAAGAAATTGGACGTCCAGGCCGGCCTTTCGACATCCTCGAGCCCGACGTTGAAACGGGCCAAGCGGAGCGCCATGGCGATCGCGAACACCATGGCGGCGAACCAACCGAAGCTCTTGATTTCGTGCATGTTCCAAAAATATAACGTGAGCGCCGGGGCGACGCCGAAGCCGACGAAGTCGGCCAGGGAATCGAGTTCTGCGCCGAACCGGGTGGTCCCCTTCAGCGCCCGGGCGAGGCGGCCATCGAGCCCGTCGAAGAAGGCTGCCGCGACAATGGCGAACACCGCCTTCTCGAAAGATCCCTCGGTGGCGTAGCGGATCGCCGTCAACCCCAGGCACAGCGCCAGCAACGTAATGAGGTTGGGCAGAACGATCCGCAGCGGCACGTTTCGGAACCGGCGCCCGTGCGCCCGTTGCAGAGGCGCGGCAGGCCCGGCCACCATGGCGGCGGTTTCGCTGTCGTCCGTCACGAGACGGACCGGACAGCCCGGTTCGCCAGAATTTCCGCTTCGGGACGGAACACGTCGATCGGCTGCTTGAAGCCGCGCATCGGAAAAGCCCCGATCCGCACGGCCGTGCGGTCGAGGCGTTCGACGAATTCGGTCGACATCAGGACCGGCTGCTCCAGCGGCCGGTTCAAGGCCGCGATGCGGCTCGCGAGGCCCACATCCTTGCCGATGACGGTGAAATCGAGCCGGACCCCAGAGCCGATGTTGCCGTACGCGGCCTCGCCATAGTGCAGCGCGACCCCCGCTTCGATCGGCCGTTCTTCCGGATGCGCCACGTTGCGGGCGTCCAACACGCGCATGGCGTCCACGGCCGCCGCGAGCGCGCGGTCGGCAGCACCGCTGCGCTCGCGGTCATTCTCCCGGAAGATGGCCAGCAGGCCATCGCCCATATATTTCAACACCTCCCCACCCCGGCTCTCGATCGGCGGGACCAGGCAATCGAACAGGGCGTTGAAGACGCCGACCGCCGCCACGGCGTCGAGATCGACCGTATAGCCGACCGAATCGCGCATGTCGGCGAACAGCATGGCGGAGCGAATCGTCGAGACCTGGCCGCGCTTGGTGTTGCCTTGCAGGATGGCCCGATGGGGTTCGTCGCCCACATAGGTGCGCAACAGCTTGTCGAGCGACAGCCAGGTCGATCGAAGATCGATCAGCATGGCGATCGCGGGCAAAAGGCGCGCAAGTGCCGCCACCTCGGCTCGCGAGAAACCTGATCGGCGGCGGGTCGCGAAGGTCACCCAACCATGGCTTCCGCTCATGAGCGTGATCGGCACGCAGAGATAATGCGCGAAGCCGTCCGCCTTGAGTTCGGCCACGACGGCGAAGCGCGCGTCGTCGGTCTGGGGCAGGTGGAGCTCCACGGCGCGCCCTGTCCTGGCCGCCTCATGGAACGGCGACGTGAGATATTGCGAGTCGCCGACCTCCCTGATGTAGGTCCGCGTGGTCACGCCGCGGCCCCGGACCCAGATCCTGGCGATCGCGTCGTGTTCGACATCGAGGATTTCGGTCGAAGAACCGTAGCGATCGAGCGGCAAGCCGAGGGCTCGCAACCTCTCGCACAGCATCGTGATCCGCTCTTCCGGCATATCGGCCGTCCGTGAGTTGCGGATCAACCAATCGGAGACGAGTGAGATCCCGTAGGCCAGGTCGCGATCCATGATATCGTCGAGGCGCTCGGTCGGCAGGTCGAAGATGTCGGCGGCCCACAGTCCCTCCGGCTCGGCGCGAGCCTGCACCGCTGATTCTTGCATCGGATCGATCGTCGAATCCTCCATGGTCATCCGGCTTTGAAGCTACGCGGGGCCTCGATGGCCCGCGCGTCGGCCAGGATGGTCTCGCCCGCGACCGCGGTAGCGCCGATGCCCACCATCACTCTGATGGTGTCGGGTAGATAGACGTCGACCCGCGACCCGAATCGGATCAGCCCGAAGCGGTCGCCCACCCCCACCGTCTCGCCTTCGCGGACGAAGGACACGATACGCCGGGCTACGAGCCCCGCGATCTGCACCACACCGATGCGCCCCAGTCCGGTCTCCAGCAGCATGGACGAGCGCTCGTTGTCGTCGCTGGCCTTGTCGAGGTCGGCGTTGACGAATAGGCCGGGTTTGTAAGCGACCTTCAGGATCCGGCCGGTCATCGGCGAGCGGTTCACGTGGCAGTCGAAGACGCTCATGAACACGGAGATGCGCTGCAAGGGCCGTTCGCCGAGACCGAGTTCGGGTGGCGGCACGAAGAACCCGACCGACGAGACCGTGCCATCGGCGGGCGAAACGACGAGACCCTCCCGCATCGGCGTGACGCGTTTCGGGTCGCGAAAGAAGTAGGCGCACCAGGCCGTGACGATGAAGCCGAGCCAGCCGAGCGGGCTCCAGAGCCAGTCCAGCACCAGCGCCGTCACGGCGAAGCCGGCGATGAACACATATCCTTCGGGGTGAACCGGTACGACCTGCCGACGCAGGCTGCTGATCACCGACATTGTACATGGCCCCCGAGCCGAACCGGCGCGACGTTGACGAGCATGACCCAATCTAACCCAATTCCACCGTATCGTGCTCACGCTTCGATGTTGATCCGTCGGTCCGCGTGTTCGTCGGCCTCCAAACGGCGCAGGGCATCTTCGGCGGCTTCCGCCTCGCGCTGCCGGTTCCACATGGCGGCGTAGATTCCGCCCCGTTCTATCAACCCGTCATGAGTGCCGCGCTCGGCAATCATTCCCTTGTCGAGCACCAGAATCTCGTCGGCGTTGACCACCGTCGACAGCCGGTGCGCGATCACCACCGTCGTTCGGCCGCGCGACACCCGGTCGAGAGCGTCTTGTATCTCCCGCTCCGTGAAGGTGTCGAGCGCGGAGGTCGCCTCATCGAGCACCAGGATGGCAGGCGCCTTGAGGATGGTGCGGGCGATCGCGACCCGCTGCTTCTCGCCCCCTGAGAGCTTGAGCCCGCGCTCGCCCACCTGGGCCGCGTAGCCGTCCGGCAAGGTGGCCACGAAGGCATCGATCTGCGCGAGCTTGGCGGCTTCGATCACCTCGGTCTCGGTCGCGGCCCAGCGGCCGTAACGGATGTTGTAGCCCAGCGTGTCGTTGAACAGCACCGTGTCCTGCGGCACCATGCCGATCGTGCCGCGCAACGACGCCTGGGTCACGGCCGCGATATCCTGGCCGTCGATGGTGATGCGGCCCTTGTAGGGTTCGTAGAAGCGGAACATGAGGCGCGACAGGGTCGATTTGCCGGCCCCCGAGGGCCCGACGACCGCGACGGTCTTGCCGGGTGGCACGTCGAAGCTGACGCCCTTCAGGATCTCACGCTTGGCGTCGTAACGAAAGAAGACGTTCTCGAAGCGGAGGTGTCCCTCGGTGACGACGAGATCCTGCGCGCCTGGACGATCCTGCACTTCGGGCGATTGGCCCAGGATCTTCGACATCAA
>JAABUU010001032.1_pt1 | contig 51652 bp, 57 predicted proteins | sample 5559301 | NCBI WGS metagenome assembly JAABUU01 (sample SAMN10711884, study PRJNA513360) | rock metagenome | isolation source: Antarctica rocks | place: Antarctica: Victoria Land, Richard Nunatak white | reverse complement strand
ATCCAGATGAAGGTGGAGTTGATCACGCCGGTGGCGATCGAGGAGGGGCTGCGATTCGCGATTCGCGAGGGCGGTCGCACCGTCGGCGCCGGCGTCGTTACCTCCCTCAAGTAGTAGACATCGAACGAGAGGAGCCAGTCATGGCGGAGGAACGACGCAATCGAAGTGGTGGGGCGGCGACAGCCGCAGCATCCCGCACGGCACCGGCGACCGCTGCCCGCCCAAAGGCGGGCGGGCAGCGCATCCGCATCCGCCTGAAGGCATACGATCACACGTTGCTCGACCAGTCTGCGTCCAAGATCGTCGAGACAGCGGAGAGCACCGGCGCAAAGGTGGCGGGTCCTGTCCCGCTACCGACACGGATCGAGCGGTACACCGTCATGCGGTCGCCGTTCGTGGACAAGGACTCGCAGGAGCACTTCGAGATCCGCACGCACAAGCGGCTCATTGACGTCCTGGAGCCGAGCCAGAAGACGACCAGCGCGCTGATGCGCCTTAATCTTCCGGCAGGCGTTGACATCGAGATCAAGCTCTAGGAGACGGAACGGATGTTGGACGGATTGTTGGGCAAAAAGCTCGGAATGACGCAGGTGTTCGACCCGACGGGCCGCGCACTCGCGGTGACGGTGATCGAGACCGGCCCCTGTGTGGTGACGCAACTGCGGACGCAGGAATCGGACGGCTACAACGGCGTGCAGTTGGGTTTCGGCACGGCGAAGCGGCTGAACAAGCCAGACGCAGGCCATCTTCGGGCGAGTGGCGCGAGTTCGCGTCATATTCGTGAGATTCGCACGGACGGTAATGGCGAACTAACCGTCGGCCAAACGGTGACGGCGGATATCATCTTCAAGGCGGGCGATGCGGTGGATGTGACGGGCCAGTCGAAGGGCAAGGGCTTCGCAGGTGTCGTCAAGCGGCACCACTTTGCTGGTGGCCCGAAGACGCATGGCCAGTCTGACCGCCATCGCGCACCGGGTTCAGTTGGTGCGGGTACGACGCCCGGTCGTGTGTTCAAGGGCCTGAAGATGGCCGGACACATGGGCAATGAGTGCGTCACGGTGCAGAATCTCCGGGTGGTGGATGTGGATGTCGAGCGCAACCTCGTATTGATCGCGGGGGCGGTACCGGGCGCAAACGGCGGGCTCGTGACGATTCGTCAGGGCATAAAGAACCGCCGGAACGCGCGGACATAAAGGGAGAGGATTGGCTGATGGAGGCTTCGGTCTACAACGCCACAGGCGAAACAATCGGGACGGTGGCGCTGGACGATGCGCTCTTCGGCATCACGCCGAATACTGCCGTGATGCATCAGGCGCTCGTGCGTCAGCAGGCAAATGCGCGGCATGGGACGCATGCCACGAAGACGCGCGGCGAGGTACACGGTGGTGGTCGCAAGCCCTATCGCCAAAAAGGAACCGGTCGGGCGCGCCAGGGTAGCACGCGCTCGCCGCAGTGGAAGGGCGGTGGTACCGTCTGGGGGCCGCATCCACGGAAATATACGCAGGCCATGCCGCGCAAAATGCGCCAGTTGGCGATCCGTTCTGCGCTTTCCGCGAAGGCCGCGAATGTCGCAGTGCTCCGTGGTCTCGATAGCCTTGAAGGGCGGACGCGGGCGATGCTGACGCTGCTTGGTGGCCTGGATAATCCGCGCTCGACGCTCGTTATCGTGCCGGAGCATGTTGATAACCTGCATCGTGCGGCGGGAAATGTTGGCAATGTGAAGGTGTTGCATGCCGGATACCTCAACATGGCGGATTTGTTGAAGTATGAGCGATTGCTCTTCACGGTTGAGGCGCTCGATCACGTTTCTCGCCTCTGGGGTGATGCTGAATACACAGCCGACGTGACGGAAGCGAAGGCAACTCCGGAAAAGCGGACAACGCGCGTGGTCGCACCCGCGACAATACCGGATGTTGTCGCGGATGGCGAAGAGGTCGAAGTGCCTGTTGCTCCGACCAATGAGACCGATGAGACGACGGAGACGGAGGCGAAAGCATGAACGTCTGGGATGTCTTGCGGCGCCCCGTCATCACGGAGAAGAATACGCGCCTCGGTGAAATCGGGCAGTACATGTTCGTGGTGGACCGGCGGGCGAACAAGACGCAGGTGAAAGAGGCCGTGGAGATCGCATTCAATGTCAAGGTGCGTGCGGTCAACACGATGAATGTGCCAGCAAAGGTACGCCGTCGTGGTCGGGTGATGGGCGAGCGGTCGGGCTACAAGAAGGCGATCGTCACGCTGGCGCCCGGAAACTCGATCGAGTTCTTCGAGGGTATCTAGCCCGAGGCCTGGAGAGGATAGCGTTTTATGGCGATTAAGAAATACAAGCCAACATCCCCCGGTCGGCGTGGCATGACCGTCTCGACCTTCGAGGAGTTAACGACGAACGAACCGTACAAGCCGCTCACCGAAGTGCTGAAGAAGCACAGCGGTCGCAATACGCACGGTCATATCACGACCCGGCACCGAGGCGGTGGCAGCCGTCGGCTCTATCGCATCATTGACTTCAAGCGGAACAAGTTCGGCATACAGGGCAAAGTCTCGACGATTGAGTACGATCCGAACCGCTCCGCACGCATCGCACTCGTTGCCTATGTGGATGGCGAAAAGCGGTACATCCTTGCGCCGGTCGGGTTGAAAGTCGGCCAGATTGTGCAGGCGGGTTCCGGCTCGCCGATCCGCGTCGGCAACAGCCTGCCGCTACGGGAGATGCCACCGGGCACGGCCATTCACAATATCGAGATGAAGCCGGGCCGTGGCGGGCAACTCGTCCGCTCTGCTGGTGTGGCGGCGCAGGTCGTCGCGAAGTCCGAGACGCACGCGCAGGTGCGCATGCCCTCCGGTGAGACGCGTCTGATTCCGCTCGATTGCATTGCAACCCTCGGCCAGGTCGGCAACATTGATCACGAGAACGTTGTGATCGGCAAGGCGGGACGGAACCGGCTCAAGGGCAAGCGGCCGACGGTGCGCGGCTCCGTGATGAACCCGCGTGACCATCCCCATGGCGGTGGTGAGGGCAAGGCGCCGATTGGTGGCCAGCCGCAAACCCCGTGGGGGAAGCCCGCGCTTGGCTACCGCACGCGCCATAACAAGCGGACTGATCCGATGATCGTTCGGCGGCGCACGAAGCGGCGGTAAGAGGAGTAGACAGTAGAGAGTAGACAGAATGAGAAACGATGCGCGAAGCGCCTCCCGCTTTCAACTGACTACTGACTACTGATTACTGAGAAGGAGTGAGGATCGGTGTCGAGGTCATCAAAAAAGGGCCCATTCATTGAGGCCAAACTGCTGAAGAAGGTTGAGACGCTCAACACGACCGGGGAGCGGCGAGCGATCCGCACATGGTCGCGGGCATCCACGATCTTCCCGCAGATGATTGGACATACGATTGCGGTGCACGACGGCCGCCGTCATGTGCCGATCTTTGTCACGGAGAATATGGTCGGCCACAAACTGGGAGAGTTCGCGCCAACGCGCTTCTTCCGCGGCCACGGTAAGGACGCCGACAAGGCGTCGCGACGGCGCTAAACGAGGGAGAGACGAGGCGTATGGCAACGGTACAGCCAACAACGCGCGTGCGAGCGGTGGCGAAGGATGTCCACATCTCCCCGCAGAAGGTGCGACTGGTCATTGACCAGGTGCGCGGCAAGCGGGTCAATGAGGCCCTGGCGATCCTCCGCTTTCTGCCGCAGGGTGCGGCGAATGAGGTGGCGCGGGTCGTCCGCTCCGCTTCCGCGAACGCGGAGCACAACAACGACATGGACCCGGAAGACCTGGTGATCGCGCTCGCGTATGCGGATGAAGGGATGAAGTTGAAGCGCTTCACCGCACGCTCGCGTGGGCGACCGGGGCCAATCCTGAAGCGGTTCAGCCACATCACGATTGTGGTCGAGGAGCGACCGCGACCGGTGCGTGGCCCGCGGGTGGCGGGCCCTGCGGTACGCCGAGGCGCTAACCCAACGGGCCGCGGTCGGAGCCAGACGCCTGCTGTCTCGCGTGCGCCTCGGGTACCGGCGCGTGCCGAAGCGCCGGGGAAGATCGAGACGCTGCAACCGAAGCCGGAGCCAGAGGAGACGAACGAGACGCCATTGGCGGAACGCGCAGCCACCCCGACCGCCGACCATGTGGCAACCACGCCGCCGTCAATCGAGGCCGCGCAGGCTAAGACAGAGGCGACTGAAATCGCCGATTCGGGCCTCGCACAGCCGCGCAATGAGGGCGGCGAGCGGCGGGACGAGAAATAAGGGAGGTATCCATGGGACGAAAAGTCAATCCCATCGGCTTCCGGCTGGGGATCGTCACCGACTGGGACTCCCGCTGGTTCGCCGAGCGTAACTACACGCAACTGCTGCACGAGGATATCGCCCTCCGGCGGCTCGTGATGCGGGAATTGCCGAACGCCGGTATCGCGCGTATCCATATCGAGCGGGCGGCGAACAAGGTGGACGTGACGATTTACACCGCGAAGCCAGGTATCGTGATCGGCAAGCAGGGCAGCAATGTCGAGAAACTGCGGAACACGATCAAGGCGGCGATGAAGCGTGACGTGCATCTGAAGATCGAGGAGATTAAGACGCCGGAACTCGAGGCGCGGCTGGTGGCGGAAAACATCGCCGATCAGTTGACCCGACGCGTTGCCTACCGCCGCGCGATGAAGCACGCGGTCTCGCAATCCATGCGGCGCGGGGCGAAGGGTGTCAAAGTGCGCCTCGGCGGCCGCCTCGGTGGCGCAGAGATGTCGCGCACGATCTCGGAAAAGGATGGTCGCGTGCCGCTGCACACGTTGCGCGCGAACATTGATTACGCAGTCGTCCACGCGCACACGACGTATGGTCGAATTGGTGTCAAGGTTTGGATCTATAAGGGTGATGTGATCCCGGAGCGACGGCCCGCGCAACCACAGCGTGGTGCCGAACTCGCGGCGGACTAACGGAGAGGGTTCGTAGCATGCTGTTGCAACCGAAACGAACAAAGTTCCGCCGTGTGCATCGCGGCCGCCGGAAGGGCGAAGCGCATCGCGGCACGACTGTCGCCTTCGGCGAGTACGGATTGGTCGCCACCGAGAACGCATGGGTGACGAGCAATCAGCTCGAGTCGGCTCGTCGCGTCGTCACCCGATACACGCGGCGCGGTGGGAAGTATTGGATCCGCGTCTTCCCAGATAAGTCCGTGACGAAGAAGCCGGCTGAAACCCGGATGGGTTCCGGCAAGGGTGCGCCGGACCACTGGGTGTCGGTTGTCTTGCGGGGGCGGATGCTGATGGAAATCGGCGGCGTCCGCGAAGACCAGGCAAAGGAAGCCCTGACGATCGCGGGGCACAAATTTCCGATGGGTACGAAGATCGTTACCCGCGTCTTCGCTGAGGGCGAGACAATCGAAATGGGCAGAAAGGCTGAGATGCGCGCCCAGATGGCCGCTGAGGGTACGCTTGAGGCGGACGAGATGGAGCAGGGAGATCAGGAGCCGGCGATCGAAGGCGGCGCAGATAATGCGGCCGACGTGCCGACGACTGAGGAAGGTGCAGATGCCGGATCGCATGCGCACCGTCGTGATGAAGGGTAATGAGCGATGCGAGTAGATGAAGTGCGCGCCTTGCCCGACAAAGATTTGGTCGAGCGGCGCAACGATCTGAAGGAAGAGACGATGCGCTTGCGGTTCGCGATCGTGACGAACCAGCAGACGAACCACGCGCAGTTGCGCGCGGTGAAGCGGGACATCGCGCGGATCAACACGATCATGCGCGAGCGGGAAATTTCGGAAATCTTCCAGCAGGCGCTGGGAGGGCAGTAGAGAGTAAACAGTAATCAGTAGTCAGTTGGATTCGGAAGCGCTTCGCGTCTGTCTCTCTGCTGTCTACTCTCTACTGTCTACGCGATGAGGAGTAGCCGATGGTGGCGGAACAGCATGATGCGGCGGCGGCCGCCAGCCAACCGGGGCGTGCAGCGCGGCTGACGAAAGTCGGCCGGGTCGTCTCGGACAAGATGGACAAAACCGTCGTGGTGGCGGTGGACTTCACGGTGCGGCACCGAATCTATCAAAAGGCGATGCGGCGCACCCACAAGTTCAAGGCGCACGACGAGCAGAATACCTGCAAGACCGGTGACCGTGTGCGAATTGAAGAGACGCGGCCACTCAGCAAAGAGAAGCGCTGGATCGTTCGCGAGATTCTGCACGCAGCGGCGCAGGACTGAGGGAGGAGACGACGATGATTCAGCCAGAATCGCGATTGCGAGTGGCGGACAACACGGGGGCGCGCGAGATTCTCTGCATCCGCGTCCTCGGCGGTTCGCATGTCAAATACGGTGGCGTCGGTGATGTGATTATCGGCGCAGTCAAGCAGGCCCAGCCTGGTGCGGGCGTCAAAAAGGGTGATGTTATCCGCGCGGTAATCGTGCGCACGGCGAAGGAGTACAACCGGCCGGACGGTTCATCTATCCGGTTCGATGATAACGCGGCGGTGCTGATCAACCCGCAAGGGAACCCGCGCGGCACGCGCGTTTTCGGCCCCGTCGCTCGGGAAATCCGTGAAGCGGGCTACCTGCGCATTGCGTCGCTTGCGCCGGAAGTGCTGTAGGAGGAAGCGATGCGGAAGATACGTCGTGGCGATGAGATCATCGTCATTTCTGGTCGGAACAAGGGGCAGCGCGGCCGGGTGCGCGTCGCGATCCCTGATAAAGATCGCGTCATCATCGAGGGTGTGAACATCGTCAAGCGCCACCGGGCGCGTGGTCGGGCACGGCAGGCGGGCATCATCGAGATGGAAGCGCCGCTCCATGTGTCCAATGTGATGTTCTGGTCGCCACGCGCGAACAAGGGCGTTCGCGTCCACGTCAAGCAGGACGACAACGGCAAGAACGTCCGGTACTACGTCCATGAAGAGAAGGACAAAGACGGCAAGGTGACGAAGCGTGAAGAAATCATGATCGAAGCCATCGCGGTCGAGCGGTAGGGGAGACTGAGTAATGGCTGCAGAAGCACAGACTGAAAGCACAGCGCCGCGCCCCGTCCCACGCCTCCGCAAGCAGTTCGATGAGGTCGCGGCCCCGACGCTTACCGAGCAGTTCGGGTACACGAACCTGATGCAGGTGCCGAAGATTCAGAAGGTCGTCATTAATATCGGCATGGGTGAGGCGGTCGGCAACGCGAAGGCGCTCGATAACGCCGTCAATGATCTCCAGAGCATCACCGGTCAGAAGCCGGTGGTAACACGGGCGAAGCGCTCCATAGCGCAGTTCAAGATTCGGGAGGGGATGCCGATCGGCGTGATGGTGACACTGCGTGGTGCGCGGATGTACGAGTTCGTTGACCGGCTCTTCAACATCGCGCTGCCGCGTGTCCGCGACTTCCGTGGCCTCTCGCCGGATGCATTCGACGGGCATGGCAACTACACGCTCGGCCTCAAGGAGCAACTGATCTTCCCGGAGATCGAGTACGACAAGATTGACCGCGTGCGCGGGATGGAAATCTCGTTTGTCACGTCGGCGCGCAACGATGCCGAAGGGCGCCGTCTGCTCGAAATGCTGGGGATGCCGTATTCTCGCCCGCAAGGGCAGGCCGGCGGCGTCCAGCGCATCGCCTCATAAGGAGCACGCATGGCGAAGAAATCTCTCATCAACAAGGCGAACGCTACACCGAAGTATCGGGTGCGTGGCTATAGCCGGTGCAAACTCTGCGGTCGCTCCCGCGCGTATATGCGGAAGTTCGGTATGTGCCGCATCTGTTTTCGTGAGATGGCGTCCAACGGCAAATTGCCCGGCGTCACGAAGTCATCGTGGTAGGAGAGGGAACGCATGAGCGTCAATGATCCAATCAGCGACATGCTGACCCGAATCCGCAATGCCGGCATGATGCGGCACGCGGAGGTGGTGATGCCTTCAACAAAGGTCCTCGTGCAGATTGCCCGCATCCTGCGGGAAGAGGGCTTTATCGAGGGGTATCGCGTCACGGAGCAGAAGCCGCAAAATCAACTGACCGTCCGGCTGAAGTACGACGATACCAAGAAGCACGTCATCCGGGAGATCAAGCGGATCTCCAAGCCCGGCTTGCGCATCTACCGGCAGCGCGGCGGCATCGAGCGCGTCCGCAACGGTCTCGGCGTCGCCATCGTCACGACCTCACAGGGCGTGATGACGGGCCGCGACGCGTACCGGCGCGGCGTCGGTGGCGAACTGCTCTGCACGGTTTCCTAGGAGGAGTTGCGATGTCTCGCATCGGTATTCGACCGATTCCCATCCCGACCGGCGTGACGCTCGACCACGAGAGCGGTGCGATTACGGTCAAGGGGCCGCGCGGAGAACTCTCCCGCACGATCCCGGCTTCGATGATCCTCGAACGTGAGGACGGCGTCTTGCATGTGAAGCGGCCAAGCGAGGCACGTATCCAGCGTGAGTTGCACGGCCTGACGCGCACGCTTGTCGCCAATATGGTCGAGGGTGTGACGACCGGCTTCCGCAAGGAACTGGAAATCAACGGCGTCGGCTATCGTGCGGCGATGGACGGCAAGGACCTCGTCCTGACCGTCGGCTTTTCCCACCCCGTGCGGTTCAGCCCGCCGGAAGGGATCACCTTCGTCGTGGATACGCCTTTGCGCGTCGCCGTGACGGGTAATAACAAAGAAGACGTTGGTGAATGGGCAGCCCGCATCCGCAAGGTTCGTCCGCGCGAGCCGTACAAGGATAAGGGTATCAAGTATCTCGGCGAGTGGACGCGGCGCAAGGCCGGTAAGACCGGCAAGGCCGCAAAGAAATAGCGAGTACTGCGTACTGAGTACTGCGTACTGAGTGGTTCAAGTCCCAACTCAGTACTCAGTACTCGTCACTTAGTACTCTCTCTGGCACCGGCCTGCGATGTCGGGCGCGGAATAAAGGAGGGGCAACCCTATGCCCATGCAACGACTGAAAGTACGCAAGGCGCTGACACTGCGACAAAAGCGGCACAAGCGCGTCCGTGCGAAGGTTTCCGGGACACCACAGCGGCCACGTTTGAATGTCTTTCGCTCTGACAAGCATATCTACGCGCAAGTGATTGACGACGAGCGCGGTCATACACTTGTTGCCGCCGGTTCGAACGATCCTGAGATGCGGGCGCTACGGCTCGCGGCGGATAGTATGACCAAGACCGAGCGTGCGCAGTGGGTCGGTCGGGTGGTGGCGCAGAAGGCAATGGCAGCGGGCATTACCAAAGTCGTCTTCGACCGTGGTGGCTTCCTCTATCATGGTCGCGTCCGGGCGCTCGCGGACGCCGCTCGTGAGAGTGGACTTGACTTCTAGGGAGTAACGAGTAGACAAATGCGCGAAGCGTTTCCGCTTCCAACTGACTACTGACTGCGAATTACTGGCAACTGAAGGAGCGAAGCGACGAATGTCACGGATTGATCCGGCAACATTGGGGGACCTTGAAGAGCGCGTCGTGCAGATTAACCGCGTCGCGAAGGTACAGCGAGGCGGGCGGCGCTTCAATTTCTCCTCGGTCGTCGTCGTCGGCGACGGCAAGGGCCATGTCGGCGCGGGGATGGGCAAAGCCGGTGAAGTTCCGGAGTCCATTCGCAAGGGCGTCGAGGATGCGAAGAAGCGCATCATCAAGGTGAACCTCGAAGGGACGACGATTCCGCACGAGATTCAGGTGACGTATGGCGCGTCCCGCGTCCTGCTGCGCCCGGCACGGCCCGGTACCGGCGTGATCGCGGGGGGTGGCGTGCGGGCCGTCATGGAAGCGGCGGGTATCCACGATATTCTGACGAAAACGATCGGCAGCACGAACCCGGTCAACGTCGTCCGCGCCGCCCTGAAGGCTTTGGAAGAATTGGAGTCGGTCGAGAGCGTCGCACACCGGCGTGGCAAGCCAGTTTCGTACTTCGGTCGCCGCCGCAACAAGGAACTGGCCGACGAAGCAGCGAACCACGCCGCCGCGACGGCATAGGAGCGTCAAGCATGGCAGAGAATGCAGGGTCGGTGATGCGCGTCACGTATGTGAAGAGTTCCATCGGCTACGCCCACGATCAGAAAGCGACGGTTCGCTCTCTCGGGCTCCGGCGGCTGCACCAGACAGTCGAACTGCCGGACACACCGTCGGTGCGAGGCATGTGTTTCAAAGTGCGCCATCTCGTGACCGTCGAAGACACGGGCGCGGCGCCGAAGGAGTAATCGCATCATGCAGCAACAGGACCTCAAGCCAAATCCCGGCTCGCACAAAGCGCGCAGGCGCGTCGGGCGTGGCATCTCGGCAGGCCAGGGCAAGACCGCCGGTCGCGGCACGAAGGGCCAGGGCGCGCGCTCCGGGCCGAATGTTCGCCGGGGCTTTGAGGGTGGCCAGAACCCGATCTACATGCGCATGCCGTACAAGCGCGGCTTCACCAATATTTTCAAGCAGCCGTTCGCCGTCGTGAACGTCGCGCGCCTTGAGGAACTCTTCGCGGCGGGTGACGAGATCACACCCGAAGTGCTCGTCGCGCGCCATGTCGTGACCGACAAGGTACTGCGCCCACCCGTTGTCCCATTCAAGGGCTGGCAGGTGAAGATACTTGGTGATGGCGAGATCACGAAGGCGCTCACCGTGCGCGTGCATCGTGTGACGGCTTCCGCGCGCGAGAAGATCGTCGCGGCAGGCGGCACGGTTGAAGAGACCGCCGCAGCTCCGACTGAGGCAGCCGAGGAAGAGACCGTATCGCGTGACATTCCTTTGACCCAGGACTAACGCTTTCCCTCAATGGTAGCAGGCTTTCCAGTCTGCTACCACCGGGGTTTCTCTGGCGTATCGCACATATCCCGCTGCCTTAGCGAAAGGAAGCGGAGGGGACGACAGAACGATGTTGCAGGCCGTCTTCAATGCCTTTCGTATCCCCGATCTGCGCAAGAAGATCCTCTTCACGATCGGGATGCTGCTGATTTTCCGAATCATCGCGCACATCCCGTTGCCGAACGTGGATCATGCGGCGCTTGACCGCCTTTTCCGCAATAACGCCTTCCTCGGCACACTGAATTTGTTTTCTGGGAGCGCGCTGCGAACCTTCTCGATCGCCATGATGGGCGTCTATCCGTACATCACGGCCTCGATTATCGTGCAACTGCTGACGCCGATCATCCCGAAACTGGACGAATGGTCGAAGGAAGGCGAATCGGGCCGTGCGCGCGTCAATCGCGTCACGCACATCCTGACTGTACCGATTGGTTACTTGCAGGCATATGGTCAGATCCGCCTGGCGGTCGCCAACCAGGTAATCCCGGCGAATCAGTTCGGCATTTTGAACATCCATACCTTTCTGCCGAGTTTCACGTTGCTGACCTCGACGGTCGCGGCGACGATGGTGCTGGTCTGGATCGGCGAATTAATTACCGAGAACGGCGTCGGCAACGGCGTCAGCATCATTATCTTCGGGGGGATCGTCGCTGGTTTGCCGGGCGGGTTCGCGAACCTCGTCACAGGCGGTTCGTCGTTCAACCTCGTCTCGATTATTCTCTTCGCGGGGATCGGGTTGCTGACGATTGTCGGCATCATCCTCATTAATGAAGGGATACGGAAGATTCCGGTGCAGTATGCGCGGCGCGTGCGCGGCCAAAAGCAGTATGGAGGGCAGGCGACAACGATTCCGCTCCGCGTTAACTCGGCCGGTATGATCCCGCTCATTTTCGCGGTGAGCATCATGATTCTGCCGTCCACGATCGCGAACTTCCTCGGCTCGTCGGATCGTGGCTGGTTGCGCACATCGTCCCAGCAGGTCGCCCGGCTCTTCGATCCGGGTAATTACCCGTATCAGATCGGTTACTTCCTCCTCGTCGTCGGTTTCACCTTCTTCTACACGGTTGTCATCTTCAATCAGCAGAACATTCCGGAAAACCTACAGAAGAATGGCGGTTTCGTGCCTGGCATCCGTCCGGGGCGACCAACGTCCGAGTATTTATCGCGCGTCCTGAACCGGATCACGATAGCGGGCGCCTTATTCTTGGGACTTGTGGCGATCCTGCCGTTCATTGCGCGACTACTGACAGGTATCACGCAGTTGGGGTTGGGTAGCACAGCGCTCCTTATTGTCGTCGGTGTCGCGATTGACACCATGCGGCAACTCGAATCGCAACTGCTGATGCGCAACTATGAGGGCTTTATTCGGTGAGTGGCGTAACAGCGAGCAAGAGCACGAACAAGAATGCTCTCTTCTTCGGCCCACAAGGGGTTGGGAAGGGGACGCAGGCGGCGGTTGTCGCGCCCCGGTTGCATCTCGCGCATGTCTCCACCGGCGATCTGTTCCGTCAGCACATGGCGGAACGGACGGCGCTCGGTGAACAGATCCGCCCGCTCTACGATGCGGGCGGGCTGATCCCGGACGATCTGACGATCGCGATGCTCGACGATCATCTCATCACATTACGTCGGACCGCGCCGGAGTTGCGCGGCGTGATCTTCGATGGCTTCCCGCGCACGGTGGCGCAGGTGGCATCGTTGGACACCGTCCTATGCTCGCGTGGTGAACAGGTGGACGCCGTCATCTACATTGACGCGCCACGCCCGGTACTCGTCGACCGCATCGTCAGCCGTGGGCGGGCGGACGACACGCGCGAGGCCGCCGAGGAACGGTTGCGATTGTATGAGGAAAAGACGCAGCCGTTGCTGTTGCTGTTCGAGCGGCGCGGCATCATCCATCGCATCAATGGTGACCAGTCGGTTGAGGCCGTAACGGCGGAGATCATCGCCGCGCTCGCGCCGATCTTCGAGGGGAGCACGGCATAAGATGGCGCGTGGTGGGACGATGACTCTGAAATCAGCCCAGGAGATTGCGAAGATGCGTGTCGCGGGGCGCGTCGTCGCGGAGGCACTCGAAGCGATGCGCGCCTATGTCCGGCCCGGTGTGACGACGGCGCAGGTGGACGCGGTCGGTGAAGCAGTGATCCGCAAAGCGGGTGCGACGCCGTCGTTCAAGGGATTGTACGGTTTCCCGGCGAGTGTCTGCGTCGCGGTGAACGATGAAGTCGTGCATGGCATTCCCGGCAAGCGGACGCTGCGGAATGGCGACATCATCAAGGTTGACACCGGCGCTTTCCTCAATGGCTGGCACGGCGATGCGACGCTTACGGTCCCGGTTGGCGAGATAGATGAGGAATCGCAACGGCTCGTTGCGACGACCTACGATGCGCTTCTCGCCGGGATCGAGCAATGCCGCTCCGGGAAGCGGATCGGTGATATTGGGCACGCGATCCAGCAATACGCCGAAGCGCGCGGCTATGGCGTCGTGCGGCAATATGTCGGTCACGCCATCGGGCGTCGTATCCATGAGGAACCGCAGGTGCCGAATTATGGCAACCCGGGCATCGGCACGCTCTTGCGCAAAGGAATGGTGCTGACGATTGAGCCGATGCTAACGGTCGGCACCTACGAGACGCATACACTGCCGGACAAGTGGACCGTCGTCACGAATGACGGCAAGCGTGCCGCGCAATTTGAGCATACGGTCGCAATCACCGATGGCGACCCGGAAATTCTCACGTTACTCTAGCGCAATGCGCGGGTAACGTGGTATGATGGCAGTTCGCTGCCGTGAAGTCGGTGGCGTTTATGCGGCCCGCGTGCGGCGGGTTTGGCATCGGTAGTGAAAGAAATGAGGAGCGCCTTTGGCGAAGAAAGATGTCATCGAGGTCGAGGGGAAGGTCGTTGAGCCGCTGCCGAACGCGATGTTCCGCGTTGAACTGGAGAGCGGCCACGAAGTCCTTGCCCATATCTCCGGCAAAATACGGTTGAACTTCATCCGCATTCTCCCCGGTGACCGCGTGCGCGTCGAACTTTCGCCCTATGACCTGACCCGTGGCCGTATTGTGTACCGACATCGCTAGATCAGGAGAGGAAGACGCATGGCCCGTATTGCCGGTGTAGACATTCCCCGCGAGAAGCGCGTCGAAATCGCGCTCACGTATCTGTATGGTATCGGCCTGACGACCAGTCAGAAAATTCTCGCGCGCACCGGTATTAACCCCGACACGCGTGTCAATCAACTGACGGACGATGAAGTGACGCGGCTGCGCGACATTATCGAGAAGGAGATGGTCGTCGAGGGCGATCTTCGCCGTGAAGTCGCGATGAATATTAAGCGGCTGATTGACATCAACTGCTACCGCGGTATCCGCCACCGGCGCGGTATGCCGGTGCATGGACAGCGCACAAAGACAAATGCGCGCACCCGTCGTGGCCCACGCCGTGCGGTTGCGGGTAAGAAGAAGGCGACGAAGTAGTGAGCAGTCGGCAGTCGGCAGTTGGCAGTTATCAGTGGGAGACGCCGTTGGGTGCGTTTCTTTCCGACGACTGCCGACTGCCGACTGACTACTAGAGGAGCGACCAATGGCCGAGCAACGAAAACGAGGGACACGCGGCGGGAAGAATCGCGTGCGGCGACGTGATCGCAAGAATGTTCCGCGCGGGCGTGCGTATATCGCATCCACTTTTAATAATACGCTGATCACACTGACAGACCCGCAAGGGAATGTCCTGGCGTGGGGTAGTGCGGGGTCGTCCAACTTCAAAGGTTCGCGCAAAAGTACGCCCTACGCCGGGCAGGTCGCGACCGAGGGAGCCGTCCGCCGCGCGATGGAACATGGGCTTCGGCAGGTCGAGGTCTTTGTCAAAGGCCCTGGTAGTGGCCGCGAGGCGGCCGTCCGTGCGCTCCAGTCGTCCGGTTTGCAGGTGCTCTCTATCATGGATGTGACGCCTATCCCACACAATGGATGCCGCGCTCCGAAGCGACGGCGTGTCTGAGTGTCGCCCAATGGGCAGGCGGGATGGATGGAACCGGATTGGCAGTTCGCGCTGATGATAAAAAGGGAGGCTGAACGCGGTGCTTGACATTGCCCAGCCAAAGGTAGACCTCACAAAGAGTGGTCAAAATTACGCGCGGTTCACCGTTGAACCGCTCTCGCCGGGATACGGCACGACGCTCGGCAACGCCCTCCGGCGCATCCTGCTCTCGTCGCTACCCGGTACGGCGATTACCAAGATTCGCATCAGCGATGTTTGGCACGAGTTCAGCACAATCCCCCATGTGCGGGAGGACGTTACCGAAATTGTGCTGAACTTCAAGCGCATCCGCTTGCAGAGTAGCGATACCTTGTCTGAGACGCATGTTCGCCTCTCGTGGCAGGGTGCGGGCGCAATCACGGCGGGAGACATTGCCTGGCCGTTCGAGATCACCTGCGTCAACCCGGACGAGGTGCTAGCGCACGTTGAGAACGACGAGGGTGCACTAGACATCGAAGTGACCGTCGAGCGCGGCCGGGCCTATCGCTCGGCGGAGGCGGCGGAGGGTCTCGCGATTGGTGAAATCCCGGTGGATGCCATCTTCACGCCGATTCCACGCGTTAACTTCGTTGTCGAGCACACACGCGTCGGCCACATGACGGACTACGATCGTTTGATTCTCGAAGTTTGGACGGACGGCACGATTGACCCAAGCGAATCGCTCCGGCAGGCGTCCGAAATCCTGCGGGAGCACGCGCAGTTGATCGTGGACTTCGCGAGCGGTGGCGCGGAAGAACCGGCGGGCATTGGCCCGTACGTAACGCCTGAGGCCGAGGCGAAATTGCTTTCTGAACTCGGCCTCTCATCGCGCGTGTTGAATTCGCTCCGCAGCCAGAAGATCGACCGCGTCGGCCAGGTGCTGAAGATGAACCCGGAAGACCTGATGGGTATCCGCAACTTCGGGCCGAAGTCGCTGTCAGAGTTGCAGGAGAAGTTGCAGGTGCATGGATTCCTCGGCGCAAACCGCAAACTGATCCCGGACGACTTCGAGATGGGTGCCGATGATGGCGCAGCCGACGACGGTGCGGCGGGGGAATAATAGACGATTTCCCCGCGCATACGGGGTTTGCAGTACAGGGAGGAACATCGTGCGGCATCGGAAGGCAGGACGCCAATTTGGGCGCAATACCGGCCAGCGCAAGGCGCTGATGCGCGGATTGATGAACAGTCTCGTTCTCAATGAGCGGATCATCACGACCGAGGCGAAGGGCAAAAATGTCCAGCCGCAGGTTGAGAAGATCATCACGATTGCGCGAGAAGACACGGAGGCGCACCGCCGCCTCGTGATGGCGAAACTCGCCAACCCCCTCGCGACACTGAAGTTGTTCGAGGAGATCGGGCCGCGATTCGAGGGGCAGCCAGGCGGATACACGCAATTGTTCCACCTCGGTCAGCGCCAGGGCGACGGCGCGCCGATGGTCGTCTTGCGGTTGATGGAGTAGAGGTCATCGTATACCGGCTCCGACTGACGCTTGCCTACGATGGCGCAGCGTTCGCGGGATCGCAGATTCAGCCGGGGCAACGGACGGTGCAGGGCGATGTCGAGCGGGCGCTTTCGGCACTCGATGGCCAGCCGGTTCGGACGTTCTTCGCCGGTCGGACAGACACCGGGGTTCACGCGGTCGGGCAAGTGGTGCACGCTGATGTGCATCGCGAGCGTGAGCCGGAGACGTGGTGGCAGGGTTTGAACGGGATGTTGTTGCCCGATGTGCGTGTGATGAATCTCGCCATCGTGCCAGACGGGTTCCATGCCCGCTACGACGCGACATGGCGGCAGTATCGGTACCATGTCTGGAACGGCGAGGTTCAGCCACCCCTCGGACGCGGTACGATGTGGCACCGGCGCAGCCCGCTCGATGTCGTGGCGATGAACCTGGCGGCGCGGGCGTTGATCGGCACACACGATGTCGCGGCCTTCGCGGGGGATGGGAAAGGTCTCCCGGAGAGTCGAACCGAGACGGTACGGACGATGCAGGTGGCAGAGTGGACAACAGAGCGACGCCTGGAGGCGATTGCAGGCCTCGCTCTGGTGTTCACGATCGAGGGAAATGGTTTTCTGCCGCACATGGTGCGGAACCTGGTGGGATCGCTCGTCGTGATTGGGATGGGTGATGCGCCGGTGGATTGGCTAGAGACGCTGCTCAGAGGGCGAGATCGCAGATTGGCCGCACCGACCGCGCCGCCTCATGGCCTCATCCTCTGGCAGGTGCGATACAGCCGAGACGATGGCGAGCAAGACGCGGCGAGACGGACGCCGACAATAGAGGAGAAGTAGTAGATGCCGACATTGACGACGACAACCTATTCGCCGAAGGCGGCGGAGGTCCACCACGACTGGTTCGTGGTGGATGCGAGCGGTCATACGCTAGGTCGCCTGGCGACGGAAGTCGCGCGGGTACTGCGCGGCAAGCATAAGCCGGTCTTCGCCGAGCACATGGACATGGGCGACTATGTCGTCGTGATCAATGCGGAGAAGATCGTGGTGACGGGCAAGAAGACGACCCAAAAGATCTACTACCGGCACTCGAACTATCCTGGCGGCTTCAAGAAGCCGACGTATGCGGAAGTGATGAAGAAGTTTCCCGGCCGGATCATCGAGTATGCGGTGAAGGGGATGCTGCCGCATAACCGGCTCGGCAAGCAGCAGTACCTGAAGTTGAAGGTCTACGCGGGGGCGACGCACCCGCACGAGGCGCAGAAGCCGGAACCGTTGACGATCAAGGAGAAGGTCGCTCGTGCACAGCCACGGCTGGCGGCGGCAAGTGGTGCAAGCGCGTAGCGCTTAAGAGAGGGAAACCAGTGGTAACGACAGCGCAGCAATTGACGGGCCAGTATTACAACGCCGTTGGCCGCCGCAAGACCGCCATCGCCCGCGTGCGTCTCTATCCGGGAACCGGCGCGGTCGTCGTGAATGGGAAAGATGTGCGCGATTACTTCGGTGGTCGCGAACTGCATCAGATCACGATCAACACACCGCTTCGCATCACGAATACGGGCGACCGCTTCACCGTCAGTGTCAAAGTCGTCGGCGGTGGTGTGAGCGGGCAGGCCGGCGCGATCCGGCATGGCATCGCACGCGCATTGTGCCGCTTTGATCCCGAAATGCGTGGGGCCTTGAAGAAGGCGGGACTCCTCACGCGCGACGCGCGGGTCAAGGAGCGCAAGAAGGTCGGCCTCAAGCGGGCCCGCAAGGCGCCTCAGTACACCAAGCGCTAACGTACCATTGCACTGCGCCGCTCCGATTTTGGGGCGGCGCTTTTTGTTTCACGCGGTTTTGAGGATAATTGGCTGTCGCATACACGTTGGTAACCTTCATAAGCCTGTGATCATTCAAGACTTTTCCCACCTGCGAGCGGGATGCAGGCTGAAGCCTACGCTACCACTTTTTGGCTAGAGATCGTTCTCCATCGGTGCGTGCATCCGCCGGGCGCGCGGCGCCGCATCGGGGACGGGCCGTGTCGCGGAGATATGCTCGCGCACGAACGATACAGCGGCACATGTGCGCTCAAGGGCGCATTGGCTGCGCCATGTGGCGAGGGCGACCGGGGAAAGTTCGAGCGTCACGGCGCGGCGATACTCTTTGGTTTTCAGGCGTTGCAGGAACATCCCGAGTGGGAGTGCGCCCATACCCGGTAGTTGATGCTCGCGGGTGAGCGAATTCAAAACGCCCGACGCAATTGCGGGCGGCTCGTCGCGCCGGTCGCTCAGATGAATATTCGCCACACGGGGATAGACCACATCGAGCGAGGCGACAATGTTGAGTCCGAACGCCGCCGCGTGCGACGTATCGAACGTGATATCGAGATCCCATTCCTCGCAGACGCGATAGAGGTTCTGTAGCCGGTCGAGGAAGTCCAGCCGGGGACGCGGCTGCACCGTGCCGCGATTCTCGATAGCGAGCCGCACGCCGCTCTTCTTAAGGATTTCGGTGACCTCGCCGATTGTTTGGAAGAAGGCGCGACCACGTTCCGTATGAAGCCCCGGCCCGCCAACCGCATGCATGACGAGTGTGCGACAACCCGGCGTCTCGCGTGCGAACGCGGCAGCGGCAAGCATATCCGTATGGACATTCTGGCGGGCATTGACGAAGCGGATTGGCGGATGGATGGAACGGATGGGCATGTCGTGTCTCTTTGCCACATCTATCACGACCGTCGGCCCTGCGGAGAGAAGCCGACGCGTGAGCATTACTTCGAGGCCGTCCGCCCCTGCCTGCCGGGCGATACTCGCGGCGTCGCCGATACCACGCGGTGTGAGACTGCCCGTCGAGAGAAGAATTTCCATTGTTTGTCCGCTCCGGTTATCTGCTGCTGGCGCCGCTCGGCCGCTGTGGGTCGGTGCGAGCGGGACATTCCCAGTCTATCATTACCGCCGGATCGCAACAAGGGCACAACGCTGATCCGCCGATTTGTCCTGGCGGATAGCTTCTCGTGGAATTGATTGTCTCCACCGATTCCATTCGCGTGGTTTATAGACAACGGATGGGACATGGGCTATACTGCGGCGAATCCAAATCAGGCATTGACGGGACGGTCACAATCGAAGTGTAGATGGAGTGATTGAGTGGTAATTGCTGTCGGCGTTCGGAAGCGCAGCCGTGTAAGCGCTCGCGGTGTGGTTTTTCGCTCACGGGTCCTCGGATATCTCCTGCTCGCTCCCGCGATGATCTATATCATCGCTCTCGTCGCGATCCCGTTCTTCCTGGCGCTCAAGTTCAGCCTCACGGACGCAACCGTCACGAACCTGAATGGCGAACGCGGATTTATCGGACTCGAAAACTTCACCGGGCTTCTCAAGGATCAGACGTTCATCGCAGCGCTGAAGAATACGCTCTTCTACTCGTTTGTGACCGCAATCATCAACTCGATTCTTGGCACCATACTGGCATTTATCCTGCTGGCGAAATTCCGCGGCAAGAAGTTCGTCCGCTACCTCGTCCTCCTGCCGTGGACGATTCCTATCGCGCTAACGATCCAGGCATGGAAATGGATGTTCCACCCGCAGTACAGCGTCCTCAACTGGCTCGGCAAACACACGCACATCATCACGGCGCAGTACGGCATTCAATGGCTCGGCCAACCGAAACAAGCGATGGCGTCTATCATCATCGTAAACGTCTGGCGCAATTTCCCTTTCTCGGCAGTCATCTTGCTTGCCGGCCTCACCTCGATACCGCAGGACATCATTGATGCCGCGAAGATTGACGGAGCAAACTGGCTTACACGGTATCGGAAGATCATCGTGCCGATGATCGCGCCCATCCTCTTCATCGGTCTGCTCTTCAATCTCGTCTTTAACTTCACCGACCTGACAATCGTCTACCTCCTCACGCAAGGTGGGCCGGGGAACGCCACCGAGGTGCTCGCCAGTTATGCCTTTAAGGTTGGTATCGCATCCGGGCAACTGGGCAAGGGTGCGGCGGTGACACTCTTCCTCTTCCCGGTCTTGCTGCTCTTCTCGATTGTCTTTCTCCGCCAGTTACGTAAGAGGGAGATCTAACGGTGGCTGCACATGAAGGAGTCGCGCCTCTCTCACCCACGCGGGAGGTAGTGGCGGATCGAACGGCGCCGGTATCAGCAGGCGACATCGTTCGACGCATCCTCTTCCTCGTCGGCATTGCCCTCTTCGTCGTCATCGCGGTTTTTCCGATTTATTACATGATCGTCACGACCTTTAAGACGAACGACGACCTCTACAATCTCACGCACTTCCCGCTCTGGTTCACGGACAAACCGACGTTCGGGCATTTGCAATACCTCTTCCAGAAGACGGAGTTCCGTCGCTGGTTACTCAACTCATACGTGATCGCTCTCGGCACCGTTATCATCACCGTACTCGCTGCAGTTCCGGCCGGCTATGCGCTGGCGCGCCTGAACCTGCCGGGCGCGGGGCCGCTCTCCATTGGCATCTTCCTTACCTATCTTGTGCCGCCCTCGCTCTTGTTCATTCCGCTCTCCCAGGTCGTCGCGCGGTTGCATCTGACGGACCGTATCTGGGCGCTGATCATCATCTATCCGACCTTTACGATCCCCTTCTGTACGTGGCTGATGATGGGGTTCTTCAAGACGATTCCCTTCGATATCGAGGAGGCCGCACTGATTGATGGGTGCAACCGCATCCAGGCGATCCGGCGCGTTGTCCTGCCACTCAGCCGCGCGGGCATCTTCTCAATTATGATGTTTGCGTTCACGCTCTCATTGCAGGAGTTCATCTACGCATTGACGTTTATTTCCACGAAGGAGAACAAGCCGGTCACGCTCGGCGTCGTGACCGACCTGATCCGTGGCGATGTCTTCTATTGGGGTGAATTGATGGCGGGCGGCATCATTGCCGGGTTGCCGGTAGCGATTTTGTACAACTTCTTCCTCGATGATTTCATTTCGGGGATCACAGCCGGTTCGGTCAAGTAGGAGAGAGAGGCTGGTTGCGATAGGTGGCGATTCATGCCGTTAGGTGAACGGGATGGCGTATATAGTTTCAGGAGGGAAGTAAAGATGGCTGATCGTGATCTTCGGTTTGGGCGTTCCGCGCTCTCTCGTCGAGGCTTTCTCGGTGGCGCAGCCGCCGCTGCCGTGACGGCGATTCTTGCCGCATGCGGCGGGAGCAAGGCGACAGATACGCCGAAAGCCGCCGCAGGAACATCCGCCCCGGCGGCTGGGGCGACGACTGCGGCGACGAAGGCGCCTGCGGCAACCACGACCACCGGCAGTGCGGCCACCGCACCGGCCGCAGGCAGCGCGGTCGCTACGACGGGCGACCCGAATGCGAAATACGCTGGCCCGGTGATCGAGAAGGGCGGCACGCTCAAACTCCTCATGTGGGCACACTACGTACCGGCGTATGACGATTACTTCGATAAGTGGGCGACTGACTGGGGAACGAAGAATGGCTTGAAGGTGACCGTGGATCATGTACCGACGAACACCGTTGTCACGAAGGCCGCTGCGGACGTTGCCATCAAGGGTGGCCACGATCTCACGCAGTTGCAGTTCCCGACCGACGACCACTTGTTTGCCGAAAACCTGGTTGATGTTTCCGGCCCTGCGACCTATCTCGAGAAGAAATACGGTGGGTACATCGCTGCGGCGAAGGAAGTCGCGATGGTAAACGGTGTGTGGAAGGGTGTCCCGGACTTTGTCATCCCGTATCCAGGCATTTATCGCAAGGACTACTTCGATGCTGCCGGTGTCACGAAGCCGGTGGATACATGGGATGATCTGCTGAAGGCCGGTACCGCGCTCAAAAAGGGCGGGCATCCCGTCGGATTGGGGATCAATCAAGGGTCGTTCGACTCGAGTAGCCATATGGTTTCCATTCTCCTCGGCTATGGTGGCAAGTGGGTCGAGAAAGATGGCAAGACGATAGCAATCAACTCACCGGAGACGAAGGACGCAATCAACTACGTCGTCGAACTATTCAAGAATGCGATGACGCCCGAAGTCCTCGGCTGGGACGACTCCGGCAACAACCTCCTCCTCACGTCCGGCGCCGGGAGTTATATTCTCAATCCGATCAGCGCCTATCTCTCGTCCAAGAAGGAAATCCAGGATAACTGCCTCTTCTCGCTGCCGCCTGCTGGTCCAAAAGGGCGCTTCATGATCGCGTCCGGCCCATACAGTTGGGGCGTTTGGAACTGGTCGAAGCAGCAGGGTGCAGCGCAGCAACTGATTGTTGACCACATGGACGACTGGCTGAACGGTCAGAAGGCGAACCAGGGATACGAACTGCCGACGACGAACGCCTGGCTGAAGAAGCCGATGCCGGTGCTCGGCGACGTGCCGAAGTTTAGTATCCTCCAGGACACGATTAACGATCAAAGCACCGTCATTTTCGGCTATCCTGCCCCGCCGGACACCAATGCCGCGCAGGTCAACAATACCTACCTGATTAACCAGATGTTCGCGAAGGCCGTCAATGGCGCGACACCAGCAGACGCGATCAAGTTCGCGGAAGATCAGTTGAAGACGATCTACAAGTAACGATACCGTAACGATACCGGGTCCATTGCCCCCGTCGTTCACGCGACGGGGACTTTCTCGTGTCTCGAATTGCGTTGGGTGCCGAATGCCGCAAGGCATGGTTCGGCATTCAATCTTCCTTACCTTTACCCTTGCCGTTACCTTTTCCGTTGCTGTGCTGCCCGTTCTGATTGGTGGTGACGGCGGGCGCGGGCCGCACGGTTGCCGCGACGACTGGCGGCGGGGGTCCCGGCGGCACAGTTAGGGGAAGGGTTGTCGGCGGTGGTTCGGATGGTAGCACGGGTGTCGGTGTGGACGGCCTCGTGGCGAGCGGCGTGGGCGTTGAGAGGCCGGGGAGCGCTGTCGCGACGAGCGATTGTTCCGTCGGCGCTGCAATGCTGCCGCTTGTAGCCGCATCGTGCCGGTGGGCACCGACCGCGACGCCGATCGCGACCGCGAGGAGGGCAAGGAAAGCATAGAAGGCGACCAATCGCCGTGTCCGATTGCGATTGCTATTCGGGAGCGGTGTCGTTTCCGTCGCGTTTCTCTCGTCAATTGCTGGTGGGGAAGGCATACGTACACTCACTCCTGCGCCATAACTCGCACTGACGTATGCAGGAGCGGTGCCATGCGTTGCGGGGCAGCGTTCCGATTACCCGGTAATACCACCCTGATCGCCGCTATAATTGAGGCTCGCCTTCCACTCCTTGTCGAGGTCCTCGATGCTCTCTTTGAGCACCTTTTGCACGACCTGATCGTAGGAGAGTTCATCCTTGAACGCCGAGACCAGCGCGCCGATATACTTGCTCCCATAGGCGTTAATGATAAAGTTGACGATGCTTTCGCTTTCCGCGTAGGACAAGAGCGCTTGTTCCGCATTGAAGGGGAAGGGCGAATCCAGTGCGCGAACGGGAATCAACTTCCCATTGTCTGCGGCATCGCGGACGAGCGGGCGGAACCGGATATCGGGTGTCTCCTGATTATGCACGGCGAGGCCCTCGTCCAGCCAGAGTGGCGGATGATTGTACGGGTTGAGGCTCGCCTGATAGACGACCATGTGACTCATCTCATGCGGGATAATGCGGCGGATTTCCGATGCTGCGGACTGGCCCGGCGCAATCGCCGCATGAATAATGCCTAACTCCGTTGATGCGCCGCCACCGATCCACTCCGCGCTATTCGGGGGCAGGGCGACGCGCAAATCGCGCGCGTTGGAATAGATGAGGATACGGATCGGCCGGTCGCCTGTCACATTGAAATTCTTCTTCAATGTATCTGCGGCGCGCGTCGCGGCATCAATCACATCCTGGCCGAAGGCGTCATCGCCGCTGTACCACCAGAGCGTGATCGGGCCACTCGTCTTTTTCTTCCATTGCTGCTGGTCGTCCATGTAAAAGAGCGTAGCCGGATCGGTGCGGTACTGCGTCCCGTCGCTCAACGTGAACGCCCACCGGTATTCGATGTCGAGACCCGGCGCGAGGAAATCGGTCTGTGTGTCGAGCGCGTAATCGAGTTTGATCCGCTGCCCGCGTTCGATTGGCACACGCACGCGCTTCGTCACCGGTGTGTTCGCGGCGTGATAGAGCAGGTTGAGACCGGTGATTTCGCCGGAGGCCGCACTCGACTCGAGATGAAAGGCGATGTTCTGCGGGAAGTGCGGCGTCGCCGTGCTCGCGCTGACAGCGACGGTCGGCGCCGCCGCATTGATCGGCGCGAGCAGCGCGCTCGCTGGCGATGCGAGGAGGCAGAACAAGAGCGGCACAACGATCATCCGGCGGCGTTTCACGCGGCGTCCTCGTCTCCCGCAGCGGGGGCATCACCCATATGCCAGCGCAAATATGCGTTCATGAACCCGTCAATCTCACCATTTAGCACCGCCTGCGTGTTCGAGGTCTCGTACCCGCTCCGTGTGTCCTTCACCATAGTGTATGGATGCAGGACGTACGAACGGATCGCGTTCCCCCACCCCGCCGCGACGTGCTCGCCCTTCAAGGCGGACTGCTCGACCGCCCGCTCCGCTTCCCGCCGTTCGACGAGGCGCGCGCGGAGAATCTTCATCGCGGTCTCGCGGTTTTGGCCTTGCGAGCGTTCGTTCTGGCAGGTGACGACGATGCCACTCGGCATGTGCGTGATGCGGATTGCGCTGCTCGTCTTGTTGACGTGCTGGCCGCCCGCGCCGGAGGCACGGTAGGTATCCACGCGGATATCGTCGTCGTTGATAACGATTTCCGCGTCATCCTCGATTTCGGGCAGCACTTCCACGAGCGCGAACGAGGTGTGCCGCCGCTTACTTGCGTCGTACGGCGAGATACGTACGAGGCGGTGAACGCCGCGCTCGGCCTTCGCGTAACCATAGGCGTAGTCGCCGCGAATCTCGATGGTCACGCTCTTGATCCCCGCTTCTTCGCCGTCGGTGAGATCCACGATGTCGGTCGCGAACCCGCGTATCTCTGCCCAGCGAAGATACATCCGCAGGAGCATGTCGGCCCAATCCTGCGACTCGGTGCCGCCCGCGCCCGCATGGATCGCCAGGATCGCGTTCGCGCCGTCGTGTGGCCCGGCAAGCATCAGGTCGAACTCCATCTGGTCGAGCCGTTGCGCGAGCGCCGCGACCTCGGTTTGCAGTTCCGCCACAATCGCTGCATCGTCGCGGGCGAGTTCGGCCATTTCGCACGCGTCGGTGATTTCTCCTGCGAGCGCTCGCCACGCACTGACCTGGTTTTGGAGGGTGGTCAGTCGTTGCATGATGCGTTGGGCCTGTTGCGGATCATCCCAGAAGCCCTCCGCGCCGGATTGGGCGTTCAGTTCGGTAATCTGCGTCTCTTTGTTGGCGAGGTCAAAGACGCTCCTGCGCGACCTCGACACGGTCGCGGAGATCTTCGAGCGTCGCCAGGATTTGTTCGAGCATTGGTATTCCTCAGTTCGTGATGCGGCGCACAACGCACCGCGATTCCTCATCGCAGTATAGCAAATACCGGGTCTTGTCGTATGGTTGGACGCGAACCACCGGGCATACGTTCCACATATGGTATACTTTGCGTTGGAGGATGAATCGCGGCCGTTGTATTGGTAGGGACGTGAGCGAATCTGAATTGACAACCTCGCCGCCACAATCCGACCCACCAATCCACCCCTTCATCAACGGTGCAGCGGCTGACTGGAGTGCGGACGTACCGGACGATGCCGGGATGGGTGGAGCGGCAGGGTCGTTTCACGCGCTCTATCCGTTCCCGCTCGATCCGTTTCAGGAAGAGGCGATTGCGCTCCTCGCGCGCGGCGAGTCCGTGATGGTCGCTGCGCCGACCGGGACGGGCAAGACTGTTGTCGCGGAGTACGCAGTGCATGCCGCGTTTGTCCGCCATGCGCGGGTGATGTACACGACGCCGATCAAGGCGCTCTCCAATCAAAAATTCCGCGATCTCCGCGCGCGCTACGGCGACGCGGTCGGGTTGCTCACCGGTGACGTGACGGTCAATCCGCACGCGCCAATCCTCGTCATGACGACTGAGGTCGTCCGTAATATGCTCATTCAGGCGCCGTGGGAAATGGACACGGTGGACGCGATCATTTTCGATGAAATCCATTTCCTCGCGGACCCCGAACGTGGCACGACGTGGGAAGAGGCGATCATTCTCTGCCCGGAACATATCCAATTAGTTTGCCTCTCGGCCACAGTCTCGAATGCACAGGAGATCGCGGCGTGGATCAGCCGGACACACCGACCAATCCAACTGATTACACATGACGAGCGGGCAGTGCCCCTGGCGCTGTACTATTATCTCGATGGCGCGCTGAACCTCGTGATTGACCGGACGGGGCGGCAGGTGGCGGATTTTCCAGACATCGGCGGCGAGTATCGCCGCGTCTATCGCGGCCAGTCGTGGGAAGAAGATGCCCTCGACATGTTGCCGGAGCGCGATGAGCCGACACCGACGGAAATCGTCCTCACGCTCCAACAACAGGCGATGCTGCCCGCGATCTACTTCCAATTTAGTCGGAAGGATTGCGAAGTCTGGGCGCAACATGCTGTCGCAGCGGGCGTGGACTTCGCGACGGATGGGAAAGCGGCTGCGATCGAGGCGGTCATCGAGGCGCATCTGCGTTTGCTCGCGGAGGAGGACCAGCAACTTACGCAGGTGACGCAGATCGTCCGGCTGGCGCGACGCGGCATCGGATGCCATCACGCGGGTCTCTTGCCGATCCTGAAGCAATTGGTGGAGACGCTTTTTACCGGCGGCTTGATCGGCGTCGTTTATGCGACCGACACATTGGCGCTTGGCGTGAACATGCCGGCCCGAACGTGTGTGATCGGTCGGCTGAGTAAATGGGATGGTCGCCGCCGCCGCCCACTGATTCCGAACGAATTCCAGCAGATGTCGGGCCGGGCCGGGCGGCGCGGCATGGACGCGCTCGGGCATGTCGTGACACCATACAGTCAACGTGTCTCGTTCACGGAGATGCTGCGGATCGCGACGGGTCCGCTCCATCCGGTGCGCAGCGGATTCTCCGTGCGATACAACACGGTCCTCAATCTCTGGGATCCACCGGTCGGCGAACGCGTGCGCCAATTGCTCGGTCAGAGCCTGCTGCAGTATCAGACAAATCGGCGCGTCCGCGACACCGAGCTGGACCTGATGGCTCTTGAGGAGCGGATCGCCAACGTCTCAAAGGGCTGCTTACTCGGCTACGAGGGCGGCGACGACCTGCTCGAAGAATTTCGGGCGCTCGGACGTGGCATCAAACTCGCGGAGACGCAGGAACGCCGCGCGCGGGAAGATGAGACGCGCGTGCTGATGATGACGGATGACCGCCCATGGAAGGAACCGACGCGGCACGTCTTGCGGCAAGTCTTCCGCACGCTCCCGCCTGGCGCGATGATCCATGTCCGGGAGAAGGGCTGGGGGGTCTATCTCGGACGGCCTGCGGACGCGACACGCGCCGCGATTGGTCGCTTCCTGTTCGGACTTGCTGATGCGGATGCGCCGCTCGCCGTTGCGGTTGTCAGTGAATATCGGCAAATTGATCATCTCCCATCGCCGGACGCGACTATCACGCTGCCGGATACGCTCATTGCGCTCCCAGAGAACAGCGAGGGCGTCGCTGAAGCGCTGTCCCCTGCGGAATGGAGTGCGCTGCGGGCGGCGGTTGCGGCGCTCGGCCTCCCCGATCTCGACGCGTGGTTGTCGGATCACCGCGCCTCCCGTCGGCTCGTGCAACGCGAGGACTTGGACGCGGCCCGTGAGGCCACCCACACGGCACACGACGCGGTCCTTCGCCTGACCGAGCAGCAGCGCGCGCACGTCTGCGATGCCTGCCCGGTCCGCGACGAGCACCGCCGGAACCTCGGCGTACTCGAGCGGCTGACGCGCGAGCGACAAATACTGACGGAGCGGGCCGCGCAGGAGTCTGAGGCGGACGACGCGCAGACTCGGAACCTCATTCGCGGCATCGCGGCCGTGCTCCATCAGTTCGGCTATCTTCATCGAGGGCATACGACGCCGAAGGCCGACGTGCTCGCCGATATATTCGACAGGAACGGGCTTGTCATTGCGGAACTCGTTGATCGCGGCTGGCTCGATGAACTCGCTCCGGAGGACGTGGCAGAAGCCTTTTCGTGGTTCGCCTATGATCGGGATGCGCGCTTCGAGAATACCTTCGAGTTGCCGCGCCACCTCACGCTCGTGCGCGAGCGCCTCGATGATTTGACGCATGGCGTCCTCGTGGCGGAGCGTCGGGCAGGGCTGGCGATCACGACGGGGTATCACCCGTTGTTCTACGGTGCGCTCCGGGCGTGGTGTCGCGGGGCGGTGATGGAGCGCATCGTCGAGAAAATCGGCCTCAGCGAGGGTGATGTTGTGCTCGCGTTCAACAAGTCGCTGGATATCATGCGGCAGGTGCGGACGATGCTCCAGGTCGTGCGCCCGGAGAGTCTGCTCATCGAACGATTGGCGGCGGCGGAACGGCGTGTGCGGCGCGGCATCGTCGAGCAATCATATCGTATCGGCATCATGCCGGTATCCATCGGTCGTGCGCCCGATGACGCAAATCCGTCTCGCGAAGGAGCCATCTAAGTGTCTGTGCACCTTGGCGTGACGGTGTTGATCGCTGGTCTCCTGTTCGCTGCGCTCCTCGCAGTCATTGTGAGCCGGTGGGCGTTGAAGATGGATCGCCGCGCCCGCCGCCGACAGCAGAAAGCGATCCGGCGTCGCATCGGTGGCATAGATGAGCGCTGATGGTAGTGGCGGTAGAACAGGCTTTCCATTCAGAGTGCGATAAATCCCTGATCGGTGACGCGGGCGGCAGGGATCACAGAGAGCGCGAGGAAGGAGAGTGTGGCGAAGGGCGCGGGGAGCGGCGAACCAAGCGCTTGCACCTGCCGCGAAAGATGCTCGAGATCGCGGGCGACCGACGCGGCAGGTTGATCGGAGAGCAACCCAGCAATCGGCAGCGGTACCTGACCGCGCACTGCACCATTGATGACGAGGACGATGCCGCCATCCATCGCTTCGACCGCGCGGACGGCGCGGGCCATGTCGTCGTCGTTCGTGCCCGCGACGATAATATTGTGGGCGTCGTGCGCAACGGATGAGGCGATTGCCCCTTCCCGCAGACCGAGACCAACGACGAGGCCGACGCCGACATTGCCCGTCGCGCGGTGTCGCTCGATGCACGCCAGTTTGAGGATGTCGCGGGCAGGATCGGCCTGAACGTAGCCATTCATAACGAGTGGTACGACCCGCAGATGCTCGGTGACGATCTGGCCGGGGATGATGCCCACCGCGTCCATCGGGCCGCCGTTCGACGGCAAGCCGAGCCGCGCGACGCCGAACTCGCCGATATGCATCGTCCGACGCAATACATCCGGGATCGCGTTCGTGCTGGCAAAGAGCGGTACGCCCTCCGCCGCGACGCATCTTCCCGCGTGATAGGTGCGCAGCACGCGGAACGACGCCAGGTCTTCCAGTACGACCAGATCGGCGCGCATCCCCGGTGCGATCGCGCCGCGATCGCGGAAATTCCAGTAGCGCGCGGTGTTGACCGTGCAGAGTTGCAGGGCGCGGATCGGGTCGAGACCGCCACGAACCGCACGGCGCAATGTTTCGTCCATATGACCATCCGTGACGAGGGTCGAGCATTCCCGGTCGTCGGAGCAGAACATGATGAACGGCCATGTCCGGTCGTTGACGAGCGGCAGGAGGGCGGAGAGATTGTGCTCCGTCGAACCCTCGCGGATCATGATGGACATCCCGCGCCGCAATTTCTCCGCAGCCTCTTCACGCGTGACGGACTCGTGATCGGAGCGTGGGCCAGCGGCGATGTAGGCTTGCAAGTCCGCGCCGCGCACGCCCGGTGCGTGGCCGTCAATCGGTCGGTGCGCCTCCTCAGCGGCGATCGCGCGGGCGAGGAGAGCCGGGACAGCGTCAATCACGAGCGGGTAGGCCATCAGTTCGCCGAGGCCGATCACCTCCGGGATTGTTAGCCCCTCCGCGATCTCATCCAGTCCGAACGTCGCGCCCGCCGTCTCGCTCGGGCTGGCGGGCACGCAGGAGGGCATCGTGAAAAAGCACGACATCGGTAGATCGCGCGTCCCGGCGATCAACGCGCGCATACCGGTCAGGCCAAGCACGTTGGCGATTTCATGCGGATCGGAGACCGTCACGCTGGTGCCGTGTGGGATGACGGCGCGCGCGAACTCGGTGACCCAGAGGAGGCTCGATTCGAGATGGATATGCGCGTCCATCAATCCCGGCGCGAGGTATCGCCCGCCGAGGTCAATCGTCTCTGCGCCGCGCGTATATGGCCCGACGCCCGCGATCCGTCCGCCACAGATCGCGACGTTGCCGTCCTCGATGTCGCCGGCGTGGACATTGACGATCCGCGCGTTGGCGAGGATAAGATCGGCGGGCGCGCGTCCCGCCGCGACATCGACGAGGCGACGACGATGCTCTGTATCCCGCGCTCGAACGGTGTGCATCGTCATTCTCCCCGTCTGTAGGTCGTGTCCACATCCAGCGGCCAGATCGGGCGGCGTACGCGCTGAAAAGCGAATCGTTCGAGATGCGGGCTGCTGATCCCCGGTGTGTCTACATCAACAATCTTCGTGGCAATCGGCGCGAATGCAGCGCGGAAGTGGACGCTCGACTTGACGACGACGGCGCGCATCGTCGTCGGCTCAATGCCAACGCTGCGAAAGAGCGAGAGGTCGAGGGCCTGGACGCGCTCCTCAGTCACGATCACCGCGATGCCGTCCAGGTCGAGAACCGCTGTCGTGCCCATTCGCGTCCGCCCGCCCGTGCCCATTGGCCCGGTGTTCGTGAAGACCCCATCCGTGATCCGTCGGACGCGGGCAATCGCGATCACCGGGGTGCCGTGCAAGTCATCCGTCTTCCCGCCGAGGCGCACCGCAATCTCCGATCCCGTGCCGACCGCGACCGCGTGTGCGACTGTCTCGGGATCGCGGATCACCCCGATGACGACATCGCGCACGCGGGCCTCGCGCAGCGCGGCAAGCAGCATCGTGCCGTCGCACGGCGCGCCCGCGCCGGGATTGTCGCCACTGTCCGCGAGGACGATCGGGTATGTGGTCGCTGCTTCCACCTGCCGCACCGCTTCGTCAATCGCTGTGAGGTCTGATGCGAACTCCGCGCGCCGCCGCCACGCTTCGTCCGCGATCCGCTGGGCGATATCCCGCGCGAGAGGTTCATCGTCCGCTGTCGAAACGAGCACGCGCAGACCGGCATCGCGGACATCGCTATAGGGGAAGCCGCCCGCGACACTGATATTCAGCACGCCTGGCCGTCGCCGCTCGCGCTCGGCGAACCGGAGGACCTGGCGCATTGGCGTCTCTGCGGTCGTGCATTGCGGCGGGAGGGGTACAAGCATTGGCGGGCAGGCGAGCGCGGTCGCAATGGTGGTTTGTCCATCGAGGAGGCGCTGAAGGATCGTCGTCGCCTCGTAGCCGCGCTCGTACGTATCAATGTGCGGATAGGTCGTGTACGCGACCAGCGCATCGGCGGCATGCACCATCGCAGGGGAAATATTCGCGTGCGAGTCGAGCGTCGCAATGACTGGCACGCCGCGCCCGATGATGGCGCGTACGGCCTGCAAGAGGTCGGCTTCCACATCCGCAACATCCTCGGCGACCATCGCGCCGTGCAGCCCCAGCAGGACGGCATCCACCGCACCCGCAGCGCGCAGTCGATCGAGGAGCGCCTGACGCAGTTCGGCGTACGCGGCGCGCGTGACGATCCCGCCGGGAGTCGCGGAGGCATAGAGGAGCGGAATCGCGGTCGCGCCAGTGGCCGTGATGCCATCCAGAAACCCGCCGATGACGGTCCGTGTGCCTGCGAACCCGGAGAGGAGATCGCGGCCGCCGATCAGGACGCGCTGGCGAAATTGCTCGAAGTCCGTCGGGACGTTGCTGAAGAGATTCGTTTCGTGAGCAAGCCCACCGATGGCGACTCGCTGGCTGCTGGTTTTTCGTCCGCGCCGTTCCACACGCATCGTTGGCTGCTCCTCGGTCAGAGCGACGGTGGCAGGCGATACGGTGACCGCGTCCATTCATTGTAGTACAGGTGTGCCCACATCGGGCGTATCCTATCGGGTATACTGTATGGGGCGGCAGCGCGTGCCGTACACACCTGCCGACGAAGGAGCGCCTGTGTCTATTACAGATGAATTGTTCGAGATGCGCGACGTGGCGATAGCGGCAGTGCGCGAGGCGGGCGCGGCGATCCGTGCGGTGGCCGCGCAGGGCGTGAAAGAGATCGTCTTCAAGGGCGAGGGCAAGCGCGATCTCGTTACTGAGGCGGACAAGCGCAGTGAGCAGATCATCATTGATGCGATCACGCGGCGCTATCCCGATCATCGCATCCTCGCGGAGGAAGGGACCGGCACCGGTGGCAACGGCGCATACCGTTGGATCGTTGATCCGCTTGATGGCACAACGAACTTCGCGCACCAATACCCGTTGTATTGCGTCTCGATCGCCGTCGAGCATAGGGGCGAACCAGTCGTCGGCGTCGTCTTCGCACCGTATATGGACGAATTGTTCGTCGCGATCAAAGGCGGCGGCGCGACGCTCAATGGCACGCCAATTGCCGTCTCCGGCGTGACGGATCTGATTGGTGGCCTGCTCTGCACTGGCTTTCCCTATCGCTTGGATGGCCCGACGAACAATCTCGTCAATTGGGGTAACTTCGTCCTCCGGACACAGGCGACGCGCCGCGATGGCGCCGCTGCGCTTGACCTCTGCTACGTGGCTGCCGGGCGATTCGACGGGTTTTGGGAACTGAACTTGCAACCCTGGGACATGGCAGCGGGCGCATTGATGATCCAGGAAGCGGGTGGCACGATCTCGGACCCGTACGGAAATGCCTTTCGCGTAGACGGCCACGACATCGTCGGCTCGAACGGACATCTCCATGCGACCATGCTCGACGTGCTGGCGATGAGCAAGAACGGTCATGGCGCTGGGAAGCCGAACGCGGAAACCGAGCAACTCGCGGGACAGGCGGACACTGCCACCGCATCGGATGCGGCGACCATCTGAGTGGTTGCAGATGCACGATCTCGGCGGTGAGAGGGCGGCAGACGATGGACAACGCGTACAACATTTCGAGCGGCAAAATCATCCGCGCGCTGGCCGAAGCGGAAGTGATGAGCATCTTTTTTCCGCGCGTCGGCAAAGCGCTGATCGTGGACACCCGCCATGACGCCGACCACGGCCCAGTCGTGCTGATGGATGATATGGTCAGATCGGCGAAAGAGCGATTGCAATCGGTCCGGCGGCTCAGGCCGGAGTTCACGGAGATCGCCCAATTAACCCTCGCGCCGTGGCTCGGTTCGACCCGCGCCTTCGCCGAGCAGGGCATCTTCGACGCAATTATCGAGCGATTCCGTGCGATGGGATTTCACGATGCCGCACATGACGCGATCTGTGCCTTTCGGGAACTGCGCCGCCACGAACGACAAATGATGCTCGATCTCATTGCGGGAGAAACGCAGACGACACGCACGCTCTGGGCGCGCAGATCGTCATAACCGATGCGAATGGCGTCGGCCAATCATCGCGATGCCGTGGAGAATTGGGTTTCCACCCGGTTCTCCTTTTTGTATTGCGCCGGAACAGAAGTGTCCGTACAATGCTCGTTGGAGAAGCAATAGATGCCGATGCGTGGAAACGCAGCCCCGTTGTACGCGCGGGCCGGGTATACTGCTCGTGAAGAGGGAAGAAGCAGCCTGTGGGGACGCTGTTTATTGTGGCAACGCCAATCGGCAACCGCGAAGATATCACACTGCGGGCGCTCCGTGTCTTGCGGGAAGTGGCGGTCGTTGCCGCCGAGGATACCCGCCATACGGGGCAGTTGCTCGCGCACTTCGATGTCAATGCGCGCTATCTCTCGTTGCATGAGCACAATGAGCGAGAACGCACGGCGGCAATCGTCACGCGCCTCGATGCCGGAGACGATGTCGCGCTGGTCTCCGACGCGGGTACGCCGCTGATCGCAGATCCGGGCATGCGGGTCGTCGCGGCGGTGCGTGCGGCGGGGCATCGCGTCGTGCCGGTGCCGGGGCCGTCTTCGCTGCTAGCGGCGGTCGTCGCCTCCGGTCTCGTGCCGGGGCCGTTCACCTTCCTCGGCTTTTTGCCGCCGAAACAGGGCGCGCGGCGTACTGCGCTCGCATCACTACGCGAATCGCCGTATCCTGCGGTCTTTTTCGAAGCGCCGCATCGCATCGCCGCGATGATCGCGGACGCGCTCGGTGTGCTCGGCGACCGGACCTGTGCGCTCTGCCGAGAACTGACGAAACTGCATGAGGAAATTGTCGTCACGTCGCTTTCCGGGGCGGGTGCAGGGTTCGTGGATCGGCCACCACGCGGCGAGTATGTTGTCATTATCGCGGAGGCGCCGCCGTCAATCGCGCAGGCGGCGGATGAGGAAACTCTTGACACGCTGCTGCGTGCGCTGCTTGGATCGGGATTCTCCCCGGCAGCGGCGGCGAAAGCGGTAGCGGCGAAAACGGGGGCCGAGCGCGGAGTGTGCTATAAACGCGCCATCGGCGTTAAGCAATCAATGACACCGTGAGGGCGCTGACCGGGTAGGGCGGTGCGGTTCTCGGAGGGACAGGCTATTGGGAAGCGGTCGGGACGGCGGTCATTCCGCCGCCCGGAGGAGCCAGAAGTCACGGGAGTGGTGGCGACTGGGAGGGGCACGTTGATGAGTATGTTTGATTCATTTGCGCCACGGTATCCACTATTGGCGCTCAAGAACATCGTTGTTTTCCCGCAGAGTACGACGAAAATCCATGTTGGTCGGCCCCGTTCGCTCGATGCGATCGAAGAGGCGATGGAGCGCGACCACTATCTCGTCGCTTCCGCTCTCCGCGATCCGAATGTCGAAGAGCCGACACCGAGCGATGTCTACGAGGTTGGCACGCTCTGCCGCATCAAGGAATCCGAGCACGAGCAGGGCGGCGTGATCGTCGTCGCGCTCGAAGGACTTTGCCGCGTGAAGATCACGGGGACGGAGGCGACCAAACCCTGCTACTTCGTTAGTGTCGAGGAGATGTACGAGCAAGCTGGCTTCGAGCAGGAGAATCGTGCCTGGGCGCGGCAAATCCGCGAGCTGCTCGGCAAATACGCGAAGTTGCGCGGGAACACGACGAACGACCTCGTGGATTCTGCCAATAGCGCGACCGATGTCGGTCATCTCGGCGACGTGCTCGCAGTGCTGGTCAATGACCCGAAGGAGCGACAGGCGCTGTTGGAGGAGCCAAACAAACTGAAGCGGCTCGAACGGCTGGCGATTGTCCTTTCGGGCGAGTTGGAAGTTGTTGATCTCGAACAGAAAATTAAAGACCGCGTGCGCGAGCAAATTGATAAAAACCAGCGTGAATATTACCTTCGCGAACAGTTGAAAGCGATTCATGACGAACTAGGTGAGACGACACAAAATGACATCGAACTGCTGCGCGTCAAGATCGTGGACCAACGTCTCCCGGCTGACATCGAGGACCGGATGCGCCGCGAACTGGCGCGGCTGGAGCGCATGCCCGGCATCTCCGCCGAGGCGACGGTCGTCCGTACCTATCTCGATTGGGTGCTCGCACTGCCGTGGACAGAGCGGACAACCGACCGGCTCGATCTCGCACTGGCGCAGAAAGTTCTCGATGAGGATCACGACAGCCTCGAACACGTCAAGGAGCGTATTCTTGATTTCCTCGCCGTGCGCACGTTGGTGGCGGCGCGCGGCGTAACGCGTCATATGCCGACGATCCTCTGTTTCGTCGGGCCACCCGGCGTCGGCAAGACTTCGCTTGGGCGCTCGATTGCGCGCGCAATGGACCGCAAATTCGTCCGTGTCTCGCTCGGCGGCGTGCGCGACGAGGCAGATATTCGCGGGCACCGGCGCACGTACATCGGCGCCTTTCCCGGTCGGATTATTCAGGCCCTCAAGCAGGCGGGCACGCTCAATCCGGTGATCCTGCTGGACGAAATAGACAAGATGAGCGCGGATTTCCGCGGCGATCCTACCGCTGCCCTGCTCGAAGTGCTCGACCCGGAGCAGAACCACGCCTTCGTGGATCACTACCTCGACCTCCCATACGACCTCTCCGATGTCATGTTCATCACCACCGGCAACTCCCTCAGCACTATTCCCCGGCCGCTGCGGGATCGGATGGAGATTATCGAAATCGGCGGCTACACTGAAGAAGAGAAGATCGAAATCTGCCGTCGCCATCTCTTGCCCAAGCAGGCTGAGAGCCACGGGCTCGATCCCGGCTTCATTGACCTCCCACCGACTATCATCCGGCTGATCGTACGCCATTACACGCGCGAGGCAGGTGTGCGCTCGCTCGAACGGCAAGTCGGCAGCGTCTGCCGCAAGGCGGCGCGCATCACCGTTGCCGAGACCGGCAAGCGGTCGAAGAAACTGAAGATCACCCAGGCAAAACTCGAAGAATTTCTTGGCCCGCCCCGCTATGGCACGGATCACGATTTGCGCGAAAACCAGATCGGTGTCGCGATTGGCCTCAGCGTGTCTGAGGTCGCTGGCGGAGACATTCTGCCCGTTGAAGTCGCAACGATGCCCGGTCACGGCACAATGACGATTACTGGGCGTGCGGGCGACGTGATGCAGGAATCAGCGCGTGCCGCCCAATCTTACGCACGCTCCCGCGCGGCCGCGCTCAAAATTGACGCGGATTTCCAGCAGACAACGGATGTACATATCCATTTGCCGGAAGGCGCGACGCCGAAGGACGGGCCGTCCGCCGGTGTGACGATGGTGACGGCGCTTGTCTCTGCCCTGACGAAACGGCCTGTGCGCCACGATGTCGCAATGACGGGTGAAATCACACTTCGCGGGCGCGTGATGGGGATTGGCGGCCTGAAAGAGAAGGTGCTTGGCGCACATCGCGCCGGTATTCGCACCGTCATCGCGCCAGCGGAGAATCGCACCGATGCGGTGAAGATTCCGAAGGACATCTTGCGCGATATGCACATGGTCTGGGTGACGCACATGGACGAGGTGATCGCGGCGGCGCTCGTCTTCGACACGCCGCCCGTATTGCCACTGACGGATGCGGTCATCGCGCCCGTGCCAGTGGACGAGGTGATTCCATTGGAGCCACGGCGGATCGAGATCACGCAAGACATCGCGATTGTTTCGGACGAACCGCAGTAAGGTCAATCACGCGCGGCAGCGGGGAAGCATCGGCTTCCTCGCTGCTTTTTTCGTCGGCAGACATGGTAGGATTCTCGCCACTGAGCAAGGGGGCGATGGATGACCAATGGACGACTGCTTCTTCCGCATGAAACCGCTTTGATCGCCTCCGGCGCGTATCAGTGGCAGGCCGACAGCACGCCGCTGCCGATTACCGAGCGGTGGCGCATTATGCGTGCCGCGTCCGGGTATCTTTTTGCGACGGAAGTGGACGCACTCCAGGTGGCGGAGTTCGGCCACCGATATACCGCGACCCTTTCGACTGATGAAACGGGGCGGGCAACAGCCCTCGCGATGTCTGTTACCAAGGGAGCGGACACGATGGAAGTCTCCGCGAACTTCGAGGTGGATGCCGCCGTCATTACGCGGTTATTGAGCAGCAAGGCCGACAGCGGGATCCAGCGGACACAGACTTTTCGGATCGAGCCAGGGTATACGATCGAAGCCCATCCCGTGCTCTTCGATGGCCTCCACATCGCGGCGATTGATCGTGCGTCCCCCCCGCCGTACCGACGCCCCTGCCTCTGGCTCGACTTGCTGACCCATGAACCGAACGGCGTGATGGCGGCGCGGCCAACCATTTACGTTATCAATCGCCGCTCGTCTGGCTCGCGCGAGACCTTCGCGATCACGCGGTGGGGCACCGACGTGGAGATGGCGGAAAGCTTGCTTACCGTCAAGAATGTCGGGCGATGGGTCGTGCCGACCGAACTCCGCTTCACGATGGCAGGCGTTCTCTATACCGTACGCCTCGTCGAGGAGCACTGGGAAGAATAGATTATCAGGATATATGAACCCTGATACCGTACTCCGATGACGGACGCACAGGCGAAAGCCCATGCCACCGGTAGCCGAGTGCCTTTGGGCAAATTCAGCCTGCACCCCAGTTGTTCATACAATGAATTTTCATTTCATTATATGAAAATACGGAATGTTTTGTGAAACGTCGCCGTCCTCCCTCCATGCCAATTCAGACGAACGATGTCGCGGAACAGGCCGCAATGAACGATCGGCAGGAGGTCGGCGGTGAATGTCTCAACACGGTTCCGGGGTCTGTTGCGATTCTGGCGCGTCGGGGCTGCTCTCTCCGGTGTAATTGTCGTCGCGCTCGTCGCCATGCTGATTATTGGTCGGAATAGTGATGCGTCCGTGTCGAACGGAAAGTCGGCACTGATAACGAACACACACGCACCGCCACCTACGACCGCTCCGGTTGCAGGGGCGGCAACAACAGCAGCAGGCCGCGCCGTTCCCGCTGCCGGTGTGGCAGTGGCAGTACCAGCGGGATCGGCGGTCGCGGGGAGTGTGGCGAGCCGTACATCAAGCGGCGGCGCTCCCAGCGATGCGAGCACGATCCTCAATGCGCCCCTGCCGCTACAGGCGATTGACCAGAAGATCATCCGCAACGGATCGCTGACGATCACCGCGAAAGACGTGGCGGGGACACAGGGGGCGATCTGGAATCTCGCGGGCGAGTTCGGAGGCGTTGTCATCACCTCGAATACGAGCGGTGCGAACGAGAATGTCCGGGCCGACATCGCCTTTCGCGTGCCGTCTGAGCGATTCCGGGATGCGATGGATCGCGTGCGGCAATACGCGGTGAAGGTGGAGAAGGAGCAAAGTTCGGCGCAGGATGTCACGGAAGAGTATGTGGATTTACAGGCGCGCCAGCGCACCCTCGAAGCGACGACGCTGCAACTCCAGACGCTGCTCAGCAAGGCGACGACCGTGGATGACACGTTGAAGGTGCAGACGCAATTGAATAGCGTGCAGAGCGATCTGGAGCGCATCAAGGGCAAGGTGAACTACTACGATACGCGCACAGCCTTCAGCACCATCTCGGTCTCGATCGTGCCCGTATCGCCGCCCGCGAAGCCGGAACCCGTCACGCCGGTCGCAAAGTGGAGCCTCGGTCACTCGGTGCAAGAGGCCTGGAACCGATCAGTCAATGGCCTGCAACACGTCACAGACGCACTTATCACCGTCATCATCGGTGGCTGGTGGATCGAGTTCCCGCTGATCGTCGCGATCGTTCTCCTCGTTCGGCGCGAACGGCGCCGTCAGCCCGCTCTGGTTCCCGTCGCGGCGCCGACTTCATCCGTCGAAACGCCGAATCGGTAGCGTAGGTTTCAGCCTACGCGAAAGATCGCAGGCTGAAACCTACGCTACCAACGATACTGCTTCGGGGAGCCGCATTAATCGGTGGCAGGCTGGCGGATTGTTTCTGTCGTGGCTTTCCGTGCAGCGGCACGTTCCGCGAGGTCTCGCGCGCTGGCGCGGGCGGCGGGGGTGATCGGGACGCCGTCGAGCATCGCGGCCAGTTCTTCGATGCGTTCCGGTTCGTCCAGTCGCTCGACATCGGAAATCGTTCGTCCGCGTACATCGCGTTTGATGATGCGGAAATGGCCGTCCGCGAAGGCGGCGACCTGCGCCAGGTGGGTGATGCAGAGCACTTGATGCGTGTGGGCGAGCGCCGCGAGGGTTTCACCAACGACCTGCCCACTGCGCCCGCCGATGCCGACATCCACCTCGTCGAAGACCAGCGTCGGCGTGGCATCCGCCGCCGCGAGAACGGACTTGAGGGCAAGCATCAAGCGCGCGGTCTCGCCGCCCGAGGCGATGCGCGCGAGCGGTTTCGGCGCTTCGCCGGCATTGGGCGCGATCAGGAACTCGACACGATCAACGCCGCGTGCGTCGAAGGCAAGATACCGCGCGTTCCCGTCATCGCCACCGACCGGCGCGCCCTCCGCGTCCTCCTCCTGCGTCTGAAAGACGGTGAACCGCGTGCGGCCCATCGCGAGGTGGGCGATTTCCGCCTCCACCGCTTTGGCGAGACGCGTTGCGGCCTTTTGGCGGCCCTGTGAGAGTTTTCCCGCGTGTCCGCCGATCTGTCGCAGCACGTCTAATTCCTCATCGCGCAACTGGGCACGTCGTTCCTCGCTTCCTTCGAGCATCGCGAGTTCGCGCTCCGCCTCTTCGCCGAAGGCGAGCACTTCCGCGACCGTGCCGCCATATTTCCGTTCCAGATCACGGATCAGCGCGAGCCGTTCTTCGACCTCCGCCAGCCGCGCCGGATTGTCCTCCACGGTGTCCCGATAGGTACGGATAGTGGCGGCCACATCCTCGAGCAGGTAGACCATCTCGTCTACCTCACTCTCCGCTTCGGCAAGCGCGGGATCGAGTTTCGCGAGTTCACCGAGGTTCTTTGCCACATCGCGCAGCCCTTCAACGACGCTCGTACCGCGCGGGGGCGTTCCTTCGCGCAGGGTGCGGTAGACGGAGTCGGCGATCACTTGCAGGTTTGATGCGTTCGACAGCCGCGTCCGCTCGGTGCGCAGGATTTCGTCTTCGTCCAGTTCGAGACCGGCGCTGGCGATTTCGTCCACCTGAAAGCGGAGGAGGTCCGTGCGACGGGCCAATTCGCGGTCGTCCCGCTCCAGCGCGGTACACTCAACGCGAATCTGTCGTACGCGGTTGACGAGCGTTGCCAGTTCTGCGCGTCGCTCCATCAGCCCGGCGTACGCATCGAGGAAGTCGAGATGAGTGGCGGGGCGAAGGAGGGAAAGATGCGCGCTCTGACCATGAATATCCACCAGCCGTTCGCCGACACGACCGAGCAAACCGACCGTCACCGTCTGGCCATTGATCCGGGCCACAGACCGGCCGTTCGACTGGAGATCGCGGGAGAGGATGAGTGTACCGTCCTCGTACTCGATACCCGCCTCTTCGAGGACGGCGCGGAGCGCGGGGTCATTGCGGTCGTTCACATCAAAGACCGCCTCGATCCGTGCCCGCTCCTCGCCGGAGCGGAGCATGTCGGGAGAGGTTCGTCCACCGACCACGGCCCCAAGCGCGTCAATGATGATGGACTTCCCCGCACCTGTTTCGCCGGTGAGTGCGTTCAAGGTCGGCTCGAATGTTACCCGCAGTCGGTCAATGATGGCGATATTCTGAATACTCAACTCAACCAGCATCGCACATCATTCCACCGGGTCGAAACCGGGGAGAACCGCAGAGAACGCAGAGGACGCAACGAAGAGAAAGAGAAACGGGAGGAACCTATTATCCTTTCTCCCTCTCTTCCCTCTCTGCATTCTCTGCGTCTCTGCGGTTTAATCGCTTTCATTCCGTTTGGTTCGCTTCTTCACGACTGAGGAAGGCGGTCATGCAGTGGATACCGCCGCCGGCGTTAATCAGTTCGCTGACATCCACTTGGATGCAGGTGATGCCTGCGTCTTCATAGATGGCGCGCTGGCGGGGCGCGCCGGTTGGCATCAGGATGCGGTTCGGCGCGAGGGCGACGAAGTTGCCGGGTAGGCAGTCGTGCGTCGCGGGTTCATCGAGCAGATGGAGGATGCGCACGCCACGTTCTTGCAAGACGCGCACGACATTCATCGGCGTCCGGCGCGGCCAGACCACGGCGAGGTCCGGCGCAGCGAAATTCAGGAGACCATCGAGGTGCATTGCGCCGTACGGCAGGACGACGCGCTCAACCGTGACGCCGATGTTTTCGAGCGCCCAGGTCACTTGCTCGGCGCCCGTGCGGTTCGTGCGCAACCCTTCGGCGACGAAACAGAGATCGGGCGCGGCCCACATCGCGTCCGCGCCCTCGAAAGTGCCGCAGCCGTGAACGCTCATCAGGATCGGCACGCCGAGCATGCCGAGCGTTTCGGCGAGGATGCGCTCTTCGCCCGCGCGCACGGTGCTGGCGGGGCGGGCGAGGATCGCGCCCTCGGGCGTCATCGTCATTAAATCACGGCAGAAGACTTGATTCGGTTTATCAGGCCGGTGACCCTCGACATAGTGGACGGCAATCCCTTCGCCCTCGTACGCATCGGCCATCGCGTCGTGCTGCGCGCGGGCTAGATCGGGCCGCAGATCGGCCCGCATCTGGACGGCGTCGAAGTCGGTAATCGCGTCCAATTCCGGGCCGGGCCGGTGAAGCAGCACGGCGCGTAACCGGCTACACTCCGAGCCGGAGCCCCATTCGCCCCAGATGGCGGTCATCTCCTCGCGGCGCGATTGCGTTCGCGGCGACCACTTCTCCCCACCATACGCACCCGTCAGCGACACGTTTCCTGCTCCTTGCTCCTCGTGATCCGTTCTTTGCGTGCGGGAAAACCGGGGCCATTGCACGCGCCCGACGCGACTCTCATGATACGCCAGCAGAGACGCGCCTGCACCATTGTGAGTGGAACAGGTCTCGTATGTCTTCATCCTTTTATCCTTCGTCGAGAGGTAGATCGGCGCGGAGGAGATCATCGTACGTCTCGCGGCGGCGGATCAATTGGTGCGTGCCGTCCTCGCGTACGAGGACAATCGCCGGTCGCGGAACGCCATTATACTGGCTCGACATCGGGATGCTGTACGCACCCGCCGTCGGGAAGGCGAGCAGATCACCGGGTTCGAGGTCGGCAGGCAAGGACACATCGCGGGCGAGGATGTCGCCACTCTCGCAGTATCGCCCAACAACGGTGCTAGTGATGGTCTCGCCAGTCGGCGCACGATTGGCGAGCAGTACCGTGTATTTCGCGCCATAAAGGGCGGGGCGAATGTTGTCCGCCATGCCACCGTCCACGGCGACGAAGCGCCGGACGCCCGCGATCTCCTTGATATTGTTCACCGAATAGAGGGCAATCGCCGCCGGACCGATCAGCGCCTTACCCGGCTCAATCGTGATGTCTGGCACCGGAAAATCAGCCTGCGCGCATGCCGCGACGAGCGTGCCGATAATCGCTTCGGCAGCGCGGTCGGCGTCGAGCGCGGCGTCATCAGGCAGATATGGGACGGCGAAGCCACCGCCGGGGCTGCATTCGCGCATCGTCCACCCGTGCTGCGCGCGCATGGCGGCGGCGAACTGGATGAAGCGGCGGGCGGTTTCCTGGTACGGCTCTGTTTCCGCGATCGAGGAGCCAATATGCGCGTGGAGACCCATCAGATCGAGATGCGCCGCCGCGAGCGCCGCAGCGATGGCGCGGGCCGCGTCGCCCGTCTCAATGGGGAGGCCGAACTTGGAATCGAGATGGCCCGTCGCCATCGCCGCATGGGTGTGGACGGCGACGCCCGGATTGACGCGGAGCCAGATCGCCGCGCGTGTGCCGAGCGATGCGGCGATGCGATCAAGCGCGCTGAGTTCGGTCAGGTTATCCACGACGATTCGGCCGACACCGTGTTCGAGAGCCATGCGCAGTTCGTCCGCGCTCTTGGCATTGCCGTGCATATGGATCATCGCTGCCGGCATGCCGCCGTGGAGGGCAATGTGCAGTTCGCCGCCGGAATTGACATCGAGGCCGACGCGTTCCCCGGCCATCAGTTGCACGAGCGCCGTGCAGAGAAACGCCTTTGAGGCGTATGAGAGTGTGAACGTCGCGGGCGCGGGAAGCCGCTCGCTGAAGGCACGGCGGAAATGCCAGATTGCCGTGCGTAGATGCTCGTCATCGAAAAGGTAGAGCGGTGTGCCATACCGGAGCGCAAACGTCGTGAGCGGGACGTTGCTGAGGGTCAGCAGCCCCGCATGATTGCGGCGTGCGCTGCGAGGCAGGACGCGCTGTTCATCGGTGACGGTGGGAATCGCATTCATGGATCGCCCTTCCACGCAAACAACTCAGGCCACTCATGATACGGTAAAGTGGCATGGATCGCCAGCGACGAAGTTGACATAACATACAACAACGCCTTGACACGGGTTGTATCAAGTGGTATGGTCACATTGTTAGCAGTCGAGAGGCGAGAGTGCTAATCGGGGGTTTGAGCATGGATGCGATGCGATTGAGTCAGCGGCAGGAGCGGATTCTCCGCCTTCTCGTGCGTGAATATACGGAAACGATGCGTGCCATCGGCTCGAAGACCGTCGTAGAGCGGGGCGGGCTCGATATTTCGAGCGCGACTGTCCGCAACGACATGGCGATGCTCGAACGGTCGGGCTTTATCCAGCAGGCGCATACGTCTGGTGGTCGTACGCCGACCGATGCGGGATACCGTTATTATGTCGAACGGTTGATGGACCAGCCAACGCTCTCGACGAATGAGCAGTTGTTGATCCGGCATCAGTTTCATCAGGTTGAGGTCCATCTCGATGAATGGGTGAAATTGGCGGCGTCTGTACTGGCGCGGGTGGCTGGCAATGTCTCCGTGGTCACAACGCCGCGCGCACGGCTGCCGAAAGTGAAGAATGTCGAGTTAATCTCCGTGCAGGAGAAGACCGCGCTGCTCGTGCTGATGACGCGCGAGGGCGCGGTACGACAAGCGATGGTGACACTGCCCGCAATCTTCGACCAAGCGACGTTACGCACGGTCGCCGACGGAGTGAGCGTGCAACTGGCGAGTCTTGGTCGGTCCGAGATTGCAACAGCGGCAGAGCAGATGAGCGGCATTGATCGTGTCGTTGCGGACGAGGCGGTACGGATGTTGCGAAACCTCGAAGAGGCGATGAGCGCGGAGGTCGTCCACGATGGTCTCGGCAATGTCTTGCAGCAGCCCGAGTTCGACGGCCACGAGCGGGCAGGTCGACTGGTCGAGTTGCTCCGTGGCGGGGCGCTCTTGACCGCGCTGCTGCCTCAGTTGCTCGTCGCGACTGAGGACGCCGGGCGCGTGAACAGCGTGCAAGTGATTATCGGCGCGGAGAACCAGTGGGATGCGCTGCGGGACTTCGGTATCGTGCTGGCGACGTACGGCATCCCGTCCGAGGTCACCGGGATGGTCGCGGTGCTCGGCCCGACACGGATGTATTACGAGCGGACGATTTCGTCTGTCCGCTATGTCTCGCAGGTATTGAGCGATTTACTGACGGAGTTGTATACGACGCGTGACCCACGTCTCGAGATGTGACGATCAGCCGATGGGAGTAGGCTGGAAGCCTTCTCCCACTAGAAAGAGGATGGCAGTAGATGAGCGAAGAACAGATCGAGGATCAGGAGGCGACCGCGTCCAACGACGCGCTGCCCGAAGCGCCGACCACCGCGACGGCGATTGCTCCGGATGATCTCGCGGGGCAACTGGACGCGGAGAAGAACCGGAGCGCCGAATTGCTTGACAGTTGGCAGCGCGCCCGCGCGGAATTTCTTAATTACAAGCGGCGCGTCGAGCAGGAAAAGCAGCGGGACGCGCAGATGGCGGGCCTGATCGTCATCGCCAAGGTGCTGCCGGTGCTGGACGATTTCGATCTCGCGCTGGCGAATGTGCCGAAGGACGCGGCAAACGAAGCGTGGCTGAATGGCGTCGCGCTGGTGGCGCACAAACTGCGCGGTGTGATGGAGAGCGAGGGCGTCCAGCCGATTGCGGCCGCTGGCCAAAAGTTCGATCCGTCCGTGCATGAGGCGGTGATGGTCGAAGGCGATGGCGGCGACTTTGTCGTGGCCGAACTGCGGCGCGGCTATACGCTGCACGGCAACGTCATCCGCCCGGCGCTTGTCAAAGTGGGCAAGCAGCAGTAGGCGGTGCGTAGGAGCGGTTCGTGAACCGCCCTTCCCAGCCTATCGGCGCCCCGAACGTTGGTGATCATCTCAGCGCCGTTGGGCGGTTCGCGAACCGCCCCTACGACAACATTTGAAAGGAACCTATCAATGGCACGAACAATTGGAATTGACCTCGGCACGACGAACTCGGTGATGGCGGTGATGGAAGGCGGCGAGCCGACAGTGATCCCGAATGCCGAGGGGAGCAGGCTCACACCCTCCGTCGTCGCGATGACCCCGGCGGGCGAGCGGCTCGTCGGCCAGTTTGCCAAGCGGCAAGCGGTGATGAACCCGGAGAATACTGTTGCGTCGGTCAAGCGATTTATTGGCCGCAAATTCAGCGATCCATCGATCGCGCGGGATGCGAAACTCGTCCCGTACAAGATTTCCGCCGCCAGCAATGGTGACGTGCAGGTCCATATGGGCGACAAGACATACTCGCCGCAGGAAGTCTCCGCGATGATCCTGCAGAAACTGAAGACGGATGCGGAGGCATACCTCGGCGACAAGGTGGACAAGGCGGTTATCACCGTCCCGGCCTACTTCAACGACGCGCAGCGGCAGGCGACCAAGGATGCCGGCCGGATCGCGGGCCTCGAGGTTTCACGGATCATCAACGAGCCGACGGCATCGTCGCTCGCCTATGGCATTGACAAGAAGAAGGATGAGGAGATTGCCGTCTACGACCTCGGCGGCGGCACGTATGACATCTCCGTGCTCGACATCTCGGAGGGCGTCTTCGAGGTCAAGGCGACGAATGGCGATACCCATCTCGGCGGCGACGACTTCGACCAGGAGATTATCAACTGGCTGGCAGACGAGTTCAAGCGCGAGAACGGCATTGATCTCCGCAATGACCGGCAGGCATTGCAGCGGCTGAAAGAGGCGGCAGAAAAGGCGAAAATCGAACTCTCCGCGACGCAGCAGACCGACGTCTCGCTGCCGTTCATCACGGCGGACGCGACCGGCCCGAAGCATCTCAATGTCACACTCACCCGCTCGAAGCTGGAGCAGTTGGTCGGCAAGCTCGTGGACGCGACGATCCAGCCGCTGGAAGCGGCGCTGAAGGACGCGGAGTTGCAGCCCGGTAAGGTGGACGAGGTGTTGCTCGTCGGCGGCCAGACACGCATGCCGCTCGTGCAGGAACGGGTCGGCAAGTTCTTCGGGAAGGAACCGAACCGGACGATCAACCCGGACGAAGTGGTCGCGCTCGGCGCGGCGATTCAGGCGGGCGTGCTCGGCGGCGAAGTCAAGGATGTCCTGTTGCTCGATGTCACGCCGCTCACGCTTGGTATCGAGACGCTCGGTGGCGTCTCTACGCCGCTCATCGAGCGGAATACGACGATCCCGACGCGCAAGAGCCAGGTCTTCAGCACGGCCTCGGACAACCAGCCGCAGGTGGAGATCCACGTTCTGCAGGGCGAGCGAGCGATGGCAGGCGAGAACAAGACGCTCGCGAAATTCATTCTCGATGGCATCCCGCCCTCCCCGCGCGGTGTGCCGCAGATCGAAGTGACGTTCGACATTGACGCGAACGGAATCGTCAATGTCTCGGCGAAGGATACGGCTTCCGGCAAGCAGCAGAGCGTGACGATCACCGCGTCCAGCGGCCTCTCCGAGGCGGAAATCCAGCGGATGGTCACGGAAGCGCAGGCGCACGCCGAAGACGATCGGAAGCGGCGCGAGCAGATCGAGACGCGCAACCATCTCGAATCGAGCGTCTACACGGCGGAGAAGAGCCTCAAGGAGTTCGGCGACAAGGTGGACGCTGCGGTCAAGACGGAGGTTGAGGACAAAATCCGCGCCGCGAACGACGCCCTGACCGGCGGCGACGCGACGAAGATGGCGACCGCGCAGAGCGACCTCGACACGGCCCTCGCCAAGATTGGGCAGGCAATGTACGGCCAACCGGGCACGGAAGGCGCACCCAATCAGCCACCGGACGACACCATCGAAGGCGAATTCCGTGAAGCGGGCGCGTAGACGAGTCGAGAGAAAAATTCCGGTGATAGCAGGCTTTCCAGCCTGCCTCCCCGCCCTGAGAGGCAGGCTGGAAAGCCTGCTATCACCAAGAAAGCTGCCTCCAACTGCATATGTCCTACACGTAACGAGTCAAACGTAACGCGGATTGTTGGGCGTCCCTCAAGGGCGCCTTTTTCATTCTACACCGGGATCGTGGCGTGCATGCCCTGGTTGCGTACTGCGTCCAACGCGGCGGGAACCGTAAAGGCAAACGTGCTGCCACGACCGAAAACAGTGGTAACGTGTACGGTGCCACCATTCAATTTGACGAGTTGCTTGGTTAGTGCGAGGCCGAGGCCGGTACCTTCGTAGCGCCGGGTATGTGACGCATCCAGTTGCCGAAATTTCTCGAACAGTTTCGGAAAGTCTTCTTCCCTAATGCCGATCCCGGTGTCCTGGACCGCGAACGCGATCATGTCAGGCTCGGCGGGGTCAGAAGCAACACGCATCGTTATCACGCCACCATCGGGTGTGAACTTAATGGCGTTCGATACGAGGTTGAGAATAATTTGCCGGATGCGCTGGCGATCGGCGAACACTGGGATCGCTTCACGCGGTTCATCGGTCAGGAGTCGGTGCCCGCGCGCGGCGATCAGCGGTGTAACCGTGCGGACAACAGTCTGCATCTCCTCGCGGATGTCGAATCGTGTCAGTTTCAGTTCCATCCGCCCTGCCTCGATCTTGGAAATGTCGAGGACATCGTTGATGAGAGTAAGGAGATGCCGTCCGCTGCTGAGAATATCCCGCAGGCAGGCGTTGATCTCGTCCGCTTCGGTCACGATTCCATCGGAGAGTAATTCGGAGAACCCGATGATCGCATTGAGGGGCGTGCGGAGTTCGTGGCTCATCGTGGCGAGGAACTCCGATTTCAGCGCGTTCGCGCTGGCAAGTTCCGCGTTGAGTCGCTGCATCTCGCTGACTTGCTGCTGCACCTGGTCATAGAGCAGCGCGTTATTGACGGCAATTGCCGCCTGCGCCGCGATAGTCTGGACGACGGATACCTGCTGCTCGGTGTACGCCTGCGGGAGCGGACTGCCGATAGAAACCGCGCCGACGGCGCTCGACCCGACAATCAGCGGCACGGCGAGGAGCGACTGCGTGCGTTCTCCTATGATCGTGATGCCACTTTTCACAAGAAAGTCATACACGTCGGCTCCCGTCAAGAGCAGGATGGGCATGCGATGGCGGATCACCCAACCGGAGACCGACCGATCGAGCGGTACGGTCGTGAAGGAGATAGGCTTTCCATTGCTGATCGCGACGCGCATTGTGACATCGGATGCGCCTTTGGTATAGGACGAGACAAACAGGCTCGGTGCATCAACGATGCGACCGAGTTCATCCGCTACCAGCGCAAAGACTGCATCGAGATTCAGCGTTGCCGCGAGGCGCGTGCCGGTCGCGGTGACTGCCGCAAGATCGCGGTTCGCGCTCGCGAGGCTGGCGATTCGCGTGTCGGCCTCGACATTGAGCCGCACGTTTTCGAGCGCGACGGAGATATTATTGGCGATCGTGGTAATGAGGTTGAGGTCCGCCTCCGAGAGTCGGGCGATGCCCTCCTCCTCAAGGAGGACCGCACCCAAGACCCGGTCGGGCGTGAGGATCGGCGCGCACGCTTCGCAAACGATTTGGTTCTCCGCAGCAATAAAATCGTTGTCCTGACCCGCATCACCGACGAGGATCGGTCGGCGTTCCCGCACTGCCCTGCCCGTGACCGTGGTAAGAACGAGGATCGGATCAATGACCGTCGTGTAGCCGCGCTGGCAGACCAGATGCAGGTTCTCAGGATCGCTGGGTCGGATGAGATAGATGGAAACGTAGTGGTAGCCAAATGTCTCGGAAAGCCGATTGACGACGATCTCGCAGACCTCCCGCTCGGTTGTGGCGCCCGTTAGGGCGACCGCAATACGGCGCAGTTCCTCGAGTTGCTGCTGCTGCGTGCCCAATTCCTTGACCATCACGTTGAATGTACGACCGAGTTGAGCGATTTCGCCCTCGCCGCGAATCGGCACAAAGACATCGCGCGCCCCATGCCCAAACGCCGCAGCGGCACGCGCAACCTCACCGACGCCACGGCCAGTTGTGCGGACGAACCGGAGTCCGGCCAGCGCGACGAAGGCGAGCAGGACACCGGTTTCGCCGAGCGTGACGTTCCGTGCCGTGTTGATGCTCACGCGTCGGTTTGCACGCACGTTCGCGGTCGCGATATGCACGGCATCCTGAAAGCCGCCGATGAAGGCCGATGCGACAAGCCCCTGGCCCTTCAGCGCGGTGTCCGCGCGCGTATCGGCGTTGGCGGCATCGGCTTGGCCGACCTCCATACGGAACTGCGTCAGTGCCTGGATGTAGTTGCTCCGGTACTCCGCGATTGACTGATCGTATTGTTGGAGTGGAATCCGCATCGTCGGCGTGAGAGCGAGATCCGTTTCAAGTTTCGCGCGCAAAGCATTGACAGTCTGCCAGGATTGCTCGACGAGACCGGCAACGGCATCAACGTCATCCGTTTTGCCCCCGCGCAACCAGACATCCTTGATGCGCGCAATGAGCCGGATGACTTCCTCCCGCAAATGCGCCGAATCATCAATGGCGAGATCGTATTTAATCTGGACGTGATCCGACGCGCGGGCGATGTCACGAAATTGAACGAGTTGAATCGCACTACTGCTCGCGGTGAGCAAGAAGCAGATGATGCCGAATATGAGCAGTCTGCTTTGCAATGTGCGCCACATATCGTTTCTCCACCCGCGCAAGTCCGCAAATCCGTGGCACCATGGAAATGAGCCATGAACCGCATCGCGTATGCGACGATGCCGATCCAACGGCAACAACGCATATGAATGCCGTTACCACTGATTTGAACGGACGTACAGGGAATATGTGACGGTTATGCGCCCATCGTTGTCCACGCGGAACGCATAAACCGATTGCGCGTCAACTGCCCGGCAACGGATGAACTGTGCCACCAAAGAGTTGCACATACCAGCGGCGAATATACGGTGGCATCTTCAATGGGTCGGCCATCGCTGCGGAGGCAAGCCCTGCGAACCGTTCCGAGTCATTCTCGAACATACCGGGAAAGCCGGTCTGCGGATTGCCGAACTCATACTCACCGGCGACGAAACAGATGCGTTGGTACTGCGGATCCTTCTCCTCGGCTGCCCGCCGTACATCGGCACGGAACGTCCGGTTCAGTGTCGGCCAGCGATCCCACTCTTTGCTGTACGCATCATAAAAGCCGGTGAGGTCCGCCCATGCATGCGCCATTTCATGGATCGCCGCCTCAGCCTGGATGCCGAACAATTCGATGCGGTTTTCCTCCGGCCCGTACCAAAATCCGCCGCCGTCCGGCGCGTGCAGATTGCGCACCGTACAGTGCGTATCTGCGAGAATGTGCTTCGCGGCATCGGTGAATCCATAGGACTCCATCACCGCATGCTTGAACGCGTCGCCGTTTGGGTACTTGCCCGGCGGCTGACCGCGTAAACGACTGAGAAATGACATGACGATCCTCCTTTGGCGCTGCCGATTGAGACGATCATGCGGCGATTGCTGCCGATCCGTCAAGCGACTGTCCGAACGAGCGACAAATCATGCACGTATTTTCTGGAAAGTACGTATTGCCTCATGGATAAATCTTACTCTGACAGGATCGTAGCCTCACGAGTGATTCTTACTCCGGTCAGTTGCCAGAGCATCTCTTGTGCGGCCTCGAGCTCCCGCC